>Ga0256827_10000475_pt1 | contig 24897 bp, 25 predicted proteins | sample CV84metaG_FD_185977 | JGI IMG/M metagenome (GOLD analysis project Ga0256827, IMG submission 185977) | Hydrothermal vent microbial communities from East Pacific Rise, Pacific Ocean - CV84 | ecosystem: Environmental > Aquatic > Marine > Hydrothermal vents | place: Pacific Ocean: East Pacific Rise...
TTTCTCTTGGGATTCTAGTTGTCTGATTGCCTTTAGATATTTATGAATATCATCATACTCTTTACGTGTAAAGAAACGGCTCTTGCCTGTTGGCAGGTTATTTAGCTCTATTCCTCCAAATGATATCCGTTTTAAATCTAGTACATTGGCTTCAAAGTGTCCAAAGAAACGTCGTAGCTCTCGGTTTTGTCCTTCGGCTATGGTTACACGTAGTTTGGTAAAGTTTGTTGATATACCTCTTATTTCATAGTGAACAAAAGGGGCAAACTCCATTGAGTAGATTTTAGATTTTTCATGACCACCTGCTCGGGCATCATCTAAAATTAAACCCTCTCTCATCGCCTCTTCCATCTCTTTGCTAAGTGGTTTATCTATTTTTATGTTGTAGGTTCTGTCCAAATCACCTCTCATCATAACTTCGGCAACTTTTGGAGAGTCGGTTAAAAGTAGAACTCCTTCAGAGGCGTAGTCAAGCCGTCCAATTGGGATAAAGTGTCTAAATTTTCCTGCTAGTTTATGAAAAATAGTGGTTCTTCCACGGTCATCTTTTCTGGTAACCAGTGTACCTTTTGGTTTGTTAAAAACTATCATGGTTAGCTCTGTACGCTCTTTTACATGTAGTCCACCTATTGAAATTTGGTCTCCCTCTTTTACATCGTAGCCAAAATCTTCGATTTTTTTACGATTAACAGTAACTTCGCCTGCTTCAATTAGTTTGTCTGCTTCTCTACGTGAATATTTACTATTGTGAGAGATATATTTATTGAGTCTCATTGATTTTCTTTCTATGGAGTTATAGGTTTGATTTTATCAAACACTATGCTATATCTTGCGATTATAGCACAGTTGGGGTAAGGAATTGCTATTTACAGCTTCCTTCCTCAATATAATGTAAGGCTGTTTTTAACATAGACTCCTTTGGATCTCCCATTTCATGAAAGGGATCGTCTTCTACTTTACAACCTTCTGAAACAGGAATTCCATCAAAGTATTCATAAAAACCTAAAGAGTTTTTAACAATAAAATTAATCAAAAAGTAGTAGTAGCTTCTATCACTTCTTCCTCCCATTCCGACAGGTTTTCCATATGTTCTATCTCCAATAACCACTAAATTTTCTTTAGATAGATAGGGTTTCATTGCTGATATAATTAATTCTGATGCAGAGGCTGTGTTTTGTGTGGTTAATAAAATAAGCTGTTTTAAATCTAATGAATTGGATTTGGCTTTAAATTTATAGAGTTCATCTCTAGATCTGTAGTCACTGTTCCACTCTAAGGTAAACTGATGCTCTCCTGTATGAGAGGTAGAGAGTTTATTTAAAAGTTCTGATGCAATGTCTACCGAACCTCCTCCATTATATCTAAGGTCTATAATAAGCTTTTTAAGATTATCTTTTTTAAATATGTCAAATGCACTATCAATCTGTTTTTGAATCTGTGTATCTCCTAAAAACGAGTCCAATCTTAAATAGGCAATTTTTTCACTCTTTGCTGTTTTTAAAATTTTCTCTTTGACCACCTTGTAGCTATATTTACGAGGTGTGATTGAACCTTTACACTTTTGGTTACTATTTTTACGAACTAGTTCAAGATTTATCTTATTATCTTTTTGAGCTTTTTCATAAAATAGATTTTCTGTAGCAACTTTTCCATCTATTTTTGTAATTAAATCTCCACGTCTTAAGTCTATTTTTTCGGCAGGTGAGTCAATTTGAACATAAGTTATTAAACAGCCTGATTCAAAATCTTGACAAGCAAGTCCAACCCCTTTAAACTGTTGTGATATTGCATTGTTATACTCTTTGATTGTAATGGCAAAGCTCCACTTATCTTTTTTATATTTAACTGCATCTATCAATTTTTGTGGCTCTAGATATTTTGTATAGTTTAAATCTTTAGAGACTAATGAAGCCCAATAATATTCGGTAGTAAAGAGTTCATAGAGTCCCTTTTTGTCAAATTCTATAGTTTTGTTAAAGGTTTTACTCTTTTGAGTTAAAATTTTTATATTATTTATTGGTTCTATTTTGGGTAAAATTTCATAGTTATAATCAAAAAGTTTATTCTGTTTTTGAATCTCTTGACAACTAATAGGGTCGTCTATATTTTCTGTGGGCAAACTGTTTTCATTTCCACTATTAACCTCTCCACACGCTGTAAAAAGAGTTACAATTGATATAATCATATATAATTTGTAGTTCATTCCTATTATCCTTGTTTAAAATATATTTAAGATTGTATCTTCTCTTTCTGAAACCACCAGTTTGATTTAGAATATTAGAAGATTCTACTTTTGAAAATTACTATAATAATAGCAAAAAATCATCTTTTGACGCATCTATAATAAAAGGTATATTTTTCTATTTATGAGTAAGATGTTTAATGATTTTTAAAAAAGTTAGAAAAATGGAGATAATAGATAGTATAATAGTTAAGAAGAAGATATGAAATATTGATTTATATTATTGGGAGAATTATAAGGGACATTTCGACTTAAGTTTTCACTTGAGTATCTTCTTAACTATGCGAAAGTTTAACAAATGAAAACTTTTGTTAAACTTAATTTATTAATATATTTTTTTAAAATATATTACAGATAAGTTTTGTGATAATAAAACCACCAATAACTAACCATATAAACATTGCAAGAGCTGTATAGATAGGTGCTAAACCTAACCCTTTAAACTTGGCGAAACGTGTTCCCATACCAAGAGCTGTCATTGCCATTGTTAGTAAAAATGTATCTATTTCATTAATAACTGATACAATATTTTCAGGTACTAAATGAAGTGAGTTAAACCCTGCCACACCAATAAAGTAAACAGCAAACCAAGGAATAACCAACTTAACATCTGCACCAGCTCCACCCTCTTTTTTAGCCACATAGCTAAGGTAAAAACCAAGAACAATAAGCATTGGAGCAATCATAATAACACGTGTCATTTTAACAATAACAGCCGAGTTACTCATAACTTCTGGGGCATTAGGTATAGAGGCAGGAACAGCTACAACTTGTGCTACTTCGTGGATTGTACCACCAACATAAATACCAAATTCACGGGCTGTCATGTGTAAAAATCCACTTGCTTGTTCAAAGATTGCTGTATATAAAACAGGGTACAAGAACATAGAGATAGTACCAAAAAGTACAACCATTGATACGGCAATAGCTGTTTTATGCTCTTCTGCTTTTAATACAGGTTCGGTTGCCAATACTGCCGCAGCACCACAAACCGAAGCACCAGAAGCAGTTAGCATAGATGTATCTTTTTCCATTCCAAACACTTTATATCCCAACCATGTTCCTAATATAAAGGTAGTAGAGAGCATAATTAACGAAACCAAGAATCCCTCTAATCCTACTTCGCCAATCTGTTGAAATGTAATTCTAAATCCATAAAATACAATTGCAAAACGCAGAATTTTTTTCCCTGAAAATGTAATTCCTGTTTCCCACTCTGATGGAAATTTATTATGAAGAGTATTGGCGTAAAATATACCCATAACAATACCAATAACCAAAGGAGATAAACCCAAAGCTTTGACTGGAGCTAATCCAGAGATGAATGTTGCAGCAGCCGCAAAGATAGCAACAAAGATAATACCACTCATTGTACCTGCACGGTTCTGAGGAGAGAATGCCATAATAATCCTTTTTTATATAAACCCAATAAGGTTCAATTTTTTTTATTATAATATTGAAAGTATACTGTTTTTTTGATGATAACAAAAATAAATTCTTTTGATAAAGGAAATAAACGTTATTGTACACACTTATTTTATTATATAGGAGAGAGTTATGGCATTTAAATACGCTATAGTATTAACAGGAGGAATTGCAACAGGAAAGAGTACGGTTGCTAATTTTTTTCTATCAGAGGGTTTTAAAATTATAGATGCAGATAAGGTGGCACATCTGATGCTAGATTTACATCAAAATAAGATTGCAGATCTTTTTGGGTCAGAGTATGTTGTTGATGGCAAAGTTAATAGAAAAGCGTTGGGTAGATTGATTTTTTCAGATAAAAGCGAAAAACTACGTTTAGAACAGCTTCTTCATCCTCTAATTTTTAGAGCTATAGAGAGACAAGCAGTAGAGTATGATAAGTTAAAAGAGCCATATATTGTAGATATTCCTCTTTTTTTTGAGAGCAAAGGGCGTTATCCTATTAATCAATCTATTGTTGTTTATACACCTACTCAAACACAGCTTAAACGGTTGATAGAGCGTGATGGTTCTACTAACATAGAAGCACAACAAAGAATTGATTCTCAGATAAGTATTGAAAAAAAACGAGATTTATCAACCTACCTTATTGATAACTCAAAAGATTTAAAATATCTTCAGGAGGAGTGTGTTAGAGTTAAGAATAGTATCTTAAATCACATCTTTCAGGAATAGCCATGTTAAAGACCCTCTTTGTTCTCTCTTGCACACTTTTAACCTCTCTATTTGCCGAGACTATTATGTTGGCAGATAGGGTTATTTTAAAAAAATCAACACGGATGCTCTACTTATATAGTGGAGGAGAGGTCTATAAGCGATACCATATCTCATTGGGAAGGGTTGCTATAGGTGCAAAAGAGTTTGAGGGGGATATGAAGACTCCTGAAGGAACTTATGTTTTAGATTGGAGACAGTTGAGTGAAAGATATAATAAATCTATTCATCTCTCTTATCCTAACAGTGTAGATAAGGCAAACGCCAAAAAGTTAGGGGTTAGTGCAGGGGGGATGATTATGATTCATGGCACACCAAGTCATTGGTCTTTGTCGCCTCTTGGAGATTGGTTACCTATGCTCCTTGATTGGACAGATGGCTGTATTGCCATGAGTAATGATGATATGGAAGAGGTATGGGAACGAGTTCCAAATGGTACACCAATTACTATTGTTCCATAATAGCAAGAGGCTATTAAAAGCGTTTAACCATACTTTTTATCTTATCTGTTACGGTTGATATAATAGGGGCTGTTTTGACCTTTGTTTTGTTATATTCGTACTTATTAAACAGCTCTATTGGTGGGGCTGTTGTTACTACTCTAATATTTTTAAACTGATAGATATATTTTTTATCTCTGTAGCTAATATCAAGCAGAGTATCGCAATCTTTTTCCATCATTAAACATCTGCCCAAAAGTTTGTGATATTTAGACTCTTTAACTGAAATCATATAAAAATCTTTCCAGCCTCTTTTTATCGCTTTGTATATGGCTTGTTGCTGTTCAATAGTTACTCTATTTTCTATTTTAGTTTGCCACTGTTTCATGTTGTTTTTATGGTATTTAATACCATTTTTATCACAATATTCAATCCATTGTTTCAAAACAGATGGCTTTAGTTTTGATTTGGTTGTTTTATTACTTGGCTTTTTTGGGGCTGAATCCTCTGTTTCCAAGCGTTTTAGGCTCTTTTTGCAGTTCCCAAGAATCTTGCCCACTTTTTTCTTGGTGTGTATAAAAAAAAGATGTACATAGTAGTATTTTTTATATTGAACCACCTCTATAAGCTTCATCTCTTTCAGAATTTTTTTGGTTTTCTTAACTCTATCTATTGCCCAATTCATCCCTTTTCTTGTAAACTCATCGGTTGCAAGGGGTTTGTTTGTCTTTTGCTGTTTGGCGTGATAGAGGTAAAAGCTATATAAGGCAAGAAGGTTAGCATAATCTTTGCCATGTCTCATAAATTTTCGCAAAGTATTTGGATGAATAACAATTAAATCTTCTATGGGTTCTTGTTCCATTTTTTTGCCTTATATTTTTTTGATATTTGGCATTATACTACTTTGAATGACTTTTGTCAATATTATAGTCTTTTATTATGACTTTAATCTTTCAAAAAGTCTTTCAAGCTTTTTTTGAAACTTTTTGTATTGTCTATCTCTTTTTGTAATTCAATATTTTTTAGATATAAATTAATAGCTATTTCAAGTTGTTTACTAATTTGATTTTTATATACAGAATTTTTTAAATTTGCTTCACTATAGCCTATTTTTTCTCCTAATTCTTTATAAGTTAATCCCAAATCTTTACAAGTTTTTTTTATTAAATTCTCCTCTTTATCTTCCAAAATAACAACTCCTTTTTATTCAGATTATAGCAAAATCACACCTTTTCTTAAGAGAGTTTTTAAGTATCTTCTTTCTACAAGGTAGCATTTTAAGTATGAGGGGTATTTTTTAGGTGAGGTAAAATCTATGTTATGAAATATTAAAGAAATTTATTCTAAAATATCGCGAGGCTAAAGCACTCGATTCCCTATATGCAAGTCGCATTTTCGGAATCGGCGTGTTTACACCCAAACAATAAATTGGTCAAAAAAGCTTATTTCATTGACATTACAATAAACCGACCCTATGCAAATTTAGTTTTGAATATCAATTTTACCTGTAACCACAGCAGAAATAAGGGCTGTTCTTCGCTCTTTTAATAGTTTGATGGCTTTGGTTGCTTTTTCTATAAGGGTGTCTATTTTTTGTGTTTTTTGGTCTAGATAGTTAGCTATCTCTTTTTGTTCTTTTAGTGGGGGTGCAATAAAGTGATGATTATGTAAATCTTCTTGTGTCATACTAGGTAAAGCTGAACCATATTGATAGTAACCAAAAGGAATAGTTAAACATGAATAATAGAAGTATTTTGGATTAGTCTGACTATTTATTTTTGTAAAATACATTGTATCTACTGTCCAAAAAGGTTTAGTTATAAATAGTGGTTTATCTACAGTTCCTTTTCTTCCTAAAAGAACAGATACTTTATTATAAAGATAATTATTAGCCCGTCCAAATTCTCCACCTGAACCATATATCGGATATTTACCATTATCTGAAATTACCTTCTTTTGGTCTTGTCCATTTTTAATTCTTGCAAAAAATTTTAATTTTGATATTTTCCAATGTTCTGGCACATCCCCCAACCACTCAATTTCACTATCTTTCATATCTACAGAGCTATCTAACCCTTTAGTAACAGTATGGATAATAACAGTTTTTCGTTTCTCTTTTAGTAGATTTATAAGGGTTTGTTGTTTTTCTATAAGGGTGTCTATTTTTTGGGTTTTTTGGTTTAGGTAGTTGGCTATCTCTTTTTGTTCTTTTAAAGATGGAAAGGATATTATTAAATTATCTATTTTAGATATAGTCATTCTTTTTAAAGCAGAACCATGAATCATACTATTCATTTGGTCAATATTAATACCTGATAAAAGATAATAGTATAGATAAGTATTTAAAAGTTTTTTATGAGGAGATAATAAACCTAAAGAAGATAGAATTACAAAATCAGGATAATTTTTTTTTACTATTACTGCTCTACCTATTGTTCCATCTTTTGTTAATAAAATGTCCCCAATATTAGGTTGACAACCCTCTTTTATTAATCTTTTAAAATCTTGTTCTAAAATTTTTTTACAATTTTTAAAGTTAATATTGTTATGTCCGACATCTGTTACAGATATAAATGGAAATCCTATATCTTGCACTTTTGGAGAATGATGGCTTCCATCTGTTACATTACAATATCTTTTTAATGATGTTACTATCCATCCTTCTGGCACATCCCCCAACCATTCAACTCCACTATCTTTATATTTGGGGTAGGGTTTATATTGAGACATAGGTTATTGAGCCGTTAACATCATAAGCAGAGGCAATATAGTAGCTGTTAGATTCTTGTCGTTTACCATAAGCTGTTTATCTTTGTAGTAACCATTTAAACTATACGAACTATTGTTGTCTTTTACAAAACCTTGTGTCACACCCATCTGTAGCTGTTGACTTAGATGGTTAGCAGGAATAAGCTTAATATGCTTTTTATCAAGCTCTATATCTACATTCATCCTAATAAGTGAAAGAATCTGAGATTGCACCTTTTTCGTTAACTCTTTAACCCTTCCCTTAAACTCCATATCTCCTGTATACCCAAGCTCAACCGATGCACTACTTACAGATTTATCTTTTGTATCCATATCCAAAGCATAAGTAACATATGTCTTGTCTTTAATTAAAAGAGCATTCAAAGAGTGAATAATATTAGCCATCATTACTTCTTTAATCTTTTGACGTTCTAAAAGTAAATGTGATATATCTTTTGCTTTAGTTAATTGAAGCTCTTTCATAAGACGATTCTGCTTCTTTTGTGATACTTTTAAAGTTTGTTGAATTTGAGACATACCCTCTATTCCTAAATCTATCATATCAATTGCCAAGTGAACATTTTTTAACTCTTTGTACTCTTTTGGTAAAGTGGTATCTTTCAAATCAATATTGGTCATAAAGCTACTACTCATTGTCTTTTGAGTCAATTTCTTATTTATAACCTCTCCATTTAGCCCAATATTAACTCTATTAAATTTTGACTTTGGCATTGTATATAGTATGTTTCCAATAGAAAATATAAAATCTCCAAAGATTATATTTTTGTCTAAAATTTCATCTATTTTTACATCAATAGCCAACTTATCTAGAGTCAAGTTATCAGATTTGTACTTATATTTATACTTTTTAACATAGAGCTTGGCATCTCCTTTTAGAGTACGAATATCTACAGCACCATTAATCTTTATTGGAGAAATATCATACTCTATCTTATTATCATCAATATGAATCTTGCTACTATAAATATTATATTTTAACTCTCTGTTAAAAGCAATAACCATATCACTTGTTATCTCTATATCATCTTTTACCATCTCTAAAAATCTCTTTTTAACATTAGGTCTAAGAATAGAACTCAAAAGAAGACGATTATTTAGCTTAGAGACACCAAAATCAAAATTATTTTTAAAAAACAGAGGACCATGCTCAATATTATAATGAATTTTTATAGGAAAGAGAAAATCTTTTTTTAGCTTTTTTGACAAAATAGGGTCTATAACATCTATTTCAATAGTTGCATTAGATTCTAAAAATGATTTTTGATAGTTAGATAGAGTTAATTGTAATCCATTTTTTGTATATACTTTATTTGAGCGATTAATCTGTTTTTGAAACTCTTTTTGAGTCTGATTAGAGATAATAAAAGTAGAAATAGCCCACAGCATTATGGTTAGAATAGTTATATTTAAGATTTTTTTCACAAGGTTCCTTGGATAAAGGTAGAAGAACCATTTAACTGTGTGAGTTAAATGGTTTTATTGTATAGAAGGTAAGATTATTTTTTTATTGGTGTTACATACATATTTACATATCTACCATCTCGTCTGGCATCTTGTTCTAAAATACCAACATCTTCGAGCATTGGCCATACACGTTTTAAAACATCAACACCCCATTCAGGGTTTGCCATCTCTCTACCACGTAAAAATACTCTTAGCTTAACATGCTTTCCAGCTTCTAAAAACTCTCTGGCATGTTTTACTTTATAGGCAATATCTCCATCAGCAATTTTACAAGAGAATTTAACCTCTTTTACATCAATAGTTTTTTGATTTTTTCTTGCCTCTTTTTTCTTCTTCTCTTGCTCATACTTAAACTTACCATAGTCCATAATCTTTGCTACAGGTGGTCTAGCATTCGGCGAGACAAGAACTAAATCTAGCCCTTTATTGTCTGCAATTTGTAAAGCTTCATCACGAGAAATAATTCCAAACTGTTCGCCATCATCGCCAAGAACTCTAAGTTCATTGGCTCTAATCTTATCATTCATTATGGTGTCGTCTGGCTTTTTTCTTCCTCGATTATTTCTGTTGTTCTGTCTACTCAAATTTTACCTTCATTTAATTGTTGACTTAATTCTATCATAAATTCATCAAAAGAAAGATTATATTGCTCTTTTTTTCGTCTATTTCTGATTGCTACGCTTTTGTTTGCAACTTCTTCGTCTCCAACAATAACAACATAAGGTACTCTCTGTTTCTCTGCATTTCGTACTCTTTTATTTAAACTATCGTTTTTATCAAAGATTTCACAATCAATTTCTATCTGCATTAGCTCTTTTTTAAGCTCTTTTGCATATGCCACATGGCTGTCAGAGATAGGAACAAAAATAACCTGTGTTGGTGCTAAGAATAGTGGGAACTCTCCTGCATAATGCTCTGTTAAAATTCCAATAAATCTCTCGAACGAACCAAGAATTGCTCTGTGAATCATAACAGGTTGCTTTCTTGTGTTATCTTCTGCTACATACTCTGCTCCAAATCGCTCTGGCAGGTTAAAGTCTACCTGAATTGTTCCACATTGCCATTTTCTTCCAATTGCATCAGTAATTTTTACATCAATCTTTGGTCCATAGAACGCTCCACCACCTTCATCAATTGTAAATGGTAGGTTATTTTCGGTAAGTGCTGTTTTTAACCCCTCTGTGGCTAAATCCCAAACATCATCCTCTCCAATTGCCTTTTCTGGTTTGGTTGCAATCTCCATAGTATACTCAAACCCAAAGAGCTTCATTACACTATCTACAAACTCGACAATATCAATAACTTCAGATGCAATCTGCTCTGGTGTACAGAAGATATGAGCATCATCTTGTGTAAACTCTCTTACTCTAAGTAGCCCATGAAGCACACCAGACTTTTCATGTCTGTGAACCACACCATACTCATAATATTTCAATGGTAAATCACGATAACTTTTACCACTCTGTTTAAAGATTTGAATATGACCAATACAGTTCATTGGTTTAATACCATACTCCTGCTCATCAATGGTTGTAAGATACATGTTTTCGCCATAACATGCATAGTGTCCCGATGTTCTCCACATATCAGCTTTTAGAATCTCTGGACCTCTTACAGGTTCATACCCTCTTACTCTGTGTGCTTTGTGCAAAATGGTCTCTAGTTTATGTCTAAGCTTTGCACCTTTTGGCATCCAAAATGGTAAACCTGCTCCTGACTCTTCATCAAACATAAACAGCTCCATCTCTGCACCAATCTTTCTATGGTCACGCTTTTTTGCCTCTTCTAACATGGTTAAATGAGCCTTTAGAGTCGCTTTATCTGCAAAAGCAATACCATAGATACGTGTAAGCATCTCTTTGCTATCATCTCCACCCAAATAAGCACCTGCTACACGTGTTAGTTTAAAGTTATGCAAAAATCTTAGAGCAGGAACATGAGGTCCTTGACAAAGGTCTTCAAAATCTCCCTGTTTATATACAGATACAATACCATCAGGGATTCTTGTAAGTACAGCTTGTTTCAAATCATCATCGGCAAACTTTACCAATGCCTCATCTTTTGTTATCTCATACTTTTCAATTTTATACTTTTTCTTGATAAGCTGTTTCATGGTCTTTTCGATTTTTTTTAAATCCTCTTCACCAATCTTCTCATCAACTTTAAAGTCATAGTAGAACCCCTCATCTACATTTGGCCCTACAAAAAACTTAGCATTTGTATACATTTGAGTAATAGCTTGTGCCATAAGGTGTGCTGTAGAGTGTCTTATAATCTCTAAAGATGCTGTTGAGTTATCATACTCAATAGGCTGTGCATCGCTGTTTTCACCAGCACTCTGTGTATCTATAATGTTTCCTAGGCTATCAATATAACCAATTAAATTTTCACTCAAAATTTACCTTTATTACATCCTGTAATACGTAACGGGATGCTATTTTTTAATTGGCGTATTATATCTTGATTTATTTTAGCTTAACTTACAATCATTTTTAAGAATAAAATTATAAAATTATTATATAATATTAAAAGATGTTTAATTTTATTAAAGGAGTTCACGATGAGACCAGCAATTATGGGTATTATGATAGGTATTTCAACAGCACTAAGTTTAAAAAATCAAAAGAGTCTTACCTCTTCAGTTATTCGTGCCTCTTTAATGAGTGAACTAATGACAATTATTATATTGGGATTGATCGAAATTAATTAACTTTTTTTTCTCCATCCTTATTTATACCTTAACTGTGTTAAACTTCTATTTTAATACTTAATATGGAGTTAACAGATGGAACTATTTGGAACCGATGGAGTACGTGGATTAGCAGGTGGCAAACTTAATGCAATGAGTGTAATGCGTTTAGCATTAGCCGCAGGAATTCATTTACGAAAAACCAGTAAATATAATAAAATTTTAGTTGGAAAAGATACAAGAAAATCTGGATATATGATAGAAAATGCACTGGTTTCAGGATTAACAGCCGTTGGTTTTGATGTGGTACAGATTGGCCCTATGCCCACGCCCGCCATTGCTTTTATTACCGAAAATATGCGTTGTGATGCAGGAATTATGATTACTGCCTCTCATAATCCATATTATGACAACGGTATTAAGTTTTTTGGTTCAGAGGGTAATAAGCTGGGGCGAAAATCTGAAATTGAGATAGAAGAGATTTATCATAATTTAAATCTTTTAGAAAACTCTTTTGTAACCAAAAAAGAGATAGGTCGTTCGCATCGTATTGATGATGTTATTGGACGTTATATTGTACATATTAAAAACTCATTTCCTACAAAATATTCACTATACGGAAAAAGAATTGTTGTTGATTGTGCCAATGGTGCAGCCTACAAAGTTGCTCCAACAGTACTTGTTGAATTGGGTGCAGAGGTGATTCTTTTGGCAAATGAGCCAAACGGATATAACATTAATACAAATTGTGGTGCAATGCATCCAGAGTTTTTGGCTCAAAAGGTTATTGAGACACGTGCAGATATTGGAATTGCTTTAGATGGTGATGCTGATAGAATAGTTATTGTTGATAATAAAGGTAATGTTGTTGATGGAGATAAACTTATTGGTGCATTGGCTATTCATCTTAAAAATGAGAAAAAATTAAAGAATAATAAAGTTGTAGCCACAGTAATGAGTAACCAAGCATTAGAAGATTATCTGGGTTCTCATGGTGTAAAACTAGAGCGTAGTGATGTGGGTGACAAACATGTACTAGAGGTTATGAAAAGAGTTGGCTCAAACTTTGGTGGAGAGCAGAGTGGTCATGTTATCTTCTCTGATTATGCAAAAACAGGAGATGGATTGGTCTCTGCACTACAAGCATTTGCCTATATGATAGAGACAAATAAGAGTGCTTCAGAAGCGTTTGACATTTTTGAACTATACCCTCAAGAGCAAGCCAATATCAAAATCTCTCAAAAGTTACCAATTGATGAGATTAAAGGAATAAGAGAACTATTTGCAGAGATAGAGAAGGCTGGTATGCGTCATCTGGTTCGTTACTCTGGAACAGAAAATTTAATGCGAATTTTATTAGAAGGTAAAGAGCAACACGCCCTGCATATTATGATGGATAAGACAGTGAAGTTCTTTAAAAAGGCATTAGTATAATGCGTTCTTTAGTTATTTTCTTTTTAGTTCTAATTGGAACATTTATTATTGACCAAAACTTAAAAATTATGGCAATGGATGCTGTAAATGGTGTAGAATATTCTACTATTTTAAAAGGCTCTTGTATTGATTTAGAGCTACACTATAATCGTGGTGTAGCTTTTTCAATGTTATCATTTTTAGGAGACAATTTAAAATGGGTTCAGTTATTGTTAATTGTAGGAATTTTTGTCTATGTCTTTTATGATGGTTATATTAAACAGTACGCTTTTCCAATTGGTCTGATTTTGGGTGGTGCTTTTGGTAATCTTTATGATAGATTTATTCATGAAGGTGTAATCGACTATATTGCATGGCATTGTGGATTTAATTTTGCAGTTTTTAATTATGCAGATATAATGATTAATTTAGGTGTTGCAATTATTTTACTCTTTAGCTATTTAGAGTATCGTAAAGAGAAAAAAGAAGTAGATTAGAATCTACTTCATTAATAGTTGTAATGGAGAGTAGAGACCAATTCCTAGAATAAAATCATTTAATTCACTTATGGTTTGACAACCATTTTTTATAGCTTCATCAATATTTTCTTTTGTAAAAGTCAATTTCATAATCTATCCTTTAATATTTAAATTTTATATATCTATAAGTATATCAACTCTCTTATTAAAGTATATTAAAAAATATATATTTACAAAAACTAATTATATAATTTATATCCTTTTAAGATTAATAGATTATTTCAGCTGAACCATAAAGTGATTCTACTTCTGTTCTTAAATTTTCCATTACTTTCTTCTGTTTGAGCATCTGTTTAATATGTTTCTTTGCCTCTGCAAATTTAATTGTTCCAGCATGTTTTTTATTTAAAAGGTAGACTACATTGTAACCATGCTTGGTTTTTACAGGAGCATTTAACAGAGTTTTTACTTTATACTTATATGCTTTATTAAAAAGATTTTCAGGTGCAGAACCTTTTCCAAACCATCCCATATAACCATTCTGTTTATGAGCATTTGCCTCTTGAATAAAATCTTTATCTAAATTAGTAGATTGTTTAAGTTTTTTATGAATTTTATCAGCTTCACTCTTTGTCTGTACAATAATATTAGCTATCTCAATAGAGTCTGGATAGTTAAAACTTTGAGGATTTTGGTCATAAAATGCTTTAACTTCACTATCTGAAACGTTTGCTTTTTGTAATGCATTTTGTTGATATAGAGCAACAGCTATCGAGCCTTTAATTGCACGAATCTGATCTTTATTTAATGTTTTTCCTGTTTTTTGTGTATATTGCTCTTGTGTTAACTGTTTCTGTTCATTAAAGACTTTAATAAATTTACTATCATTTACAATAGAGCTCTTTAATAGTTTTGCATGAAGTAACTCTTCTTTTATTAGTTGTTCCATTAAATTTGAGCGTTGAGCATCATCTAGCTTTTCATACCCTGGGGGAATTAAGGTATCAGAGATGGCATGACCATTCACTGTAACCAATGTTTTTCCTAAAAGAAGCGAAGAGCTTAATGCTAAAGCAGTGATAATCGCAGTTATTGTTTTGTACATTTTTTATTCCTTATTCTATAAAATAGGTTATAATTTTAACATAATTATTGTGATAAAACTGTGTTATTCTATTGTTTCTGCCACAAAAGTCTTGGTTACTTGCCCTCCAAATTTATAAATATCATCTTCTAAACTTATATAAAGTTCGTCACCTGATTTTGGAAAAACCTGTATATTTCCATCTACTAAGTTTTCTTTATTACTACGTAAAAAACAAGCTACCATTCCCGTTCCACATGCCAAAGTTTCATCTTCTACACCACGCTCATAGGTACGAACATAGAGTTTATTATCTTCGACTTTACATATATTAATATTTGCATTGTATTTATCGCGTAAACGTCTAGCCTCTTCTATGTCAAACTCATCTATGTTGTCACGAATAGCAATAAGATGAGGCACACCTGTATCAACAAACCACCATTTCTCATCTTCTTCTTGAATCTCTTCACTTAAGATAATCGGTTTGGTCATATCACTTACAACATAACGACCATTTACAACTGCACGAATGACTCCTGCACCTGTTAAAAATTCTGCTTTACCATCTTGAGAGATTCCCTTTTCCATTGCAAAGTGTGCCACAGCACGAGAAGCATTTCCACACATAGTTGCACGGCTTCCATCAGCATTATAAAAATCCCATTCAAAATCATACTCGGGATGTGGAATAACTACCACTAGCCCATCTGCACCAATTCCATTTTGACGATGACAGAGCCTTTTTGCTAATTTTGAGCGGTCTTTTTTCTTCTTTCTTATAATAATTACAAAATCATTACCATTTGCAGAGTATTTTGTTACAGTCATCTTTTTTCCTAAAAATTTTTAGCAAATTATAGCAAAAAGATAATAACTATAGATGCTCTATCTTTTATTATTTGCTTTGATGATAGATATTTTTTTTCTGCTTTTTACAAATCCTATAAAAAGGAGTAAGCCAGTTATAATTAAAAGAGCATTTCCTATATAGTCATGAGCCAAAGAGAAGCTCTCTTGTTCTCGTAGTACAATCTGTGTAACTAGCCATATTCGTAAGGTGTTTATTGCAATAATAAATATGTAACCAAAACAAGCCCATTTTACTTTGTGCAATAGTGTAGATGGAAAAGCAGTAATAGATGCCAAGAAGAATAGATAAGGAATAATCCCATTACATGCTTTTTCAATGACCAAAGAGTAGTTTATACTAATAAGAATATGATAGTTGTCCATCATTGATTTTGGTAACGTTAAAGAGGTTAGGTAGGTGGTTAAATCGGTTTGGAATTGATTTATTTCAAAGCTTATTGGGGATAAATCCCAATAAAATATGCCAAAAAACAGAGCAAGACCTATCCAATAGGTTAATAGAAATTTTATCATGTTACGTTGCCTTATATGATACTCTTATTCTATAATATTTAATATATGAATATTTAAAGTATATGAATTATTATCGACTATAAGAAGTATAGTATAACAAACCTTAAAATTAATTTAAACTTAAACAAAAAAATTAATTAAATAATTTTTGGAGGCTTTAAACCTCTTCCTCTACTTCTATTTGTATCATTCTGTTTTATAGGCTTTTCTGGAAGGTTTTGTGTCATAAAAATTTGAGGCTCTTGACCCTTTGTTTTTATCATTGCCAAAACTTTGGTTTTCTTTTTACTTTTATATATTTTAAACAACTCTAGATGATTTCCAATAATATCTATATCAACACGCTCTTCACTTTTTAGTGGCATATGAAACGCTCCACCCTCTATACGCAGAAGGGTATTTTTCTCTTTATATACCAACCAAACTACCTTAGCGTGTGCTAGACCATGAATAGAGTGTGTAGTATGGTTAATGGTTAACCTATGAAACTTATTCTCTTTATTAATGGTAATATTGTGGTCTGAGTGCATTAAATCCATATATAGAGTTTGACTTCCTTTAAGGACATTGCTCGATTTTTCTAAATATCGAAAAAGATGTAGGTTTGAATTTCGTAAAATATCAGCACTTTTATAGAGTGCCATCAATACCAAAGAGAGGAGGGTAATAGAGATAAGAACCTCTATTAGTGTAAAGGCGAGTTTTCTTTTTTTCATAATTTTAATCTTTGTTGTTTTATAGAGTTTTTGTAAAACTTGGAAATTATAGCTTAATGAAGTTTATATTGTTTACTGTAGGGTTGGCTTTAGCCCAATGCCAATGACTTAAGCAAAATTTGAATTCTGTAGGGTCGATTCATTGGCATTACGGTAAACCAACCCTACAACTTTTTCATTAGATAAAGCCATCGTCTTTTATTATTTAATCTTCCATAATACCAATACGAACAGCCTCCTCATAAGAGGTCTCTCCTTCAATAAGCATATCTTTTAGCTTATCTGCAATGGTTCTCATACCAAGCTTTTTCATCTCTATTCGTATCTGATGGTCATTTAATCCATCTTTCATCATCTCTTTAACTTTATCATTCATAATAAATAGTTCACCTACAGCTTGTCGTCCTTTATATCCTGTAAAGTCACACTCGGTACAGCCTGATGCTTTGAAATATGTTCCATAAGGCAGAGAGAGCTCATTTAAGATAGTTGGTGCTAAAGCGATGGGTTTTTTACAGTTAAGACAGAGTTTTCGTGTTAAACGTTGAGCCAAAACACCCAATAGTGTAGAGGTTAATAGAAAATCTTCAATTCCCATATCCATAAGCCGTGATATGGCAGAGGTTGCATCATTGGTATGCAGAGTAGATAGCATTAAGTGACCTGTTAGAGCAGAACGCAAAGATATATCTGCTGTCTCTGAATCTCGAATCTCTCCAACCATAATAATATCTGGGTCTTGTCTTAGTATCGAACGTAGACCAGCAGCAAAAGTAAGACCAACTTTGGTGTTAACTTGAATCTGATTTACATTTTCTGCATTGTACTCTACTGGGTCTTCTACTGTAATAATATTTTTATCTGGAGTTGCAATATGTTGTAGACAGGCGTGTAGGGTTGTTGATTTACCCGAACCTGTTGGCCCTGTAACCAAAATCATTCCATGTGGATGGGTCAAGAGTCTATTTAAATCGGTAGTAATATCATCTGTAAATCCTAATGTCTTTAGAGTAGGGATACTCTCACTAGTCATTAAGAGTCTCATAACAACACGCTCTCCGTGATAGGTAGGAAGAACAGATACCCTAATATCTAGTGAGTTACCAGAGATACTTACTTGTGTACGTCCATCTTGTGGTATTCTTTTTTCAGAAATATCAAGGTTGGAGATAACTTTAATTCTAGATATAACCAGTGCTGTGATATTTTTATCAATATCTAGGTGTTTTTTTAATGCACCATTGATTCGTAGGCGAACTTCTCCTTTTTTCTCTAGGGTTTCAATATGAATATCTGAAGCCCCTTTTTTGATAGCTTGGAAAAAGAGAGAGTTTACCAGTTTTACAACAGGGGCAGACTCTTCATTTGAAAGTAAATCTTGTGAGTTTCTAATAAAGTCTAGTAGGTCAGACTCTACTTCAATAATGTCATCTGAAGAGGTATCAACATTTTCAAAATCAGAACCTGTCTGAATCTCTTGAAATTTTTGATGTAGTCTTTCAAAACTTCCATCATCTATCTCAATAATAGGGTAGTTAACATCAAGTTTAGAGAGATGATTAAGTGCCATAGCTAAATGTTCATTTTTAACAATTGTAGATGGAAATCCATCTATTTTTGTAAAAAGAAGATGGTGTTTCATTGCCAACTTATTATCAATACCCTCTCTCCATAAAGGTTCGAGGTCTACATTTTCTAAAAAAGGTAACTCTATCATTTTACTCTCCTTTAACATTAGAGAATGTTGTTCCTTCGTTATATTCAATTCCTGTATTTAGCTGATTTAAATCAATAGAGTTTTTCTGTTTAAGCCTCTCCATAATAGAGTCACTTCTTACATACTCATCTTCTTGGGTAGAGATATTTTCACTGTTATAACTACTAATAGTAGGGTCTGCTTCAATAGTTGACTCTATTACAGGAGTATATACCTCTTCTCTTGGAGCTATTCTAGAGATGTTCTCTACTCTGTTTGGTATGGTTCTATTTTTTTTACTCTCTTTTTTGGGTACATCTACAGGCATTGATTCTACATCTTCATCAAAATAGCTATCCATATCTGAATTTGATGCACCTGCAAAGGTAACATGACCATTTTTAGATGAGTCCTGAAGTCTTCCTTCTAGCTCTTCAAATACAATCTTATTATACTGCTGTTGTATTGACTCTAGTTCATCAAGGTGGCGACGAAGGCTACTTAAATCGGAACTCTTTTTGATAATATAAGGAGTAATATAGATAACAACATTTACCTTGGAACCAGAATTACCTTTAGATGTAAAGAGGCGACCAATAATTGGAATATCTCCTAATATTGGAATCTTAGTAATTGATTTACCATCAGCACTCTTAATTAATCCACCCAAAATAATTGTCTCTGCGTGGTTAACAATGGCATTAGTTTTAACAGAACGCTTGGTTGTGGTTGGTCTATCTGCTGATGTTCCTGAACCTGGTAAAATATCCTCAATAGTGGTCTCAATCTCTAAAGAGACTTTGTTATTTGATGATAATCTTGGTTTAACTTTTAGAGTGATACCAATATCTTCACGAGAGTAGTTGTTTAGAACATTAGATGAACCTTGGGTACTCTGTTGAGATTGTGTCAAGATTGATTGTGTTCGACCTACATAGATGCTGGACTCTTTGTTGTTTGTTGATAATACAGATGGTTTAGATAAAATCTGTGCAGCACCATTCTGTTTAAGTAAATCTAGTTGTGCTCCTAACGAGAATACTTTAGATATTCCACTATCAAACTCAAACGGACGGCTATTACTAGTATAGGCATTACCATTACTATCAAACTGTGTTGTTGTATTATTTAAGAATCCTAATAGAGAAGATGATAGTGCTAACGCTGGTGCTCCTGCATTGGCTGCAATAGAGAAGAGACCATTTGAGGTAATAGAGCCTCCGTTAAATCCATATTTCAGACCAATATTTTCAGCTAAATTTGTGTTTACTTCAACAATTTTTGCTTGAATATAGACTTGTGCTTTTTCAACATCTAGCTGTTTTACTGTATCAAAGATATTCTGGTACTGCTCTGCTGATGCCAATACAATTAGTGCATTTCTCTCAACATCCGAGGCAATAACAGCTTTTGGTATTGGTTTACCACCTTTACCCACAGAAGATCCTACACCTGCTCCTGAACCTGTCATCTGTGGAACAATCTTACTTAAAATCTTTTCCATATCTTCAACATTAGAGTTCTCTAAAGGGATAACATGCATCTTTTGAATGTTTCCTTCACCCTTTAGGTCTAACTGCATAATATAACGCTCTAGTTGTTTTATATTTTTCTTTTTACCAACCAAAATAATAGCATTAGAGCTTACATCTTGCATAACTGTTGTTTTTTCAGAGATAATATCTTGTGGGAAAAGAGCTTTTGCCATATTTTGAATGTTTGAATAAATATCTTTAACTCTAGCATTCTCTAAACGAATAATTTTACTCTCTTTTGACTGTTTATTTTCAATCTTATCAATAAGTGATTTAATAGAGCGTAAAGTGTGAGGATATGCAGTAATAGCCAACAGGTTATTTTTTTTAAAAGAGATGATTTTAGCACTTTTATGAAGAAGTGGTTTTATTTTAGTACGAATAACAGCTGCATTAACATTGGTTAGCTCAAAAATAACTGTTTTCATTGTTCCACCACTTGTAATATTAGAGCTTACAGGTAGTCCCTCTCCAGCTGCTGTATTACTTTTTATCACTTGATAGTAGCTACCTTTTTTAACTAGAGTCATTTTTTTAGTCTCTAAAATTGCATTGGCTAAAGGAATAAGTTCTGACTCTTCAATGGGTTTATTTGAGACAAAGTTTATTTTTCCTTTAATCTCCCCATCAACTAGAATATTTTTACCTGTTATCTTACCAACCATCTTTATAAAGTCGCTAATACTTAAGTTTTTGAAGTTTACATCTACTTTTTTTGCATGAACTTCCATACTTAATAGTAAGACCAATCCTAATGCCAATTTATTGAATTTCATACTCTATATCCTCACTTTTACCATTTCTCTCAATGGTTAATGTTAAATTTTCTATGTTGTCTATATCTTTGTATAAGCTCATAACAGCTCCAAGATTATCCAGTTTTTCTGCGTTGATTGCCATTAATAAATCTCCACGTTTAAGCCCCAATTTTTCAAAATCACTACCTCTTTTGACATAGTTTATTTTAAATCCATTTAGCTGTCCATTAAGTTGATTTTCACTAATACCAATATCTTTCCATATCTTTTCAGGACGTTTAGTATAAGAGCTTAAGAGGTTACGATTGATTAGTTTAATACCATCTCTTTCAATAATTTTTTCATTAGATGAACTGCTCTCTATCACTCTCTCTTTTTTTGGTCTAAAACTTTTTTTTGTTTGACTTCCTATTGTTTTTGTATTGCCCAGTGTAAGTTTAAACTCTTTACCACTTTTCTTGAACAGTGCATAGTCTATTCCAGCCGAGATTAAAGTAAATCCATCAATTTTGTCACCTTTGCTTAAAACAGAAGTTTTTCGATTCTTCTCTACAGTTACAACAACTACATCTGAAGCATTATAAAGGGCTAAAAGTTTAATTCCTCTCATTGAGTTGACAGGTGCTTTTATTGGTACTCTTTTTATAACAGGTGCAATGATTGGACTGTTATTACTGAGCCTAACTCTAAAATAGAGAGCCTTTCCTTTGCTATTTGATGCAAACTCTTCTCCGCTGGTTGGTAAAAAAGTTAATGATACTGCTGTCCAGATTAGCTTGACAAAAACTACAATAGATAAGAGAAATATAAGGGTAGAGAATAGCTTTGGACTAATAATTTGTTTCATATTTCCACCCTTCTGTTTTATCTTTTTTTAGAAATTTTCTGAATACTTTTATATCTTTTACTACAGGTAAAAGAATTTTAACTTTTCTATTGATTAGTTCAACAGCTCCTGTTGCTACACCAAATGAACCTTTTGAATCTATGTTTACTTTTAGTGGGTCAAGAACAGAGTACTTAATTAGCATCTCTGAAATATCTTTAGGAGCTACATTGTGAATGGCATCGTTAGTCTTTATCTCTTTAAGCTCTAATGTATTATAGAAAAAAAATAGATTAAACTCTAATTTAGATACTTGAGCCATCTTTGCACCTTTAACATAAATATCTGCATTTTCAATTACAAAACCAAACCATCTATCTTTAAATGTCTCATTTGAGATAATAACACCATTTTTCTTTAACTCTTTCTCTAACAGATAGTACAGCTCTTGTTTTGGAGAGAGTAACCATAGGAGTAGTATAGATAGAAAAAATCCACCAATGATTCGTTTTACCATTTGCATGTGAACTCCATTGTAAATTTGTTTTTACTACTCTCTCTTATCTGAAGTTTAATAATCTGTATAGGGATATTGAGCAGTTTGTTGGTTATTTTATTTAAATCATTACTGGTTAGATTGATGTACGAAGCAATCAATTTAGATGATTTTTTGGAGAAGCGTTTAACTTTTGATGCAGGAACAATAGTCTTAAAGAGTTTAACTTTTTTTGCCATACTCTTATTTGCCCACTGTTTCTTATAGCTCTCTATAGCATTAATCTCTTTAATCTGTTTTTGTATAATATTTCTATTCTTATCTACATAATCACTGGCAGAAAACTTATAGTAAAACGCAGAGATGGCAAATAGAAAAGTAAACATAAGAATAATCTCATTTTTATAGCGTTGGATTGTCATTAGATTCATAGGCTTTTCTCTACTTTCAGAGCAAGAGATGAACCTGATACTTTAAAGTTTTTTGCATGTGCATGCTCTTTTACTTGTCTCTTTATAGTTCGATTATTGGTATTAATCTCTGCTTTAATTCGGTTTTTCTCAATGGTTAAACGTTTAAGTTGACTCTTATTTGAGAGAAATTTTGAAATATCTTTAATTGCTTCTCTTTTTGCACGCTCTACATTGTTAATAGGCTCATATTTAGCCAAAATACTCTCTCGTGATAGAGAAGAGGTGTATCTTGGGTTCTCATCTAGTAGCTCTGTTAATTTATTGTCATCTTTAGTAATAGACTCTTTTATTCTATTTCCTTCTATAATAGAGGTTGTCCCTAATATACAGAATATAGAACCCAACATAAGAGTCTCTTTTATTGAGATATAAGAGTTTAGTGAAGAACCCATTGTTACTCCACCCTTAAATCTTAATGCATTCATATCTAAAGGTTTAAACTCTACTTCAGAGTTTACAATTTGTCTAGGTACTAAAGTAACAACATCATCAATATTTTGTAGAATATTCTGTTCATCTAATAGTATAGGAAACTCTACTGTATCTAAAAGTTGTTGTGCAAAAAATATTTTTGATACACGATGTTTCTCTATTCCTACACTCTCTAAAAAAATACCTATTTCATTAATATCATACGCAATAAAGCACCATCGGTTATCACACTTATAGACATGATATTGATACTCATGGCTGTTATCTAAGTAATCATCAAAAAGTGACTCTGCAATCTGTTTTGCTTTATAGGCAAATTTTAAATCAAGTGCTTCACGAATAAATGTATAAAATTGTGGTGTTAATATAATGTCAATAGAGTTTTCGAGTGAGATAATATGATTCATATTTTTATGAATCAGTAGTTTGCTATTACTCTTTGCCGTTAAATTCAAAATTCGTACCCCTTCCTTCAATATAGTCAAAATTAAATTTGTACTGCCCATCTCGATAGGCATATCTCTGTTCACAATGCAATGCATTGAGTGCTTTGTTCGAGTAAATTTTCTTTTTGGTTGCTCCAATAACAATAGTGTTATCTGTTAAAAATGTTAACAATGTACTCTCTCCTACTATCCATGAGTCTAAAACAATCTCTATTGGAATCTCAAATGCAACAGATATAAGTTCTGGTGTTAAGTATACACCATCTATTTTTGTTTTTTCGGAAACTTGAGAAAATGAAAAGTATTTCTCCCATGGAATACGTAAAACTTTTGGATCATCATAGAGTAGACGATAGTTAATAATTATTCTATAAAACTGCTCTTTGGATACAATTCCTTTTTTCTGTTTTATTCTTGGTGTATACTCTTGATTTTGGGTAACTTTACCTGTAATCTCTTGTCGAATAAGCTCTTCTAGTGCTGTAGGCTCTTCTATATTATATTGCTCCATAACGCGTGTTAAAACATCATTTGCCAAATTTGTTTTTTCTATCATATTCCAAGTTGAACCCTCATCTAACCAGTTTATGGGAACGCCCTTTAATAGAGGTTCACATGTTAAAGTTATTTCAAATCCACTTTTTGGTTCAGTCAAAACAAGAGGCATAGTATATATTAATTTTAGTTTTTCAGAGTTGTTTTGTTTTGCAGGAAAAAAACGTTTCAATATGCTTAGGGTATTTTTATAAAGTAAATCACCTTGTATAATAGAAGATGTTGTTCCAGCATCTTTTTGTACTTTTTCTAGATAGCTAAATGATACAGCGATAATAGACATAATCGAAGCAATGACCATTAACGTTATAAAAAGTGCTATACCTCGTTTTCTTTTATCCATAATAAAGCTCAATTCAAGTAAAATCTGCATCATTATAACTAATTTTAACTAAGGATTTTAATTATGCCCAACCATATAAAGCTAAAAGAAGAAGAAATTAATAAATTAATAAAAAATAAAATAAAAAATTCAACTATCAAAATTAAGCACTCACAAGAAGAAACATCAAAAAAAGCCTTCTCACTGTTAGAGTTACTTGTTGTTATTTTAATTCTTGGAATCTTGGCAGCAGCAGTTGTTCCTAAGGTTGTAGGTGCAGGAGATAAAGCAAAAGTAGACTTGGTTTGTGTCAATATGAAAGGGGCTGCAAATGCTCTTAAGATGTTTAAAATGGATAATGGAATGTATCCAGAGACAGAAGAGGGGTTTGAAGCTTTAATGTCAAATCCTGACCCTGACAAATACTCAAATTATGCCTCTTCAGCCTATTTAGAACACTATCCCAAAGACTCATGG
>Ga0256827_10000476_pt1 | contig 24870 bp, 23 predicted proteins | sample CV84metaG_FD_185977 | JGI IMG/M metagenome (GOLD analysis project Ga0256827, IMG submission 185977) | Hydrothermal vent microbial communities from East Pacific Rise, Pacific Ocean - CV84 | ecosystem: Environmental > Aquatic > Marine > Hydrothermal vents | place: Pacific Ocean: East Pacific Rise...
CTTTGTACCTGGTTTTAAATTCTCTTTTTGACTCATAACTTTACTTTCCTTTTCCACTTTTTTATCTTCATTTGAGCAAGAAAGTAATAAAAATGGAATTAATAATCCTATACTCAATTTAAAGCTTTGTTTTATCATGTACTGTACTCCAGTTGATTTTTTGATTATTATACCATAAAGAGCTAATTATTAAAACGCTCTAAGCACCACAGCTGCACCCACTGCCACCTGATAAAGTATCTGTGTCACGCTAGAGGTAATCAAAATATTTTTTGAATCTGTTTTACCTAATACGAGAATAGAATCTCCTGCATCTACCTTTAAAGCTGATGAATCAGAGAAAAAATCTCCTGAGCTGTGTTGTACTACTCTACCATTTGCTTTAATCAATAGTATCTTATCCATATTGGCTCGTTCACCATAGCCACCACAGGCATCTACATAATCCTCAATCGTATAATTCTCTCGATATGCCAAGGCATTTGGGATATTTACCTCTCCTTGTACCACGATAATATTTGAATGTTTAGGAATAACAATTCGATCGCCCTCTTCAAGATAAATTTTATCCAAATTGTCTTCACTTGAAATAATTACTTGTCCCAAAGGTTGAACCTTACGAACACGTTCAACAAATTTAATAATCATTTCAGACTCTTTATGTCGTATACCTGCTTCTTCTACTGTAGAAGAATCTGATGTAAATGCTCTGGCTTCTAAATCCTTTAACATTGTTTCGATTAACTGTTTTTGAGTATTGGCTACAGACTTTCGATACAAACGTGCATTTTTAATATCCGATAAAGGGGTAAATTTAAGTGTAGAAAGAACATCGTAAAGAGAAGTTCCTTTTTTAACCATTATTTTCTTGGAACCTTTATGTTCACCCTCTACCTGCACTTCAAGATTATTCACATAGTAATCAGAGAAAAATTTTAATTTTGTTCCTTTTGTCACAAATAAATTACCTGCTTCAGTTAAAGGATGTTCATTGGTTATCTCTTGACCATTCTCCCATTTCGTTAACATAAAACGATTGGCTGTTGGTTTTGGCATAATAAAACGCATAATCTCCTGAACACTGGTAGAGTTAGAAAGCAATTCAAAGATATAAGGACGGTTAACAGCTCCACTTACTTCAATAAAATTACGAACAGGATTAACCAAAATAACATCCCCATTTCGAAACTGGAACATATCAATTTGACCATTGAGTAAAAATGGATATAAATCAATATTTTGAACCACTTGCTTGTTTCGTAAAATAGAAATATTTCGATAAGAGCCTTGCCCTCGAAGAATTCCACCTGCTTTATCAATAAACTGTAACAGGGAATCCGTAGAGAGTCCTTTATAGAGTCCTACTTTTCGAACCGAACCTGAGACAAATACAGAAATGGGTTGATATTGTTTTAAATCAGCATAGAGATACACATTATCATTAAAAATTCTTTTTACAGAGGATTGAATTTTATTTTTCAACCTACGATTAGAGAGTCCTAATAAATACACCTCCCCAACTTTTGGAATAAAAATATTTCCCTGTTTATCAACGGAAAGTTCCGAGCTAAACTCATAGGCTCCCCACATTTTTACAGAAATCACATCCCCTACATTAATAACATAATCGGGATTGTATCGAAACTGTTGATTCTCTTTAAAATTACCTTGAAAAATTTCCTCTCCAAAATATGCTTTACGAGTATCCCCCAGTTGACTCTTATCATTCGGTGCCTGTTGAACAGTAACATCAATAGCCCATAATCCCATCGTACAACAGAGCAATATCAGAATAGCTATACTTTTTTTCATTATTAATCCTTATGGTCTCGTATAATAGTCATAACAAGTGTCATAATCCCATATAAGAAACTTAAAATTATTAAAATAGAAAGAGTGTCTTTTATCTTGTTGGGATAACTGTAACTATCAGCTACTTGTGCCTTTGTAACAACTATTAAATTTTTTGTATTTTGACTAATTAAGACTTTTGTCTCTTCCAATTTTACTAATGTTTGGATATACAACTCTTTATTAAACTCTACTTTACTCTTTAATAGAGTAAAATCTGACATATTAGCATTTAACTCTTTTTGTCCTCTTGTCCCTGTAATCTCAGCTTTAATCTTCTGAATACTCTTTTTAATATACGTTATATTTCCCTTTAAAAGCTTCATCTCTGCTGTTTTTGAATTTAAATATTGAGCTTTACTGTTATACGATACATTTTTTTGAATTAATTCACTCTCCAACCCTGCTAATATCTTATTCTTAACCTCTATATCTACTTTAGGGTCGATGGTTCTATTTTTATTTTGATACGATAACAACTCTTCTAAAGAGTTTATAAAGAGTTGATGTTTTTGCTTCTCTTGTGACTTTAGAAAATTTAAAATTACTTCTGTGTTTTGATTCTCAAAGCGATTAAGCACCTTCGAAGATTCAGCAATAATTTTTTGAACTATCCTTTGTGCCGTTTGAGCATGAGCGTGAGCAAAAGCTATTTTTATGGTAGCAGAAGCTTCATCATACATAATAGACAAATCTTTGTTATATTCTGTTAAAACATTTTTCATATTAAAAAGATAACTTGGTAAAAACATACGGTTAGAAAGGCGATGTAAAAAATCTATCTCTTTGCTTTTATAATATTTTGTCAAATTAAACTCTTGATTCAAAATACTAAACATATCAGCAGATTTAATGTAGAGTCCCAATAATTTTGCATCGGTCATCGACTCTGAACCCGTGGGAAGAAGAAGAGAACCTAAAGGAGAAGTGGACTGTTTTTGTGATAAATCTTTAATCATAACCACACTCTTAGAAGAATATTTTTCGGTCTCTATAAAAAAGATATAATAGATACTATAAACAAATAGAAACAGAAATAAAAATTTAAAAAACAGAGTTATAAAACGCACAAAATTCTCCTTATTGTTGACGTGTACAGCGATATTGCTGTTCTAAAAGTTGTAAGCTTTTAGGTTGAGCTCTTTTATTACAAGAGAGCTGTTTGGTATCCACATTTTGTGTTAAAACAACCGATTCTAACTTTGTGCATCCCGTATAGATGTACATAAGAATACATATAAGTAAGATTTTTTTCATAGATACCTTTTTCTTTTATTATTTATTAATAGCAACATATTCGTTAATTGCATCATTAATATTATCAAAATAACGCATTTTCCCATTATCAACAACAATACCAACATCACAAATATCTCTAAGTGTTCCCATATCATGAGAAACCAACAGTACATTACAGGTCTCAATTTTTTTCAATAGTGCCTCCTTTGATTTCTTACGAAAACGGGCATCTCCAACAGAGAGTGTTTCATCAATAAGAAGATAATCAAAATCAAAAGAGAGACTTAGTCCAAAACTGAGTCTGGATTTCATTCCTGCTGAATAGGTTCGGATAGGCATATCAAAATAGTCATCCAACTCTGAAAACTCTTTTACAAAATTTACTGTTTTTTGAATCTCTTTGAGCGATTTACCATAAAGCCTACAGACAAATTTTATATTTGCTTTTCCTGTCATATTTCCTACAAACCCACCACGAAGTCCTAGTGGCCAAGAAAAACTTTTATCAGAGGTAATTGTTCCTTTATCTGGAAATTCAATTTGACCCAACATGTGCATTATAGTTGATTTTCCTGTTCCATTTCTTCCTAATATACCAATATTCTTATCAGAAGGAATAACAATGGACATATCTTTTAAAATATACTTTCGACTATGCTTCGTTTTAAACGACTTGGATACATTTTTTAACTCTATCATGACGAGATAATCCTCTTCTCAAGCTTCACATAAAACCACAATCCGATATAGAGCAAAGAGAGTGTCCAGATTAATATGTACTCATACGAGACAAATTTATCGTCTAAGGTATGAAAATAAAAGCCATGAAGTATCTCCATAAAGTGGGTTAATGGATTATAAAACAACAAGCTTTGTAGTTCTAATGGCAACATTTCAATACTGTAAAAAACAGCTGAAGCAAACATTAATGCTGTCATAAAAAAATTAATCAATTTGCCAACACTGTCTACAAAAACATTAAGTACAGCCATAAAAACTCCAAATGAAAAAGAAAAAATAATGAGAGCGAGAAATCCTAAAGTAACCATTGTTAAATCTTTAATATTCATGTCAAAATCAAAATAGAGTCCCAGTAAAATAAAAATAGCAATAATTATCGAAGTAATAAAAACTTCTACCATGCTACGAGCAATAATAGTATCTATGGGTTTAACCTGTTTATACAAGAAAAGTGCTTTATTTGCTTTAAATGATGCTGTTGACTTAACAACTATATTCTTAAACATATTAAATGCTGTAAAATTTAATGCTAAGAAAACAGCAAAATCAAAATTACTCTCTCCTGAACCAAAGAGTACCATCTTAATAAGAACAAAAATAAGAATTTGAAAAAATGGTTCAAAAAAAGTCCAAAATATCCCCATACGACCAGAAGAGAAACGCATACTCAATTCTCTCAAAAAAAGTGCATTTTGTACTGCTAAAAATATTTTAAATGAACTTCTTTTTATCATAGCTTCAAACTCTTCCTTTTAAGTACTACTATTATATAGTATGAATCTTAATTTCATTAAAAGAGATGAACTCACTAATCATAAGTCCAACATAAACCATAACCTGTAATTAAACCCTTCTTCTTTAATTTTTTAAGTCTTTTTGTAACAATGCTTTCATTTGCAAGTAAAGAGAATTTAACTTTATAATTATAACTGTTATCAAAGACATATGCTTTGGGTAAATATTTTTTTAACTTCTTCAAATATCTCTGAGCTTCTTTTTTTTTCAGAAAAGTGCCTATCTCAATGGAAACTTCTTTCGTTTTTTTTCCTATAGAAGAGTAGCTACTTGCCGTGTAGCCTATATTATAATGTGGATGAAGAGGAGCTTTTCCTTTTATAGGAACAAAAGAATTTGCAATCAAAGGTACAGAGAGAATTTGAATCTTCACTTTTGCAACTCCTTCTCGCTTGGTTTCTAAATATTCAGCTGCCCCCATTGATAAATCAAGCTCTCTATCGTTCCAAAATGGTCCTCTATCATTAATCCGAACTTTTAAAGATTTTCCATTTTTAGGATTGCTAACCAATAAAATCGTTCCTAAAGGATAGGTTTTATGTGCAGCGGTATATCCATACATATCATAAATCTCGCCATTAGCTGTTTTGCGTCCATGAAAATATTCTCCATACCAAGAAGCTTTTATCTCTTTACTTTCACCTACAGAGACTTTATGAGGATAATAAGTTATTCCTTTGACCGTATAGGGATATAACGAGGCTCGTATAATTCGATCTTCTTTAGAAAGTGACCATAAAGAAGATGTGAGTATCAAAATAACCAATAAAAGTCTTATCTTAAACTCCATAACCGTTAGGATTAGAAGATTGCCATCGCCAAGAATCTTCACACATCTCAACAACTCCTCTTTTCGCTTCCCAATCTAAAATCTTTTTGGCATAAGCAGGGTCTGCAAAACAAGTTGCAATATCTCCTGCTCGTCTATCTACTATCTTATAAGAAACTTTCTTTCCTGATGCTTTCTCAAAAGCATGAATCATCTCTAAAACAGAATAACCTGTTCCTGTTCCTAAATTAATCGTCATTGGTTCAGTAAAGTTTACAAGTCTCTCCAAAGCATGTACATGACCTTGTGCTAAATCAACCACATGAATATAATCTCGAACGCCTGTTCCATCGACGGTATCGTAATCATCTCCAAATACAGAAAGAACTTCACGTTTGCCAACAGCTGTTTGAGCAATAAATGGCATTAAATTATTAGGAATACCATTTGGGTCTTCCCCAATAGTCCCAGATTCATGAGCCCCAACAGGATTAAAATAACGAAGAAGAACCACCTTCCACTCATTATCTGAGACATAAACATCTCTTAATATCTCTTCAACCATCAACTTTGAACGCCCATAAGGATTGGTTGCAGAGAGTGGAAAGTTTTCTAAAATGGGTGTTGTAGCAGGGTCTCCATAAACCGTAGCAGAAGATGAAAAAATAATAGATTTACAACCATTTTTTGCCATAACTTCACATAAAACTGCTGTTCCGTTTACATTATTATCATAATACTTTAAAGGTTGTTCTACCGATTCTCCCACAGCTTTAAGCCCTGCAAAATGAATAACAGCATCTATTTGATGAGCAGAAAAAACTTTTTCTAAATCTTCTCGTTCTCGAATATCGCCTTCAATAACGGTTATAGATTGATTTACAAGCTTTTCAACGCGAACAATACTCTCTTTTGATGCGTTACAAAAATTATCAAATACCACCACTTCATAGCCTGATTCTATCAACAAAATTAAGGTATGAGAACCAATATATCCTGCTCCACCCGTTACTAAAATTTTCATCTTTTTCTCCTAACTATCACTGTTAAAAATATCTCTTGTATAGACTTTACTCTCTACATCACGAATATCATCAGAGAGTCGGTTCGCAACAATAACATCGGATATACGCTTAAATTCTTCTAAATTATCTAAAACTTTGGAATTAAAAAACTCTTTTTCCTCATACACAGGCTCATAAATAACGACTTCAATTCCCTTCGCTTTAATACGTTTCATAATTCCTTGAATAGCAGAAGCTCTAAAGTTATCAGAACCACTCTTCATAACCAAACGATAAATACCTACAATTTTTGGATTTTTAGAAATAATAGCATCGGCAATAAAATCTTTACGCGTACTGTTTGCATCAACAATCGCCCCAATTAATGAACTCGGAACGTTTTTATAATTTGCTCTTAACTGCTTGGTATCTTTTGGAAGACAATATCCACCATAACCAAAGGAAGGATTATTATAATGACTTCCAATCCGAGGGTCAAGTCCAACACCTTCAATAATTTGACGACTGTTTAAACCATGCGTTTCAGCATAAGAGTCCAACTCATTAAAATAAGCCACACGCATCGCTAAATACGTATTTGAAAAAAGCTTAATGGCTTCTGCTTCAGTAGAATCCGTAAATAAAATATCAATATTCTCTTTAATTGCACCCTCTGCCAATAAATTTGCAAACGCTTCAGCTCTTGAAGAACTCTCTCCTACAATAATACGAGAGGGATAAAGATTATCGTAAAGTGCTTTTCCTTCACGAAGAAATTCAGGAGAAAATATAATATTTTGTGTGTTGTATTTTACGCGCATCTCTTTTACAAAACCTACAGGAACAGTTGATTTTACAACCATAGTAATCGTTGAATTAAAAGCAATCACATCTCGAATAATAATTTCCACTAAAGAAGTATCAAAATAATTTGTTTCTGTATCATAATCTGTAGGCGTTGCAATAATGACAAAATCAGCCCCTTCATACGCCTCATTTTTATCCAGTGTTGCTCTAAAATTTAACTCTTTATCTTGTAAATACTCTTCTATCTCTTTATCTTCAATAGGAGACTTTTTTTGATTTAACATTTCCACTTTTTCTGGAATAACATCCAAGGCAACAACTTCATTGTGTTGAGCCAATAAAATTCCATTGGAAAGTCCTACGTATCCTGTACCTGCAATTGCTATTTTCATATATTATATTCTCTTTCTTATTTAATCTGTTTAATTATAACAAAAGCTCTGTTAAAGACCTAAGTCATAAATTTGGACAACACCTATTAATTTTTTATTTTCCATGACCAAAAGGGAGTTCACTTTTGATTCGGTCATTAAGGTTTGGGCAAGGGTTAGCTTCTCTTTTCCCTCTATACTCTTAGGGTTGAGAGACATTAATTCTGAAGCAGTCAACGAAAAAAAAGTCTCTTGAGACTCTTCCATCGCACGACGAATATCTCCATCGGTAATAATACCTTGAATTACCTCCTTATGAATCACGACTACTAATCCTAAACGTGCTTCTGAAATAACAGAAATAATCTTTTGAATAGGAGTATTCATCGCAACAATGGGTAATTTCTCTTTTTGCATTACATCTTCAACACGTGTTAACAGTCGTCTACCCAAGCTTCCCCCTGGATGAAACTGTGCAAAATCACTATCTTGAAAATCTCTCTGTTTCATTAAAGCAATAGCCAAAGCATCGCCCATAACCAGTGTAGCCGTGGTTGAAGAAGTTGGAGCAAGTTGCAAAGGACAAGCCTCTTTATCTACTGCAATATTAAGATGATAATTACTATTTTTTGCCAAAGTAGAGTTTGGCTTTCCACTCATAGCTATAATAATATTACGATGAGCTTTTAAAAAAGGGATAAGCTTTAAAACTTCATCTGTCTCTCCAGAATTTGAAATAAGTAGAACAATATCCTCTTTCTCAATCATCCCCAAATCCCCATGATACGCTTCAGCAGGATGTATAAAAAAACTGGGTGTTCCTGTACTTGCCATTGTTGCCGATATTTTTTTGCCAATAATCCCTGATTTTCCCATTCCTGAAATAATAAGCTTACCTTTAGCATTCAAAACAGCCCTAACGGATGCTTCAAAAGCAGAATCTAAACTTTTTGATAAATTCAAAATAGCTTGTGACTCTATTTCAAAAACTTCTTTTGCTACTTGATTAATGTTCATCCTTATGCCTTATGATTAAATTCAGGAACAATCTTTTTTAAAACTTCCAATTTATTCTTAATCTTTAACTCTTCTAATTGATTTAAAAGAAGCCCATAGTCAACAGGTGGATTTTTAGAAACAAGAATAGAGTCGTATTCCGTCTTTAAATCAGCATCGTCAATCAAAAGTTCTTCATAAAGCTTCTCTCCTGGACGTAAACCTGTAAACTCAATTTGAATATCATCCCGCCCTGAAAGTTCTATCATTTTTTGAGCTAAATCAACTATTTTAATTGGCTCTCCCATGTCCAAGATAAAGAGTTCTCCTCCCTTGGCAATGGATGCTGCTTGAAGCACCAGTTGACACGCTTCTGGAATCATCATAAAATATCGTGTAATATCAGGATGAGTAACCGTAATCTTTTTACCCTGCTCTATTTGAGATTGAAACTTAGGAATTACAGAACCAGAACTCCCCAATACATTTCCAAAACGAACAGCTACAATTTCCGTTTTATGAGAAGGCACAGCATGGGCATAAAGTTCGCAAATTCGCTTGGTTGTTCCCATAACATTAGTAGGACGAACAGCTTTATCCGTAGAGATAAGGACAAATTTTTCAACCTCATATTTAATACATAAGTCAATCACATTTTTTGTACCAAAGACATTGTTCTCAACAGCAGAGTTAATATTCTCTTCACAAAGAGGTACGTGTTTATACGCAGCCGCATGAATCACAACATCTGGTAAATATTGCTTATACACTTCATCCAAAGCTTCTCTATCTTTTACACTTAACATCACAGAGATAATATTAGCATCTTTTAAATCTTCACTTATTTGATACAAGTTATACTCACTGTGATCTAGTAAAATAATCTGTTTTGCTCCAAACTGTGCTACCTGGCGAGAGAGTTCAGAACCAATACTTCCCCCTGCTCCAGTAATCATCACTACCTTTGATGAGATAAAATTAGCAATGCTTACCATATCTAGATCTTGTGGTTTTCGGGCGAGGAGGTCTTCAATAGCAATATCTTTCAACTGTTTATGGAAAGGCTCCGTACTTAATATTTCACTTAAAGAGGGTAAAATTTTAATCTCATTAAATGACTCTTTCAAAGTATCGTAAATAAAAGAGAGTTGTTCTTTTGAAGCTCCTGGAGTTGAGACAAGCAGTAAATCATACGCTACATCATCTTTTATTTTAAGAAACCTCTCTTTAGAAATTATCTTAATCCCGTCAATACTTCTTCCTTGTAGTTTTTTATCATCATCTATAAAAAAAGCTATTTTATACTCACTATTTCTAAACTCATCTTCCAGTTTTATTCCTGCTCTTCCAGCACCATAAATAACAACCAATTTTGTCTTTTTAATATATTTTTGATTTACTAAGAATGAATAAGCATACATAAGAAAATTAATCATAAAAAGATAAAGGAAAAGTTCAGACAATAAGAAATAAATATAAATAGTGTCATAAAAAAGAACCAGTGTCCCTATGAATGCTAACATATTTACAAAACTCTTAATTAAAAAACTTTTAGGAGAAGCTTTTGACCATGCAAGAGAATAATCTCGAAAAACAAAACGTGAAGCAATTAAACGGAAAAGGATAACAACCAAAACCACTTCAATATTAAAAGGTTTATGAAAAATAAGAAATGTCCATCCAAAAGTAAAAAAACTTAGAACAATAATAATAAGAAGATTAAAATAATTTTTATTTTTTAACATCTAAATAACCTTTAGTGTCTGAAGAATAATCTTAACATCACCCTTCAAAGAAATCATTTTTAAATATTGATTATACAGTGCAATTTTCTTAGGTTGTATCTCTTTAATATAAGCCTCTTCTTTATCTTCATATTGAGCAAGAACCTCTTCTTCATCTCTAAACTCAATGGCTGCTAGGTCAGTAATTCCTGGTTTTACTTTTAAAATATTTCGATAAGCTTCTTCTTGAATATAAACATACTTCTCAACTTCAGGACGAGGACCAACCAAAGACATCTCTCCTTTGAGTACATTCAAGAGTTGTGGGAGTTCATCTATTTTTGTTTTTCTAATAAACTTTCCAATAGACGTAATACGCGGGTCATCTTTACTGGTAATACTCAAACCTTTTGCCTCTTTCATAGAACGAAACTTATAAAGATTAAAAGGCTTAAAACTCTTTCCAATTCTTGATTGAATATAAAAAACATCTCCCTTTGAACTCACTTTAATAATGAGTGCAACAAGAACCAAAAGGGGTAAAAGAAAAAGTAAACCTAAAAGTGCAGAAACAAAATCAAAAATCCTTTTTCCAAATTTTTCATAGATGCTATTTTGCATACTCAAGTACTTTCTCAATAATGTATGCCACAGCATCATCTTCTAAGTCAGGGTAAATGGGCAAGGACAAAGACTTTTCAAACACCTCATTGGCAACAGGGTAGTCAGTAGCAGAGTAGTTGTACTTCTCTTTGTAGTAGCTCATCTCATGAATAGGAATAAAATGCACAGAGGTGTTCACCCCAACCTCTTTTAACTGATCGTAAAGCTCATTCCTATTGTTAACTTTAATCACATACAAATGAAAACTTGTTTTTCGGTCAGCTTTCACTTGTAACACTTCTATCTTACCATTAAATGCTTCGTCATATCGCTTAGAGATGCTCTCTCTTTGGTCTCTCATGCGTTCAAGTTTTCCAAGTTGCACCAAGCCCAAAGCAGAAGTAATGTCTGTTGGGTTATATTTATTTCCATTGTCCACAACATCATAACGCCAACTTCCTCCACTGTATCTGTCCCAAACATCTCTGCTAATTCCATGTAGACGGTTTACTTTAATGTTTTTTGCATACTCAGTATTGTTGGTTACTGCCATTCCACCCTCACCTGTCGAAAGTGTTTTGGTTGCATAGAAACTAAAGCAAGTGACATCACTCTTTAGTGTTCCAATTTTCTGACCCTTATAAGAACTTGGTAAAGCATGTGCTGCATCTTCAATAATTTTCAAATCATGCTTCTTTGCAAGTTCATAAAGCTCATCCATATCACAAGGTTGTCCAGCAAAATGCACAGGTATAATTGCCTTTGTCTTAGGAGTAATCAGTGCTTCAACTTTACTCACGTCCATGTTGTGTGTCTCATACTCAATGTCACACAACACAGGCATAGCGTCAAAATAGGTCACCACCTCTGCTGTAGCCACAAAGGTATTGGTAGGAATAATCACCTCATCATCACGTTGTAGACCAATCGCTTTAAGTGCCAAATGCAGTGCAGCTGTAGCACTGTTTAACGCAACAGCTTCGTCTACCTCCAAGTAACGCTTGAAATCATCTTCAAACTTAATGGTTTTTGGACCCATGGTCAACCAACCAGACTTAATAGTATCTAGTACAGCATCCATCTCTTCGCTTGTGGTGTGTGTTTTGTGAAATGAGATATTATACTTCATCTTATTTTTTTACCTTATAAATTTTACTATAGGGAGAAGAGACAACCAATTCAAACAAATTTTTATCATACTTTCCTAGCATAAACATTTGTACATACGCAGAGTTATACGTTACATTGTCCATAACAATCATTTTATTATAGTTCTTCATAAAAATAACACTCATTTTGCCATCAATATGAAATAACTGTGCCTGTACTTTAGAAAGTGCATTTTTACCTAAAGTTACAATGTCAACGTTACGAACTTTAACTTTTTGACTACCAATGCTAACTTCACCATTGATCATGTCTAAAACAATTCCATTTGCCATCACTACTTGCCCATTTTTTTCATTCGTAGGCTTTGTTGGGTAGAATATAATATTTCTTTTTTTATTTCCTGTCTTTAAATTAATATTACTAAACAATCCAACCGTAGGAAAGATATTTAACATACGATAAGGAAAATAGAGAAAAATATCTCTTGTTTTTTTAGGAGCTTTATAACCTGATGATGAAAGTTCTTTTAGTACTGTTGTTGGATTTTTATCTTTAAAAATAGTATCAACAATAGCATTAAATGAATTATCTATGATTTCACTATTAAGTGAATTATTTTGAACATAGCCTTCTACTGAAACTCTCGCTAAATTTGCTGTCAATTGGGAAGAAGTACTAAAAAGTATCTTTGAAATTAAATAGTTATCATGGTTATGCTTTCCACCATCAATTAATGTATTAGTATTTGAATAGTACCATACAGGGTAACCATAATCCCACCAGGTTAGTGTATAGTCTTTAGGTGTTGAAACAGTTTTAAGCTTCTCTAGGTCAATTACCTCTTGTTTATTTAATACCGTTGGAACTTTATAGTCAACTATATGACTAATATTTGGGTAAAGAAGAAGAAGTGTAGCTCCAACTATTGCCATATATTGGTATTTCTTTTCCGAGATAACTTGTTGAGTAAAAAAGTAAAAGAAGTAAACTGCTCCCATTGCCATGGCAGGTACAGCATAAACGGTAAAACGTAATCCACCCACATAAGCAAAAAATCCAATTCCAATTAAAGGTAAAAAGAGCAAGAACTCTTTTCTTTTAATAATAAGTAAAATATAGCCGATAAGAGCAATAACAAAACTAAATGTTGAACCTGAAATACGGTTTGCAAATGTCTCAAAAGGAATCTTTCCTGCTTCACGAATGGTTTGATGTACTTGGAAAAACTCTAAGGAACTGCTCTTATCTACCCCTGTTTCAACATAAGAGAAAATCTTATACCAAATACTATTAAATACATGTCCAAAATAGAGAAAAAGTAAAACTGTAAATAGTGCGACTCCCATTTGAACTTTTTTTTCTTTTAAAAATCCTTTGTATATAACACCAAATGCAATAATAAGTAAAAGCACTCTAAGTTGCCAATCTATATATAACATAGACACGGAAATTAAAATTATTTGATGATATATATGTTCTGATTTTCGAGAAAAAATCAATAAGTAAATAATGTAACCAATTCCCATTCCATAGACTACAGTTTGAGATGAATCATAAGCATAATAGTACAAGAGAATTAAAAGTGCTGCAACCATCGTTGAGAGTAAACTCTCAGTTAAAACACTTCGCATAAAGAAGTAGGTAATAAACACAGGGAATAGCAAAGCAAAAAGATCACTATCATAGTACCCAATCATGGTTCGGTTATAAAAACTCCAAGTAATAGAGGCAAGTAATGCAGCAAAAAATCCAAGTAATGCTTTACCATAGAGGTCAGCCAAAAGAATGATGGGAACAACAATCAAACTTGCAATTACTGCTGGCATATATAAAATAATTGTATCTAAAGAAAAAGGTAAAACTTGCGATAAAAAATAGGTAAAGTAGACCAGACCATACTCTACACCAGGAACTCTTGGATTATCTCTAAAAACATTAGCCACTAAGTCTTTAGCTCCTGTTGCCCAAAAGTAACCATCGTTAGTGTTAATCATTAATTGGTCATTCCACATAAAACTATCTGTACCACTAAATTGGTAAACCCAAATATACCTGATTGCCATACTAAAAATATAAGCCACTGTCATATAAATGTAAACATCTTTTTTAAAATATAATTTTTTCATCTTTTTCCCATTTTCATAATTTTAGCAATAATTATATCGCGTCTTTCCTAGCGTATCTCTTTATTACTATTCTATATACTGAAATTATCTTCCTGCACATTAACTTTTCTACCTACTTAATTTCTCATTATTATTATTTACACTATTCTTGTTTAAAATGATGAAACTGAATATGCCTTCTATATATCCAAGACCATAAGAAAAATGTAAAATAAAAAATGACTTTACAAGATTTAAAGTCTCTTTTAGAGAGCTACCCAATCTAAAAGAAAAATAATTAATTAACAATATATATAGAATCAGTGGTAAAATAATAACATATAAATACGTAGAAAAAACTACTGCACTAATTAAAAGTAAGATCAGATAACTTACAAACATAAAAGGAACAAGTTGCCTTATGGTTGTTATGGTTTTATGTTTTTTATTAACAAAAACTTTCCAATATCCATATTGATAATATTGTCGAAATAGTTTAGAAAAAGAGGCACGTACCATATAACGGTAAGAGATTTTTCCACTAGAGAGAATTTTATACCCTGCTTTAGTGACTCTGTAATTAAAATCATCATCTTGATTTCGAGTTAACTGTTCATCAAATAGACCTAATTCATCAAAAATATTCATTTGATACACAGCACAACTAACAGTGTCAACATAGACTTCTTCATAAAAATTTGTTCTAAAATTCCCAACACCCACACCAAAACTACTGTTCATCGCTTTTGAAATGGTTTCACTTGTTTTATTTTCAAAGTTATTATGGATTGCACCACCAATACATCCTAATTCAGGATTATCTCTCAACTTATCTACAGCATAGGAAAGATAGTTCTTTGAAATTTCAAATCTTGCCCCGATAAAGACGATGAACTTACTTGAACTATTTTGAATGCCTAAATTAAAAGCATATGGTGTCTTCTGTTTCACATTATCTATAAGTTCAATAAAATCATATTTAGCACTATATTCTTCAATAATTTTCCGTGTATTATCATCACTCATACCATCAATAACTTTAACTTCTATTAATGTATTTAAATAATCACTCGTAATAATAGAGTCTAAACAAGTAGCAATATAATTTTCTTCATTTCGACAAGGAATGACTATGGATATTTTATTCATAACTTAACAGTTCTTGTACAATCTTTTCACTGGCTTTACCAGCACCATATAAATCAAGAGAAAAGTCTGTAGAGAAATTAAAGTTTCTATACTCTTCTAAGATTTTCTCTCGGTCAGCTCCAACCAATACATTGAACCTATTCTCTATCAACTCCACCCACTCTGTCTCATCTCGTAAAGTAATGCATGGTTTTTCAAAAAAGAATGCCTCTTTTTGTACTCCACCACTGTCTGTCATAATAAGTTTTGCATTTTTAATGAGATAGACCATTTCTAAGTAACCAACAGGGTCAATAATAGTAAAGTCTGTCTCAATACTATTCTTTTCAAGGATGGCTTTTGTTCTAGGATGCAAAGGCAATACAATTTGAATCTCTTTTGCTATCTCGTTCAATGCAAAGACAATGGCTTTTAAACGCTCTAAGTCATCTGTATTTTCTGCTCTGTGAATGGTAGACAAAACATATTCATCTTTTAGTACAACATCTGGCTTACTAGCTAAATCTTTGTAAAAAATGGCACCATCTTGCATGACATCTCCATTTTTAACTACTTTTATGTCTAACTTATCATAACCTTCATTTTTCAAATTATCAATTGCACTTACTGTAGGGCAAAAAAGTATGTTACTTATTCTATCTGTTAAAATACGGTTAACCTCTTCTGGCATACTCATGTTAAATGAACGTAACCCAGCTTCCACATGAGCCACTTTAATGTGCAGTTTAGAAGCTGCTAAAGCACCAGCGATGGTAGAGTTTGTGTCCCCATAAACCATGACCCAATCAGGCTTTTCTTTTTCTAAAACCTCTTCTACCTTTTCTAACATCTGCCCCGTCATTGCCCCATGACCTAAACCATTAATGTCCAGATTATAGTGAGGTTTCGGTATCTTCATCTCATCAAAGAAAATATCTGACATATTGGCATCGTAATGTTGTCCCGTATGCACAATTATCTCTTCTATCTCATCATGCTTTGCAAACTCTCTGCTTACTGTTCCAGCTTTTATGAACTGTGGTCTTGCTCCTAAGATTGTTACTATTCTCATAACTCCTTAACCTTCTCCAAGTATGATTCTATACTTTTTTCAAAAATTGCTTTCTCTTTAATAATATTTTGATTAATGCTAATGACATCATATCTAATTGTAGGACACTCTAACAAATTAGTAAAATAGCTTCCATTCACTCCATCTAGTATCCATTCTCGGTTAGCACTAAGTTGAGAAACAATCGGATAACATCCAAACTTCATGGCTTCAAGTAGTGACACTGCCGTTGAATCCGAACTTGGAATAGAGATATAATATTTTGCTTTTGCATAAAATGAATTTTGTTCTTCTTGTGTTAAAAAACCTACAAACTCTACTCTATTTTCAAGTGAATACTGTTCTATAAGCTCTTCAAGAAGCTCTTTCATATCTCCATTATGTGCAATAACCAATCGGTATTTCTTATCTTCTAGTTGTGCAAACCATTTAACAACTTTATCAATATTATAGTTTTCAAGTAAAGCTCTATTAGAAAAAATAAGATATTCATCTTTCTCTATAGTCTCTTGAATTTCAAAAGGCTCTAAACCAAAAGGAAAAGTCGTTGTCATGTCATTACTGTAAATTTCATCTATTTTATCACTCATAAAGAGAGAATCAGAAGTAATTAGGTCAGCATGAGAGAGAGCAAATATTGCTATTTTTCTTTTTACAAAATTTTCAAAAGGAGTTACAAGTACATCACTTCCCCATGTAGACTGAATAAGCTTTATTGTTCTATTTGACTTTTTTAAAAGAGCAGCCAACACCCCATAACTTGACAAATAATGTGCATTCACATACAGAGGAGAAACTTCATCTACAATCTTTTTTATTTCAAAATATTTCAACAGTAATTTAAAGTTACCTCCTGCTGTTTTTACGCTCTCATTTAAAACATAAATCTTATCTTCTTCTATGTACTCTAATAGACTTGTATTCATTCCATTTAACGAGACTAAATAGAGTTCAAAATATTTTGATAGTTCCTTTACCCACTTTAATGTATGAGGGCTTGTTCCATCTGATAATAATAGATATTTATCTTTCACCACAAACCTTTTCAATTTCCTGAATTTCTATATCGATTCTTTTATTCCATGAATATAAATTATTTTTTGCATATTCTTCTGCACCTTTAGATAATTTATCAACTAAAGTTTTATTTTTATAAAACTCAATAATATATTGATATAACTCATCGATAATAGTTTCTTCATTACTACTCTCAATTAATATTCCATTCTTTTCATTAATTACATCTTTTGTATTTCCTGAGTTATAAGTAATAATTGGCATATTATAAACAAGTGCTTCAAGTAAAGGGTTACCCACATTAGAAATATCATACATTGAAATAAAACAATTCATGCAATTCATTAATCCATGAACATCAGAAGAGGGTAATGAACCTAAAAAAATTATATTCTCATTAATCGATAATTCCTTTAGTCTATCTAATTCTTCACCATCTCCAATGACATATAATTTAATACTAGAGTTATCAATTTTATTAAATGCAGATACGATTCTATCAACCCGTTTCCATCCAACTAAGCGAGATACACACATACAATTAAAATGGTTTTCATTTAATTTAAACCTACTCTTAATTTCATCTTTATTAACATCTATTTTATCAACACCATTTCTAATAAAAAGTATTTTGTCACTTTTAATATTAAAGTACTCTGCAACTTTATCTCCATACGTTCCATCATTAGTGATAATATATTTATCAGCCTTTAATTTAAAACTCAAAACCTCTTCAAATTTTTTAATTTTATCCAATTTACTACTTAGATTTGGATATAAAAATGTACCATATATCCTATGAATCGTTTTTACTTTATAAAATTTTCTAATAAACCAAGTAGCATAAATAGGTATTGATGAACTACAATAAACCACATCGAATTTATCTTTCAATTTTATAAATTTATATATATATTTAAGATTTAGTACAAGATTACTTACTCTCACATTCAAATATATTAAATATCTATTTTTACTGAAAGTACTAAATTCATTTTGGAAATAGAATACAGTACTGTTTGGTAACTCTTTAGAATATTCATTCTTATCTGTAGTAAAAATTGTTGTATCAAATGATTCATCACTATTTTCTAAAACTTTAAAAATTGAAGGCATACCCTTATTTTTACCTAAACTCCAAATATCACCTAAAAGAAATAAAACTTTATTCTTTTTATTCATTTATATATCCAATCATATTTTCTTTATTGTCAATACCTATTAATGGATAATGAAGTTTATCAATTTCAAATCTTATATTATATTTGGATAAAACTTCAATCTGTTTCACAGAAATGTTGATATATATAAAGACTAAAGGATAATTAATATTTTCAAGTAAATATTTTATAAATACATCAAATGTTTGCTCATCAAAAGGATTAAATAGAATAATTTTATTTATATTGAATTTATTTATAAAATCATTTTCAAGAGCATTTTCATTGAATACTTTTATATTTTTATTTTCACATAATTTTTGAGATATTAAAAATGCATCTTTATTTAACTCTGCTCCATATAAATCAATATTTATTTTTTTTAATATTGCATCTAAAAAGAATAATATTCTACCTTTTCCTGAACCTAAATCAAGTACTACATCATTATTTTCAATATGTAACTTTTTCAAAGAATACTTCAAATACACATAGTCAATACTTTGAGTTGTTTTTGACCACTCATACAATGCATCAATATCTTTATTTAAAATATTTGAATTATTAATTAATTTATAGTCCATATACTTATTATTAATTAACTTATAAGATGCTCCTATCTTATTTTTTAAATAATTTAAAAATCCATTTTTTGATATTTTATTTACTTCTCTAAGAATAAAGTTTAGAATTTTCATTCTAAAACTAAATTTTTCTAATCTATATGCATTAAAATAATCTGCACCCCATCGTCTTTTAAAAAAGTCAACTCCATCATTATAATTACTTGCTCCCATATTTACATATTTTATTTTTTTATCTATTGCATTCTTAATAACTTCATATTGAACAGCAACTGCAACTCGATTTTTCTTTATATCCTCTCTAATATAATTTGCAGCTAGCCAATCAAAAACTGTGTCATCATCATAAAATACAATCATTCCCGAAACCATTTTACCATTTAATATCCCTACCCACAATGATATATTGTCAACTTTAGATAAATCTTCAATTAATTGTTTACTATAATATTCTTTTTTTACACCCCATCTTTCTAAACTATCTTTATATATTTCATAATATTTTGTAAAATATTTTTTTTCATTTGTTTCAAAAACAGTAATATCTTTATTCTTTTCACAACCATTCGTATGTTTTTTTGTAGATTTATTAAATTTTTTTCTTGTTTCTGAAAGTGATGTACCCAATTCTAATACACTAGCATAATATTCTTCACTCGTATAATTATGTTCTAAAAATAAATTAAGAATCATAGTTTTTTGAGGATGCAAAGGATTTATATTAATTCTAATAATGTCATATTGATGCTTCTCCAATATTGAAATATATTTATCTAAATCATTATTCTCTATATTTATTGAAAAATTATCATATAATGAAAAGGGAATAACTTCAATAATAATAATTCCATACTTTTTCTTAATAGTATAGTATAAATCCTTATCTAATTCATATACTTTACAATTCAAAATATTAGTTGTTATTACTTCTATAAATTTTCTATTATGAAATAAGTTGTTATTTTTTTTCATTTACCCAATACCTCCACTAACTCATTTAAAACTCTCTCCTTATTAAAAAGACTCTTTGCGTATGCAATTGCTTCATCATTTATAAGTAATTTTCCCATATTGAAACTTTCAACACATACACAAAACTGTTCTTTCAAATCATTATAATCTTCAAAATAATTAACATAAGGAAAATCATAATTATAAAATGTAACTCTTCCTAAACTCAATGCTTCAATAATAGAAAAACCTAATCCATCATGTTTCGCATTTCGTATAAATACCGTAGAGTTTTGTAATTCGTCCATCATATTTATCCAGCCTAAACATCTAATATTTACAGGTAGATTAGCATAAGATTCAATACCTGCTATTTTAAATTGAATATGGGGAAAGTCTTTCGCCAATTTTATAAAATGTTCTATTCCATAAAATAACTCTTTTCCTTTTCCCATGTAAGTTAGAACTGAAAACTCTTCAAATAATTTTGGTTTTAAAAATCTTTCATACACCATAAGAGCTTTCACTTCTGATGAAATATTTATCTCAGTTAACTCTTCTTGTATCCAATTAACCTCACATAAATAGTGACTATTCTCTATAAGTTTTTGATTGATATTTTTATTTTTAAAATCAATTTGAGCAGACAATACATCACTTCCAATAAAGTGTTGAACTATCTTTTTATTGAATCTTAACGCTAAATTTAATGCTCCACCACCACTAATAGAAGCACTAACAGAATAGACTACATCTATAAATGGTAAATTGAGAGCAAATTTTATTTTATCTATTTTATTCTCATTTGTATTGTAAAATCTATAGCTATTATTATCATATTCATTTAACTGCTTTGTTAAAATTGGTCCAAAATGACTGTTTCCAATTAGTGCTATGTACATCGGATATCTTTTTTAAACGTTGCAGGTACTCCTGCCACCATACTAAAATCTTCTACATTCTCTCGCACAACACTTCCTGCTGCAATGACACAATATTCTCCTATGATTACACCTGATAAAATTGTCACATTTACACCTATCCAAGTTCCTTTTCCAATATGAACTGGTTCACAAACACGTTTATAATATTGATTCAAAACTCTATCTCCTACATCAGCATGTGTCATTATAGTTACTCCTGCACTAATAACTACTTCATCTTTAATAATAATTTTATTAGCTAAATCAAAAAAAACATTTTTACCAATATAACAATTATTTCCTATCTTAATATTTATAAAAGCCTTAGAACTATTTAATAAATTTGGATTATCTATAGTTAAAGAACCCTTAAAATGATTATTCTCTCCAATTGTAGCATCATAATATTTCAATAGTTTATCTATATTATTTTTCCAACAATATCTTAATGAATTCAAAACATAATTTAATCCAAAAATTTTTTTGAAAGAAATAATTTTTGAAAATTCAATAAAATAATAAAAATTCATTATAATTTTTTTCATTTTTTTAAAACCTTGTAAAACCAATAAGAGACGAAAATATAATACGTACTCATTGCAATTGAAATAATGGTTAAGACACTCTTTATATGCAAAGAATGAAATAATAACAGTATGGATATAAATAGTAAATTACCCAAAAGAGAAATATAAAAAATTTCTTTTTGTTTACCTAATATAATAGGGAGTGAAGAGATAGGTGAAATCAAAAAATTCATAAATAAATAAGGTACTAACAACTGGCTATATTCACCTGCAACTCTCCAGCTTTCACCAAATACAAATGCAAATAAATCTGGTGCAATAAAATATAAGCCCATAAAAACAGGTAAAGCGACTAGAAATAATTGAAAAAAAGTTTTTTTTACATAAGGGTAAAGCTCTTCTCCATTATTATATATTGTTGAAAATTTTTGGTACAATACCTGTCCTAAAGATGAACCTACTATACCTACAGGAACTTGTAAAACCCTCATAGAAAGAGCATAAAAACCAAGTACTGCCGAACCAAAAAAAGAAGATATTAACATAACAGAACCACTTGTTCTAATGATATCACTAAAAGCATGTAATGAGTTAACAAACGGAAAATCTTTATATTTTTTCATCTGTTCTAACATTATGTTTTTATTTATATATTTGATACTTTCTTTATCATGTTTAAAAAATTTATCAATTAAAATAAAAGTACTCACTACCCTACCTATTAAATTCCCTATAATTAAACCACCCAAAACACCCATATATCCAAATAGTGGTTGAGTTGTACCAATACTTACACTCTGAGATATTTGAGATGATGCAATATTTTTAAAATACTCTTTTCGATTGGACCAATAATTAAAACTCTGATTTAATCCTGCAACAAGAATAGAAATAGGCATTAGATATATAAAGTTTCCTATAGTTTCAATATTTAACATTGTTAAAATTTGACTCTTTAGAAAAAATATAATAAATGTAACAAAAAAGACAATACCAAACATGATACTTAAAGACAAAGCCAAAATATTTATTGCATCTTCATCTTTATTAGGAAGTACAATAGCAAGTTCATATCTGGCTGTAATAATGATAGATATAAATCCTACAATAGCAATATAAAGAGCAAATACTCCAAAATCTTCAGGAGTATAAATACGCGTCAAAATAGGACTAATAGCAATAGGAATAGCCTGTGCAATCGTCGTACCTGTCATAAGTGTAAGAACATTACGAGCAAATTCTGACTTTGGTTTTAGTCTGTTAAACATTTTACACTTTACTAACGATATAATCAATCTCACCATCATCCAAATAAGGGTTCATAGGTAAACTCATAATCTCAGTAGAGACAACTTCGCTAATAGGGAAATCTCCCTTTTTATAACCCAAATAAGCAAAAGCCTCTTGCAAATGTAAGGGCATAGGATAATGAACAGCTGTTGGAATACCATGCTCTTTTAAATTGGCTTGAACTGCATCTCTATTTTTAACTCGAACGCTGTATTGTGCATAAGCTGAAGTGGCTCGACTATCTATATGTGGTAACTGTTCGGGGCTAAAGCCTCCGTTTCCAAGGAGTTCATCATATTTTGAAGCTACCTCTTGACGTAAAGCTAAATCTTTTTTATAATGCTTTAATTTCACATCTACAATGGCACATTGAAGTGTGTCCATGCGTCCACCCATACCAATATATTGATGATGGTAACGTTTTGATTGCCCATGAACTCTAAGAGATTTTATTTTTTCTGCCAATTTATCGTTATTGGTAAAAACAGCACCACCATCCCCAAAACAGCCCAATGGTTTAGCAGGGAAAAAGCTTGTGGTAGAGATGTCGCCTAAATTACTGTCGGTTACACCATTAAAAGTACTTCCAAAGCTTTGAGCTCCATCTACAATTACTTTTAAATTGTGCTTTTTAGCAATAGCTGTAATTGCATCCATATCAGCAGGTTGCCCATAGAGACTTACAGACATAATGGCTTTTGTTTTTGAAGTAATTTTTTCTTCTATTTGAGAAGCATCTATATTATAGGTCTTTTCATCTATATCTACAAAAACTGGTTTAGCACCTAAAAAGGCTATGGTTTCAGCTGTAGCAATAAACGTAAAAGGGGTTGTAATAATCTCATCGTTAGGTTGAATATCAAGTGCCATCATGGCTAAAAGCAGTGCATCTGTTCCACTAGAACAGGTTATAGCATGTTTAGCTCCTGTAAAAGATTGAAGGTTTTCTTCAAGTTCTCTGACTTCATTTCCCATAATATAATTAGAGTTATCTAAAACTTTATGAATGGCTTCGTCTAGCTCTGTTTTATAGAGCTGATATTGATATTGTAGTTTTGCAAAATCTATTTTCATTATTTTTTTATTACCTTTAAACCATCTTCTTCTTTTTCATAAAATGCAAAATCATCTTCTGCTCTATTCTCTATGAAATTTAGAGTATTTCCTGAAATACCAACCCATCCAATCTGTTTTGCAGGTACACCGACCATTAAAGCATAAGGGTTTACATCTCTGTTTACAACTGCTCCTGAACCGATTAAAGCGTACTCTCCAATGGTCACACCACAAACAATGGTTGCATTTGCTCCAATAGATGAACCTTTTTTAAGAAGTGTCTTTTTAAACTCCTCTTTACGTTGAATAAAAGCTCTTGGATTAATAACATTGGTAAAAACCATTGAAGGACCGAGAAAGACATCATCTTCAATTTCCACACCTTCATAAACAGAAACATTATTCTGAACTTTGACACCAGTTCCTATTTTTACTTTTGGTCCAACCACACAATTTTGTCCAAAGGAGCAGTTCTCTCCAATGGTTGTATTAGAGAGAATATGTGAAAAGTGCCATACTTTTGTGCCTTCTCCAATGTTTACCCTGTCATCAACAATGGCTGTTTCATGAGAGAAGTAAGCCATTCTTACCCGATAACTTTTGTACAAAAAGGATGATAGTTACCATTTAGACCAATAGCATCAAGGTTTCGAATGGTAGAAACAATAGAGATAGAACCATACGCTTCATCAAGTCCAAAACCGTTACCTTTTAAAATCTCTTCATAACTTCTTGTGTGTAGGTCTGTAAACCCACCTGAGAACTCAATCTCGTTACCATCTACAGTAATGCTTCTGTAAGTTCTTTGTCCAGAGTCTCTTACTTCTTGAGGAATATAGTCATAATTGACAGAAAGAAACCAACGTACATTGGCATTTTTAAGTTTAAACGAACCAGCATTACAATCAGGAGTTTTTACGTGAACTACATTCTCTTCAACATCACCAAATATCCATGTAAGCATGTCATAAAAATGTACACCAATGTTTGAAGCGATTCCACCCGATTTTGCTTGGTCACCTTTCCATGAAATAAAGTACCATTTTC
>Ga0256827_10000477_pt1 | contig 24825 bp, 21 predicted proteins | sample CV84metaG_FD_185977 | JGI IMG/M metagenome (GOLD analysis project Ga0256827, IMG submission 185977) | Hydrothermal vent microbial communities from East Pacific Rise, Pacific Ocean - CV84 | ecosystem: Environmental > Aquatic > Marine > Hydrothermal vents | place: Pacific Ocean: East Pacific Rise...
CTTTTTCCATTTTTATTTGCTTAAAATTGTAAGCGTAACAAGCTATGCTTAAAATTTTAAATTCTAAAAAAGAAAAAATAAATCCGTATAAATTCCCGAAAAGCTAAATGGATTGAGTATACCAAGATTACACTAATTTATTTATTTGTATCAAATATTTAGATATTAATTAAAATCTATGTTGAAATATTGTTAAAAAAAACAGCCTCCTTTTTGTTCAATATACCTAAATATCAGTAACTTTAAACTCTGTTCTACGATTTTTAGCTCTACCTTCTTTTGTTTTGTTTGTAGCAATAGGCTTATCAAAACCATAACCCTTGTAAGTTAATCTTACTGTATCAACTCCATTATTAATAAGATAAGTATAAACAGTTTTTGCACGGTTATTCGATAATGTTATATTATGTTCTCGTGTTCCTTGATTATCGGTATGTCCGCCAAGTTCAATTTTTACATTAGGGTTATCGTTTAAAAACTCAATTAGTTTTGTTAGTTCTACTTTCGATTTTCCTTTAAGCTCGTACGAATCTAATTCGAAGAAAATATTTTTTAATACTACTTCTTTACCAATTTTAATTGGTTGTAAGTCAATGTTTTTTATAAATGGTTTATTAATATCAAAATCTACTGGCAATAGAAAGTTCTCAGAATAAGGTAAATATCCTGTTTTTTGAACATTAAAAGCATACTCTTTTCCAATAGGTAGTACTACCAAATATTTTCCAGTAGCTTTATCCGATACATTATTTGTAACACTTTTGCCAGTACCGAGGTCAATAAGCTCAAATTTTGCTTCTAATACTTTTTTTGTTTCAATATTTCGTACAATACCTGTTACGTAAGTTGATGGGGTAGGACGAGCGGCAGGATATAATTCAAATTTATATATATCTAAATCTGTTTTACCTTTCTCTCTACTTGCTGTTAAATATGCATAATCGCCAGCATTATTTATAAACAGACCACGTTCTTCTTTTGGCGTGTTTATAGGATATCCCAAATTCATAGGTTTGCTCCAATTACCAGCCGAATCCATACGGCACATAAAAATATCTTGGTCGCCAAAGCCAATATGTCCGTCAGATGTAAAATATAAAGTTTTTCCATCGGGGTGGATAAATGGCGACATTTCTTTGCCATTAGAGTTTACGGTATCTCCTAAATTTTTAGGGGCTGTCCAATGTCCATCAGTTTTTAAATGTGATACCCAAATATCCATTTTGCCTTTTGTACCACGTCGGTTACTTACAAAGTATAGTGTACGTCCATCGGCTGTAACCGATGGTTGCGATTCCCATGCTCCCGTATTTACAGGCGAACCCAAATTAATTGGTACTGCCCATTTATTTCCTGTTTTTCGAGTTTTGTAAATATCACATTTTCCTTTTCCATCAGGACGTTGGCATGCTGTAAAATAAAACCATTGCCCGTCTGCCGAAACAGAAGGAGCTCCTTCGTTAAGTTTTGTATTTAATGGCTTGCCTAGTTGATAAAGTTTGCCCCATTTACCATCAACTTGTTTTTTATTCATAAAAAAGTCTTCGTGCCTATTTTTTTGGGTCAAAGGGTAGTTCATATCAACAGGAATTAATTTTGTTGTGTAAAAAATCTCTTCATCTGCTGTTATTAATGGCCAATAATCGTCGTATTTTGTATTTATTTTATTACCCATATTTATTGGGTTGAATGGCACAGGATTTTTTTTAGAATTGGCACAAAAACTTGCTTTTTTTATGCTTTTTTCGAGACTTCTAACAATTCTATGATGTAAGTTTTCAAAATCTTTTGCTTCGGTATATGCAGCTAATGCCTCGTTGTATTGCCCGTTTCTAAAACATGCTTCACCAAGTTCAAAATATAGTTGTGATGAGAAATGAGGTTTTGCTTCAGTTGCTTTTTTGTAATATTCTAATTCTTTATTTGGCTTATCTAATTTGTTATAAATATCACCTGACATCCAATATGCTTCAACAAAATGCTCATCGTAACTTATAGCTTTTTCTAAATAAAGTAAAGCATTTTTTGTATCGTAATTATTATAATACATTTTAGCTTTTTCGTAGGTTTTTATAGCTCGTTTGTTTGTTATACTATATTTTTTTTGCGAAAAACTATATGTTGATATTAGTATTAGTACTATAAATGTTATTTTGCTCATTTTTTTACATTTTAAAGTATAACGATACATTATTTTAATTATTTCTTTCGTTTTTGTTTAAAAAAATCTTGTAAAAGTGTTAATGCTTCTTTTTCTAAAACACCTGTTTCTATTTCTGTTTTTGGGTGTAATGCTTTTTTGGTAAGTTGCGAATAGCCTCGTTTTTTATCGAAAGCACCAAAAACTACTTTTCCAATACGCGACCAATATAATGCTCCTGCACACATTAAACAAGGTTCTAAAGTTACGTACAAAGTACATTTGTCTAAGAATTTATTTTGTAAATATTCTTGCGATCCTGTTATAGCCAAAATTTCGGCGTGTGCCGTAACATCGGTAAGTAATTCGGTCTGATTATGGGCTTTTGCAATTACAGTATTATTGCATACAACAACTGCTCCAATTGGAACTTCATCTTCCTTAAATGCCAATTCGGCTTCTTTTAAGGCAATCTTCATAAAATATTCGTTGTTATACACTTCTTATTTTTTTATAAATGTTTTTGATGAATTTCCTATTTTTAGTATGTAACTACCTGCCTGTAAATCAGTAGTGTTTATGCTAATATTCAAGTTAAGAGCTTTGATTTTTTTTACCATCTTAGCTTTAGTATTGTATATTTTAATATCTTTTCCTATTAATTGTTTATCGTTAATTACTAATTGCAAATTGTTTTTTGTTGGATTTGGATAAATCTTAATTAATTCAGTTTTATCAATATTTTGTATTTCTTTGACAGAAACGGGTCTATTCCACAATCCAAAACAATATTCACCTATACCTACACTATCAATAATTGTAAACCCAGAGTTTGTACTACCATAAGTGTGTCCTTCACATATTTGCCAATCGGTACTTTTATTTGGGCGATATAGCATTATTAATGAGTCGGTATTTGTGAAAATTAAATCAGTATCTAAAACCGTAACATTATAAGCAAATTCTCCACTACATAAAAAATTGTTTGGTAAATAACCATCAATTTTCCAATAATTTGTTGTTGAAATACTTAATCCTTCAATTGGATTAATAAATCCATCTGGACCAACCCAATTGTGAACTATTCTTAGTTTTGCAGAGTCGGTAATGCTAGTAACATCAAGAGTTAATTCGCTGTGTTGAAAAAAATAATTTCCTACACTATTAATCACTTTTTCAACTTTAACCGAAGCGTCCATTACTTCAATATTTCGGTCTATCCAAACGCTATATGGGTTAAAAGGTATTGTATAAGTTTGATTTCCTGTTTGTCCAGAAAAAATTAGTACTGTGTCTAAATAAGTCCAATCTGCTTTCATAAAGCTAATAGGTATTCTATTTGTATTAGCAAAATTTGTTTTTGCTCTTAATTTTTGTTGTACGTAAACTGTAATATCGTAATTTGAACTATTTTGAGTTACATTAAACGAATCAATATCAAATTGAGAAAAACCAGGTGTAAATATCCAACTATTAAAAAAATCGGTTAAATCTATTCCGCTCGAAGCGGATAAATTATCACGTAAGTCTTCTGAAGATGCATCGTTATATTTAAAGTCGTTAAGATAGGTTTGAACACCAGAGAAGAAATTATTATCTCCAAGATAATACCTTAAAGTATGTACCATATCAGCACCTTTATTATAAACTGTAGAACCGTAAGTTATAGAGTGAGGTATTCCAGATACTGCGTAATATCCGTTATCGTCATTATGTGCATTTAGTAAAACATCATAATGATTTGCTCTAACATAATCTTTAAATTTAGTATTTCCATAAATATTTTCTTCAAAAATTGATTCGCAATATGATGCCCAGCCTTCGTTTAACCACATATCTTCTGGTGTACGGCAAGTTACTAAATCGCCAAACCAATGGTGCGAAAGTTCGTGTGCCCAAAGTGTTTCGTATGCCAGATTACCATTAATTGCATTTGAAGGATATGCAATATTTGTGGCATGTTCCATTGCTCCAGAGTTAAACGGAATGGCAACATAACCAACTCGCTCCCACATATAAGGTCCAAAATGTTGTTCAAAAGTATTTAATACAGGGTTTAAATTTATGAAAGATGCTTGTGCATTAGAAACTTGATTTGGTGCTACATAAATAGCAGTAGGAATATTTTCATTTATTCCATTAAATACACCTTCAACGGCGGTATAATTAGACACTGCTACTGAGGCTAAATATGTTGGAATATCGTTATGTAATACCCAATTAAAAGTTTTTGTTCCATCTCCATTGTTAGTAGTATTTTCAAGAGTTCCGTTACAAACAGCAGTTAAGTTTTCAGGTACTGTAATATTAAAAGTGTAATAAGCTCGGTCTACAAAATCGTCCATACAAGGAAACCATACACGACCATAATTGTGGGGTGAATCGCCAAAACCTACGCCTAAATTATAGGCTGTATTTCCGCTAAAATAAAAGCCGCCCCAACCTGTTGGGTCTGTATTTGGTGTGCCATTATAAAATACCGAAACATCTACTGTATCGGTTGTATTAAGCGGGATTGTGGTGTTTATTATTAACAAAGTGTCGTTATAATTGTATGTAGTAGTTACATTATCAATTTTAATTGAATCGATATTTAATTTAAGTAAATCTAACTTTATTTTAGTAATGTTATCTTGCTTTGGTGTTAATTTTACAATTGTATAACCACTAATAATTTTATTTGTAAAATCGGTAATATTTAGGTTAATATTGTAATCTAAAACATTAAGGGTATCAGCCTGAGGGTGTGTTGTTAATGTAATACTTTTTCCTGCTCTGCTACATTTATGATGTTGAGCAAAACTTACAATTATTAGAAAAATAAAGGTAATTGTTAATATTATTTTTTTCATCTGATATATATTTATGATATTTAATAGCTTGAAAACTAGCTGTAAAGTTTTGTGAGCTTGTTTGAGCTAATATTTTCTTACAATTCAAAGATAAAATTTTATTTTTAAATATGTCTGGTTTTTTTCAAAATTCCCAGATTATTCTGGCTAAATTTAATATAATACCAATTACACCACCAAATGATGTAATAAAAGTATTTTAAATTCATTTAAAGTTTCGGTAATTTTATACGAATTTAAAGTTTAAAATTTTAAGCATAGCTTGTTACGCTTACAATTTTAAGCAAATAAAAATGGAAAAAGAAAAAGTAGAAAACCCGAAAAGTTATGTGGTTTAAATATGATGTGCCTCAGAGCAAGCATAAAACTATGATTTTAACATTTGTAAATGCAAACTTATAAGCACATATGTTTTAAAAAGTTTGCACTTATAATAGCCTATTTTAACTTAAGTGGTTTTGTAACAATTTGTTATGCGTTTCTCAGCAGACACTAAATAAGCCCTATCTATTTACATTATTTACAACAGTATATCCAATAAGTCTATCGTAATCTGAAGTAAAACCATGATAATATATTAGAATAATATAATCGTTCTCGGTTTCGTAATGAGACCCTTCAATATAAGTTGCATCAGCTTTTGTTTCGCCATCTTTAAGTAGCACATATTGGTAATTATAATAACCTTGTTTTAACATTAAACGTAACTGGTAAGCTTTTAATTTGTAATTATAGGTCATTCGGTATTCTTTCTTAAATTGTTCGCTGGTCATATAACCATAAATGTATAAATTACCATTGGTAATTGGAGCATCTATTGGTAGAGTAAAGTATGCATGAACATAATCGCCCTCAGTACTACTATTTGTGCGATAATTAGCTTTTATCAAGAATTTACCATTAATGTCTTCATCGTTATTATATATTTTAAAACGACGTTCTTCATCATTATATAATTTAAAGTGATAGAATGGAGGTTCAAAAATTATTTCACGTACTTGCTGATTTTGATATTTTAAATCTTTTGAATCGAAATGTCTAAATTCGCTTCCTCCAGGGAAAATACAACTTTCGTTAAAATTGTATATAATCTGATTATCTTTTACCATATTTGGTTGAAAATCAGCAACTCTTGTGTTCCAAAAGCCATTTTGAATAATTACAGGTTTTATTTCGCTATACGGGTCGTTTATTTGTAAATCATTGGTGTTTACAATAAAATTTACCTCTTGATGCGATTTTATTAAATTTAAGTTTGATGAACGCTCAACCCTTGCATTTATTGATGTTAAAGGCTCGTAAGCAAAAAAACGTTTTGTTAAAACAATATCTTCTTCATCACCATTTTCATAAACTAGTAATATATAATTTCCAGATTTAGTTAGTTGCATATCATTATTTGGAAAACGTAGTTCGTAATGAGTATAATCAACTACAGTATTAAATGAGAATTTATAATTTGAAATTTGGTCTTCTGAAATACCATTAATATACTCCATTAGCATTAAATCTGATGGCTTCCAATCGTAAGTGCAATGAATTAATTTAAAATAATAATCTTTAGTGTCGTTTGATATTTCGTCAAATGAAAGAACTAATCTTTCGTTTGAATTTAAATTAAGTGCAGGGTATGATAATTCCCATCCTTCACGATGTAGTACAACCGATTTTATGCTGTCTTTGTAAATATAATCTTCATAACGTAAGTGATTTTCATTAAAATAATCATCGTTTTCTTTTTGAGAAAAAGATATTATTGAGTTAATCATTATTATAAAAAGTACTAAAAATTTCATTTTTTTCGTAAAGATAACAAAAACTTAACCAAAAAAAGATAGTGCTAAATTATACCAACAATATTACCAAATGACACATAAAAGCCTCATCTTTTTCCTTTCTTTTTCATATAAAACTAATTCTGTATATACGGATATGCAATGAATTTTATATTTAAACAAAGAAAAAAATATTTTATTTTTATTTGTGTTATTTGATAATGTGATTGAATTACAGCTTGTTATTGCTGTTTTTGCATACATAATTTCACTTTATTTTAATATTCATAAAGTATTTCCTCTCCAGATACATGAAGAATAACATTGTTATTTCCAGTTACTTGTAAGTCCTTTATGTTAAATGATATTTCTTTTGTAGGAACGGCTGTACACATTTCTGTGTTATCTAACGATAATCTTAATGTTCTTTGACATGGATACGATTCTGCAATAGTTCCTGAATCAATCAATTTTACAATCCAATTATTACCATCACATCCACTTGCTCCAAATTTTATATTCAAACAGTCTCCTGTAATAGTCATTTCTATTATTGAAAACAGGTCGTTTGGTGCATTTTGATATTCTGTTTGACTTACTATCACGTTTTGGCTACAAGCTGTTTGATTGTTAAATAATTTAAGGTAATCTATAAAAACTTTCTCGCAGTTATTTTCAGAAATTGTAAAAGTCTTATTAATATCTTTTGTGCAACCTGTTCCACATTCAGGTCTAATCTCAATTTTATATGAATGTTCACCTACTGATAGTTCTTTTGTGATATTAAATTTTTCTCCACAGCTTATTATAGTATCAGTAGGACTAGTTAAAGTTCCTATTTGTTTATTATCTACATAAATAGTTACAGTTGAGATACAATTAATTGTATGATAATTAGCTCCAAAAGTTACAAATCCAGTCTTGTTATCTTCTGGTTTATTACACGAATTTAAAATTAAACCACCAAATAAAACTATCAAAGTACTTATTATTAATATATATTTTTTCATTCGTTGTTAAGTTTATTTTAATAATTCCATTCTATTAGCATCTAATCTAAGAAGTATAAAAAGTAATATTGTAAAAGCCCAAAGCGACGAACCTCCATAACTAAAAAATGGTAAAGGAATACCTATAACTGGGGCTATTCCTATAGTCATTCCTATATTTACCGCTATATGAAAAAAGAAAATAGACACAACTCCATAAGCATAAACTCTACTAAAAACAGAGCGTTGCCGTTCGGCTATAATTATTAATCTCATTAAAAATAAAGAAAAAATAATTAGAACTAATGATGTTCCTAAAAAACCCCATTCTTCGCCAACTGTACAGAAAATAAAATCGGTACTTTGTTCTGGTACAAAATCGTATTTTGTTTGCGTACCTTGTAAAAAACCTTTTCCGGCAAAACCACCAGAACCAATTGCAATTTTCGATTGATTTACGTTATATCCTGCACCAAGTGGGTCAAACTCAATACCTAATAAGTCGTTTATTCTATCACGCTGATGCGATTCTAAAACACTATCGAAAATATAATTTACAGAAAAAGAAAATAATATACCTCCAACAACAATAGATGTTAAAATAATTATGTAATTAAGTTTATTTTTAAACGCAAATCGTAAAAAAACAAATGTTGATATACCTATACCTATAAAAATAAAATACTGTGGATTTATTTCTAAACTAAATAAATACGCAATACCCCAAAACAACGAAGAAATACCAAATATTAGTACAATTGCCTTTAATAATTCGTTTATTTTTTTACGAATAAAAAAATATGCGATTAAAGAAATTGCTATTAATATTATACTAACAGATAAAACATTAGCCACAAGTGTTACAATAAAAACAATAACAAACAACAATCCTATAAGTAATATACTACCAGGCAAGCCTTCTCTGTATAAAACAAATACAAAAGAAAAATACACCAAGGCAGAACCTGTATCATTTTGTAGTAAAATTAGCACTGCAGGAAAAAACAGTATCACTCCCACAATCATTAAATTTCTTACTTTTAGGAGTTTAAAATTATATGAACTGAGAAATTGAGCAAATGCAAGATTAGTAGCAAATTTTGTAAATTCGGCAGGTTGTAGCCTAAAACCTCCTATTTGAAACCACGACCTTGCACCATTTACTTCTTTTCCAAATAACAAGACTGCAATAAGGAGAACAATTGTAAATATATAAATAGGATAAGAAAACATAGGGAAAAAAGAACTGTCTATTAATAATATTAAGCCTATTAAAACAACCGATGCACCAATCCACATAAGTTGTTTGCCGTAACGCTGGCTAATATCAAAAATACTTGTATGCTCGTCGTTATAAACAGCCGAATAAATATTTAACCAGCCCATTAGTACAAGCAGAAAGTATAAACCAATTGTTATATAGTCGATATTATTTATTATTTTGCTTGTTCGTTTCATTTTATCTTAATGAATCTTTTTTTGTTAATGTTTCTTTTTTAACAACAGGTTTAAGCTTTTTTTTCTTTGCCTTATGAATAAAATCAGCATCTAAAATTCTTTGCTCTTTATATTTATTTTTTATTGTATCGGTTAAGTACTTTTCAATTATTAACGATGCTATAGGAGCGGCCCAAGTTCCTCCAAAACCAGAATTCTCAACATATACTGCAATTGCTATTTGTGGATTTTCCATTGGGGCATAGGCTATAAATCCTGAATGGTCTTCACCGTGTGGATTTTGTACTGTTCCTGTTTTTCCACATACATTTATATTTTTAATTCTAGCTCTACGAGCCGTGCCACCTGGCGAATTTACAACATCGTACATTCCCGGAATAATTATATCGAACCATTTTTTATCAATTAATGTTTTATGAAAAAATGTATATTCTTCTCTTGGCTTTTTCGAATTGCCAATATTTTTTATTACATGTGGGGTATAATAATGTCCTTTATTTGCAATTATTGCTGCTAAGTTTGCCATTTGCATGGGAACAACAGTTATTTCGCCCTGCCCAATACTATTTGATGCAATATAAGTAAACGACCACCTATTTTCCCCGTACCATTTATCATAAAATTTTAAGTCTGGTATATTTCCACTTTTTATTCCTGATATATCAATTTTTAATCGTTCGCCTAAACCAAAACTATGTGCGTATTTATCCCAAAACTTTAAGCCAAACCTTGCGTCTTTGTAAATACTTTTATCGACATGTTGTTCAATTATTTTACGGTAAACCTGATAAAAATATGGATTACACGACATTTTTACAGCTTCTTGAACAGTTCTTGCACTTGGGTGATTATGACAGCCAACTAAGTTTTTATTACATACAAAACCTGTGCTTGGGGTTATAAGCCCTGCTTGCAGAGCTATTAAAGCTTGTACAAGTTTAAATGTTGAACCAGGAGGATATTTTGCTGCAATTGCTCTGTTAAAAAGTGGGTTTAAACTATCTATTGAAAGTTTTCGATAATTTTTACCTCTTTTTCTACCTACAAGCATATTGGGGTCGTAAGTTGGACTTGAAATAAAAGCAAGTATTTCGCCTGTATTTGGTTCAATGGCAACAATGCTACCAACTTTATTTTTCATTAACAATTCTCCGTAAGCTTGTATATCTGCATCAATTGTAGAAGTTAAATTATTTCCCGATACAGCAAGGGTATCATATTTACCATCTCTAAAACTCCCTTGAATTCTATTATGCACATCAACAAGGAAAATCTTTTTTCCTTTTTTTCCACGCAATTCCTCTTCGTACGATTTTTCAATTCCAGAAATACCAATATAATCGCCAGACGAATAGTATTTATCCTTTTTTGTTATTTTATCGTTTACCTCACCAATATAACCCAAAATATGTGCAGCTGTGCCTTCAGGATACATTCTTATAGTACGTGCTTGTATAAAAAAACCAGAATATTTGTATAATTTTTCTTGTAATTTAGCATAAGTTATATTCGAAATTTGTTTTACTAGAGTAGATGGCTTATAATAAGAATAATGCTTAGCTTTATTTATATCTTTTCTTATTTGAGCTATATCAAGTTCAAGTATTTTACTTAATTCTAGGGTGTCAAACGCTTCTAACTGCTTAGGAATAACCATTAAATCATAAGCAGCCTCGTTATAAACTAATAATTTACCATTTCTATCGTAAATTAAGCCTCTAGCAGGGTATTCTGTTACGTGGCGTTGCGAGTTGTTATTTGCCGAGTTTTTATATTCATCACTTAAAACCTGAATAGAAAAAAGTTTAATAATATAAATAGAAAATAATAAAATTATTACAGCACTAATAATATATTTTCTATCTTCAAAATTTTCCACTTTATAGTTTATTGTCTTTTAACAGTGAGTAAACGGCTAAGTATTATTAATATTAAAGTAAATGCTGAACTTAAAATTGCTTTCCATAAAGTTGAAAAGAAAAACTCGAATGAAAATGCTTCAATATAAAAAAATATTAAGCTGTGTATAATTGTTATTAATGCACTATACCTAAGAAACCAATTTAAACCATAACTATTTATTAGAGGTGTTGAACCAGTACTATACCCATCGTGAGGTGCAAACGAATGTAAAATACTAGGTCTTATAAATGCAATAAAAACCGACGAAAAAGCGTGTAAACCTATAGTATTTGAAAAAACATCGATCGTAATTCCAATTAAAAAAGCGGAAACTAATAATAACCATTTAGGTGTTTCGAAAGGTAATAAAATAATAAATAATATGTATAAAAATGGTAATACAAAACCTCCTAAATCAATATTATTTAATATTGCTATTTGAAAAACAGCAAGAAAAATAAAACGAATGATATTTGAACCAATTTTATTTATCATTGTTTGTAGTTAAATTTAGTATTTCTGTTTTTTTCAAATTATTAATTACATATATGTTATTAATACTATTAAAATTAGTTGATAATTCAACTGTAATATCATAAAAATCGCCACCTTTAACTTTGTCAAAACTGCTAATTGTACCAATTAAAATATTCTCAGGAAAAATTAATGAATATCCACTTGTAATAATTGTATCTCCAATTTCTAAATTTACATGAAAAGGTATTTCTTTTAATTTGGCAAATTTAATGTCTTCTCCATTCCAATTTAAAGAGCCAAAATAATTGTTCTTTTTAATTTTAGCACTTATACTTAAATCTATGTTTAATAATGAAATTACATTACTAAAATTATCTGATGATTTACTTACAATACCAACAATACCACTTGGACAAGCTACTCCTGACTCTGGAGTTACACCATTTTTAATACCTTTATCTATTGTTAAATAATTATGTTTGTTATATACATAATTCTGAATTATTCTACCTGAAATATAACGGTATTGTTGAGAATAAATACTGTCGTGTTTGTTATCAAATACTTTAATATTTGAAATATAATTTGAAATAGTTTTGTTTAATAAATCGGTATTTTGATTTAATAACTGCTCGTTTTTAATCTTTAAATTTAAATATGTACTTATTCCATTAAATTTAGAATTAAAACTACCTACAACACTATTGGCAGAACTTAAATACACAGTATTATGGTGTTTATTAAAGTTTATAGCAAGTAGTATTGAAACAATTTCAAGAAATACAAATAATAAGAAAAAATGATATTTTATTATTAATCTTATTAATCTATACATTTATTCTGTTATGGTTAAAAGAAACAAGTTTAAAACTTTAAACTTGTAACAGTTATTTTATTTCATTAAAAATTGGAATTTATCTACATTTTTAAGTGCAATACCAGTGCCTCTAGCTACTGCATGTAACGGGTCTTCTGCAACATGAACAGGAATATTATGTTTTTCCGATAATCGTTTATCTAATCCTCGAAGTAAGGCACCTCCTCCAGCTAAATATATACCTTTTTCGTATATATCAGCATATAACTCAGGTGGAGTTTCTTCTAACACTTGTAATATTGCAGCCTCAATTTTTGTTATAGATTTATCTAAGCAATGTGCAATTTCTTGATGTGATACGGGTATTTCAATAGGTAAAGCAGTCATTTGATGAGGACCTTTTACTGTATAATCAGCTGGAGCATCTTCAATATCTGGTAATGCAGCACCTACGCGTATTTTAATTTCTTCAGCAGTTCGTTCTCCAATTTTAACATTATGTTGATGACGCATGTATTCTTGAATATCATCAGTAAAATCATCTCCAGCAATACGAAGCGATTTATTACATACAATACCTCCAAGTGCAATTACAGCAATCTCAGTAGTTCCACCTCCAATATCAACAACCATATTTCCTTCTGGAGCTTCAACATCAATGCCAATACCTATTGCAGCAGCCATTGGCTCAAAAATAAGGTAAACTTCTCTTGCTCCAGCATGTTCCGATGAATCACGTACAGCACGAATTTCAACCTCAGTACTTCCTGAAGGAATACATACAACCATTTTTAATGATGGAGAAAATAATCTGCTTTTAGGGCTAATCATCTTAATCATTCCTCTTATCATTAATTCCGATGCGTTAAAGTCTGCAATAACTCCATCACGTAACGGACGAATAGTTTTAATGTTTTCGTGTGTTTTACCGTGCATTTGCTTTGCTTGCGTTCCTATCGCAATAAGCTTCTCGGTCTTTCTGTCTATAGCAACAATAGAAGGTTCGTCAACTACAATTTTATCGTTATAGATAATAATTGTATTTGCTGTACCTAAATCAATAGCAATTTCTTGCGTTAAAAATGAAAATAGCCCCATTTTGTTTTAATAAATATATTTAACTTACAAAAATATTAAATTTAATCAACAAAACTGCTAAAAATAAGGATTTATACTATTTAATTATTAAATTTATCAGTAATTAAAGATTATTAGGAACTATTTCAACAATAAGTACGTATAACAGCATACCCCTTTTTATGCAGATAAAATATTTCAACATATTGGTTTTATTTAGTAGTATTTTTATTGTCGGCTGTAATAGCACTGGCAATAATGCAAATACTAAGGAACAAAATAATTACACCATTAGTTATAACGATATTGAAGCACGAGGCAAATTAATTGCTGTAACAAATTATAATTCAACTGATTATTTTATATACAAAGGAAACCCTATAGGATTTCAAAAAGAATTATTACAGGAATTAGCAACATCATTAAATTTAGCATTAGAAATAAAAGTAAATAACGATTTAGAAGATTGTTTCAAAGGTTTAAACGATGGACGATACGATATAATTGCTATTGGGCTAACCACTACAAAAGAACGTAAAGATACTGTTAATTTCACAAAAGCTATTTCAACAACTAAGCAAGTTTTGGTTCAGCACAAGCCTGAAGGTTGGCAGAAAATGAATAAAAAACAACTTGATACATTATTAATAAGAAAATCTTTTGAATTAGCAAACAAAACACTGTATGTTGAAAAAGGAAGCTCTTTTAAATCAAGATTGCAAAATTTATCTGAAGAAATAGGTAGTTATATTAATATTATAGAACCTACAGATTTATCGGTAGAGGAGCTGATAACAAAAGTTTCGAAAGGTGAAATTGATTATACCGTTAGTGATGAACATATTGCTATGGTTAATAGCACTTATTATGATAATCTTGACATTTCTACACAAATTAGTTTAGAACAAAACCTTGCGTGGGCATTGCGTAAAGGTGAGGATACATTACTAAATAAGATAAATAACTGGCTTGGAAAATTCTCTCATTCAAAGAAATATGCTTTGTTATATACCAAATATTACAAAAATAAGCGAAGTACAAATAGAAATATGAAAGGATATTTTTCGGGTATTGGTGGTGAAATTTCACAATATGATGACATTATAAAAGTGTACAGCAATGAAATAGATTGGGATTGGCGACTTTTGGCTTCGCTTATTTATCAAGAATCAAGATTTAATAACAACTCTCGTTCATGGGCAGGAGCTTTTGGTCTTATGCAATTAATGCCTAATACAGCCGACAGATTTGGTATTGATAGTTTGGCTTCTCCAAACGCAAACATACAAGCAGGTGTGCGGTATATTAAGTGGTTAGAAAAACAACTTAAGTCTATTGAGGACAGTACCGAAAGAAGCAAATTTATTTTAGCATCGTACAATGTTGGTTTAGGACATGTTTTTGACGCTCGCCGTTTAGCGAAAAAAAATGGTAAAAACCCTGATATATGGACAGGGAATGTAGATTATTATTTACTCAATAAATCAAAACCTAAATTTTATTTAGATCCTGTAGTAAAATATGGATATTGCCGTGGCTCAGAAACATACAAATATGTTTCGCAAATTTGCACACGCTATAATCATTACAAAAATTTAGTTGATAGTATTGATGGGAAATAAAAATTAATTTTAATAATTTCTAGCACCAAATATATCACTTCCAATTCTAACCATGCTACTTCCTTGTTCAATAGCAATTTTATAATCGCCAGACATTCCCATAGAAATTTCTTTAAAATCATGATTGCTGCTAAAATATTTGTCTTTTAGCTCGTTTTTTAAATCAGATAAAAACTTAAATTCGTTTGCAATTTGGGCTTTATTATCTGTATAAGTTGCCATACCCATTAAACCGCATATATTAATATTTTTCAACTCACCAAATTCATTTAAATCTAAAATTTCGAACAATTCAGTTTTATTTAAACCAAATTTAGTATCCTCTTGTGCAATATGTATTTGAAAAAGGCAATTTATTGTTCGGTTTGCTTTTTTTGCCTCTTTATTAATGGCCTTCAATAATTTAAAACTATCAACTGCGTGAATCAAACTTACAAAAGGTGCAATATACTTAATTTTGTTGGTTTGTAAATGACCTATAAAATGCCACTCAATATCTTTGGGCATATTCTCGTATTTACGCACCAAATCCTGAATTTTATTTTCTCCAAAAACTTTATGTCCTATATTGTATGCTTCCATTATAAGCTCCTCAGGTTTAGTTTTTGATACTGCAACAAGTTTTACATTTTTTGGTAATTCGTTTAAATAATATTCAATTTTTTCAGCAAGCATTTTATAATATTTTAGAGTGTAAATTTATAAAATAATATTTTGATTTCGAAGATAACAGAGTAAACACTTTTAAAAAAATAGATACTTTGTGTTACTCAGTATGACAGCTCTGAATTTAAGCTTTTGTGTAGAATAATTAATGTATTGTCATTCTGAATGAAATGAAGAATCTATTGTGTTAAAATTACAGTAATGATTTTGTATTTTAAATGTTAAGTTCGAGGCTTTTTGTGTTTTTAATACCCGAGTTTGCAATTGTAAATGAGGATTTTAAAAATACAGAGTAACGAAGAAATTAATTTTTTAATCTTCTCCTTTGGAGAGGGAAGGGTGAGGCTTTATCGCCAACGAAAAATATCATACCTATCAGTAGGCCTCTTATCAATCTGCCAACTAAAATTTTTAAGGCGTAGTTCCTCTTGTGTTTTGTAATTAATAGGACTAAGTGTTCCGTCTGGAGATTTTAAATATACAATTTTGACGGGTTTTCTATTTTTAAGATATATGTGCATTGTGCTACCTTTAGCAACATTTGGTCCAATTAAATCTCCTTTTGTATTTTGTGTAGTATCTTTAGCTTCTTCTCGTGCATAATAAACCGATTCGGCATTACCGAATACTTTTACAAGATAAATTTCATTTTTCTTGAAATAACCATAAATTTCTTTTCCACTAATCTGATTATATCTAATAGAGTCGTCTTCTGAAACAATCATAGCTTTAGACTGAATGAAAAAATGATGAGCCTCATCATTTTTCATAAACATTTCTATATACTCACCATCAATTTGGTTTTCATCTGACCAAAGAACAGGACTCCCAAAAAATTGAATTACCGAATCTTTAAAAACATACATTAGCGAATCTGTTTTTCCTTGTAAATCAGACTTGTAAAGTCTAGCTTTATTATATGCGAAAGCTTTTTTGTGTTTAAAAAGCGAATCTTGTTGATAAGTAAAAACTAATTTTTGAACTGACATTAAAGTATCAGTGCTATCTTTTGCAAATGCTACAGTATCAATATTAAACTCTATAATACTATCTAATTTAACAAATCTGTAAATAGAGTCTAAAAAATTTAACTCAAGAGTATCAATAACCGAATAAATAATAGTATCGGTATAAGTTTTCATTTTAAGAGTATCAGCATGCAAAAATAAGGTGTCGTTATCTGAAACCTGCATTAATACAGCACTATCTGTAACCGTAGCAATTTCAGGGTTCTCGAAAAAAGTACCTTTTTCGCCTGTAATAATTACTTTCTGTGTTGTGTCTTCTATTTCAACATTAATAAATGCTTTTCCTAAGCCAATATTTCTATCATAAAAAAGACTATCTCCTGATAGTTTTTGAGCTCCTTTTAACAAGTAAGCATTTTTATTAAATTGAGATACATCGTTTTTTGTATCGTACCACCCATTTTCGCAATAAATTAGATTTGAATCGCTAACAATAGTTGTTGGTCCAAAAAAGTATGAAACATCAGTTGATGTATTATATTTTAGGGTGTCGCCTGTCATTGTGTATTTTTCATTCAAAAGAATAACCGAGTCAATAGCAAAATACTCTTTTGTATCAGAATAATAATATCCATGAATACTTGTAAGGTCGTTTTCAGAATCAATAATTTTACCATAATCGAAGTAATGAGCCTGATTTACATTTCTATCAAAATCTAACGAATCTGTGGTAAGAGTAGCATCACCATGAATTAATACTACATTATTTCTAACTTTAGAAATTTTGGTATTCCCATTGTACCTCAAATAGTCTCCATATAAATTTAGCGAATCTCCCTGAATAATATGAACATTACTAAACGCATCTAAAACATTTTTTTGCGAATTAAAATATGCACTATCGCAATACATTATTGCATCTTCGTGTTTAAACTTAACATTACCTATCAGTCGCTTTATATCAGCACCTAGATGACCTCCACTTTTTAACTTGTCGGAATGTAATAGCTCAATTTTTTTTGTTTTTTGCGAAAAAAGAGAAGTGCTAGCAAAAAGCAATATTATTAATATGTTAAATGTTTTTTTTTGCATTGCCACAAAAGTAATAAACTTTTATCTTTAAACTTGTACATTAACACTACTTAACTATTTTTGATTTAAGTAGCTTTATTTTTTAGTAGAAATAAGATTTGTACACTCTTTTTCACGCATCTTTAATAAGAAAACATAAAACAGTAAATTCGAGGCTTGCGAAGTGTTGTAATAAAGGAGTTTACATATGTAAATGACTGTTTATGATACAAGCGTAACGAAGAAGTTGATGTTTTAGGGTGCTTATTTATTAACACTACTTAACATTTATATAAACATTTTAATACTTTATTGAGCTACATTTGTCATGCAAAAAAATAAAATACATTATGGAAAATATAGTTGCACAAGAAACAGCCACCACAACAGGTGTCGATATTAAGGAACTTAACGAAAGAATCCAGAAAGAGAGTGCTATTATTGATATGATTACTATGGAAATGAACAAAGTAATTGTAGGTCAAAAGCACTTGGTTGAGAGTTTAGTTATAGGTTTGCTTTCAAACGGGCATATTTTGTTAGAAGGCGTTCCTGGTTTGGCAAAGACTCTTGCTATTAATACACTTGCAACAACTATTGATGCAAAGTTTAGTCGTATTCAGTTTACTCCAGATTTATTACCTGCCGATTTAATTGGTACATTAATTTACAGTCAAAAATCGGAAGAGTTTATAATTAAAAAAGGACCTATTTTTGCAAACTTTATTTTGGCAGATGAAATTAACCGTTCTCCCGCAAAAGTACAATCGGCTTTACTTGAAGCAATGCAGGAAAAACAAGTAACTATTGGAGATAAGACTTATAATTTAGATAATCCATTTTTAGTACTTGCAACACAAAATCCGATAGAGCAAGAAGGAACATACCCATTACCTGAGGCACAGGTTGACCGTTTTATGTTAAAGGTAGTAATTTCTTATCCTCAACAAGAAGAAGAGCGATTAATTATGCGTCAAAACTTGGCAAAATCCTTTCCTACTGTAAATACAATATTAAAAACAGAGGATATTATTAAAGCTCGCGAAGTTGTTAAAGATGTATATATGGACGAGAAAGTTGAGAAATATATAGTTGATATAGTTTTTGCAACTCGTTATCCTTCACAGTTTGGACTTGACAAATACAGTAGTATGATTTCGTTCGGAGGTTCACCTCGTGCAACAATTAACCTTGCAAACGCCGCAAAAGCTTATGCTTTTATTAAACGTAGAGGTTATGTAATACCCGAAGATGTAAGAGCAATTGCTCATGATGTATTGCGTCATCGTATTGGTTTAACTTATGAAGCTGAAGCTGATAACATTACATCGGAAGATATAATTAATGAGATTTTAAACACTGTTGAAGTGCCTTAAAAAAAGTATTTAGAGTATTTAAAGTTAAAAGTACATTAAAGTTAATATAATATAAATGGCTTTTTTAAAGCCCCTCGCCTTTGGAGAGGGGTTGGGGAGAGGCAAACAATAGAGTAAGATGAAACTAATATTCAAATTAAAAGGAAACGAAGAAAAATGGCCTGCAAGAATGGAGAGCTATTTAGGAAAAGAATTAGCAGAACAAGCAAAAGTTGAAGTTGATGCAACTGCAAGCGAGTATTTAGCAAGTATTCAATTATTAGAATACAAAAAAAATACATCATTAGAAAGTAAGCTTAAAGCTGATACTGATGTGATTTCTGCGTTTTTGATTAGTGATAAGGCAGTGCAGACAGTTATCAAATAAAGTAGTATTAATTAAATAGATACTTCGTTTAACTCAGTATGACAGCATTGATTTTAAGTTTATAAGATAAATTTAAATGTTTTTGTCATTCTGAACAACGTGAAGAATCTAAAAATTAATAAAAAGAATCCGTAGGATTCAAATGTTTATATAATAAATAATACACACTAAATATGACTCCGTAGGTGTCGAACATAGCTAAGATTATTAATTAAAATGGAAGCAACCGATTTAATAAAAAAGGTTAGAAAAATTGAGATAAAAACTCGTGGTTTATCCAATCATATTTTTGCAGGAGAGTACCATAGTGCTTTCAAGGGTAAAGGTATGACATTTAGTGAAGTACGCGAATACCAGTATGGCGATAGTATTAAAAATATTGATTGGAACGTAACTGCTAGATTTAACACAGCTTTTGTTAAAGTTTTTGAGGAAGAACGCGAATTAACTGTAATTTTGTTAGTAGATGTAAGTGGTTCAAAATCGTTTGGTTCAACTGTTCAGCAAAAACGTGATTTAATAACAGAAATTTCAGCGGTACTTTCATTTTCGGCAATAAATAATAACGATAAAATAGGTGTAATACTGTTTTCCGATAAAATTGAAAAATTTATTCCACCTAAAAAAGGTAAAAAGCATATATTACGAATTATTCACGACCTTATTGAGTTTAAACCAGAGAGCAAAGGAACTGATATAGCCGAAGCACTTAGGTTTTTCACAAATGCAATTAAAAAACGAAGCACAGCTTTTATTATTTCCGATTTTATTGATAATGACTACGATAAGGCTTTGCAAATAGCTAACAATAAGCATGATATAATTGCATTACAGATTTACGACAAACGCGAATTTGAATTGCCAAATATTGGTTTAGTAAAATTTTTAGATGCAGAAACTGGTAAATCAAAATGGATAGATTCGTCGAGTCGTGCAGTGCGTGAACAGTATAACAAATATTGGAAAGTGCGTCAGGCAAAACTTTCTACGATGTTCTCGAAATACAGTGTAGATAACGTAATGCTTAGCACCGACCAAGATTATATAAAACCACTTATAGGATTGTTTAAACGCCGAGGAGCAAAATAATTTATAATGAAAAATATGAAGTTCAAAATATTATTATATATATCATTTATAAGTGTTGTAAGTTTTGCACAACAAATTGAAATTAGTTCAAAAATAGATACAAATTTAATAACTATTGGCGACCAATTTACTTTAACTTTAGACCTTAAAAAGCCCATAAACGAAGACGTGTCGTTTCCAATGCTTTTAGATACAATATCAAAAGAAATTGAAATTGTTGAGGAAAAACCAGTTGATACTTTGGGAATATCTAAGGATATTATTTCGCTACAAAAAAAATTCACATTAACCTCTTTCGACAGTGGAATGTATGTTTTGCCTCAATTTAATTTTACAATTAATGCAAGCGATACCGACACTATTGTAACACAAGAAACAATTTTATTGCAAGTATTAACTATGCAAGTTGATACAACGCAACAAAAAATTGCCGATATAAAAGAACCTTTCGTGGCACCAATGACATTTATGGAATTTCTTGATGAGTATTATATGTATATACTTGGTACGCTAATTTTAATTGCGTTAATTATTCTTGGTCTTTGGTACAGAAAGAAACTTAAAAATGCTGAGCCAAAAGAGAAACCAAAAGTTGAGAAACCAAAAGAGCCAGCTCACCTTATTGCTTTACGTGATTTAGAACAGCTTAAAGAGCAGAAATTATGGCAAAATAACCAAGTAAAAGAGTACTATGTTAAATTAACCGATATTCTGAGAAAATATTTATTTAATCGATTTGATGTTTATGCATTAGAAATGACATCAGATGAGATTTTGACGGCTGTAACACAACTTCCTGATATTAACCAAGAGCTTAAGAATAGAACTAGACAGTTTTTAACAATCGCTGATTTTGTGAAGTTTGCAAAAGCAAATCCATTACCAAACGACCATGATACAAGTATGAAAACAGTTTATACATTTGTTGAAGAAACAAAATTAATTACGGTTGAAACAAAACCTCAACCTCAGAAAATAGAATCTGAAAAAGAAGATAATACAAATACTAAATAACTTTATGAACTTTAAACTTTACGGACTTTTAACTTAAAAATGATGTTTAACAATATTGAATTTGCATATCCATATTTCTTTTATCTGCTAATACTTTTAGTACCGATGATTGCGTGGTATATTTTTAAGCAAAATAAAATTCAATCAACTTTAAAAATTTCGTCTTTCGACGGATTTAGTGAGCTGCCAACAAGTATAAAATATTACTTACGACATTTATTATTTATTTTAAAAATTTCTACTCTAGTATTACTAATTATTGTTTTGGCACGCCCACAGAGTACTGATAGTTGGAAAAATATTACAACCGAAGGTATCGATATTGTAATGGCTCTTGATATTTCAACAAGCATGCTTGCACAAGATTTAAAACCCGATAGACTTGAAGCCGCAAAAGATGTAGCACAAGATTTTATTCGTGAGCGTCCAAATGATAGAATTGGATTGGTGGTTTTTGCAGGCGAAAGTTTTACCCAGTGTCCGCTAACAACCGACCATAATGTACTTGTAAATCTGTTTAAAGATATAAAAACTGGTATGATTGAAGATGGTACAGCAATGGGACTTGGTTTGGCAAATGCAGTAAACCGACTTAAAGAGAGCGAGGCAAAAAGTAAGGTTATAATTTTACTTACAGACGGTGTAAATAACTCAGGAAGTATACCACCTCTTACAGCTGCCGAAATTGCTAAAACTTTCGATATTAGGGTTTACACAATTGGAGTTGGTACACTTGGAAAAGCACCATACCCTGTACAAACACCTTTTGGCGTACAAATGCAAGATATGGACGTAAAAATTGATGAGGCAAGCCTTCAATCAATAGCAGAAAATACCGATGGTAAATATTTTAGAGCAACCGATAACGACGACCTTAAAAATATTTATGCTCAAATTGACAAACTCGAAAAATCGAAAATTGATGTAAAAGAATTTAGAAAAAAGAACGAAGAATATTTGCCTTACGCACTTGCTGCATTAGGTTTGTTTTTACTTGAAATATTATTGAGATACACATATTTAAGAAAAAATCCTTAAAATTTGTAACTTAACTTTATGAACTTATAACTCATAACTTAAAACTTGAAGAAATGTTTAGATTCGAAAATACAATATATTTATACGCACTAATACTCGTACCTATTTTGGCGGTGTGGTTTATAATTGTGTTGCGATACCGAAAAAATGCACTCGCAAAATTTGGTGAGCACGAACTTGTAAATATTCTTATGCCTAATTTTTCGAGTTTTCGCTATAAGTTGAAGTTTATTTTAAGTATGTTGGCTTTAACTTTTATTATTCTGGGAGTTGCAAATCCGCAAATTGGCTCAAAATTAAAAGAGGTAAAACGTAAAGGTATTGAGGTAATTATTGCTCTCGATGTATCGAATAGTATGATGGCTGAAGATATCAAACCAAACCGCTTAACTCGTGCAAAACGTGCTATTTCTAAACTTATTGATAACTTAGGAGGTAACAATATTGGACTTATAGTTTTTGCAGGCGATGCTTATACGCAATTACCCGTAACAAGCGATTATGCTTCGGCAAAAATGTTTTTATCTACCATAAATACCAATATTGTACCTGTTCAAGGAACCGATATTAGTAAAGCTATTGAGCAAGCAATAAATTCATTTAATCCTGACGATGATAAAAATAAAGCATTAATTATTATTACCGATGGCGAAAATCACGAAGAAGATGCGGTAACAGCAGCCGAAGAAGCTAAAAAGAAAGGAATAATTGTTAGTACAATCGGACTTGGTTCGCAAAAGGGTACACCAATTCCTATAGTTGACCGTTTTGGTCGTAAAGATTATCGCAGAGATAAAAATGGCGAGGTAGTAATGACAAAATTAAACGAAAAAATTTTAGCTGATATTGCTGTTGCTGGTAGTGGCGATTTTGTTGTTGCAGATAACTCAAACTTTGGCTTAGATCGAATTATTGATAGCATTAATAGTATGGAGAAACAAGAATTTGAGAATAAGATATATTCAGATTACGAAGACAGGTTTCAATACTTTATTGGCTTGGGATTGTTTTTCTTGCTACTTGAAATAATTTTATTAGAACGAAAAAATAAGTTCTTTAAAGGAGTTGATTTATTTAAAGTAAAAGAATAAATGTTTAAAATTAGTAAAAAATATATTTTAAAAATTTGCACGTCTCAAAAGCTCCTCTCCTTTGGAGAGGTTGGGAGAGGCACAAATACAGTTATAAAATGAAAACAAAATATATAGTATTATTTTTAATTATATCGATGGTGTCTTTTGCACAAAAAGAACGCAAATATATTCGTAGTGGTAACGATGCATATAAATCGAACAATTACAATTCTGCCGAAGTAGAATATTCAAAAGCTACAAACGAGAACAAAGAAAGTTTTGATGCCGCATTTAATTTAGGAGATGCACTATATCGTCAAGAAAAATTTGATCAAGCTGAAGCACAATTCTCAAAATTATCAAACTACGAAACATCAAAAGAAAATTTATCAAAAGCATTTCATAATTTAGGAAACTCACAGTTGCAACAGAAAAAATTTGAGGAAGCTATTGAATCGTACAAAAGTTCTTTACGTAGTAATCCAAAAGATATGGAAACAAAATACAATTTGGCTTACGCACAGCGTATGTTAAAACAGCAACAGCAACAACAAAAGCAAGATCAGGATAATAAAGATAACAAGGACAAAAAAGACGATAAAAAAGATCAGAATAAAGATAAACAAAACAAAGACGATAAAAATAAAGATAAAAAGGACGATAAAAAAGATAAACAGAATAAAGACCAGCAAGATAAAAATAAAGACAAAAAAGATGAGCAAAAACAGCAACAGCCTGAGCAACAAAAAATGAGTAAGAAAGAAGCGGAACAGATGCTAAAATCGATTCAAAACGATGAGAAAAAGCTACAAAAGCAACTTAAAGGCAAAAAAGTTAAAGGGCAAAAAATAAAGGTAGAAAAGGATTGGTAGGTAAATAGATATGAGACATAAGATTTGGGAGGTCACAAGTCTTATATCTCATATTTAGTAAGGTAAATTATTCACTTAATATATTTTTAATAGATGAAATTTCTATATATGATGCCCCACCAGCTCTGCCAAAGTTTCCTGCAATTACACCAATTGTATTTTCTAAATTGAAAGTCTCTTTT
>Ga0256827_10000478_pt1 | contig 24806 bp, 17 predicted proteins | sample CV84metaG_FD_185977 | JGI IMG/M metagenome (GOLD analysis project Ga0256827, IMG submission 185977) | Hydrothermal vent microbial communities from East Pacific Rise, Pacific Ocean - CV84 | ecosystem: Environmental > Aquatic > Marine > Hydrothermal vents | place: Pacific Ocean: East Pacific Rise...
TTTGGATTTTGTAATCTTGATGTAAATTCTGGGTGAAATTGAACACCAAGGAACCAAGGATGATTAGCTACTTCAACAGCTTCAATAAGTCCATGAGATTCACCTGTAATCTCCATTCCTTTTGCTTCTAACTCTTCACGGTATGCAGGATTTGCTTCGTATCTGTGTCTATGACGCTCAAAAATGGTTGATGCTCCATACGCTTCACGAAGGTTTGAACCCTCTTTTGTATCACACTCATACTCACCTAAACGCATAGTTCCACCCATTGGTGAAGTTGATGTTCTAATTTGTCTTGAACCCGAAGCATCAATGAACTCATCAATCAAGAAAATAATTGGATTTTTAGTCTCTGGATCAAATTCAATAGAGGTAGCATCTTCATATCCAAGTACATTTCTTGCAAACTCAACCATTGCTAGTTGCATACCAAGACAAATTCCTAAAAATGGAATTTTCTCTTCACGTGCATATTTAATGGCTTCAATTTTACCTTCAACACCACGCTCTCCAAATCCACCTGCAACTAAGATTCCATCACAATCAATAAGATATTTATTTGCACCATTATTCTCTATTTTTTCACTATCTACCCATTTAATCTCAACATTTGCATCAAGATGAGCTCCAGCGTGAATAAGTGCTTCTGTAAGAGATTTATATGACTCTTTTAGGTCTAAATATTTTCCAACAAAAGCGATGGTTGTCTTTTTTGTTGGTTGAATAATTCTTGAAACCAAGTCAGACCAAGTTTGCATATCTGGCTTAAGTTCCCCTAAATTTAGCTCTTTAGATATAGGTTCTAAAATATCTTGTGCTAAGAAATTTAATGGTACTTCATAAATTGTAGGGGCATCAATAGCTTCAATGACCGATTTTTCATCTACATCACAAGAGTAAGCAATTTTACGTTTAATCTCTGTAGGAACCCTTGTTTCACTTCTCAAAATAAGCATTTGAGGAGTAATACCAATACGTCTAAGCTCCTGAACAGAATGTTGTGTTGGTTTTGTTTTAATCTCACCTGCTGTACGAATATAAGGTAGAAGAGTAACATGAATATTCATCACATTTTCACGTCCTAATTCATGTTTCATTTGACGAATGGTCTCAAGAAATGGCATTCCTTCCATATCCCCTGTAGTTCCACCCAATTCAACAATTAAAATATCTTTTGGTTCACCAGCTTTGATAATACGTTCTTTAATCTCATTTGTAATATGGGGAACAATCTGAATTGTTTTACCAAGATATTTTCCTAAACGTTCATTTTCAATAACGGCTTTATAGATTCTACCTGTAGTAAAATTGTTATTTTGAGTAAGGGATGAGTCTAAAAAACGCTCATAATGTCCTAAATCTAAGTCTGTTTCTGCACCATCTTTAGTTACAAAAACTTCTCCATGTTCAAGTGGTGACATAGTTCCTGGATCGACATTAATATAAGGGTCTAATTTTAAAACACCTACTCTGAAACCTGAATGTTTAAGAAGAGTACCAATACTCGCAGCTGTAATTCCTTTACCAAGAGAGCTTAAAACTCCTCCTGTAACAAATATAAATTTGGTTGACATCAATAATTTTCCTCTGTTATGCAATAATCGGCATAATAACTGTAATAAATTCTTTGTCTTTTAAGACAAAAGGTAGTGTTGTTTCATTTAATAAAATTTGGAATTCATGCTCTTCTACTTGAGCAATAAAATCTAAAAGATATCGACTATTCACATTTAGTTCAAATGATTCATTTAAACCTGTATGAATCATTATTTCTGTTTTAGCTTCAACATTATCTGCTGTTAATGAATTAAAAATAATACTTTCATCTTTAAAAATAATTTTTATTTCAGGAGAAATAGTAGTAATCATTTTAATTGATTCTAACATCTCTTTTTTAGGTAATGAGATTGTAATTTTACTATCATTTGGAACAATACGAGCATAATCTGGATAATTTCCATTAATTAAACGTGTAAAAAAATAATAGTTGTTGTTTTGAATAATAAGATTTGTATCGTCATAATAGATGTTGAGTTGATCTATAAAAAGTTTTTGAATTTCAAGAGTTGCTTTTTTAGGAATGATTAATGAAAATTCTTGATCATTTTGACTAGAAATTGATGCAATAGATAATCTTCTAGTATCAGTTCCTACAAATTTTGTTTCACTGTTTTTAATATCTAATAAAGCTCCATTTAGTTCAAACTTTGGATTATTATTATCTATTGCTGATGAAATTTTCTTTAAACTTTTTATTAAATTAATTGAATCTAATTTAATTTGTGATTTATTATCAATTAGTGGAAATGTTGGATAATTTTGAGGATTAAATGTAGGTAATTTAAATTTAGATTTATCTTGTTTTACATTTAAATTGTTTTCTAATGTTTCAAGAATAATTTCATCATTTTTTAAAATACGAATAATATCTAAAAGTTTTTTTCCATTTGCAGTGAAATTACCTTCGTGTTCTATAATCATATTTGTACTATTTATAATTAAACCAATCTCCCCATCGGTTGCTTTTATAGTTACATTATCATTTGTAGCTTCAAAATAAATATGAGAGGTAATTTGACTTGCATCTTTTTTTTCTAAAAAAGGTTGCAAATTGATAAGAATAGATTCTATCAATGGTTTACTAACACGAATTTTCATTTTATCTCCTTTATTTTTCTCTTATTTAATTTAAATAAGTAGTAATAGTAGTAGTTCTTGTTGAAAAGGTGAAAAACCTTTTTAAATACTTATTTTTAGGCTTTTAAATATAAGTATTTTTTCTTTAAAGTTTCACATCTTTTCACTTATTGAATTATATCTTTTTTTAGTATATCTTTAGTTTAACCTCTAATAAGTGAAAAAATTAGTTAGTTTTTACTTTGATTTGCAGAAATTTTATTAGAAAATTCTTCAAGTAAAACTTTGAAGTTTTCATCATTATCAACCAGTTCATTGATTTTTTTCATGGCATGAGAAACAGCAGTATGATCTTTCATCCCAAAATAAACAGCAATCTGTGGCATTGAATTTGGTGTAAGGTTACGCGTTAAGTAGATAGAGATACGACGAGCATTAACAACATCTTTAGTTCTTTTTTTAGATTTAATATCGGAGAGTTTAATATTTAGTTCTTTTGAAATTACTTTTACGATGTCATCAATGGTAATATTTGCTTGTTTTTCAGCGAGTTGATCTTTAATGACATTTTGTGCAAATTCTAGTGTTAACTCTTGGTTCATTAGTCCTGCATATGCATTAAGTTTAATAATTGCACCCTCTATTTCTCGGATATTATCACCCATATTTGATGCAATAAAGTTAATAATGTCTTGATTAAGACTAATTCCGTCAATTTCACATTTTTTCTGAATAATTGCAATTTTTGTCTCAAGTCCAGGAGGTTGAATATCTGCCATTAAGCCCCATTCAAAACGACTTCTTAGACGATCGACTAAACCAGCAATTTTATTTGGTTGTCTATCTGAGGTGATAACAATTTGTTTATTGGCTTGGTGTAGTTCATTAAATGTGTGAAAAAACTCCTCTTGCGTCTGTTCTTTTCTACTTAAAAATTGAATATCATCAATGAGTAGTACATCACACTCTCTAAAATGGTCACGAAATCTATCCATAGTTTGGGAACGAAGATGTGAGGTAAACTTATTCATAAACTGTTCAAAGGTTGTATAGATGACTTTTTTACCCATGGCTATTTGATGATTACCAATGGCTTGAATAAGGTGAGTTTTTCCTAAACCAACACCACCATATAGGAAAAGAGGATTATATAATGCTCCTGGTTTTTCTGCAACTGATTTTGATGTAGTGTATGCAAATTGGTTTGAATCCCCAATAATAAAGCTTTCAAAGGTAAATGATGGATTTAAAATAGTACTTTTTGTTTGATTTTTATGGTCAACTTCAGTGTGTGTTTTCTGTTGAGCCATTTGCACGGTTTTCCCTTTTCCTACAGAGATAATGACTTTTGGACGAATATTTGATTCTACTTCAAAGAGATGAGCAATTTTGTCTTGATATTTTGTTTTAATCCATTTAGCTAATAACATATTAGGTGCATAAAATTGTGCTAAATTTGATCGTGAAGCAGCTTCATCATAGTTTAATGTTTTTATATATCGTTCCCATTCTGAGTTACTGATTTCTTGCTTAAGTTTTTTAAGTACTATATTTCCTATGTTCATGCTCTTCCAATTCTTAATGTGAATAATTCTTTAAATATTATCAAAAATTGGCTAAAATGTGGGTTTAAAAGACAGTGTGCTAAAACTATTCACACTGTGAACAAAGGTGTGAATGAAAATATTAGGAATTGACCCAGGAACCCGAGTTTTAGGCTATTGCATACTAGATTTAACAAGTGAAAAGTATTCACTTATCGAAGCAGGTATACTTAAGTTTAAGAAAAATATTTTAAAAGAGCAAATAGTTGAACTAGTTGATGGCTTAGATACCATTCTTGAAGCCCACCATATAGATGAAGTAGCCATAGAAGATATTTTTTATGCACATAATCCAAAGACTGTTTTAAAATTAGCACAATTTCGTGGTGCATTAACTTTGAAAATATTATTAAGTCTTGGCGACTACCATGAATACACACCTTTACAAGTAAAAAAAGCAATTACAGGTAATGGAAAAGCAACTAAAGAACAAGTAGCTTTTATGGTTAAGCGATTATTAAAGATTAAAAAAGAGATAAAGCCATTAGATATTACAGATGCAATGGCAATCGCTATAACTCATGCACAAAGAGTAAAACATAGAAGAACAGTAAAAAAAGTGAATTCATAATTTTTTACTGTAACCTTTTTTTAAGTCAAAAAACAATAGAATTCCACACTTTTTAAAATGATCGCGTAACTCAGTGGTAGAGTACTTCCTTGACATGGAAGAAGTCGTTGGTTCAAGTCCAATCGTGATCACCATTCCTCTTAATATTTTACTCCTATATGCTATGATTCTTCTTATGAAAAAAAATCTAATACTATTTTTACTATTATCACTCTTTTTAAGTGCAAAAACATTCAAAAATATTGAGTTTAAAGGTGATGTTGACCTTTTATCTGGTGAATTTGATCGAACAACACTGTTAAAAGTTTGTCATATTGATTATCCTGCAGTCTATAAAATTTGGAAATCAAATCCTACTTTTGAAAGTTATGAAATAAAGGGATTTGAAGAGTATTTAATAAAGTATGCCAAGGGTATGGGGTATTATCGTGTCGAAGTAACAAGTGAAGTTGATGATGATACAATTATTTTAAATATCAAAAAGAACTCTCCCATAAAGATAGACTCAATTATTTTAGACAAAGAGTTTAATAAATTTTCATTATTAACAAGAAAAGAAAGGTTTAGAACCACAGATTTTACAGTAACTAAGAGACAAATAGTTGATTTTTTAGAACAACATGGTTATCCGACCTATAAAATGAATGCAAAAGCCTATGTTGATTTAGAAGAGTATAAAGTTGATGTGAATATCTCTATTGATAAAGGAGAAAAGCGTTTTTTTTCTACAACTGATATTAATAATTCTTCCAAAATTGATAAAGAGTTAATAGAAGAGCAGATAGTTTATAAAAATGGAGATTTATATAATGTTTTAAAGCTAGAGGATAGTTATGAAAATATTTATCGTTTGGGTGTATTTGAAAAAATTAGTATGGAAGCAGATTTTAATGGAGATAAGAAAAAAACACCTATCACATTAATCTTAAATGAGGGAAAGACGAAAGAGTTTGCTTCAAATTTAGGATATGATACAGAAGATGGAGTGCATGGTGGAGTACACTATACTGATCATAACTTTTTTGGAAATCTTCGTGAATTTAAAGCAGGACTAGAGGTTTCACAGAGAGGATATAAAGCATATACATCACTATATGACCCTAAAATTAAATTACCTCTTGTGGGGCATATCTCTTTTTTTAATGAGTTAGAGTATTCAAAATGGGATTATGATGCTTATATTGAAAATTTATTGATTGAGAGAGTAACTTTTGGAAAAAAACTAATAGGACTTGAACACTATTTTGGTTTTCAATTAGAACATTCAGAGATTGAGTCAGGTATACCTAGCTTCTTAGCTGGTAACTATCTGATTAATTCACTATTTTATAGAGTATTGATAGATGAGAGAGACTCAACGGTGGATGCAAAAAATGGATACTACACCTCTTTATATATTGAAAAATCTATGAAACAGTTAGGTTCACAAATTGATTATCTAAAGCTTTTAGCAGAGGCTAGATATATTAAAGAATTTCATCCTATGGTGTTTGCATTGAAATTAAAAGCTGGAATAATTTCAGAAGAGACACCACCTTTTAAACATTTTTTTATAGGGGGATCTTTAAGTAATAGAGGGTATGAATATAGAGATCTAGGTTTGCATGCTGGTAAATATCCTGTTGGTGGGTTAAGTATGTTAGATGCCTCATTTGAGTCAAGATATTATTTGACAGATAATTTGTCATTTGTTAGTTTCTTTGATAGTTCAAAACTCTCCCAAGAGATAAATAACTTCTCCTCTTCTTGGTATAATTCATATGGTATAGGTTTACGTTATCTATCAGTTATTGGACCTCTACGTTTAGATATTGGTTATCCACAAGAGGGTGGTTTCGCTTTACATTTAGGAATAGGACAAGTATTTTGAGAAAATCTTTTTTATGCTTATATCATATCTTATCATGGTTAATTTTATTTATAATATTACTATTAGTATTGCTTTTTAGCTTGTTAGATTCACCCTCTATGGCTTTAAAACTATTGGAAAATCCATTAAAAGAGCAGGGAATAGAGTACGGAGAGATGAGAGGCAGTTTACTCTCTGGTTTTACCCTAAAAGATGTAAATTATAATAATCAAGTAAAAGCAAAAACTCTTAAAGTAAAAGTTGATTTTAAAAAGCTTGAAGATCGTATACTCTATATAGATGATGTGAAAATTGAAAACCTTGAAGTTGAAGAGAAATTTTTAGAATCTATTTTAGATACAAATAGTAGCTCTAGTAGTGACTCAAATAGTACTTTACCTTTTGATTTAGTTATTGTGAATAATTTAGATTTTTCTTTAAAAAATATGCATTATCAAGAGTATAAAATAAACAGAGTAAATTTAAAAATAAATCACTTTAGAAGTGATATGAAAAAGAGCCATAAGGGTAATATTTTCTTAAATCTTGATTCAAATGTTGCTGATTGTGAGCTTGAAGCCAATATTAAAAATAGTACCTATATTGTTCATGGAAATATAGAAGGTGAACAACTGTTCTTAAATAGGTTTTTACAAGACAATAATGTGACTTTTCTCTTAAATCCAAAGTTTAAACTCCTAGTTAATGGGGATATGGAGAAGTTGAACTATGAATTGAGAACAGAAAAGTTAACGCTAAAACAAAATGACTATAGAGTTAATAGTAAAAAAAATATTGCTGAAGGTGAGTATAATTTTAAGAGTGAAAATCTTAAAATAGATCTTATAAGCTCTATTAATTCAAATGTTGCAGACTTTAAATTAAAGGCAAAAACTAACGTTAAATTAAGTGATATTAATAGTAGTCTAAAGTTTAATATCAACTTACAACTTAAACCAAAAGAGCAGCTATTTTTAAAAGAGTTGAAAGAACAGAATCTTAGTTTGGAATCTATGCCATATATTGATTTAAATAGTAGTGGTAGTATGAAAAAAAGCATATTTTATTTCTCATTAAAAGGTTTAAAATTAAAGCAGAATGATATTGCTTTAAATCTTAAAGATTTATATTTAAATGGAGAGGTAAAAGCTTTAAAAGGTGATATTGATGTATCATTTTTAACTCATTTTGACTCTTCTGTTGCCAATGGTTTTATTGATGGAAAGACAGTATTAAATTTTAAAGATTTAAATAATTCTTTGATTTTTGATATAAAAAGTAATGTAGATCTTCAACCTAAATATGTGAATAAGTTTTTAGTTGATTCAAATGTCACCTTGTCAGAAAAAACACCCATAGAGTTAGTAGCTAAAGGTGATATGAATCAATTAATAGTAAAACTTTTAACCCAAACTAAAGTGAAAACAGAAGGTATTATTTCTACTGTAAAACTAGAGAGTTCAGAGATAGAGATAAAAGTAAAAGAGCATCAAGTAAAAGGTGAATTATATTTAAAATCAAATGCTCAAAATATTGCATTAGATTTAAGAAGTAATTTTTATGGAGATTATTTAAATGTAGAAAAGTTAAATACGACTACAGATATCAATCTTAGACGTTTTAATGCTTTTGAGATTAATTTAAACTCATTAACACCTTTAGCTCTAAAAATAGATAATAGTCAAGATGGAGCTACTTTAATACTTAACTCTAAAAAGATAAAATTGAATGCAAAAAGTAAAGATTTTGATAATTTTATTTTTGATATAAAAACTAACAATATCTATCTTTATAAAATAATGAAGTTACCAAGAGAACTTGATAAAAAGTTTATAAAAATAGATTTAAAAGGAAGTTCAACACTCTCTAAAGAGTATTTTACATTAATGGGTAAATTAGAGTCTAATAGAAAATTTAAAATGAATATAGAGGCTAAAAATAGGGAGAGTGGTTTAGATGTTAATCTATTTAGTAAATTTTTAAAATTAAAAGCTAAAGGTGATTTAACAAAAAAAGATATTCATCTAATGGTAAGTATAGACTCTTTAAAAAAACTTCAAAAAGAGTTTTCTGCTCTTTACTCTTTTACACCTGTACCAGTAGATGGAAAAGTGAAATTAGATACACATCTAAAAGAGGAAAAAATCTCTTTCTTTTTAAATTCACCTAAGATAAAACTTGATGGTTTTAATATGGAGAGAGTAGATATTCGTGGAGAGTATTTAAATGAGTTATTGACTTTAGATAAACTCTCATTTAATACAACAGGGTTTAAACCAAAATCATTAAATCAGCACTATTATTTAAATCAAAAAGGTTTAATTTATTTAGGTGAAAAAAGAGATATTTTTTTAGATATTCATCCTAAGATTTTAATAAAAGCTATAGGGAATAAAGATAATTTAAAAGCAAGTATTCAAGTAGAGACATTGCCGTTAGGTCATAATGAGTATGGTAATACGATTGTCAGTTGTGATATTGATTATATTCAAATAGCAAAGAAAAAAAGAGTTAGTGGAGGTATTTTTTTAGATAAATTAAAACTTTTTTATGAATCTAAATATTTAGATCCTTCATCTGATAATGATGTAATTGTATTAAGTAAGAAAGATAAATCTAAAGAAGAGAAAATAGATGATTTTCTTGAAAATACTTTTGTTGATGTTAAACTTTATGCCTCTGCTGCTGAGTATAAAACTAGAGATATTGAATTGAAATTTACAGTTAATATTAAAGCAAAAAAAGAGTTTGGAAAAAGTTTACGTTTATTAGGAAAGATTCAAGAGATTAAGGGACGTGTTGAACAAGCTCCTAAATTATTTACAGTTGTAGATTCAAATCTTGTATTTAGAGGAGCAAAAGATCCTAATCCACTACTAGATATTACAGTTAAACATGAGTTACCAGATGTACTTATTACTATTAAAATACATGGTAATGCAAAACGTCCAAAATTATCATTTTCTTCAGAACCACCTTTACCAAAAAAAGATATATTATCATACATCTTATTGGGTGTCTCTACAGCCAATTTGGCTGAGGGCAAAGGTTCATTAGGTAGAGAAGCACAACTATTTATCTTAAATCAAGCAGCAAGGGATTTAGCCTATGATGTAGAGTTAGATAGAGTTTTTATTAAAGATGATGGTACAGGAGAAGGTTATGCTATTCAAGTAGGTAAAAAAATTAATGATGATACTATGTTTGTAATTGAGAATTCAAAAGAGGGTAATTCATTTATTTTAGAGCATGATGTGAATAAAAATATTAAAGTTGAAGTTGCTCACCATCAAAAAACAGTTCCATCTCAGAGTATAGATCTATTTTTTCGTAAACGGTTTAAGTAAGTTAATAAACAAATAGTAAAAAATAAACCCATATTCCTGTAAAAGCAGTCATGAATATACCAATAAAAGTGAGTTGACCATCTTTTTTATGTATCTTTGAATAGGATCCAGAAAGAGTATGGTTTTTTTTCTCTTTTTTTGCTAACCATAATGTTTTAATCCAAATTATTAAAGAGATTGTTGCTATAGTAATATGTAGCAATAGAACCCAAAAAGAGTAGCTATATGAAATATTACTACCCTCCATAAAGGTTTCAAATCCACCACCAGCACGTACACCATATTCAAAGTATCCGATAACAATAGTATAGATTATAAAAATAGTAGTTTGTGTTAGTGAATGAAGCTTATAGGATTTTACTTTTGCCATAGAGATAGCAATTAATGTTAATAGAGGTAAAAGAACTACAATAATCATAACAAAATCCATGAAAAAAGGAGCTCTTGTTCCTAAAAAACCATCTTGAAACATATAATCCATAAAAATCCTTCATATAATTTTTTTAATATAGCAGAATGTACTTAACTTTAGTATAGAATATGAGGATTGTGTAGATAAATAGTAAGGAGTAAAATTCCTTACTTAAGAGGGGATACGAAGACGTTGTCCTATAAAGATTTGATTAGGATTTTGGATAATCTCTGGGTTTGCAGTGAAAATTTTAGTATAGTCATTATAGCTTCCATAAGCTTTTTTTGCAATCTTAGATAACGTATCGCCTTTTTGTACAATAATTACTCTCATTTCATTAGTTCTATATTGAACTTCTTTTTCTATTTCTGAAGAGTAGTTAGTTTGCCCTATTGTTTCAGTAGATTCATCTAGAACAGCATTAATACTATTTGTTAATTCAAATAAAGCACTATTTTGTACTTGATTATTTTCATTTTTAGTATTTTTATTGGATGTTAAAATAATTTTATTATAGTGATTTGTCTCTTTTAAAGTTTTGTTTTCAAATTTTGTTTTTTCAACAATTGCAAGTTGCTCTTCTAAAGATATTTCTTTTTTTGTATTCATTTGAGACATAATAATTTGTACAATTAGTGCAATGTCCTTTGCATTCATATTACTATTCATCGTATCTATATTTACAGTTTGATTAATAGGCTTTTTTACTTTTTCTATATGAGCTTCTTTTACTTGTATACTTGTTGGAAGTTCACTCTCTCTAATAACAATAGATGGTAGTTTCTTTTTTGTTACTAAAGAATTTTCATTTTTTACAAATTCTGTTGAGTGATTTAATGTTGGATAAAAATATTTATATAGATAAATTGTTGCAAAAATAAAAAGTAAAAGTCCTATAAATATTACAATTAATTTAATAGTTTTTTGAATACTCTCTTGTTTATCATATGCCTTTAATTCTCTAATCTCTTCTTTATATGCATTGTAATAGTCGTTGTTACTTTTATTTGAATTGTAGTACATAATTTTTCCTTAATTTTTCGTATAGATAAATTTAGATGGTCCATTTTCAATTTTATTTACAACACTTTTAATAATATGTTTGAGTTCATTATCATTAATATTTTTTAGTGTCTGTTTTGATTGAAGATTTTGAACAATACTTCTTGAAATAGCCTTGGTTAACTCTAAATGTGTATATTCATCTTGTGAGGTAATAGGTATATCTTTGTGAATATAAGTTTTATTTACACTATTATATTTTTGATAAAACTGTAAAGAGAAAACTCCAATCATAAAAACAATTAGTAATAGAATAATTAAAATAAGTCTATTTTTAAGGGTTAAATAGTTATCAGACTCACTAGTTTCATTATCATAATGCTTATAAATATTATATCGATGGTTATTATCTATAGAATGTTTAAAGTCATACATAAATACTCCTTTTAATAATTTATAACTTAAATTGTTTAATAATATTTTATTTTAACATTTATAAACTTAAATTTAAGTTTATAAAAAAAAATTAAATATTTAAGATATGAATTTTTATTTTTTCACGATTGAAACACGTTCTGTTGTTAGAATATGGTCATGAGAATCATAATATTTTCCTCAATATTTTCCCGAGTGATTCTCTAGGTAGTTTTATATTTTATATTTTTTTCATCTCCCACTTTCTAATAAGAAGCGATATGAAGCTATCGAGTATTATTTCTCTTTTTTCTTCTAGTTTTTTTATTGTTCTAGTTAAAAATTAACTAAGATGATTTTCTAATAAATTTAAAGCTTTTCTATCGGCAGCACTTAAAGGAAGAGTATGAATCTCTTCTATAGTAAAGTAAGACAATGTTTTTTTTTGATTATAATTTATAAGTAATATCGTAGCATTGAGTTGAAAGTGTGTATAGTGTTGTGTAAATTTACCAAGTATAGTAGAATTAACTTCTTGTTTGAAAGAGATTTTTTGAGGAAATCCCCATAAACCATTAAGTAGTTTTGTAGAGTTTCTAAGAAGAGCATATCTATTGTTATAGGTGTAAATAATAAGAAAATGATTTTTAATAGCTTTTCTCTTACTTATTTTTTTATTAGGATAGAGTAGGGGTTCATTTTTACCTTTACATCTTGATTTCAAAGGACAGTTTGAACAGTTAGGATTTTTATGAGTGCAAACTAATGAACCTATATCCATAAGTGTTTGATTATATATGTAAGCATTATTTTTATCAAAAAGTTCATAAGATTTTTTCCATAAAAGTTTTTCATCTCTTTTTTTTATAGCAAAGAAACGGTACAAAATACGTTTTACATTAGCATCAAGTATAGGTAATGCTTCATTGAATGCGAAACAAGCTATAGCATGAGATGTAGATGGACCAATACCTGAAAGTTTTATAAGCTCTTCGGCTTTATTCGGTAATATACCTTTTGTCTCTTGAGCTGTTTTATGTAAATTTCTAGCACGGGTGTAGTAACCCAAACCTTCCCATGCTTTTAAAATATCTTCAAGAGGAGCTGATGCAACATCTTTAAATGTTGGAAATTTCTCTAAAAAAGGAGAATAAAAACGCTCAAGTACTGTTTTAACTTGAGTCTGTTGGAGCATAATTTCTGAAAGATAAATTTTATAAGGATTTTTAGTATTACGCCAAGGAAGGGTAACTCTTCCTTTTTCTTGATACCAAGTTAAGAGGTTTTTATGAATCTTTTTGTAGTCACTTTTATTCAATTACTAAACCATCACGATTAATTTTCTTCCATTTACCACCCGAGAGTAATGAAGTCTCTCCATTACTTTTTTCTTTACAACCTACACAAATTTCAGCTATACCATTATGAAAAGGAAATGCAAAATCATAAATAGGTTTAAGAATTATTTCTAAATTATTGTTAAAAAAACCAATTTTCCCATTTATCTTTGTACGGGCTAGACCATTCGAGAATGCATCTGCTTCTCCATCATAAGTTAGTGTTAGCATTTTTTTTCCATCTTTACGAACATAGTAAAAGTTATTTTTGATTTTTATAGGAACAATATTTTGTCCATTAAAATTTAGTTGTTTTAATTCCTGTGGTGAAAGATATGTCGTTTTGATAAATTCTTTTTTTGGTATAGGATTACTTTTTGAACAAGCAAGAAAAAAAAGAAGAGTTATTGTTATAAGTAGATATTTCATTTTAGAGCCTTTTTTATAATCTAATGTTTGATTATAGCACTCTAAAATAAAATTTTTAGTGAGAGATATTAAATAGGTAATACTCTAATATTTTCGTCACATTTCTCTTTTAAGATATTTTCAATTGCAAAAAGTGTTCCGGTAGATGAAGAAGCACAACCATTACATGCACCTAAGTATCTAATATAAATATCAAAATGAGTACCATTATCTTTAATATCAAGAACTTCCATATCTCCACCATCCATAATAAGCATTTGACGAATATTTTCATCAATTATTCTCTCAACAGCTTTAAGTTTTTGAACAACAGTCATTTGTGCAAAGTCAACTGGACCTCCACCTTTCATACTTTCACCAACTTTAGCCATTTTCTCGCGTTCATACTCTTCTAGTAAGTCCACAAGATAAATATCTTTTTCTTCATGACCACCAGGGCGAATACATGATTTACAGAAAGCTCCAGCTTTTGTATAGTCTGTAATCTGTTCAACCGTAGTTAAGTCATTGAGTCTAATTACCTCTTTAAGTGTATTTAGTGATACTCTTGCACATTCACAAACAATAATCTCTTCTTCAAAGCTTTCCATATCAACATTCATATATTGTGCAGCTGCCTTTTTAATAACATCATATGCCATTACTGAACAGTGCATTTTTTGAGGTGGCACAGATGGAGTATCTGGTGTATCTCTCATTGCTAATTCCACATCAATATTTGTGATTTTTACAGCTTCTTGTACAGTTTTACCTTTACATAGTTCTGCCATAGTATCTGAACTTGCAATAGCTGTTCCACAACCAAAAGATTTAAATTTTGATTCTAAAATTACATCTGTTTTTGGATCAACTGCCCAGTAAAGACGAACAGCATCTCCACAACTCTCTGCACCAAAGTCAGCAACAATAAGTTTTGCACCCATCGCTTCTGCATCTTCTTCTTTGATTTCACCCATGTTTTGAGGGTTATTCATTAAATTTGTTACTTTATTGCTGTACTCATCCCATATAGTACCACCAACTAAACTATCTAATCCCATAATTTTTCCTTTGTTTCTTTATCATTCAATCAATTTTAACTAGCGATTACTATTTTTAGTGTGCTACTAGTTTAGAGTCATGACCTTCTGGTGCATAAGCATATGAACTTGAAATTTCTCTAAGTCTAATAACAGCTTTTTTTACAATATCTAGTGTATAGTCAAGCTCTTCTTGTGTTGTGTATCGACTTAATGAAAAACGAATTGCTGTATGAGCTAAATCCTCATCGGCACCAATAGCCTCCATTACTGAGTTTGCTTCTAAGTCTTCTGAAGCACATGCTGAACCAGTACTTGCACCAATCCCTGCACGGTTTAAGTCCCATAACATGGATTCACCTTCAATACCTCTAAATGAAATAAGAATAGTATTTGGTGTTCTTCTATTTCTAGGAGTTACAACAAAAGTATCAGGAATCTCTAATAGAGCATCTTCAAAATCGTCTCTCATCTCTCTAATTTCACTCATTTCAAAATCAAGTGCATCAATAGCTTGTTCTATTGCTTTACCCATTCCTATAATTCCTGGAACATTTAGTGTACCTGAACGATGACCACCCATTTGTGAACCACCGTGAAAAAGAGGGGTTAACTCTTTTCCTTTTTTCATATATAATGCACCCACACCTTTTGGTCCATGAAATTTATGTGCTGAAAATGTTAAGTAATCAACATTAAAACTTTGAACATCTACAGGAGTCTTTCCTATGGCTTGAACAGCATCAGTATGAAACGGAACTTTGTGTTCCTCACAAATTTGACCAATTTCATGGACTGGGAAAATTGCTCCAGTTTCATTATTGGCCCACATTACGGAGACTAAAGCTGTTTTAGGTGTAATTGCTTCTCGTACAGATTGAGCTTCAATAAGTCCTTCACTATTAATTGGTAAATAGGTGACTTTACATCCAAGAGACTCAATAAATCTAGCTGTAGCCATAATAGATGGGTGCTCAACTTCTGAAATAATTATATGATTTTTCTTACCAGTTAAAATTTGTTCAAAATAGATAGATTTAAGTACCCAGTTATTACTTTCAGTTGCACATGATGTAATGACAACAGAGTCTTGTCTATTTGCATGTATACCAGCATAAATCTTTTCCATTGCTGTTTTAATAAATGGATGTGTCTCACCAGCAAATGAATGGAGTGAGTTTGGGTTACCATATTTTTGTACAAAGAACGGTTCCATCTCTTCAAATACATGTGGGTCAACGAGAGTAGTAGCGTTATTATCCAAATAAACTTTCATTTAATTCCTTTGAGCAACTGCTCATAATTTTTAAATCAGACAAACTTAGTCCTAATTAACTTTTTTCATATTACATTATGAAACCTTAAAAGACCATAAAGTATAATTTTTTTTACTTAAAAGTTATTAATTTGTGATTCTTTGATAAATTTGTCATATTCATAAATATCTTTTCTAAAGTAAACTAAACCATTTTTTTCAAATACTGTAAAGTAAGTTGTATAAACAGGTAGTTTTCTAGTGAAATTAATTACTTTATTTTTAAGTGTATTTCGATATTTATCAATTTGTCTCAAATCTTTTGATGAAATTCTAGATTTTAGTACTTCAAGTAATTCGAATGGTCGTTCTAATCTCATACAACCTGAACTATAAACACGATATCTATATTGAAATAGAGATTTGTTATCTGTATCATGCAAGTAGACAGAATATTTGTTAGGAAACATAAATTTAATACGACCTAATGCATTATCATCTCCAGGGTATTGTACAAAACGGTAAGGGATATGACCTTTAGATTTATCAGCATAAGGGAAAAGCATCTCCGGTTTAAAGTTTGTCATTTCACCTCTTTTGTTCCAACCATTAAAGACATGAATATTATGCTCTTCTAAATAATTTGGATGTTCTTGTAATGCAACAATTAAATCTCTTCTTACTAAATTTTCAGGAAGATTCCAATTTGGGTTAAGTTCAAGATATGTCATATAACTTGAAAAAATAGGTGTAGGTCTCTCTGGTCTACCAACGACAGCACGCATTTCGAGTATTGAATTTTGATTACGAAAATAGTTCATTTTAAAGTCAGGAAGATTTACTCTAATATATTCATTAGGAAATTTATTAGGAAAAACTTTTAGTTTATCAAGGTTTACAATAATCTTTTCAACTAGATAGTGCATTGGTTTGTTAAGATAATAAATTAGAATTTTATCAACTAATCCATTTTGTTTTAGTTTAAATCGATCTTTATAACTATAAAGTGCTTGTTTGAATTCTTCATCAAATAGTTCACTTGTATTATTTTTATTAATTAAGTCACCAGTAATTATAAAACGTTTTTTTATATCTGAAATATAAGGATACCTATCACCTAGTTTCAAATCTTTAGCATATTTTATTCGTTGTAATTTACCTAAACTTCTATAAAATCGTAAAGCATTAATTAATTTTTTATGTTGTTGTTCTAAAGGAGTGATTGAATGTAAAAAGTTATTAATATTTTGATGTGTAATTACAGAAAAAAGTTTTGATGTTGAAGGTAAAGTTTTTTCTACCATTTCCCAGTTTGCTGTAATATCTTTTTCTTCTTTCATTCCCATAAGTTTTACTTGAACCATTTTCCAATTAATATCACTTTTTACGATAAAAGATACAAGTTCAAGATAAGATTTTGTAAGAAAAATATCAAGCTTTGAAAGCTCTTGGCTATGTTCATTTAAATTCATATTATTATGAAGTAAATAGATATATTGTTCAATTTGACTTTGATGAAAATCTTTGTATTTATAGTTAAAATAAGGATTTTGTAAAGCAGACCTTAATGCATCTAAGTTTTTAGCATGACCAATCCATAGAGGTCGATAGTTATTCTTTTTATATAGAGATACAATGCGTGTTTGTTCACTTTTAATAGTTGAAAGTTCGTAGGGATTATTTGTTATTGTAGAATATAATTGTTCATCAAGCTGTGAAGCATATAAACTTGAAAATAGTGCAAGAAATAAGAGTATTGATCTCAAAGGAGTCTCCTGGTAGAAGTTTTTAAAATATTTATAAAAACTTGAATAAAATGTGAAATTCTTAGAGATATTTTAAGTAGAGATATAAAGTTATTCCAAATTAGTGAAAATTTGGAATAACTGATTATATTAAGAGTAATCTTTAAAATTGGTAAGCAGCACCAAGAGTAAGACCCCACTCTGAAGGAGTATTTGATTTTTTCATATAATTTACAACATCTGTAAATACAGAAACTTTATCAGAAATACTATAATCAAGACCAGCACCATAAGAGAATCCAGTGTCTGAAGAGTTTGCACCTAAACGAGCATGATTAGATTTTGATACACCAAGTAATCCATAAAGGTTAAATGTATCTGTGATATCATAATTTGGTTTTAAGTAAGCACCAATTTGTTTAAATGTATTATTACCTTTTTTAGCAATACCATAAGTACCTCTTAATTCAGCACCTAGATAATCCATAAAGTCATAACCTAGTTTACCTGTAAAAGCAACTTGTCTTTTTTGACCACTTTTTTTAGAAAAGAAGTTAGCTGTTCCACCATTTCTAACAGCTACATCTGTAAGACCACCAGCAATGTAAAGACCAAGTGCTTCAGCTACTACTGGAGCAACAACTTCAGGAACAACTTTAACTGGAACTGGAACTGGAGTAGGAACTACTACAGGTTCAACAGGAACCACTACAGGCTCTTGTTCAAATATTGTAACAGGGTTAATATCACCACCAGCAAAACTTAAAGTACTAAGTGCAGCAATAGCTACAATTGAATGTGTTAATTTCATATCGAAATCTCCTTCATATAATTAAAAATATAGTGAATTATAACACAAAGAGTTTAAAACAACTCTTTAAAAAATTATAAAATATATCTTTTCTTAAAAAATGTTTAAAAATATTTTTTTTTAAGATAAAATGGAACAAACTTTAGGAACTAACTACTTAAGATGTTATTATAATAATCTTTTGATATAATTCGCGTAATTATTTATAGTATAGGAATCTTATTAATGCAAAAAATCAAAAATATTGCCGTAATCGCACACGTTGACCACGGTAAAACAACACTTGTTGATCAGTTACTTCAACAGTCTGGAACTTATGAAGCACACCAAGAGGTGCAAGAGAGAGCAATGGATAGTGATGCTATTGAGAAAGAGAGAGGAATTACAATTCTTTCTAAAAACACAGCTATTACTTATGGAGAACATAAAATTAACATTATTGACACTCCAGGTCACGCCGATTTTGGTGGAGAAGTTGAACGTGTTCTTAAAATGGTAGATGGTGTTCTTCTTTTGGTTGATGCACAAGAGGGTGTTATGCCTCAAACTAAATTCGTACTTAAAAAGGCGATTGGTTTTGGTCTTATTCCTGTTGTTGTAATTAATAAAATTGATAAAGATGGTTCAGATCCAGATAGAGTTATGGATGAAGTATTTGACCTTCTTGTTGCTCTTGATGCGAATGAAGAACAACTTGAATTTCCGGTTCTTTATGCAGCAGCTAGAGATGGTTATGCAAAACACGAAATGGAAGATGAAAACAAAGATATGGTACCACTTTTTGATGCCATTATTGAACATGTTCCATACCCTCAAGGTTCTCCGGATGCAGATACTCAAGCACAAGTATTTACACTTGACTCAGACAATTTTGTAGGTCGTATAGGTATTACTCGTATTTTTAATGGTAAAGTTAAAAAAGGTGATGAGTATCTTCTTGTAAAAGCAGATGGTTCTAAAACAAAATCAAGAGTTTCTAAACTTATTGGTTTTAAAGGTCTTGATAGAATTGATATTGATGAAGCAGAAGCTGGTGATATTGTAGCAATTGCTGGATTTAATGACATTGATGTTGGAGATTCTGTTTGTGATGCTCAAAATCCAGTAGCACTTGATCCTATGCATGTTGAAGAGCCTACTCTTTCAGTTATTATGTCTGTAAATAATGGACCTTTAGCTGGACAAGAGGGGAAACATGTTACTTCTAATAAAATTAGAGAGCGTCTTGAAAAAGAGATGGAGACAAATATTGCTATGCGTATGGAACCTCTTGGAGATGCATCTTTTAAAGTTTCTGGTAGGGGTGAACTTCAAATTGGTATTTTAGCAGAAAACATGAGACGTGAAGGTTTTGAGTTTATGCTTGCACGTCCAGAAGTTGTAACAAAAGAAGAAAACGGTGTTAAAATGGAACCATTTGAGCATTTAGTTGTAGATGTTCCAGAAGAGTTCCAAGGTGTTGCTATTGAGAAACTTGGAAAAAGAAAAGCAAATATGACTTCGCTTACACCAATGCCTGATGGTACAGTACGTTTAGAGTTTGAGATTCCTGCACGTGGTCTTATTGGATTTAGAAATGAATTCCTTACAGATACAAAAGGTGAAGGTATCATGAACCACTCTTACTTAGAGTATAGAGCTTACTCCGGAACAGTTGAGTCAAGAACTCCAGGTGCATTAGTATCTATGGATGATGGTGAAGCAGTTGCTTTTTCAATCTTTAACCTTCAAGCACGTGGTGTTATGTTTATTAGCCCACAAGATAAAGTTTATTCAGGAATGGTTATTGGAGAGTCTGCTAGACCAGGTGATCTTGATGTTAACCCACTTAAAGGTAAACAGCTTACAAACATGAGAACATCTGGAGCAGATGATGCTATTAAATTAGTTGTTCCAAGAGCCATTACACTGGAGTCTGCGATGGAGTGGATTGAAGATGATGAACTCGTAGAGATTACTCCTGAATCAATTAGAATTCGTAAAAAATCACTTGATCCAGTAGTTCGTAAAAGACTTGCAAGAGATAAAAAGAACTCTAAATAATCTTTTAAAAAGATAGAATATATTTCTATCTTTGATTTTATTGAACATTGATTTGTTCGATAAAATCGAACCTACATTTTTTTAATTTTAAAAATCCACTCATCTAAAGTCTTCTCAAATCCCATTCTAGAACTCTCATAAAATTTCATATTTTTACTCATATAGTTTTGTTCAACCCAACCACCATAGTTATGTGGGTATAAGTAGTTCACTTTATCATGTTTAATATTTGCAGGAATAGGATGTATCTCTCCATCTTGAACAGCTTTCAGTGCATGGTTTATTGCTATATAAGCAGTGTTTGATTTTGGAGATGAAGCTAAATAAATCACTAGTTGAGAGAGACTTATTCTAGCTTCTGGATAACCAATCATCTTAACTATATTTAGAGTAGATGAAGCAAGATTAAGTGCATGAGGGTTGGCATTACCAATGTCTTCAGAGGCTAAAATGGCTAAACGTCGTGCAATAAACTCAGCAGGTTCACCACCATTAACTAAACGTGCTAAGTAGTAGATACTAGCATCAATATCTGAGCCTCTAATAGATTTTATCATGGCAGAGGCTAGGTCATAGTGTGAGTCAGCTTCTGAGCTACCTGCTTGTAGTGCATAGGGACGAATAGATTTTAATTGATCTAATGTTACTTCTAAGCCTAGAGCTTTAGCAGACTCTAAAAGATTTAGCATAGCACGAACATCTCCATTTGAAGAAGAAACTAAAAAATCTTTCGCTGTATCTTCTATGTTAATAACTTCTTTTTCTATAATAAAATTAAGTTGTTTTTCTAAAGCTGAGTTATTCACATGTTTGAGTTCAAAGAGGTGAGAACGTGAACGCATGGCAGAGGTGAGTGAATAGTAAGGGTTTTCTGTAGAAGCTCCAATGATTAGTGCTGAATTATTTTCCATAAAAGGTAGAAGTACCTCTTGTTGATTTTTGGAAAGTCTATGCACTTCATCAATAAAAATAAGTGGTTTTTCTAAAGCATTGGCATACTCTTTAAAGATCTTTCGTAAATCATCAATCTTCAGTGTAGTGGCATTGAGTTCAAAAAAAGGTCGTCTTAGCTGTTTGGCTATGACTCTAGCAAGAGTTGTTTTACCACAACCAGGAGGACCATAAAAAAAAGAGTGCATAAGTGCATCTTTTTCTATAAGGGTTCGAAGAACAGCACCGTGTGCTAAAAGATGCTCTTGACCAATGATGCTTTCAAGCGTAGAAGGACGGTACTTTTGTGCAAGAGACAAAACTACTTCCTATTTTTCTTGTTAGGGTTGTTTCTGTTGGAATTTTTTTGGTTAATCTCTTTTTGACGTTTTTTCTCAGCTGAAGCAGCACGACGTGCTTGGTCTTCCGTTTGATTTTTCTTTTTTTCTCTAAGGCGTTCAGCTCTAATTCTATCCTCTTCCTCTTTTTTCTCTTGTGCTTCAACTTGACGTATCATCTTTAAGTATTTGTGAATATCATCATATTCACGTCTTGTAAAGAAACGAGTTTTACCTGTTGGTAGGTTGTTTAGCTGGATGCCACCAAACTCTACTCTTTTTAGGTCAAGTACATTTGCTTCAAAGTGTCCAAAGAAACGACGAAGTTCTCTGTTTTGACCTTCGTTAATGGTTACTCTGAGTTTAGTAAAATTTTCTGAGACACCACGTACTTCGTAGTGAACAAAAGGGGCAAACTCCATGCTATAAATCTTAGATTTTTCATGTCCACCAGCTCTTGCATCGTCAAGTATAAGACCCTCTTGCATTGCTTGTTCCATATCAGCAGAGAGAGGTTTATCAATCTTAATGTTATAGGTTCTGTCAAGTCCACTCTTCATCATGACTTCTGCTACTTTTGGAGAGTCAGTTAAGAGTAAAATTCCCTCAGAAGCAAAGTCTAGTCTTCCTACGGGAATGAAGTGTCTAAACTTACCTGCTAATTTATGGTAAATGGTTGTTCTTCCACGGTCATCTTTTCTAGTAACCAAAGTACCTTTGGGCTTATTAAAGACAATCATGGTTAGTTCAGTTCTCTCTTTTACATGAAGTCCACGAATAGAAACTAGGTCTCCCTCTTTAACTTCATAGCCAAAATTTTCCATTTTAACTTTGTTGATGGTCACTTCACCAGCCTCAATAAGGGCATCAGCCTCACGACGTGAGTACTTTGAATTGTGAGAAATATATTTGTTGAGTCTCATTATTATTCTTTATATGGGGGTTGTGAAAAGTTATTCACATTAATTATGCTAATTATAACACATTATACAACCCAAACTAATGAAAGCTCTTCAACATCAATATCAGATTTTTTAGGTTTGATTGATGCATCTTTAATCTCTACATTATCAACATCATACTTAAGAGAGAGTTCGTCAATTTTATCTTCTAGCTCTTCTGCCAAAAGTTCAATATCTTCATAAACTTCATCAAGAGCCTCTTCAGCTCTTCCTATGTCTCCACGCTCTTTTAATGCACGGCTTCCTTTGTTAAAGGCACGACCTAGTTTTGCAGAAGAGCTACGACCAAATAAGGCACCTAAAACAGCAATTCCTGTGTCAATAAGTGATTTACTAGCATCTGCTTCTTCTTTTTCTACTTTGTCTTGAGCCCGTTGGAGACGTTTTAAAAGAGTTTTCTCTTTTTTTTCATAACGTTCTTGTAACTTGTCAATCTCTTTCTCTTTCTTCTCATCTAAAATATCTTTTAGACGAACTTTAAAATCTCCTAAACTTTCATTTGCTGTGGAGGTAAGTCTTGGAGATGTCGTTTTAAATAAGGTTAGACGCTTGTTTCTGTAAATCCAGTCAACAAGTTCTTTTTTTGTTCTTTTTAGACCTTTATCTTCTGAAATATCTGAACTCAAGGAAGCAAAGGTAGCATTGCTTGGTTTTGCTTCTGTGAAATTAGGACAAGAATCTAAGTTTTCAGCATCTTCCCAATTAATATCATCTTCTTCATAAAGTTCAAGGTTTAGGCACAGTTCTTCGTTCTCATCAATATTTTTGCTTTGGTTAAAGTAATTTACTTCTATTTTAGCTTGAAGGGTTGCTCTAAAGTTGTTTTGACCTGTAACATCTATGGCATAAGACTGCTCAATGGAGTTGTCAAGGTGTACAAACTCTTGATAGTCGTCATTCTTCTTTGTTTTACTTGCAAGTGTTTGTGGTGTTGCAGATTTTTTACTTGCCATAAGTTGAGAAATCTCAGCAGCTTTAAGAGGACCTTTTAGGTAAGACATAACCCAACGGGTTGAGAAGACACGAATGTCTTCTAAGTGAGCTGACTTTAAAAAGAAAGTACGTTTTTTTAGATTGGCTAAGAGGTCTTTGATTTCTGACTTTGAGTAAGATGCACCGACTTTTCCTCCAAGTCCATCAATAACTCGTTCAATATCTTGGCTTGTTTGCAGACGACCAATAAACCAAGTTCCAATATTTGAAAGTCCTTTATAGTCAAGATCAACAGGATTTTGTGTACTTAAAATAACTCCTGTACCAAAGGCACGAGCTTGTTTTAGTAGAAGCATCATTGGTTCTTTACTTGGTGGGTTCTTACTTGGTGGAAAGTAACCGTAAATTTCATCCATGTAGAGTAGAGCTTTAAGGGCTGATGTACCAGACTGTCTACGCATCCATGCAATGTATTTGTTAAGTAAAATAGTCAGAAAGAACATTCGCTCTTCATCACTTAAGTGGGCAATAGAGAGTATAGCAATCTTTGCTTTTCCATTTTCATCGTAGAGAAGTTTTTGAATATCTAAGTTTTCACCTTGTAGCCAAGCAGAGAAAGTAGGGGAAGCAATAATAGAATTAAATTTTGTTGCTAAAGTAAAACGTTTGTCTTGTGGATAAAAACTTTCTAGTGGAAGAACGCCTATTTTCTCAAATGAAGGTGAAATAATAGCTCCAATGAGTTCCTCTAGTGAAATATTTTTACCAGCTGTCCATCTGTTTGCTAATATCTGTGCAATAAGTAAGTACTCTTTTGAACTTACAGGGTCAGCTTCAACTTTTATGAGTGATAGAAGAGAAGAGACCGTACTTTTAAGATAGGAAGCAAAGGTATCTGCATCGCTAAGAACTTCTTGGGGTGGTGCTTCGAGTGAACCTAAAATATTTATGGAGATTCCAGCAGAACTTCCTGGAGTGTAGATAGTTTTTTCTACAGCATGTAGTTTTGCTACACGTGTTTGGTCTTGGTGGTCACGTTTAATTCCCTCTTGCCACATATTTGCAATGCCTTTAGCATATTCAGCTACATCTTTTTCTTTGCTATGTGCTTCATCCTCTACCCATGGTTCAAAAGATTTTGGGTCAAATTTTGGATCAGTTAAAAGTA
>Ga0256827_10000480_pt1 | contig 24780 bp, 25 predicted proteins | sample CV84metaG_FD_185977 | JGI IMG/M metagenome (GOLD analysis project Ga0256827, IMG submission 185977) | Hydrothermal vent microbial communities from East Pacific Rise, Pacific Ocean - CV84 | ecosystem: Environmental > Aquatic > Marine > Hydrothermal vents | place: Pacific Ocean: East Pacific Rise...
CAAGTATTGACAATAATGACATCAGCAGTAGTAGGGTCATCTGAGATTTCGTACTCTTTCAGACGTCCTAGCATCACTTCGGAGTCTACAAGGTTTTTGGTACAGCCTAGGCTTACAAGGTGGAGTTTTTTTGAGTTTGACATATATAGTTTCTCTGTATTAAATTTGTGTATTAGACTTTTTTAGCATTATAGCAAAATGTTTGAGAAAGGTATAAGATTAAAAAAATGTAAGAAAAAAAACTGCATTCAGGCTTACGCCTAAATGCAAGAAGGTAAAAACTTTAAGCAGAGTGCTTAGAAGTTATATTTACCCCATACACGGAAGAAGTTTTGGCTATCATCCGCTTGTCTGTCATCATTTTGGTTAATGTATGCAGTAAATAGTGTTGTGTTATCTGTAATTTTAGTTTTATAAATTAATTCAATCTCTTGGTATGTACCTGCACCACCTTGGTTACCAAATACAGATGCATTTGCCGTATCACCTAAATCAGAGTTAATGTATACACCTGTAAATTTACCACCAAGTGCTTTAGCACCAAGTGCTAGTTTAAATGTATCAGCATCTCTTCTTAATGTATTTTGATTAAGAATTGCTTGTGTATATAGTGGAGATTTTACACCCGTTCCAAAGTTTACTATATCTACTGTACCATCATCAACGCTAGAGTACGCAAGAGAAGCATCAAACATACCAAATTTTGCACCTATTTTAGCACCATAGGCTGTTGTGTCATCTGCTGAATCTGGGCTAACTTGACCACCTTGAAGAGCGATTGAATAGTCACCCATTGTATACTTAGCATCACCCCATAGAACATTTACATCATTGCCATTTGAAATCATATCTGGAGCAAGATACCAAGTACCAGTTAATGTTAAACCAGCAATTGATTTATTCTGTGCAGTTACCATATGTACCATATCACCATTGTCATTAATTTTAGCAAAATCGCTAAGTGGTTTAATTGAGTGGTTTGATCTTGTTACATATGCATAGACAAGTGTTGTATCTGGAAGATCAGAGTTAACTAATAGAGCTGCTTCAAATGTATTTTTAAATACATTCCAACCTTCTGAGAAAGCAAATGGAGAAAGTGATTTTGGAAGTGTTTGACGACCAACTTTAAGTGACGTATTACCAAGACCAGCTGTTAAGTAAGCTTGCGTAATTGCTGCACCTGTAAGATCTCCTGTCGCTGATTGAACAAGACCAGAGACTACATCATTCTCTAAGCCAATTGAAGAGAGACCAGAAAGTTCAAATCCTGCACCAATTGGTCCTAATAAGTTTTTATTTACTGCTGCAAGTTGGATACCAGCTGCTGCTTTTGACCAACCTTCATTTTCTGCTGCAGGACCTTGATCAAATACGCTACCATTTCCCCAGTTATCAGCTGTTTGGTAATAAACAACAGCTTGACCTTTAAAATCCCAATTAGAATTAGTTGCAGATACTTCTGTAGTGTTTGAATCTACTACAGGCTCAACAGGTGCGATATCTCCACCTGCCATAATCATTGTTGACGCTACTACTGAAAGTAATAATGTTTTTTTCATTGTAATCTCCTTGATTTTGTTTTTGAATACTCCAAATTATAACAAATAGTGTAGGAACATGTCAATAAAATTAATGTAAAGTTAACAAATAGTTAATAATTTTAGATAATTGACGTATTTACGAGGGGTAAAGAGGGTAACATATTCAATAAAATGGAGAATTATAGTGAGTTTTGACTAATTTTTAAGAGATATTTAAGAAAAGTTAATGGTATTTATATATTTTTTAGTATAAAAAGTAGATGTAAATGGTGGCTCGAGACAGAATCGAACTGTCGACACAAGGATTTTCAATCCTTTGCTCTACCCCTGAGCTACCGAGCCACATTAAAAAGACTAGCTGTCTGATTAAGTGGATAGAATTATAACGGCTTAAACTTAAAAATATATAGTGAAAAGAATGATTTTTTTACTTTTTTAAATTTTTTACTAATTCTATAAAAGTTTCACCTCGATGTTTATAAGATTTAAATTGATCAAAACTAGCAGCAGCAGGAGAAAGAAGAGCTACACTTTTGTGTGTATGATGGATATCAATTTGTGCTATAGCTTTATCAAGAGTATGAGATTCTATATTTTGAATATGATATTGTTTAGCAAGAGCAATAAGTTTATCATTATTTTCCCCTATAGTATATAGTGTAAGTGAAAGCTGTTGCATCTCTTTAAAAAGTGGTGTTAAGTCTATACCTTTATCATCTCCCCCGAGTATGAGATGAATATGTTTATCTGCATATCCTTTGATAGCTTGTATTGTGGCATCCATATTTGTAGCTTTTGAATCATTTACCCAGAGTCTATCCATGTAATCTATAAACTCTTCTTGTCTATGTGCATCACGTTTAAAAGCATTCAGTAGAGTATAGTTAGTTTCATCAAAAAGTACTTTTGTAATAGCAAGTGAGAGTAGAGCATCTTGCAAAAATGCACCTTTATAGTTAAGTTTTGAAATATCTAAGTGAAAATACTCACATAGAAAATCATTACTATCATACTCTACGATATAGGCACTTGACTTAGGAAGCGTTAGACCTTTGGGGATAAGGGCTAGTTCTCCCTCTTTCATTGTAAGTAGTGGTTTGAGTTTATCTACTTCGTATTGTTCAGGTGTTCCATGCCAATCTAAGTGATCTGGAGTAATAGGAAGTAAAAGATAGATATCTGGTGAAGCAAAATTTGTATGATGTAAAGTAAATGATGAACTTTCCAGCACCCAAATAGGGGCTTTGTCATCTAAGTCTGCAAGAGGTGTACCAATATTTCCTCCACTTACTGCACCACGTTTTTCAAGTATGTATGTGAGCATCTGAGTGGTTGTAGTCTTCCCATTGGTTCCTGATATCCATATAGTGAAAGGTTTGGTTTCTATAGGCTCAGCCACGGATTTGCTTATATTGGTTCCCTGAGCTTGTCGAAGGGCAAAAAAATCATATTCACTTACAAGATGTTTGGCTTTTTGGATGAGTGGATGTTTAGGTGGTAGACTGGGTGTGGTAACTTCTAGTTGACTTTCATCAGGGTCAAAAAGATCTGAGGGTTTGATAATATTATTATTCTCATCACTATACTGTTCTGTACATTTATCATCGTAAAAAGCACATCCTCCACCAAGCTTTTTAGCAATAGCTTTGGTTGTAAGTCCATATCCAAAAAGTGTTGGTTTTATTTGCATATTATCTAAACTTAAATGAGATGAGAGCTAAAATATTAGAAATAAAAGAGATCATCCAAAAACGTACAATAATTTTATTTTCTGCCCAACCTTTGAGCTCGAAATGATGATGAATAGGTGCCATTTTGAAGATACGTTTTTGGCGTAATTTAAAACTACCTACCTGTAAGATAACTGAGACAGTTTCAATCACAAAAATAAGTCCTATAAGGATAAGTAATACCTCACTTTTACCTAAAATAGCCATATAGGCTAAAAACCCACCAATGGCTAAACTACCAGTATCTCCCATAAAAACTTCTGCTGGATAAGAGTTGTACCATAAAAAACCTAGTAGTCCTCCTGCAAGTGCAGCAGATAGAATCATCACTTCACCTACGTCTTTAATATTAGGAATGAGAAGGTAGTTACTAAATATAGCATGTCCTGTAACATAAACGATGACCCCGAGTGTAAAAAGAGCAATGATGGATGGAACAGTTGCAAGTCCATCTAGCCCATCAGTTAAATTTACAGCATTGGTTGTTGCTAAAAAGACAAGTATCCAAAAAGGAATAGCTACATAACCTAAGTCAAATAGTGGGGTTTTTAAAAATGGAATATAGAACTCTGTGGGAAACCCTGCAAAGAGAAGGATACCCGTAGAGACTGCTGCAATAACTGCTTGCAGTATCATCTTAGCTCTAGGGCTAAGACCTTCTAGGTTATCACCTGAGAGGACTTTCCCAATATCATCTTTAAAGCCAACCAGTCCAAATCCTAGCAGAGTAATGATACCTCCCCATACATAAGGGTTAGAAAGTTTTACAGAGAGTAATGCTGCAATCAGTGTGGCTCCAAGGAAAATAATACCACCCATGGTAGGTGTATGACGTTTACCTTCATGTGCGGGTACATATTTACTGATAGGTTGATTGGCATTTTTAGAAAGTGCCCACGCAAGATACTTTGGCATGACAATCAGTGTAAGGAAAAAGGCGATAAAAAATGCAAACCCTGCACGTACTGAAATATAATTAAATAGGTTGATGTCTAAAAGATGTGCAAGTTCATATAGCATTAATTCTTTTTCCTTTATGTTTAAGAAAGTTTATTTTACTATTATTTCAATTAAATACTCTATCAATTGGATAAAAGATAATGGAAAATAAAAAAACAATTTTAATCATCACAGATGGTATAGGGTGCAAGCCTGATAGTATATGTAATGCATTTAAAGATGCAACTACACCTACATATGATACACTTTTTAAAACAGCACCTAGGGCACTTATCTCTACACATGGATTAAGTGTAGGATTACCAGAAGGACAAATGGGAAATTCAGAAGTAGGGCATATGACTATTGGTTCTGGACGTATCTTGTATCAAGATTTAGTTAAAGTCTCTTTAGCTCTTGAAGATGGGAGTATTGAGAAGAACCAAGCATTGCATGATACTTTAGATAAAAGTAAACATGTGCATCTCATAGGACTACTTTCTGATGGGGGTGTACATTCACATATTGAGCATACTATTGGATTGGCTACATTAGCAAAAAATAGAGGAAAAAAAGTTTTTTTACATCTTATCACGGATGGACGTGATGTGAGTCCTACTTCTGCTAAAACCTATGTAGAACAGATAGTAGATATTTGTGATGAAGATATCTCTATTGCGACTATGGGTGGGCGTTTTTATACGATGGACAGGGACAATCGTTGGGAAAGAGTAAAGAAAGGTTATGCTGCTATTGCTACAGCATCACCTTCTACAAGTTTGAGTCCTAGCAGATATATAGATGAGAGTTATGCTAAAAATGAGTTAGATGAGTTTTTAGAACCAGTGGCTTTTGCTGGATATAATGGTGTTAGGGCAGGGGATGCTGTAATTATGACAAACTTTCGTTCAGACAGAGTACGTGAGATTACTACAGCTCTAGGTAGTAAAGAGTTTACAGAGTTTGAACGTACATTTGTGCCACTCAATATTGCAACAATGACGCAGTATGATGCAAGTTTTTCGTATCCTATACTTTTTCCTAAAACGGCACCGGTTAATACTCTAGCAGAAGTAATATCTTATGCAGGACTACGCCAGTTGCATACTGCAGAGACAGAGAAATATGCCCATGTGACTTTTTTCTTAAATGGTGGGATAGAAGAGCCATATATTGGAGAGAGTCGTGTATTGATTCCTAGTCCAGATGTCAAAACCTATGACATGCAACCAGAGATGTCTGCGCCTGAAGTGGGTGAAGCAGTACGTACTGCAATGGATGAAAGTTATGATTTCATTGTAGTGAATTTTGCCAATGGTGATATGGTAGGTCATACAGGAAACTATAATGCAGCATGTGAAGCAGTAAATGCTGTAGATACAGAATTAGGAAAGATTATAGAAAAAGCAAAAAAAGATGGATATAACATTATTTTGACGTCAGATCATGGTAACTGTGAAGAGATGAAGGATGCTGAGGGTAATGTATTAACCAATCATACAGTAGGAGAGGTATGGTGTTTTGTGATTGCTGAGGGTATAAGTGAAGTAAAAGAGGGCTGTGGATTGAACAATGTAGCACCATCTATACTAAAACTTATGGGACTTGATATCCCAGAAGAGATGGATGAATCACTTATATATTAAAATACCAAAATAAGTCACTCAGAAGTAGTTATGCTGTTGTGTAACATTTGTATATGTATTACACTAAATCTAAAAACGATATCCTATTGAAATCCCTATTATATTAGGCTTTGAGTCATCATCAAAGCTTCGTTTCATTTCACTATATGCTGTACTTGATATTTTAGATTTATTAGTATAATAAGCATTTTGTGATAATGCAACAGTAATGCCTAGATTAAATCCATTATTCCATATATAATCTAAACCTAGATTAAAGCCATGGTATATTAATAAATAATTGTTCCAATTCTTATCTTTATTACCGTAACCATTTACTCCATAGTTGATGTTAAATCTAATATTTTCATTTATATAATACCGTGTACCTAAAACACCTCCAATTAATGCAAGACCACCATATACTTCCACATCATTAGTAACCGTGTGATTTGCAGTAATACCTAAAATGCCACCAGAATTAGAACCAAAACCTACTTCCCATTCTAATGCTGTTGATGATACTGTTATGAAAGTGAACAGTGCAATTATAATATTAATTTTTCGTTGCATATATTTTCCTTTTAAGATAAGTTTTTAAATTGTATGAAATTTATGTTTTCTAAATATTTGATTATATCCTAGTGATATTAGTTAAGTATTACTCCCCCTATATTTAATATATTCACCCTACCTTTCTTAAATGTATTTTATTAATTATGTTATCTAGCTATATTATATTTCATCATTTACTTTAATGAAATTATTTAGGTTGTGATTAATACATTAATTTGACTTAATTTGATTTTCCTTGTATGATAATGTACAGAACATTTTCATAGGAGAATGCATAATGCAGAAAAAAATCAAAGAGTCAGTAGGTACTTTGCTGGCACATATTATAAAAGTAGACAATCGAGATGTGGAGAAAGAAGCTCCTCTCTTTTGTGATATTATGGGACAAAATTTTGATTGTGATCAGGAAGAGGCAAAAGAGTTTCTTTATGGGATGATGGATAAAGAGTATGATTTAGATGAGCATGTTACTATCATTAATCAAGCACTATGTGAAGATCAACTCTCTAAATTACATATTTTAGAACAACTCAATCATGTCATTTATTCTGATACTATTAGTCCTAATGATTATAAAATTTTTGAAGATATAAAAAATAAACTTTTTACGTGTTAGCTCTTAACCACTCGCATGTTACAATACTTTTAATTTACGATAAAGGGTTACAATGAAATTCACAGGATTAAATGTACTAGTCACGGGTGCGAGTAGAGGAATTGGTGCAGAGATAGCTAAAGGTTTAGCAAATATGGGTCTAAAAGTATGGGTAAATTTTCGTTCTGGTGAAGCTGAAGCGAATGCAGTAAAAGCAGAGATAGAAGCAACTGGTGGAAAAGCTGAGATTATTGGTTTTGATGTCAGTAGTGAAGAAGCATTTATTGCAGGTATTAAAACGATTATTGAAGCAGATGGTGAACTCTCTTACCTAGTAAATAATGCAGGGATTACCAAAGATGGTTTAGCAATGCGTATGAAAACAGAGGCATTTATGGATGTGATTAATGCGAATTTAACATCAACATTTATTGGGTGTAGAGAAGCGTTAAAAGTGATGCGTAAAAAGCGTTTTGGTTCGGTGGTAAATATTGCCTCTATTGTAGGTGAAGCGGGTAATGCAGGACAGACAAACTATGCAGCATCTAAAGGTGGGACTATTGCAATGACAAAATCATTTGCCATTGAAGCAGCGACATCTGGTATCCGCTATAATACAATTACTCCAGGGTTTATTGCAACTGAGATGACAGAGGTACTGAAAGATGAGGTAAAAGACGCTTTTACTGCTAAAATTCCTATGGGAAGATTTGGAAACCCTAGTGAAGTAGCAGATGCTGTAGCATTTTTGCTTTCTGATCACTCTTCATATATTACGGGTGAGACACTTAAAGTAAATGGTGGGATGTTGATGTAAATAATGTAGGGGGAATAACTTTGGCTACTAAAATACTCCTTCTTGAAGATGATAAACTTTTTAATGAAACCTTACAAGATTTTTTAGAAGAAGAGGGCTTTATACTTGACTGTGTACTTGATCCATATTCTGCACTAGACTTAACGTATGAAAATAATTATCATCTCTATCTTTTTGATGTAAATTTACCCTATGAAAGTGGATTTGATTTACTTAAAAAATTACGTAATTCTGGTGATAATACACCAACCATTTTTATCACTTCTAGGCAAGATAAAGAGTCTTTACATAAAGGTTTTATGAAGGGAGGAGATGATTATATTACTAAACCAATTGATTTAGAAGAGTTACTATTACGTATTCATGCTGTATTGCGTAGGCAAGTTAGACATGATATTATTCAGATAGGAGAGTATACTTTTAATTTAGTTAGTAAATTACTCATGAAAGATGATAATCCTATTGAACTTACTGTAAAAAGCACAGAGTTGCTACTGGTTTTACTGGAAGGTCAAGGTGAGACAGTCCCTCTACATCAGATAAAAGAGCGTCTATGGGCAGCTTCAGAAGATGCAAGCGATGGAGCTTTGCGTGTGTATGTCGCACAACTTAAAAAATACTTTCCTGCACAGATAGAAAATATTCGAGGTATAGGTTATAAGATGAGTTTGAGATGATAGAAAGAGATAAAGAGCTTTTATTGGCACTCATTATTTATATTATTACCATAACAGTATTACTTATGGCAGTCTATAAGTTTTCAGATAACTGGAACTTAAATGAATTTAACTTTTTTATTGCTGGTGCAGTTGTATTTGTGGTTGTAGTAGGATGGGGATATATATTATTTTCTTTACTTTTTGCTCCTAAAAAAAAGATGGAAGAGACCTTGACAACCTTAACCAATGACATTATTCATGAACTCAATATTCCACTCTCTACGATTTCTGCTAATGTGAGTATGCTACAAAAATCTATAGAAGATGAAAAGTCACACAAACGATTACAACGTATAGAAGATGCTTCAAAACGCCTAAAAAAACTTTATGATGAACTTGTCTACACCATACATAAAGAGATGTATCAGGTACCTAAAGAACCTTTGGATGTGAAAAAGGTTGTAGAAGAGAGGGTTTCTATTTTTAAAGAACAAAAACGTAATCTATTTGAGCTTAATCTAGTCTCTTGTAAAATTGAAGTAGATAAAATAGGTTTTGAACAGATGTTGGATAATATTCTTAGCAATGCGATGAAGTATTCAGAAAAAAATACACCTATATATATATCATTGTCAGCAGATAAGCTTTGTATTAAGGATAGTGGTATAGGGATGAATGAAGTTGAACTTTTACATGTATATGAACGGTATTTTCAAAGTGATATAAACAATGAAGGTAAAGGTATAGGGCTTGCTTTAGTAAAGAGATATTGTGATGATGAAGGATTTCAAATACATATCTCTTCTGAAAAAAATGTTGGAACTGAAGTCTGTTTAACACTTAATTAACACTTGTATGTCAAAATAATATTAAGAGACTTCTAGTATTCGTTGTAAATAGAAGTAATATTTTTTCTAAAAAAATTTATTATTGTATAAACATCCTCATAAATTTACTAATGCTTGATTTAAATCAATTTACACTCATTTTTCTTACGATATAGTTAAGAGTATTTGATAATAGTCATAATTTTTAATTATTATCATAATGAAAAAGGCTTTGATTTAAAATTTTAAATCTGTGTTATATATAAATAAGGAGGAGGAAAAATGAGTTACAAACTTAGTAAATTTGCATCACTTGTACTTAGTTCCGCATTAGGTGTTACCACACTATTTGGTGGAAGTGTATTGGATGATGTAATGAAAGATAGAGGTTTAACACAAACCGATTTGCTTGCAGCTGCTAAAACCTATACACCAAGTGGTGGGCGTGACAAATACCTAGTATTTAGTTCCGGTGGTCAGTCAGGGCATATGATGGTCTATGGTGTACCATCTATGAGAATACTCAAATATATTGGTGTCTTTACACCTGAACCTTGGCAGGGATGGGGATATGATGATGATACCAAAAAAGTACTTGCTCAAGGTAATATTAGAGGTAAATCAATCACATGGGGAGATACACACCATCCAGCTCTTTCTGAAACAAATGGTAGATATGATGGTAAATGGTTAGTTATTAACGACAAAGCCAATCCGCGGATTGCCGTGATTGATTTAGATGATTTAGTTACTAAGCAGATTGTAGTTAATCCAGTATTTAAATCAGATCATGGTGGAGCATTTTTTACTCCAAATTCTGAGTATATTCTAGAAGCATGTCAATATGGTGCTCCTCTAGATAATAATTACCATCCTATGGAAGAGTTTAAAGAAACATACAGAGGTGGGGTAACAGTATGGAAGTTTGATCCAAAGATTGGTAGAATTGATGCTGAAAAATCATTTACTATTGAAATGCCACCTTATATGCAAGATCTTTCTGATGCAGGGAAAGAAGCAAGTTATGGTTGGGGATTTACCAACTCATTTAACTCTGAAATGTACACAGGTGGTATTGAAAAAGGACTTCCTCCATTTGAAGCGGGATGTTCTAGAAATGATACAGACTTTTTACATGTGTATAATTGGAAAAAACTGGCTGAACTGGCTAAAGATGATAAAAATGTAAAAATCATTAATGGTACAAGGGTAATTCCTATGGATGTAGCAGTGAAAAATGATTGTTTGTTTCTTATTCCTGAACCAAAATCACCACATGGTGTAGATGTATCACCAGACGGTAAGAATATTGTTGTTTGTGGTAAGCTTGATACCCATGCCACAGTCTATGATTTTGCCAAAATTATGAATGCGGTAGATAATAAAGAGTATGTAGGGAAAGATCCATATGGTATACCTATTCTTGATATGAAAAAAACAATGCAGTGTCAAGCAGAGTTGGGTCTTGGACCATTACATAATCAGTTCGGTAAAAATTGGGAAAAGGACGGAGAAATATTTACGTCACTTTATGTTGATTCTCAGGTTGTGAAATGGAATTATCATACCTGTGAAGTAACAGATAGACAAAATGTTAACTATAATATTGGTCACCTTTGTGGAATGGAAGGTAAAACAGAAGATCCACAAGGAGAATATATTATTGCATTAAATAAACTTGCGATTGATAGATTTAATGAGATTGGTCCATTGCATCCACAAAATCATCAGTTGATTGATGTAAGTGGTAAAAAGATGCAATTACTTTATGATATGCCAATTCCTCTAGGTGAACCACATCAAGCTGTGGCAATTCGTGCAGATAAGATAAAACATAAAGTAAGATATAAAATGGGTTCAAATCCATTTACTGGGAAAGTGCATAAAGGTAAAACACTTGCTGGACAAGAAAAAATTGTAAGAAAAGGTAACCATGTATTTGTCTATGGAACTATGGTTAGATCACATATTAATCCAGAACATGTTACAGTCAATAAAGGTGATACAGTTACTTTTTATTTAACAAACCTAGAAAGAGCAGAAGATGAAACACATGGTTTTACTGTAGATCAGTATAACGTGCATGCTTCATTAGAGCCTGGTAAAACAGTTGCACTTACATTTGAAGCAGATTTAGAAGGAGTATTCCCTTACTACTGTACAGAGTTTTGTTCTGCACTACACTTAGAGATGATGGGTTACCTATTGGTAAAAGATCCGAACAAGAAATATACAGCTGCAAAAAAACTTAAAATTGCTGCAATGAGTCCTGAACAGCTTAAAAAAGAGTATGACCAAACAGTAGCAGTCAATAATGCAACTGATAAAGTAATTCAGAGTGTTGTGAAGTTCTTAAAAGAAAACCATTATGAAAAGTATCCAACAATTAAAGCATTGGTGGAAGATGCGTTAGACCAATATGGAAAAATTGCTGGAGAAAAAGCAAAAGCTGATGAAGCTGTAAAAGCTGGAGATATGAATAAAGCGATTCTCTTTGAAAATATGATTTGGCAGTATATGGTTAAAACAGCAGATGTTGGTATTAGAGCAAAAGATCTTTTGGTTAAAAAAGTAGCAAAACCTATGAATGAAGCAGCAACACGTGGTGAAGCAGCATATAAAGAAGGTGGATGTAATGGATGTCATGTTATTGGTAAAGTAAGTTCTGGTCCAGACTTGACAGGTGTACTGCAAAGACATGAAAATGGTGAAACATGGGTTAAGCGTTGGGTAATGCATCCTGAAAAAATGTATGATGATGAGTATATTAAATCAATGACAAATTACTTTAATCTTCGTATGCCTAACCAAGGTATGACAGAAGAACAAACTGATGATATCATTGAATATCTCAAGTGGATAGATGAAAATTCAAATCTCTTCTAGAAACAATATAGATACAAGAGAAACTTAGCTTCTCTTGTATCCCCCCCCCAACAACGCCATTAAGTTAAGGAAGGAATCAACTTTCTTTAACACGGAATTTATCTATACAAAACATAGTTGAAGTTAAGGATTTTATATTTTTTTGGAAACGGAGACTTTAGTCCCGTATAGTGGAGGCAAAGCCTTTCACTCCCAAGTTGTGAAGACAAATATATCTCTTACCTTAATGGTGTTGCCCCATACATTTCTCTTTGGCTAGAAAAAATCTTCTATTCGTTCAAATTTATTTGTTTAAAATATAACATAAATTGATACTTATCAAGTATACAGTGAATGCTTTGATGTAAAATAGATTATCTTTAAGAAAGGATAAATAATGAGTTCACTCACAAAATCAAAAATATTTACATTATTGGCATTAGGGCTATTACTTTATTGGTTTGTCATTCCTGCAGTATTTACACATAATGTGGTAGAGATGGGAAGACAAGGAAAAGGAGATAAAGTATCTCCATTGACGATAAAAGTATGGGATTATTTTCAAAAAGGGAAATATGTCTCTCCCAATATTCCGGAAGAAGATGCCAATGATTTATCTAAAATGATTGAGGATGATATGGAATTAAATGTAGTAACTGCTCCCATATGGTATGTTTCACTTGAAGCTCCTAATTACCCTAAAGATGCATTTCCAGAAGGAATTCCCGTTTTTTATCATTTTGATGGTTTTTCTGGAGATGTACATGAAATGAATACTATTAATCACTATATTGGTATGGATCCTATGGAAAGAGGTGCACCATATCTTCGATTACTGGCACCCTATGCACTTATATTTGTAGCATGGGTTTTTGCTATGTTCCTTATTTATAATGGTAAAATATGGAATGTATTAATGTTGATTCCTGTCTCATTACCTTTGATTTTTATAGGGTTTTATTCTTATTGGCTTTATTGGTTTGGTCATCATATGCATGCATGGGGAGCATTTAAGATAAAGCCGTTTACCCCTACTGTATTTGGAGATGGAAAAGTGGCACAGTTTACAACACATTCATATCCTAGTATTGGTTTTTGGCTTTTAGTAGCAATTAGTATTCTGAGTATCTTAGCATTAGCAGCAAAGAAAAAATATCAAAAAAATGAACAAGTAGCCTAAAATGATAAAAATGATTATATTTCCTCTTTTATTATGGTCAAGTGTTATTATGGCAAATAATGTGCTACAAGAGGCGATTGATCATGCGAAATCAGGTTCACTATTAGAATTACCTGCAGGAATTTATCATGGTAATATAGTGATTAATAAACCATTGGTTATTGATGGAAAGAATCAAGAGGCGATTATTGAAGGTGATGGTAAAGGTACGGTAGTTACCATTACAGCCTCTGGTGTTATTATTAAAAATTTAACTATTAGACATAGTGGGGAAGAACATGAACGTGTAGATGCTGGTGTTTTACTTAAAAAAGTAGAGCAGTGTACGGTAAAAAATTGTAAGATAGTTGATTCTCTTTTTGGTATAGATATGTTACAAGTACAACGTTCAGAAATTATAGGCAATTATATCGAATCGAAATCTTTTGACCTTGGTTTAAGAGGTGATGGTGTACGTTTGTGGTATAGCAATGATAATCATTTAAGTGATAATCATCTTTACAAATCTCGTGATTTTGTTGTGTGGTATTCTCATGGGAATCTTATAGAAAATAATTTGGGTGAGTATGGAAGATACTCTTTACATTTTATGTATACAGGTAAAAATATTGTCAAAAATAATGTGTATAAACATAATTCTGTAGGAATATTTTTTATGTATTCACAAGATACTATAGCTACAGGAAATTTGATACAAAATTCTTTGGGTACAACAGGCTTAGGCATAGGAATGAAAGATGCCAGTAATTTTATACTGAAAAACAATACAATTATTTACTGTGCACGAGGATTATTTATTGATCGTTCCCCTTATGAACCTGATACTATCAATGTTATTGAAGACAATAAAATCATATATAACAGTGAAGGAATTCATTTTCACTCTTTGAGTTTGCATAATCGGTTTACGAATAATATTTTTAAAGGTAATATCGAAAATGTAATTAATGACTCATACAACACGAAAATAACAGAGAATAAATTTGATGGAAATTATTGGGATGATTATGAAGGGTTTGATAAAAATAGGGATGGAATAGGTGATGGTACATATCATTATTATGCTTATGCAGATAAAGTATGGTTACTTAATCCTAATATCAAATTTTTTTATGGATCTCCAGTGATATCTATATTAAACTTTTTGGCAAAATTGGCACCTTTTTCAGAGCCAGTATTGCTTCTAAGCGACAAACATCCTAAAATGTATGAAGGAGAGGTATAGTGGAAGAGAAAAAAAGACGACAGTTTATGAAACAAGTAGCAGGGCTTGGCGTACTTGGTATTGCTACTACAGGTGGTATATGGGCAGCTAAAGATTTTAGGAGTAGTCAGCAGAGACTTCGTCCACCTGGTGCAGTAGAGGAAGATAAGTACCTTAGTATGTGTATTAAATGTGGACAGTGTTTACAAGTGTGTCCTTATGATGCTATTAAATTGGAAGATATTGATGGGAAAGCAGGGGTAGGCACAGCCTATATTGAGCCATTGGCACGCGGATGTTATCTTTGTGAAGCTTTCCCTTGTGTCTTGGCTTGTCCTACGGGAGCACTAGATCATGAATCTAATGTAATAGAAAATGTACATATGGGTATGGCAATTGTTGTTAATGAAAGTGCTTGTCTTGCCTTAGAAGGTAAAAAGGTTACGAAGGAAATGATAGGTCATATTTATGATCATACTGCAGTAATTTCTGAAGAAGAGAGAAAAAATAGAAAAGTTGAAATGTATGATAATGATACTGAAAAAGTGATGTTACAAAAAACACTTTTGAAAAAATTAAATGAGAAAGAAGGAAAAAGTTGTAGTTTGTGTGCAGATCTTTGTCCTTTTACTCCTAATCCTAGTGCAGCTATTGGGATGATTTCAAAAGAAGGTGGACTTTTTCCTGAAATACGTGATGCCTGTGTTGGATGTGGTGCTTGTGTTGAACTTTGTCCGACAAAAGTATTACAAATATTGCCATATGCAAGTTATACAGATGTGTATGAAAAGAAAAAAGGAACAAAAAATGTCTAATAATTCCATTATTTTATCCTTAGTCATAGGATTTTTTTTGTTGAGTGGTTGTGGTAATGAAGAGACCAAAAAACAAACAAATGAAGTTACCAATTCTAAAGGGATTGTCGTGACGGAAGATGCTGTAAAAGCGTTGAAAGAAGAGACAAAAAATAAAGAAAATAGTGGACAATTTTATTACTCTTATAATAAAGAAAAAGAGGGAAATGATTATAATTCTGAAACGTCAAAAACAAGAACAGAATTAGATGCTTATAGGGATATAAAATCACCTTATGAACGTGTACAAATAACTTTAATGATCCAACAACTCAGTCCGGACTATCGCCTACTATGTTCAGCATGTCATGATGATTATGCAAATGGTGTCGTTGGTCCTGCACTTTTAGATAAGAATGCTACTTTTATTTTTGATCAAATTTTAGCATTTAAAAGTGGTCAGAAGAAAAATCCACTTATGAAACAGTTGGTGAATCGTGTTGATGAAAAACGACTCAAAGCAATTGCTAAAGAGATTGAGAGATTTAACAAAGAAATTAAAGAGATGAGGAGTAAACGATAATGAAACATATACTAGCAGCAATAGCAACACTTTTGGCATTAGGAGCAATTTTTGTAGTTTATCAATCAGATAGCCGAGTAAATAAAATAGATGAGATTAATAAAATAATTGTCAAATCACAGGTAAAAGTGAATTTGGGTGATAATACATCTATGGTGCAAAAATCTACTCAAAAGGTAACTGTATCAAATGAAGAGATAGAAAAAGAGCAAGCAAAAAAGAAAAAAGAGCTTAATGATAAATTGAGCGCACTTAAGAGTAAAGCAGGGAACATGGCAGCATTTAAAGTTAGTCCTCTCTATAAACAAAAATGTTCTTCTTGTCATGGAGTTAATGGTGAAGGGATTATTGGTCCTAAATTGATTGGGGATAGTACTGAAAAAGTCTATCAAGATCTTACAGATTTTAAATCAGGAAAAAGAAAAAATTACGTGATGTACGGTTTACTTAGTAAAATGGATGATGAGCAACTTAAAACACTTTCTGATGAGATAGGGTCTTTTGCACAAAAACTTAAAGAACAAGAATAGTGGTAAGCTAAAAGGATAAGAGATGGATAGATACAATAGTAGTATCAAAGAGATTGTGAATGCTTCTTTGTTAAGCACTCTGTATTATAGAACCAAAGAAGGTAAATTTAGATTTACAATCAGAGCATGGAGATGGTTAAGTATTTTTATTATCAATCTTCTCTTTTTTTTATCTTTTCATATTGATATACAGATGCTTGAAGGAACATTAAGTGGTTCAAGACTTTTTGGATTTCATTTGATTGATCCCTTTACAGCATTAGAAATATTTGCAGCAGAACATCATTTTCATATCAATGTCATTATCGGAAGTATTACATTAATTGTTTTTTATTTTCTTGTTGGAGGGAAAGCATATTGTTCTTGGGTTTGTCCTTATGGTTTCATTTCTGAGATAGGAGAGTATATTCACCAAATATTGGTTCGCAAAAGGATGATTAAAGAGCATAAATTTAATCCGAATGTACGTTTTATTTTTTGGACTATTTTTCTTATTGCTGCGATGATTGATGGCTATCTTGTTTTTGAAGTCCTTAATCCTATAGGTTATGTCAGCCGTGCAATTACCTATGGTTGGAGTCTTGCCTTTGTATGGGTTTTTGTAGTACTTGGTATAGAAATATTTTATTCTAGAAGAGCATGGTGTAAATATATTTGTCCAGTAGGAACCACTTATAATATGTTAGGTTGGGTAAGTATGACTAAAGTACAATGGGATATGAATAAGTGTGATCACTGTGGTGCTTGTTTGAATGCTTGTTTTGAAGATCATGTACTTGAATTTATTAAACCCAAACATGATAAAGAACGTGCTCAAAAAGGGATAGGGAAACAACTGGTAGTCAATGGAGATTGTACGATGTGTGGTAGATGTTTTGATGTATGTCATACAGATGCGTATAATTATGAATTTAGATTGAAAGATTTAGTCTAATGTTAGTAGTAAAAGATGTAAGTAAAAGTTTTATGGGTACAAAAGTACTTGACAAGGTAAACTTTTCAATTTATAAGGGAGATCGTATTGCGATGATGGGTCCTAATGGTGCAGGTAAAACAACTATAGTAAGAGCATTATTAGGATTTTATCATATTAATAGTGGAAAAATTCTAGTGAATGGTTTTGATCCAATTGCCAATAGGGTAGATGTTTTAGAAAGTATAAGCTTTATTCCTCAACTTCCTCCTCCTATAAAATTAAGCATAGAAGAGCTACTATCTTTTGTAGAAAAGAGTTCTAATATTTCAAGAGAAAAAATATTTAAAGAATCAAATAGAATGGATTTAGATTTAAAAAATCAGTTAAAGAAGCCATTTTTTAAACTTTCAGGTGGTATGAAACAGAAACTTCTTATTGCTATAGCACTTTCAAAAAAAAGTAATTTACTTATTTTTGATGAGCCTACTGCTAATCTTGACCCCAAAGGTAGAGAAAAGTTTTATGAGTTATTGACAGAAATAGATACAGAGTGTTCTACACTTTTTATCACACATAGATTAGATGAAATAGAAGGTTTGGTAAATCGTAAAATTTATATGGATTTAGGAAAGGTTGTAGAAGATGAAACAATTTAGTTTTCTTTTTTTAACTTTTTTTATGCTATTTGGTTTTTCTGGATGTGAAAAAAAACTTATTGGTGGGGTAGAAAAGATGCATTGGGATAGAGACATGTGCGAACGTTGTAAAATGGCAATCAGTGAACGGAAGTTTGCTGTGCAATTGATTGACCCTAAAACAGGAAAAGATTATAAATTTGACGATTTGGGCTGTGCTGTACTTTGGTTAAAAGAAGAAAAAATATCTTGGGAAAATCAAGCGATTATTTGGGTTACTGATGCTCAAACAGGTGAGTGGATTGATGCACGAAAAGCACGATATATAAATAATGTAATTACTCCTATGGCTTATGGTTTTGCAGCATATTCTAATGTAACACTTCCTAAAGGGGTGAAAGTATTTGACTATCCTTATGTAGAGAAAAAAGTAGTAGAGATAGAGAAAGAAAATTCAACAAAAGTAAAGGTATACTAATGAAAAATCTTTTACTTATTGCCTATTTAGATATTAAAGAATCATTACGTTCTAAATGGTTTTATGTATACTCTGTGGTTTTTGGTGGACTAATGGCTCTTTTTTTTATTACGGGAGTGTCTGACTCTGTAGTGATGGGTTTTACTGGATTAAGTCGTATGTTGCTAATTTTTATACAAGTAACTATTATTATTTTACCAATCTTTATTTTGATTACAACGGTAAAATCTATCTCAGGAGATAGAGAGAGTAATGTATTAGAATATATGCTCTCTTTCCCTGTTTCTTTAAAAGACTATTATTGGGGGAAAATGCTTGGACGCTTTGCTACAGTTTTTCTACCTGTCTTTTTTGCACTTATATTGGGTGTTATTTTTGGTATGTTCAAGGGAGGGGTCATTCCTTGGACAATGATTTTACTTTACTCTTCATTCTTATTTTCTTTAAGTTTTGTATTTTTAGGATTAGCATTTTTTCTCTCTACAATACTTAAGTCCACAGATATAGCATTGGGTGCTTCGTTTGTAGTTTGGATTTTTTTATTGGCATTTATAGATATAGCTTTGATGGGATTAATGCTCCAAAATAGAATAGGTGATGAAGTGGTAATTACTTTGGCAATGCTGAATCCCATAGAAGTATTTCGTATAGGAGCCATCTCATTGTTTGATCCTGAGTTGACTGTAATAGGTCCAGTGGCATACTATATACTCGATACACTTGGTTCGACATGGTTAATTATCTATGCTTTTGTTTACCCTATTATCATTGGATTACTACTAGCCTATTTAGGGTATATTACATTTAGAAAAAAAGATCTTTTATAAGGAAAAAAATAATGAAAAAAATCATTTTATATTTATGTTTTGGTGTAGTGTTGATGGCAGAACAGCCTCAACCTTTTACAGGAAAGATTATGCAACTGAAAGAAAAGCTTGATCCCATGTTTAGTATTCCTTTGGATAAATATCCAAAATGGCATTGTGAAGCTATACTTAAAAATGAACATCATGCAACTTTTATTTCAGTAAAGTCCATGATGCAGGTCTATTTACATGAGGATTATTTTCTCAAACGTAAATTATTAGAAGATCATATTGATAAACTATATATAAAAGATTATCTTACAGGAGAGAAAGCAGATGCAAAACAGGCAGTTTATGTATTTGGAAGTAGAGTTGTTGGACCACATGGAGATGACCTCATCCCTTTTGCCTCGGAAGCGAATGCAAAGCTATTCATGATGAAAAATGGTGGTACAAAATTGTTACCTTATGCCAAGATAACAGCAGGATTATTACGATATTTAGATATGTAAGCCTGATTGAAGGAGAAAAAATGAAAAAATCAGAACCTATAAATGAAGAGATAGTACTTAAGAATAATGTGTATATAGAGAGTGATACTGATATTAAAGGGATTATTATCTATGTCAATGACTATTTTGCAGAAATTTCCAGATATACCAAAGAGGAACTTGTTGGGAAACCACACAGTATTGTACGCCATCCAGATATGCCTAAAATACTTTTTAAAATACTTTGGGATCGTATTCAAAATGGATATAACTTTATTGCAGCTGTTAAAAATCTGGCAAAAGATGGAAGATACTACTGGGTCTTTACGGATTTTGAAGTTATTAAAGATGACAATGGTCATGCTATAGGTTATAAAGCTTCAAGAAAGAAAATATCTAAACATGTGACTGATGTACTAGAGCCTATTTATAAAAAATTAGTTGAAGTAGAGAAAGAGGGAGGCATGGAAGCCTCAGAAAAATATTTGATTGATTTTTTAAAGTCTCATGGAGATGATATTACTGTGGATAATATGCTTGAAGAGATACATAGACTCTATTAATATTAATTTAAATTAGTATATTATGATAACGTATCTCTCATGAGGAGATGAAAACACTTATGTTACAAGGGAAAAACCTCCATGATTCTTTTGTAAAAAAGAAGTTCTTGAGTAAGTAAAAGGTTTCTCATAAAAATCTCATTATTTTAAGATATACTACTAAAAAATTTGAGAGATAAAGTGTGCTAAAATATCGTAATTTTATATCTTTTTTTAGTACGATACTGCTCTACTTAGGGGTAGGTATACTCTTTTTTTATCTAGAACACAATAATGTGGGTACAGAACAAAAACCTCAAGAAAAAGTTATTAGTTTTTCACTCTCAGAGTATGCGCCAACGCCTCCTCCTTTAGAAACACCCATAGAAGAGATAGTAGAGCCTGAACCCATACCAGAACCACCAAAAGAAGTTGAACCTGAGCTACCTGTAGTAGAAGAAGTAATACCAGAACCAGAACCTGAACCTATCGTGGAAAAAATAGTTCCTAAACCACTGCCTGTTGTACAAAAGAAAAAAGTTCTCAAAAAGAAGATAAAGAAAAAAGTAAAAAAAAGAATTCTTAAAAAGAGAGTGAAAAAGAGACCTAATACACGTAAAGTAAAAAAAGTACCTAAAAGAGCTTCTAAATCAAAAGCCAGCCCTGCTAAAAAGAATGCTTTTTTAGCACAAATCAGAAGTAAAATAAGTAGAGCAAAGAGTTATCCGAGGATTGCACAAAGACGAGGGATGCAAGGCTCTGTCAAAGTGACGTTTACTATTTTAAAAAATGGGCATGTTTCTAATATACAAGTACGTGGTAAAAAGGTATTTGTAAAATCAACAAAACAGGCTGTACGAAAAGCTTTTCCTATCTCTGTAAAAAATATACCTATGACCCTTCCTACTATAGTGAACTTTACGCTTCGTTACCAATTACTACGATAGATAGAAGGTAATATTTAAGTAACTATCTTTCATTATAATTTAGTTAGGGTAGATGGGCTATTAAGTTTTTTAGTCTCTCTAGATAAAACTCAATGGTTTTATTGGTACCCAATTAGTCTTATAGGAGAGAAGAATGAAAGAGATATTAAAATTATCAGCAGTAGTTATGACAGCGGTACTTTTAAGTGCTTGTGGTAGTAATGATAGTGATACTATAGTATTAAAGCAAATAGGTGAACTCAATGTAAGTGAGACAAATGATGATAAAACAGAGGTGACAGCTGAAGATATGGTACTCTCTGCAGATGGAAAAGTTATCTATCTTGCAGATGGATCTGCAGGACTAAAGGTGGTTAGTGTTGAAGATCCTGCACATCCACTACTACTTGCTTCTTATGATGACCCAAGTGATACTGGTACAAATAAAGGTGGTTTTGGACGTAGAATAGCGATCTCGCCAGACAAACAGACAGTCTATATGGCAGATGGTCTTGCAGGACTTAAAGTGATAGATGTTAGTGACCCATCAAGTCCAGTATTACGTGGAAAACTTGATACAAAAGGGTTCTCTCATGGTATTACTGTCTCTGCAGATAATCAAACAGTTTATATTTCAGACAACGGAGAAGATGGGGGTACACCAGGGATTCGAGTCATTGATATAAGTGACCCTACCAACCCGATGCTTATTTCGGAGAGAACAGAACAGTGGGCAACACAAGTGGCACTCTCACCTGATGGAAATAAACTCTATATTACAGATAAAAAAGCAGGTATATTAATAGCAGACAGTGTGAAACTTCGTGCATTTGGGGATAATCCTTTAGAGCTTTTAAAGGCTACACTTGGAAGGTATATCGTGACAGATAAAGGGATTTCATCAGATATAGTACTTTCTAAAGATGGCACTAAAGCTTATGTTGCCAATAAGAAACCAGGCATCAAGATATTGGATGTCTCGGATGCGGCAAATCCTCTACTTCTAGGAACATTTGATGCCGATGGTATGGAAGGGGAGAGTATTGCAAAAAGTATCGCACTCTCTAGTGATGGTACCAAACTTTATGTTGCAAACAGAAAAACAGGGGTTGAAGTGATAGATGTTTCTGATCCAATTCATCCAAAAAGGCTGGCAAGTTTAGACACGTCAGGTATTGCAGAGGATGTTATGCTCTCTGAAGATGGTAAAATACTCTATGTTGCTGATGGTAAAGCAGGAATCAAAGTTATACGTATAGAGAATTAAAAGAATAGAAGACTTTTGTAGCTTATGTACAAGAGTCTAGGGTAAGTCTTAATGATTTTTCTGTTTCATACATAATTCATATTATCTTCTTATAATATAAAATATCTTATTATAGAAGGAAATATGATGAACAATAAAATGAAACTACTATTTGTTGCGATAATCATTGGGGTAGGAACTTCTGTGAATGCCGCAGATGGAGTAGAAAAACTTTTTAATAATAAATGTGCTGTATGTCATGTAAAAACAAAACCCTCAGATATGCAAACATTGGTTGCTCCTCCTGTAATGGGTGTGATGAGACATGTTAAAATGAAATATAATACTAAAGAAGATGCTATAAAGTTTATCTCAGAGTATGTATTAAACCCACAAAAAGATAAAGCTGTATGTATGCCACAAAAAATTAAACATTTTGGACTTATGCCATCACAAAAAGGTAATGTAACCAAAGCCGAGTTACAAACGATTGCATCATGGATGTATGATAATTTTCCACCTAAAGGAAAAATGTCAAAAGGAATGAAGTATCAGTCAGGGAAATGTCAAAGTGCTAAATAGAGCCAACATATGATACCAACCATTTTACTTTTAGAAGATGATATACAGTTAAATGAAACAATCAAGCAGTTTCTTGAACTTAAGGGGTATGAAGTCTATGCTGTACATGATGTTTTAAAAGCAGAAGAGATTGCATATGAAAAGCATATTGACTTGATGCTCTTAGATGTGAAAGTACCACATGGGAGTGGATTTGATTTTTTAAAGCATATCCGTACAGAGGGCAAGGAAACCCCTGCCATTTTCATCACATCACTCAATAGTGTTGAAGATGTAGAGAAAGGTTTCGCATTAGGGTGTGATGATTATATCCGTAAACCTTTTGCACTCAAAGAGTTATTGGTCCGTATAGAATCATTATTTAAACGCTCTTTTGGTACACATGAAACACAGATAGATTTGGGTGATGGACTTCTTTTTGATATAAAAGAGCTAGTACTTACACAGCACAATCAAAGAGTAGGATTAAAAACAAAAGAGGTGAAGCTTCTTTCACTCTTTTTACAGCATCACAATGAACTTTTAGATTATGATAAAATCAATGAAGCACTATGGGAATATGATGAAGAGCCAAGTTCAGGTTCTTTACGTACTTATATCAAGCGTATACGTGCAGCTATTGGTAAAGATAAAATTGAGACGGTTAAAAATATAGGATACCGTTTTGTTAAGTAGTGAAAAAAGAAGTTTAATTCGATTCTTAGTGATTTATTTGCTGTCTACACTGCTTCTGTTCTCCTTGGCTTCTTGGATATTCTATACTTCATCCAAACACCATCTACTCGATAAACAACATGAAGTACTGAAGTATGAAGCAGAAAGCTTAAAGTCAAAACTTAGAGTCCTCCATAAATCTAATGATGATATACTCTATTATCCTTATAATAAAAAGATACAAACAGCCATATATGATGTGGATAAAAAATATATTTTTGGTACAATAAAATCCACACAACATTTAGAAGAGAGGCAGAAAGATAGACTCTATCATATGAGTAAGATAGAACCTTACTATTTAGGTGCAGCCTATCTATTACTTTCGCAAAAAACAGACTATCAACCTATAAAAAACTTGCAAAGAGATATTGTGCTTTTTATGTTGGCTGCAGGAGTATTTTTTGCATTACTGGGTTATTTTCTTGGGCGTCTGTTTGTAGCTCCTATGAGAGACTCTTTAGAGAGAATGAACCACTTTATACAAGACACTACACATGAACTCAATACTCCTATAAGTACCATACTTACTAATATTGAGATGATTGAAACCTTTGGAAAACATGAAAAAAACAGCAGTGAGCTCAAACGTATAGAGATAGCTTCTAAAACCTTGAGTCGTATTTATGATGATTTAACTTACTTAAATCTCAATCATCAGTATTATCGTAAAATAAAAGAGATAGATATGAGTGATTTGGTCTATGAACGTATGGAATACTTTACTTCCATGGCGGAAGCAAAAAGAATTGAAATCATATTAAATATCTCTGATAATGTGATACTCCAAATAGATAAAAATGATGCACTGAGACTTGTAGATAATCTCATTTCTAATGCGATTAAATATAACAAATATGAAGGTAGACTGGAAGTGATACTCACCCCTCTAGAGCTCATTGTAAAAGATACAGGTATCGGTATTAAAAATGAAGATATAAAACAGATTATGCAACGCTTTAAACGTGCAAATAAG
>Ga0256827_10000481_pt1 | contig 24743 bp, 17 predicted proteins | sample CV84metaG_FD_185977 | JGI IMG/M metagenome (GOLD analysis project Ga0256827, IMG submission 185977) | Hydrothermal vent microbial communities from East Pacific Rise, Pacific Ocean - CV84 | ecosystem: Environmental > Aquatic > Marine > Hydrothermal vents | place: Pacific Ocean: East Pacific Rise...
GGGAAACCACTTAACGAAGCTGAGCTAGGTTTAGAACTATCAAGACAGTTAGATAAATGGGAAAAAGAAAAAGGAACTATACCAGAACCTACACTAGAAAATATGATGAATGGTGGAAGATAATAAAAGTTATTTTTCTAACGGGAAATTATTATTATCTGGTGAATATGCAGTTCTTGATGGAGCAACAGCATTTGCACTTCCTGTAAAGCATGGACAAACCCTAGAAATAAAAGAAACTACCAATACAAATACTTTAGTTTGGGAGGCATATGTTTTAAATAGATTATGGTTTTCTGCCCATTTTGATACTGATACTTTAAAAATAAAAAATACAAACAATAATCTTATTGCAGAAAGATTAAAAAAAATTATTCTATCGGTAATTAAATTAAATCCTAATTTCAAAAATAAATTAAATTCTAAGATCGTAACCAATTTAGATTTTAATCGAGATTGGGGTTTAGGTTCATCATCTACATTAATTTCAAATATTGCATATTGGTCTAATATAAACCCTTTTAAACTTTTCCATACAATATATGATGGCTCAGGGTATGATATCGCTGCAGCAAGAATTTCAAAGCCGTTTTTATATACATCAAAAAAAGATTTAACTCCTATTATAGAGGAGCGTGATTTTGAAAATGAATTTCTAAACTCAATATTCTTTGTTCACCTAGGGAAAAAACAAAATTCTAACTTAGAAATAGATTCGTACAGAAAACAAAATAAATTAACCCACAAGCAAATAAGTGAAATTTCTAATATTAGCACTCTATTTGCACAATGCAAAACATTAAAAGAATTTCAAACCCTAATGTTTAATCACGAACAAATAGTTTCTAAAATAATAAACAAACCTACTGTTAAAACCGAATTATTTTCAGATTTTGAAGGCAGTATAAAATCTCTTGGTGCTTGGGGTGGAGATTTTATTATGGCTGTAAGCCAAAACGATAGTAATTATGTAGAAAACTATTTTTCAAACAAAAAACTAAATACAATTTTTTATTATAAACAACTAGCAATTAAATAAATATGGCAAATATTTTTACATACGAAAGCCCATCGAATATTGCACTAATAAAATATTGGGGGAAACATGGAAATCAACTGCCTAACAACCCATCAATAAGTTTCACTTTATCAAATTCTAAATCTATAACCTCTATTGAATACAAAAAAGCTACAGCAAATATTGAGTTTTATTTTGAAGATAAACGAAACCTAGCTTTCGAAGAAAGAATTACAAAGTTTATTAATAACAATAAAACAATTTTACCTTTTGTTGATGATTATTCTCTCAAGATTTCAAGTAAAAATACTTTCCCTCACTCAGCAGGAATTGCCTCATCTGCCTCAGCTTTTAGTGCATTGGCTGCATGTTTAATTTCTATAAAAAAGGAACTTGGATATCAAATAGAAAATTTTGAGAACGAAGTATCAAATCTTGCACGACTTGGTTCGGGTAGCGCATCACGTTCGGTTTATGAAGGTGTTGTTTTATGGGGAAAAACAGAGCTTCTAAATAATTCATCAAACGAATATGCTATTCCAATAAACAACCAAGTTCATAATATATTTCACAATTACCACGATGATATAATTATTGTTGAAGATAGCACAAAATCTGTATCTAGCTCAGTAGGACATAGTTTAATGGATACAAATCCATACAGAGATGAAAAATATAAACAATCAAATATAAATTTAAAGAATCTTTTAGATGCATTAAAAAATGGAGATTTAGAACAATTTATAAAAATTACAGAAAACGAAGCACTAAGTTTACATTCTATGATGATGCTCTCTGAGCCATCATTTATATTACTGAAACCCAAAACACTAGAAATAATAAATATGGTTAGAAACTTTAGAAATACAACTAAAATACCAATTTGCTTTACTTTAGATGCCGGACCAAATGTACATTTATTATACCCCAACAATTATTATTCTGAAGTTCAAGATTTTATATCAAAAATTAAAAATGTAAGTGTAATTACGGATTTTTTAGGTAAAAGGTTAAAAAACATAAATATCTAGGCAACTATTTTTTTTTAATAACGTCTTTTTTAACAATATATAACTTTTAATTTAAACTATTAGAGATTAATTAAATACATACATATGAAAAAGCAATTTTTTTCAATAATATTAATACTAATCAGTTCATTTGTATTTTCTCAAGAAATTTGTGATAATGGTATAGATGATGATGGTGATGGATTAATTGACTTAAATGATACAGTAGATTGTTACTGTACAGGTCAAGGAACACCAGTAGCAATTCCATCATTAATCCCAAACCCTTCATTTGAAGATCATACTTGTTGCCCTACTACATATGGTAGTGGTACTGCTGGAGATGGTTTAGATTGTGCTGTAGATTGGGAACAAGCTGGACAAGCTACAAGTGATTATTTTAATAATTGTGGATGGAATGGAGCTACTAACTCTACTCCTTTTCCTGATGGTGACGCAGCAGTTGGAATGTTTTCTATGGATGGTTGGTGCGAATTTGTTGGAGGCTGTTTAATTTCTCCAATGTTAGCAGGAACCGATTATCAAATTACTTTTAATTTAGGATTTGACTTTATGACTAGTAGTGTTCAAAGTTGTGGTAATGGGACTCCCGTTGATCCAATAAATTTTACATTATATGGCACTTCCGATTGTAACGACATCCCTTTTTCAGGTTATTCTTGTCCAATTGGGCAAGGTAGTTGGGTAGAGCTAGGTTATGTAACAATTGACCCTGATACAATTTTTGAATCTTGGGCAGAAGTTACTGTTTCTTTTACACCAGCTGTAAATATAGCTGGGTTTGCTTTAGGTCCTCCATGTAATTTGCCAGCAGTTGGATATGATGGCTACAATGCTAGTAGCTGTGCTCCATACTTTTTAGTTGATAATTTAATAATGAACGAAACAGCAATGTTTAATAGCAATTTATCAACTGATACAACAGGAAATGCTTGTACAAGCTTATTATTAAATGCTCACGCTGATACTGTTGGTACTTTTCAATGGTATCAAGATGGTGTAGCACTAATTGGTGAAACTGATAGTATTTTAGATATAACCGCAAATAGCTATCCTTCTGGTTCATATCAAGTATTATTTGATTATGGAACAGATTGTTTAATTGGAGAAGAAAGTTTTGTTGCAACTCCTGCAACAATTATTGTATCTAATGATACAACAATTTGTGATGGAGAAACTGTAACAATAACTGCTAGTGGTTGCAGCACTTATTCTTGGGATCAAGGATTAGGTTCTGGAGCATCGCAAACTGTTACCCCAACTACTACTACCACATATTCTGTTGTCGGAACAAATGCTCAAGGTTGTACAGATAATAATTCTGTTACAGTTACTGTAATACCAAATCCAACAGCAGACTTTACTATAACTCCTATAACTTGTTTTGGAGATGCATCAACAATTACATACACAGGAAATGCAGATGCTACTGCTAATTACACATGGAATTTTGATACAGGAACAATTATTTCTGGTTCTGGACAAGGTCCATATCAAGTAAATTGGAACACTGAAAATACATTTAATGTTAGTTTACAAGTTGCAAATGGCAACTGTGTTTCTCCATTAAACACACAAACTGTTACAAACCCACCTCTTGTAATAGTAAATGCCTCTAATGATACAACAATTTGCGAAGGTCAATCAGCAACAATCTCTGCTACAGGAAATGCTCTAAATTATATGTGGAACCAAGGTGCAGGAGTTGGAGCTACACAAACAGTAACACCAACAACTACTACTACTTACACAATTATGGGAACTGATGCAAATTCTTGTTATGATACTGATGATGTAACTGTTACTGTAATTCCAAACCCAACAGCAGATTTTACATTTACTGATATCCCATGCTTTGGAGATAATTCAACAGTAACTTATACAGGAAATGCTCCTGCAAATGCTACTTATAATTGGACATTTACCTCAGGAAGTATAGTTTCTGGTAGTGGACAAGGTCCATTTGTAGCAAATTGGGCAACAGATGGTACTTATGCAATTACCTTACAAGTAACTAACGGAAATTGTGTATCTCCTTTAAATAGTCAAGATATTCTTATTCCAACAAAACTAAATGCAACAGCTTCTGGTCAAAATTTATTGTGCCACAACGATTTATCAACAGGAAGTGTTTCTGTTATTGCAACAGGAGGAACACCTGCATATAGTTATATATGGAATAACCAAAATAATTCTCAAGCTCAATCTGGAATACCAGCAGGAAACTATGTTGTAACTGTTACAGATGCTAATGGTTGTGAGGCTATAAGTACTGTTACAATTACAGAACCTAGTCAATTACACGTTTCTTTACCACCAGATTTTTATATGTGTGCTGACCCAAGTGAAGATATACAATCATCTGTTGCTGGAGGTGTTGGAAACTATACTTATTTATGGAGTAACAGCGAAACAACTCCAAATATTACTGTATCTCCTGTTACAGAAACAAATTATGATTTAACTGTTACAGATGGAAACGGTTGTACTGCAAGTGATGAAATTACAGTAATGGTACATCCACCATTAGTTATTGATGCTTATTCTGATTTAGATACAGTATGTCCTGGTGATCCAATTTTGTTAAATGTAAATATTACTGGAGGCAGTGGATATCCTTATTCTATTTATCTTGATGGAGATATTGTTACTCCTCCTATAACCGTTTATCCATCAGGTAATCAATCTTATACTTTTGTTGTTGAAGATAATTGTGCTAATACAGCTCAAGATATTGTACAAACATATAATTACGAAAAGCCACCTTTATCTTTCACATCTGATAAATTAAAAGGTTGTGTCCCTTTAGAAATTCAATTTAATGAAACTAGTAATTGTAATAACTGCACTTATACTTGGGATTTTGGTGATAATGACGGAATTACATATTCTTATAACAATCATCCAATTCATGTTTTCGAAAATGCCGGATTATTTGATGTATCTTGTTCTGTGATAAGCGAAAATGGATGTAAAAATTCATTAGTAATTTACCAAATGATTGAAGCTTATCCTAAACCAGATGCAGCTTTTACAGCTATCCCAGATGTTGCACCTATTATTAATCCTATAATCGATTTTAGTAATTATTCTGAAGGTGGAATAGAGTATTTTTGGAGTTTTGGCGATGGTGATAGTTCTATGTTAGTTAATCCTTATCATGAATTTAACAATGTTGGTTACTATAATGTGCAATTGGTAGTTAAAACAGAATATGGTTGTTTAGACACAGTTAATTATACTGTTAGAATACAAGATATTTATACTTTCTATGCACCTACTGCTTTTAGCCCAGATGGTGATGGTGTAAACGATGCATTTAAAGTTTATGGTACAGGTATAAATCTAGATGAGTTTAATTTAAAAATTTATGACCGATGGGGAGAAGTTATTTGGGAAACTAATGATATATTCGACTCTTGGGATGGAAGAATAAAAGAACATGGTGAAATTGCTCAAAATGGAATGTATACTTGGCGTTGTGTATTTAAAGATTTTTCAGGTATAGAACATGAAGAAACAGGACCGGTAACCTTGATAAAATAATAACCTGAGTTCGATTAATACTTTGCCCTCCGTTTCAAATAATTAGTTTGTAAACAAGTCAAATTATTGCAACACTACCGGGATAATGTAAAATAATTTGGTGTAGTTTACGAGCTAATTATTGAAATCTGAAAAGAAAAACTAAAAGCACATCATCTTTACACTAAAAATCACTTATAATAACCCGTTATAATTTCTTGATTTTTAGTGTAAATCTAATGCACTTTTAGTTTTCTGAGAATTAAATTATTAATCGAACTCAGGTTAATAAATTTATTTAAAAAAATGCTGTCAATACTTGATAGCATTTTTTTTATAGCTTTTCTAAAAACTCAATAAGTTTCTTTACAGCGAGACCTCTGTGAGAGATTTTGTTTTTTAATTCAATACTCATCTCAGCAAATGTTTCCTTGTATCCATTAGGGCGAAAAATTGGATCATAACCAAAACCTTCAATCCCATGTTTAGTTTTTGTAATTTCGCCTTCTACAATACCTTCAAATTGATATTCTTTACCATCGAGTATTAATGTTATAACAGTTCTAAATTTTGCCGTACGATTTGTGTTATTTTCTAATTTTTCTAGAACCTTATTCATATTATCGGTGAAACTACAATGTTCTCCAGCATAGCGAGCCGAATAAACTCCTGGTTCTCCGTTTAAGGCATCTATTTCTAAACCCGTATCGTCAGCAAAAACATTGATTTTAAATCTACTATAAATATATTCTGCTTTTTCTCTAGAATTTTCTTCTAGTGTCTCGTGTGTTTCAGGAATTTCTTCTTTAAAACCAATATCAGACAAGCTTAATAGATTAAATTTGCTATTTAAAGCTTTTGAAATTTCTTCTAATTTGTGTTTATTATTCGTTGCAAATATTAGTTTCATAAGCTAACATAAATTACCTAATCATACTTTTAATCATTCCATCATTAAGCTCATAAGAAACTTCTTCTGAAATTAACTGAGTATAATCTGCTTTATAAAATGATATTTCTTCTGATGCTTCTAAAACAATATTATATAATTCTGTATTTAATCTTCCTATTCTTCTAAGTGCCCATGATATAGCTTTTGCAACATGAATATTGTTATCCTTAGATTTTGCAATACAAAGTTCAATATATTTTTTATACTCTTCGTTATCTAAATCTTTCTTTTGATACATTGCTATTCTAGCAATTAAAACAAAAGCTGTTCTTCTAACATACTCATTGCTGCTTTCAGCCCATTCAAAAACTTTAGAATAAAATTTTGGATTGAAAACTATTAGGTTTATTGCAATTTGTTCGGCTTGTTCGGTATTTGTTAATGCATTTACCCATTCATCTATTTGTTCGACTGATACTGTCTGTGCATTTTCTACAATAAAAGACATTATTCTTAATTCTCTTATATCTTCCTTATATAATTCTATTGCTAATTCGTGATTGTTTAGATAGTCTGCTGCGATATCTTTTATTTGTCTAACTGATAGTCCGTGATTTTTTTTATACTTAATACCAAGATTCTCCATTGCTTCGGCAGCAGGTCCATTTTCTCTAGTTCTAAGTTTCTTTTTAATTTCTTTAACTATATCTTTCATTTCCATCTTATCTCATTTGAATTAATGAAAACAAATTTATACAAAAAAATAGTATTTTATTATAAAGACTAGGTATAAAATGATAGAGTATAAAATTATGGGTTTAAAGTTTATGTATTTTAATGACGAAATATTAAATTTATATTTGAGTGTTATTAATAAATAACCCTTTTCTATAAAAAATGCAATTACAGTAGCAAAAGCAACACCTGCAATACCAAATTTTAATACAAGTATTAAACTTAAGGATACATTTATTATTAATTCTATTATAGCTGCTTGCAATATTAATGATGAGTTTTTTAGACCCATTATAACTGTCTGTGGAAAAATTAATCTGCTAACAATAAGCAAAAGATAAATATCAAATATAATTGCACTTTCTTCGAATTGTGGGCTAAAAACTGTTTTAAAAAGATAAGTACTAAAAATCAAAAGTACTATAGACAAAGGGAAAAGCCAATTAACTAATTTATTAGATTTTTCTTTTATTTGAGCAAGCACATTATCAATATTAGAATTATTAAAATTACTTAAAAAAGCCGTACTCATGCTGTCTGCTAATAATATTAATAACGGAAATTCTTTTGCCCCATATCTAAAAACGGCAAACACATTATCATCAAAATTATATTTTATAATAAAACCATCGATATATTGTGCAGAACCGCTTAATATAAAACTAATTATTAGCGGAAATGCTAATCTCAAGTTATTCTTTATTATACTGAAAGAAAAACTAATAACCGAATATCTGAAAACAAGAAATAATGCAAATAGGTTTTTTAGTGCAACAACAATTAACAAGGAGTTTATTATCATTTCAATTCCTTTACCTATTATTATAGGATAAATTATTATTGCAAATTGAATTGCAAATGAAATAAAGCCATAATCAATTAATGCTTTATTTTTCTTTAATGAAAGTAATATATATTCTGATATTGAGGCCGTTCCGAGTAAAACAATATATATTGCAAGTTTATCGGAATAATTATAAGATAGAAGATTTATACTATCTGAAGAGATAAACTTAATTGTTAAGAAACTTAATACACTTGTGGCTAAAATTAGAATGTAGAAGTTAAAAATATCGGATGATTTTTCTTTTCTATTGCTAGAGTTTATTAAAAAGGACTTAATAAATCCTGTTAGCCAAAAGAAAGATGCAGCGCCTGCAATAAAGATAAATGTTTCGTATTCGCCAATTTCTAATTTTGATAAATGGCTGTTTGCAAATACAATACTAATTAATATTAAAGTACTATATCTAAGTATCTGAAAAATTTGTAAAGCCGATACATTAGAAATTGCTTTCACATTTTTATATTAAAAGTTTATAGTAAAATTACTATTACCTTATATTTAAACTTGTTTCAATTACAATTTTCTTGCTATCTCAGTTTGCTTAAATGCTTCTATAACATCACCAACTTTAATATCATTATAGTTTTTAATACTAATACCACATTCTAAACCAGAAACCACTTCTTTTGCTTCATCTTTAAATCGTTTAAGAACGTCAAGTTCACCAGAATAAATAACAATACCTTCACGAATAAGTCTAACTTTAGAATCTCTATAAACTTTTCCATCAGTAACTAAACAACCTGCAATTGTACCAACTTTTGTAATTTTAAATACTTCTTGCACTTCAATTGTAGCGGTAACTTCTTCTCTAATTTCTGGCGATAACATACCTTGCATAGCATCTTTAAGCTCATTGATAGCATCGTAGATAATAGAATATAATCTTATTTCTATTTCTTCTTTTTCTGCTAATTTTCTAGCAATAACCGATGGTCTTACTTGGAAACCAATAATTACAGCATCAGAAGCTGAAGCAAGCATTACATCAGATTCCGAAATCTGACCAACTGCTTTATGTATAATATTTACCTGAATTTCTTCGGTAGATAGTTTTAATAATGAATCGCTTAATGCTTCAATAGAACCATCAACATCACCTTTAAGAATAACATTCAGTTCTTGGAAGTTTCCAATAGCAAGTCGTCTTCCAATTTCATCAAGAGTAATGTGCTTATTAGCTTTCATACTCTGCTCACGTTGTAATTTAAATCGTTTTGTAGCAATTTCTCTTGCTTCAGAATCCGATGTCATTACATTGAAAGTATCACCAGCAGTAGGAGCTCCATTTAACCCTAATAACTGTACTGGTCTAGAAGGACCAGCTTCTTTAATATTTTCGCCACGTTCGTTATACATCGCTTTTGCGTGTCCATAATAGCTTCCTGCAATAAGAACATCACCAACTTTTAGTGTTCCCGATTGAACAAGTATTGTTGCAACATATCCACGACCTTTATCTAATTCCGATTCAATTACAGAACCGTTAGCTCTCTTGTTTGGATTAGCTTTAAGCTCAAGTATTTCTGCTTCTAATATTACTTTTTCTAAAAGATCTTCAACACCTTCTCCAGTAATTGCCGATACATCTTGCGATTGTATTTTACCACCCCATTCTTCAATAAGAAGGTTTTTATTTGCAAGTTGTTCTTTAATCTTATCTGGATTTGCTGCTGGTTTATCAATTTTATTTATTGCAAAAACAATAGGTACGCCTGCTGCTTGAGCATGATTTATTGCTTCAACAGTTTGAGGCATAATACCATCATCGGCAGCAACTACAATTATTGCAATATCTGTAACTCTAGCTCCACGAGCACGCATGGCAGTAAATGCTTCGTGACCCGGTGTATCTAAGAATGTTATAATATTATCATCTTTTAATTTAACGCTATATGCTCCAATGTGCTGAGTTATTCCACCAGCTTCACCTGCAATTACGTTTTCTTTTCGGATATAATCAAGAAGTTTTGTTTTACCATGATCAACGTGTCCCATAACTGTAACAATTGGTGCACGTGGCAATAAATCTTCTTCTTTATCTTCGCCAGTATCAATTGACTCTTGAAGTTCTACAGAAATAAATTCTACATCATATCCAAATTCGTCAGCTACAAGTGTTATTGTTTCAGCATCAATTCTTTGGTTTATTGAAACAAACAAACCTAAATTCATACAAACTGTAACTACTTCGGTTGCCGAAACATCCATCATAGAAGCTAATTCACTTGCCGAAATAAACTCTGTAACTTTTAGAGTTTTCTTATCTAGTTCTTGTTGTTCTAAATCCTCAATCTGCTTTTTCTTATCAGAAATTCTCTTGTCTTTTCTGTGTTTAACAGATTTATTTTTCGATTTATCAGTTAATCTTGCAAGAGTTTCTTTTATTTGCTTCTGAACATCTTCCTCTTTAACTTCAACTTTATGAGCTCTTCTATTATCTCCTTTTTTGAATTTTCTACGAGAGTTAGATCGTTGGTTATTACTTCCAGAACCAGAACCTCTTTGTCCGCCGCCACCTTTTTGTGCAGCTATTTCTTTTTGGGTATCTACTTTTTTTACTCGTTTTCTCTTCTTCTTCTTTTTCTTATCATCGTGGTGATATTTTTCTGTTGATTTTGGTTTTTCAACAGGTAAATCAATTTTTCCCACAACTGTTGGACCACTTAATTTTTCAATCTTAGTTTTTACAAACTCTTCTTTTTTCGGTTCAACTTTTTGTTCTTCAACTATTTCTTCTTTTTTAGCAATAGCTTCTTTCTCTGCCTCTTTTGCTTTTCTTTCAGAAATAATAGCTTTTTCAGCTTCCTTTTTTTGTATTTTCTCTTGTTGTATTTCTTTCTTATTCTTTTTCTTAGGTCTTACCTTCTCATTTATAGATGATAAGTCGATTTTATCTACAACTTTAGGACCTTTGCCGTCTTCTTTTTCTTCTGCAACAGGTGTTTCTTCAACAACTTCTTCAACTGGCTTAGTTTCTTCAACAATTTCTTGTTTAGGTTCCTCTACCTTTGGTTCTTCCTGTTTAGGTTCTTCTTTTTCTTCTGCTTTAACAGGTTTCTTATCAAGATCAATCTTACCTAATAATTTAGGTTTCTTTGGTTTTTCAATCTCAACATTTTCTACAACAGGTTCTGCTGCAATAGGTTCTTCTACTGCTAAACTTTCTTCTTCTTCTTTAGAAAGTTTTATTTCAACTTCTTTTGCTGCTTCTTTTAATACAATATCAGAAGCAAACTCTTGCTGAAGCTGCTCGTACATTTCACCTGTAAGCTTGCTATTAGGGCTGGAATCTACATCTATACCTTTATCTGTTAAGAATTCTACAATGGTAGAAATACCAACATTAAGGTCTTTTGCTGCCTTACTTAATCTAATACCCTTTTTGGCCATAAGTTAACTTATCAATTAATAAATATATTGTTTGCAATTTTAATAAAAATGCAAATTTTACTCTTCAAATTCTTCTTTAAGTATGCTTAGAACATGATCAATTGTTTCATCTTCTAAATCAGTTCGTTTTTCTAATTCTTCTGATGATAATTCTAATACACTTTTTGCAGTATCACAACCGATTGCTTTAAGTGCATCAATAATCCATCCTTCTATTTCGTCAGAAAACTCATCCAAATCAACATCATCCTCATCTTCAGGAATATCGCGATATGCTTCAATTTTATAACCAGTTAATTCACCAGCTAATTTAATATTTAAACCACCTTTACCAATTGCTAACGATACTTGGTCTGGGCTTAAAAATACGTTTGCCTGTTTTTCTTCTTCTTGTAATGATATTGAAGAAACTTTTGCAGGACTTAATGCTCGTTGAATATACAATTGAACATTGTTAGAAAAATTAATTACATCAATATTCTCATTACGTAATTCTCTTACAATACCATGAATTCTTGAACCTTTCATACCAACACAAGCTCCCACAGGATCAATTCTTTCGTCGTATGATTCTACTGCTACTTTAGCACGTTCGCCTGGTACACGAACAATATTTTTTATTGTTATTAGACCATCGAAAATTTCTGGTACTTCAAGTTCAAAAAGCTTTTCTAAGAATAAATTCGATGTTCTCGATAATATAATCAAAGGATTATTATTTCTCATTTCTACTCTAATAACAACTGCTCTTAAAGTATCTCCTTTTCTAAAATAATCTGTAGGTATTTGTTCGGCTTTTGGTACTATAAGCTCGTTACCATCATCATCTAAAACAAGTATTTCTTTTTTCCATACTTGATAAACTTCTCCGTTAACAATTTCACCAACTCTATCTTTATATTGTAGATAAACATTACCTTTTTCAAGATCCATTATTTTAGAAGCAAGTGTTTGACGCAATGTTAAAATAGATCTACGAGGGAAAGATGAGAATTTTACCTCATCAGAAACCTCTTCACCTACTTCGTAATCTTCGTCAATTTTTTGTGCATCAGTTAAAGTTATTTGTGTGTTTGGATCAGAAAATTCTTTATCTTCAACTACTTCTCTATTTCTCCAAATCTCAAAATCGCCCTTATCAATATTGATAATTACATCAAAATTTTCGTCTGTCTCATATTGCTTAATCAAAACACTCCTAAAGGCATCTTCTAAGATACGCATCATTGTTTTTCTGTCAATATTTTTTAGTTCCTTAAATTCGGAAAACGTGTCAAAAAGGTTTAAAGTATTCATTTCTTTATCTATTTAAAACTTACAACAACTTTCGTTGAATTAATATCTGATATATTTAATTTATGTATTATCTCAATTTTTTCTTTCTTTTTCTTTCCTTCTGGCTTTACCATTTTTTCTTCTTTTACTTCTAAATTGCCATCTTCAAAAGAAATTAATTCGCCAGTAATTTCTTTCCCCTCATTTGGTTGAACTGTTACATTTCTTCCAATATTCTTTTTATACTGTTCTGGTACTTTTAAAGCTTTCCCTAAACCAGGAGTAGAAACTTCCAATTCAAAATCTTCTTCATCTCTATCAAAATTAGACTCTATAAAACGGCTTATTTCAATGCAGTCCTTAACATTAGCTCCTTCAAAAGCATCAACTAATACCATAATTTTATTGGCTGTTGATATTTTTATATCAACAACAAAAAAACCATCTTTAATCACCTCATTAACAAGCGCTTCTATTTTTTCTCGTCTAATCATAAATACTAAAATAGGGGACTCACGTCCCCTACATTTCCTCTAATCAGCTGCAAAACTACTGATTATTATTGATTTTTCCAAAACTTATTAACAATTTGTTTGGTTTTGATTGTTGTGAAATAAGAACTAATTTTACAATAAAAATATTTTAAATGAGAAAACTAATTTTAATTAGCATTATTGCCCTATTTGTTTCGTGCAACAATTCACAAAAAGAAGTTATAGTTTACACAAGTGTTGACCAAATTTTTTCTGAGCCAATTTTAAAAGACTTTGAAAAAGAAACAGGTATTAAAATAAAAACTGTTTTCGATACCGAAGAAACAAAATCAACAGGAGTTTTAAACCGTTTGATAGCCGAGAAAGATAATCCGCAATGCGATGTGTTTTGGAGTGGCGACCCAATAAGAACAATTGTGCTAAAAAACAAAGGAATAACTACTGCTTATAAATTGGAAATTGCAAAAGATATTAACTCTGTTTTTAAAGACAAAGATAATGAATGGACAGGTTTTTCGGCACGTGCAAGAGTTTTGATTTATAACAAAGATTCTATGAACAAGGAAGATATTCCAAAATCAATTTTTGATTTAACAAAACCGGAATATAAAGGTCGATTTGCTATTGCAAACCCTTTGTTTGGTACAACAACTTTTCATTTTGCTGCAATTTTTACGGCTCTTGGTGATGAAAAAGCAAAACAATTTCTTGCCGATTTAAAACAAAACAATGTACTAATTGCAACAAGCAACGGTGATGTTAAAAAGCGAGTTGTTTCTGGCGAAATTGCTTGCGGTTTAACCGATACTGATGACGCAAACGAAGCAATAAACGAAGGTGCAAATGTTGGAATTGTTTTCTTAGACCAAGAAAGTGGTTTTGGTAGTTTGATAATGCCAAATGCTGTTTGCATGATAAAAAACTCACCAAATAAAGAAAATGCTAAAGTCTTGATTGATTATCTTTTAAGCAAAGAAACAGAAGCAAAACTTGCAAAATCTTGTGCACAAATGCCTTTACACAAAGGAGTTGAAATCCCTGAAAATATTCCTTCGCTTGATAATATCATTCCTATGAGAATTGATTATAATAAAACTTCTGTTAAATTGGAGGAAATTCAGGATTATCTTAAAAATTGGGTTGAATAATTTCTCCCGCAAATCTCGCAGATAAACGCAGATATCTTTGTAAATATTACAAAGTCTTAATTCTAAAATATTTTTTACTTTTAGAGAAAATTCATTAATGAAAAAAAACATTTTAAATATCAGTATTTATGTAGCAATTATATTTTTTATAATTCTTCCTGTTATTTATACTATATTTTCTGTGTTTTTTGGTGATAGTTCTTTTTTAGAGAACATTAAACTTCTTGATAAAAATACATTCTTGCTTTTAGCAAAAAGTCTTTTACTTGCATTTACAGTAGCAAGTTTTACTACTTTTTTTGGAACAATTTTAGCTCTGTTGCTTTACAAAACAAAAATACATTTAAGCAATTTTCTCAAACTTGTTTTGTTAATTCCTTTGTTTATTTCGCCATATATTTTAGCTGTTGCATATAAAGATTTTTTCTTTTTAGTTTTCGGGAACTCCAATTTAATTTCTTCCTTTTTTGGTGTGATATTAGTTCTTACATTAGTTTTTACTCCTTTATCTATCTTGATAATTGGCTCGGCATTATCGAATATTAACTCGCAAATAGAAGAAAGTGGATTAATACTCACAAGCTTTAACAGAGTGATATACAAAATTGTCTTACCACTTATAAAACCTGCATTAATAAGCTCTTTTATACTTGTTTTTATTTTCAGTTTATCAGAATTTTCTGTTCCCGCATTTTTTGGTGTTAAAGTTTTTACAACTGAGATTTTTTCCCGATTTTCAGCATTTTACAATCATTCCTTGGCAATTTTACAATCACTTTTCTTAATAATAATTTGTGTTTCTCTTTTGCTTGCCGATAGAAAATATCTGAGCAAAGCAAGTTTTTTAGCAATTGGCAATAAGGGGACAAAAAACAATTTATATAAACTTAAAAATCCAATAATCAGCAATTTATTTCTGATAATTTGGCTTATTATTTCAGTAGCTTTACCTTTTATTGTACTTTTTATTCAAGCATTTTCTGATGGAACTACTAATTTTTTTAAAGCTTTAGAATTACTAATACCTACCTTTGCTAGTTCTTTCTTTTTGGCATTTATTGGTGCTATAATTATTGTTTTTGTTGGATTTATTGTCGCAAACTATTCGGTAAAATACAAAAAAACTGATTGGGTTTTACTTATTGTATTTGCCATTCCATCAACAATATATGGCATAAGTCTAATAAAATTTTATAATCAGCCAAGCTTAAATTTTATTTATTCCGGTTATGCAATAATTATTATCGGTTATGTAGGAAAATTTTCGTTTATTTCGGCAAAAATAATTGAGAATGCTCTAAAGCAAATACCTAAATCGCTTGACGAAGCAGCACAAATTGCAAGTATTTCTAATTCATCGCGAATAAGAAAAATATTAATCCCATTGATTTTACCCGCATTATTTGCTTCATTTATTATCAGTTTTATTTTTAGCATTGGCGAGCTTGGCATAACTATAATGCTTTATCCGCCCGGCACCGAAATTATGCCGATAAAAGTTTTCACAATAATGGCAAATGCTCCACAATCTTTAACAAGTTCTATGACATTGATTGTTTTTTCTGTAAGTTTGTTGATGATTTCGGGGTTTTATTTTGTTTTTAAAATAATAAAAAGACGCAGATAAACGCTGATTAATTATGATAAGAAATAATTAAAGATACGAAAAAAGAAATGTCGATAATTAAACTTGAAAATATATCGTATTCTTACGGAACAACAGATGTTCTGCAAAATTTTAATTTAGAATTTGAAGCAAATAATTTAACTTGTTTGCTTGGTGATTCAGGTTGCGGAAAAACTACAATTTTACGCTTGATTGCAGGATTGGAAATCCCACAAAAAGGCAATATAATTATTGATAATAAAATAGTTACAGAAACTGGTAAATCAATAATATCACCCGAAAAAAGAGAAATTGGTTTTGTGTTTCAAGATTTAGGACTTTGGCCACATTTTACGGTTTATAAAAATATTGCTTTTGGTTTAGAAGAACAAAAAGCAAAGGATATTAAAATAAAAGTTTCAGAAATATTAGAGTTTTTTGGAATTGAAAACCAAGCAGGTAAATATCCTCATCAGCTTTCTGGCGGACAAAAACAATTGGTTGCAATTGCTCGTTCTTTGGTGCTAAAACCAAAAATTTTATTAATGGACGAACCTCTTGCAAATCTTGATGTAAAGCTAAAACATAAGATTTTATCTTATATCAAAAACATTAAAGAGCAATTTAAGATTACAATTTTGTATGTTACCCACGACCATAAAGAAGCTTTTGCAATTTCTGATAAGATTATTGTTTTAAACAAAGGAAAAATTGAGGCACAGGGTAATGTGGAAGAAATAAAATCTTCGGATAATGAATTTGTAAAGTATTTTTTGGAGTATTAAATTTAAAAATAATAATTTTATAAAAAATAAATTCGTGGCAATTAAAATTAAATTAATGCAATTAAAAATTTAAATATATGAAAACAATAAGTATAATATTTTTCAGCTTAGTGGTTTTTGCAAGCTGTAATCAAGCACAAACAAACGAGAAACCAATAACAGTTAATACTGTAGATTTAGTCGAGAAATCTGATACAACAATCAATTTCGAGAATTACGAAACAGGAAAACTACCCCAAGATTGGTCGCAAGCATTTACAGGAAAAGGTAGCGGAACAGAGTGGAAAATTATTGATGATAATGGCAACAAAGTTTTGGCTCAATTATCAAAAGATAATCCAAATTATCATTTTAATCTAGTGGTTTTTAACGAAATATCTGCAAAAAACGTAGAGCTTACTGTTAAAATGAAAGGTGTTACAGGTAGAATGGATCAAGGCGGTGGTTTTGTTTGGCGATATACCGACAAGGATAATTATTATGTTGTTCGTGCAAATCCATTAGAAGATAATGTTGTGCTTTATAAAGTTAAAGACGGCAAACGAACTGATTTACCTGTTTACAGCAAAGGCAGAACCTACGGAGTAAATGTAGAAAAACTCGGAAACGATTGGAATACACTAAAATTATTTATTGTAGATGATGTATTTATTGTGTACTTAAACGGAAAAGAAATTTTTAAAGTACAAGACCAAACTTTTACAAACGAAGGTAAAATCGGGCTTTGGACAAAAGCTGATGCGGTTAGCTATTTTGATGAGTTTAATGTGAAGGTTTATTGATTTCCGCTAAAATACACGAAAGAAAATCCTATTAATCCTAATAATCCCAAAAATCTGTGGTAAAAAAGAAATAAAATATTTAACCACAGATTATCAGATTAAAAAGATTAAAAAATTATAAAAAATCTGCGAAGATCAGCGTCTAAAATAATAACTATTCTATAGTTTTTCTGCGAAAACAGCTTGTTCCGACAAATCGGGAGCGAAGCCCTCACCCCTAAGTAATCAGCGACATTTGCGGGAGAAAAAACTAAGCGAGCTTCGAGAGAAACTTCAATAAAAAGCATAATACAGCAACAGAACCCTAGAACTTTCAAAACATAATTTTGTAATTAATAAACTAATACCTACTTTTATCTCATCATTAAAATTTTATTAAAATGAAAAAGCACATTTTATTTATCGCATTTGCAATATTTGTATCAATAACATTTGCACAAAAACAAGAAAAACCACAAATGACCTTAGAAGACGTATGGTCAAATTACAAATTCTATCCACAATCGGTTTATGGCATACGTTCTATGAGTGATGGAGAATCGTACACAACTCAAAACGGCAACAGCATTGTAAAATATAGCTACGAAATAGGCGAAGCAATAGATACAATATTTAATTTAAATGATATTAATGATGAAGATGCACCTAAAAAGTTCGACGACTACGAATTTTCTGCCGATGAAAACAAAATGCTTTTAACAACAAACACAGTCCCTATTTATCGTCATTCTTTTACTGCCGAGTATTATATTGTTGATTTAGGATCAAATAAAATTTCTCGTTTTTTCGATGAACCTGTGCAATTAGCAACATTCTCACCAAAAGGCGATAAAGTTGCTTTTGTTTACGAAAACAATTTATACTATGTTGATTTGGCTACAAATGAACAAACTCAAGTAACAAAAGACGGTAAAGTAAACGAAATAATTAATGGTGCACCCGATTGGGTTTACGAAGAAGAATTTAGTTTTTCTCGTGCATTCGAGTGGGCTCCCGATGGCAGCAAAATTGCATATATGCGTTTCGACGAAAGCGAAGTAAAAGAATATGAATTAGAATTTTACGATAATCTTTATCCAACACAATACAAGTTTAAATATCCAAAAGCAGGAGAAAAGAATTCTGTTGTTGAAGTTAAAATATACAATCTTAAAACTAAACAAGAAGTTGATGTTGATTTAGGACCTGAGCAAGACCAATACATACCAAGAATTAAATGGACAAAAAATCCTAATACATTGAGTTTCTACAGATTAAACCGTTTGCAAAATCATTTAGAACTTATGCTTGCCGATGCCGAAACAGGTAGCACAAGTGTAATTTTCGATGATAAAGACAATTATTATATTGAAATAACCGATAACTTAACTTTCTTGGAAGATGGAGAACATTTTATTGTTACATCAGAGAAATTTGGTTGGAACCATTTGTATTTATACAATATGCAAGGCAAACTTGTAAACCAAATTACTGATGGCGAATGGGAAGTTATCGAATTTTTTGGCTACGATGAGCAAAACGATAAACTGTATTTTACTTCAACAGAAATTTCTCCTTTAGAACGTCATTTGTATTCTATTAAGAAAGACGGTAGCGAAAAAACACTTATCACAGAAAAAAAAGGAACTCACAGTATAGATTTTAGCAATGGTTTTAAATATTTTATCGATTTTTTCACCGATGCGAACACCCCGTATTATATCACTCTTAACAATGCCGATGGTAAAGAAATAAGAGTTTTACAAGCTAACGAAAGATTAGTAAAATTAATGAAAGACTATAATTTTTCAAAGAAAGAATTTTTTACTTTCACAACAGACGAAGGCGTAGAACTTAACGGATGGCAAATAAAACCTGCTAACTTTAAAAAAGGTGAAAAATATCCTGTTTATATGTATTTGTATGGCGGTCCGGGTTCGCAAGAGGTTACAGATTCTTGGGATTACAATGCAATTTGGCACCAATTGTTAGCACAAAAGGGCTATTTAGTTGTTTGTGTTGATAATCGCGGTACAGGCGGACGTGGTGCAAAATTTAAGAAACAAACCTACGGACAACTTGGTAAGCTTGAAACAAAAGATCAAATTGAAGCAGCAAAATATGTTGCTAAATGGAAATATACCGACGAAAACCGCATTAGCATTCAGGGTTGGAGCTATGGCGGATATATGTCGTCGCTTTGTTTGTTTAAAGGAAACTATATTTTTAAATGTGCAATAGCTGTTGCTCCTGTTACAAATTGGAGATATTACGACTCAATCTACACTGAGCGTTATATGGGTTTACCAAAAGATAATGCAAAAGGATACGACGATAATTCGCCAATAAATCACACAAGAAAATTAAGAGGTAAATATCTTTTAGTTCATGGTTTAGCCGATGATAACGTACATTTCCAAAACACTGCAGAAATGGTTAAAAAACTGCAAGAAAATGATAAACAATTCGATTTAATGATTTACCCGAATAAAAATCATGGAATTTATGGCGGAAATACCCGACATCATTTGTTTAAACTTATCTTAGATTTTTTAGAGGAGAATTTGTAATATCTATATGAAAAAAATAATTCTGCTTGCATTTTTAAGTTTTATATTTTTAAATGCTACAATAAGTTACGGACAAGAAAAATATGTTTCTTTTTCGGCAAAAATCGAAAACTCAAAAACTGATTCTGTTTATATTACTGATTTTTATGGAGAAATACCATTAAAAAACTTTCATTTACAAAACGGAGAAAGCAAAAAAGAAAGTTTTTATTTGCCAATGGGATATTACAAAATTCACAATTCCGGCGAAAGCACTACGGCTTTTTTAAAATTTGGTTTCGATTTTGAATTTTCGTTAGACACAAAAGAATTCGACGAAACTATTAAATACAAAGGCAAAGGAGCTGCCGAAAATAATTATCTGGCAGAAAAATATCTTTTAAATGAAAGTTTTGGCCGACTGCGAGCATACACCTATTATGCAAAATTCGATGAAAAAGATTTTTTGCGAATGTCCGATTCTCTTTATCAATTACAGTTAAATCTTTTTAATAAATACAAGGCAGGTTTTGATAATGATTTTACTTTTATCGAAGAAAAAGATTTGGAAATGAATTATTTATTAAAGCTTTCTAATTATGAGAGTATGCACGGTTTTGTAAGCAACAACAGAAAGTTTAAAGTATCAGAGAAATATCCAAATCCTTTTGAAGATATTGATTTAAAAGATACAATATTATTGCTATCGCCAAATTACATAAACTATGTAAATAATTATTTAGAAAGCTTGTGTTATAAAAAAATAACCGATAATGATTATTCTAATTTCTATCTGTTATTTATAGATTTTATCGACTCCGAGATTAAAACTCAGAAAATAAAAGAAGAAATAGCATTTTATTATATAAAATACAGATTTGATGATTCATATAATTTAGATAAAAGATATCAAAAAATTAAAAAAATAGTATCTAATAATAAAGAATATTTAGATTTATTAGATGTTAATTATCAAAAAATTAAAAGACAAGAAAAAGGGAATATAGCACCTAATTTTGAGCTGTACGATATTGATAACAATATAGTAAAACTAAGCGATTTTAAAGGAAAGCTTGTTTATATTGACATTTGGGCAACTTGGTGCAGCCCTTGCATTAAAAAAATACCTAATTTGCAAAAGCTTGAAAAAGAATTTAAAGACAAAGAAATTGTTTTTATAAGCATTGCTAAAAACGACAATAAAGAAAGATGGGAAAAGACTGTTAGACAAAATAAATTAAGTGGAATTCAATTATTTGCACCTAACGAAAACATAGAATTTTTTAAATTTTTTATGGTTGATGGAGTTCCTCGTTTTATTTTATTAAACAAAAATGGAAAAATTATCAATGCAAATGCAAAAAGACCTTCAGATGAGGAATTAATTGAAAATTTGAACAAATTATTAAAAGATTGATTAATCATTAATCTTCTAACTTGTTAAAAGTTTCTTTTATTTATACCTTAGCAATCTAAATTGTTTTTAATGTCGAAAAGAAAAATTGACCATATAGAACTTGCAAAATCATCGCAAACAGCAAAACTTGAACTTGATAATCGATTTTATTACGAACCGCTTTTATCGGCACATCCAAATGCAGATGTAATAAAACCAATAAAATTTGCAGGTAAAACTATGCGATATCCTATTTGGATTTCGAGTATTACCGGTGGTACAGATTCAGCAAAAAAGATAAATACAAATTTAGCAAAAGCAGCCAACGAGTTTGGTTTGGGTATGGCACTTGGTTCTTGCCGTTGTTTATTAGATGGAGATAATTGTTTTGATGATTTTGATATGCGTAAAACTATTGGTAATCAGCCATTTTATGCAAATCTTGGGATAGCTCAAATAGAAAAGATTGTTAAAGAAAAATCTTACAATAAAGTAAAAGATTTAATCGATAAGCTACAAGCCGATGGTTTGTTTATTCATATCAACCCATTGCAAGAAATATATCAGCCCGAAGGCGACAAAATAAATGTAGCACCGATAAAAACATTAGAGAAATTTACCGAAAAACTTAAAACAAATATCTTTGTAAAAGAAGTAGGGCAAGGCTTTGGTCCAAAAAGTTTAGAGGCATTGTTAAGCTTAGATATTAAAGGAGTAGAATTTGCTGCTTTTGGCGGAACAAATTTTACTAAACTCGAAATGCTCAGAGAAGATAATGTTTCTTCAATGCAAAATGTAGGGCATAATATTGATGAAATGATTGAATTCTACAAAGATATTTTAATCTTGAAGGAAAAAATCTTGATTATTTCTGGCGGAATAGAATCTTATCTTGATGGTTTTTATTACATCAATAAAATTAATACAACAGCAGTTTACGGGCAAGCATATAATATGTTGAAATATGCAGCAGAAAGCTACGAATCACTTCAAAAATATTTGCTCGAGGAAATAAAAGGTTTGGAGCTTGCTTACACATATTTAAGAATAAAATAGGACATGGAAGACAGAATAATACAAGGATTTTCTTTATTAAACAAAGAAGAAAAACTTAAAATAGTATCCGAATTTACATCTGACCCCAAAAAAGCCGAAGAAATATATAAATCCTTTTGGATAAAAGATAACAAAGAATCTAAAATTTTTGATGAGTTTAGCGAGAATACAATTTCTCTTTATGGCCTGCCATACGGAATTGCTCCAAACTTTATGATAAACAACAAATCGTATTTACTGCCAATGGTTACAGAAGAAAGCTCGGTTGTTGCCGCTGCGGCAAAATCGGCAAAATTCTGGTCTAAGTATGGTGGTTTTAAAGCAAAAGTAATTTCGAGTGTTAAAACAGGTCATGTTCATTTTCTTTGGTCGGGTAAACACAAAGTTTTACAAGATTTTTTTCCTGAACTAAAAACAAGACTATACGAAAGAACAAATGATATAACCGCAAACATGCAAAAACGTGGCGGTGGAATACTTGATATTGAACTAGTTAATTTAAACGAAGAATTAGAAAACTATTATCAAATAAAAGCAAGTTTTGAAACTGTTGACAGTATGGGAGCCAATTTTATAAACTCCTGTTTAGAAGAATTTGCCGATGAACTAAAACTCTTTGCCAACGAAAAACACTTGGAAGAACCAAATATTATAATGTCAATTCTTTCAAATTATACTCCCGATTGTGTTGTAGAATGTTCTATAGAATGCAAAACTGAAGATTTTAGAGATTTAGATATTGATATTGAACCCCCAGATTTTGTGAAAAAATTCGAGGCAGCAGTAAAAATTGCAAACGTATCAACATATAGAGCAACAACACATAACAAAGGAATTTTTAATGGAATTGATGCTGTAGCTCTTGCCACAGGTAACGATTTTCGTGCTTTAGAAGCCGGCGGACATGCTTTTGCTTCGCGTAATGGCAAGTACAAAAGTTTAACAAAAATATCGGTTGAAAACGGTAATTTTAAATATTCCCTAACCATACCTGTTGCCGTTGGAACAATTGGCGGATTAACTGCCTTGCACCCTTTGGCTCGTTTATCTTTAGATTTGCTCGGCAACCCAAAAGCAAAAGAATTAATGATGATTATTGCTTGTGCAGGATTATCGAATAATTTTTCAGCAGTAAAGTCGCTTGTTACAAAAGGGATACAACTTGGGCATATGAAAATGCACTTAATAAATATTTTAAACTCGCTTGAAGCAAACGAAACACAAAAGAAAGAAGCAATTGAATATTTTAAAACTCAGAAAATTTCGGTTAATAATGTTCGAGAGTTTTTAAACAAGTAATATAAAACTCTTCATGAAGAAATTATTATTATCATTCTTATTTTTAATTTACCTGTTTTCTTACGGACAAAGCGACTATTATTTAAAAGGAAAAATATTTTTTGATGTTCATGAATATGATGATGCAATTAAAAATTTTGAAAAAGCAATAAAGGAAAATAAAACTGATACTTTATCATTTGCTTATCTTGCCACTTGTTATTTTTATACACAAGATTATAAGAAAGCAATAGAAATTAATAGCCGTTTAATTGAATTAGATACTAATAACTATGATCCATACTATAACAGAGGTATATCATATATTGAAATTAAAAAACCAGAACTCGCACTAAACGATTTTAAAAAGGCAGTATCAATTAATAGCTCAAGTAATGCTCTTGTAATGATGGGTATTACATATCAACAACTTAATAAAAATGACAGTGCTATATTTAAGTATAATTTGGCAATATTAAACGATCCTGGTAATTATTATGCATATTTAAACAGAGGGATTTTATTTAGAGAAATAAAAAAATATGATTTAGCCGAACGAGACTTTGCTAAAGCAATTTCTATTAATCCAGATGGAATAAGAGCCGTTGATGAACTTATGTATTTATTAGGACTACAACCTAAAAATGGCAAACAAGTAAAAGAATATATTGAAGAATATTTACCAAATAATAATAATCCGAATGTTATAATAGCATATAGCTTTGCTTTTTTAACACTTAAAGATTATTATAATGCTAGCGAAGTTTGTACAAAAGCAATTGATAGTGGAATAGTTAATAAGCACATCTATAATAACAGAGGCTATGCTTATATTGAGATGGGTGAATATAAAAAAGCATTAAATGATTTATTAAAAGCTTACAATATTGATAAAAAAGATTATATAATATTAAACAATATTGGATATGCATATTTACGTTTAGAAGATTTAAA
>Ga0256827_10000482_pt1 | contig 24709 bp, 25 predicted proteins | sample CV84metaG_FD_185977 | JGI IMG/M metagenome (GOLD analysis project Ga0256827, IMG submission 185977) | Hydrothermal vent microbial communities from East Pacific Rise, Pacific Ocean - CV84 | ecosystem: Environmental > Aquatic > Marine > Hydrothermal vents | place: Pacific Ocean: East Pacific Rise...
CTTACAACATCCCCTTAAACTCAGCAAATATATAAGCCGATTCATGAGGTCCAGGACTTGCTTCTGGGTGGTGTTGTACTGACATACTTGGAGAGTCATTGTACTTTAAACCCTCGATGGTGTTGTCAAACAGGTTGGTATGGGTTACAGTGGCTACCTCTACGATGTTGTCAGGAACATTGTAGTTGTGGTTTTGAGCTGTTATTTCTACTGTTTTGTTCGCTTGGTTCATTACAGGGTGGTTTCCACCGTGATGTCCGAACTTTAGTTTGTAGGTATCGTAACCGTGAGCGATAGACAACAGTTGATGACCAAGACAGATTCCAAAAAGAGGGATTTTCGCTGAGATTAACTCTTTAATTTTTTCTTGCTCATCTTTTAAAATAAGTGGGTCACCTGGTCCATTTGACAAGAAAACACCATCTATCTCTTTGGCTTGAAACTTTTCAATAATCACAGAAGCTTCCATAGAATTAGGAACAACTTCCACTTCCATCCCTGCATGGGTTAACTCATTTAAAATATTTCTTTTAATCCCAAAGTCCAAGGCGATGATTTTCTTTGTTGTTTCTGGCTCTTCATATTTAAATGTAGTAGAATTAAAACGTGCCTCTTTATGAACGTAAGACTCTTTGGTACTTACTTGCTCTATGTAGTTAACATCTTCTATTCTTGGGCTTGATTCTAACACTTTTTTAAGCTCATCAGCATCATGAATCTCGGTAGAAGCTACCATCATCATAGAACCTTCGGCTCTTAACATTTTGGTGATGAAACGGGTGTCTATTTCAGAGATACCTAAAACACCATGCTCTTTTAACAAAGCATCAAGCGTCTCTTCTGATCTAAAGTTAGAAGGTCTCCCTTGATATTTACGAACAATAATACCTTTACAATAAGCACCTTTGCTCTCCATATCTTGAGCATTACACCCTACATTACCGATTTCTGGCATGGTAAAAGTAACAAACTGACCAGCATAAGAGGGGTCAGTTACGATTTCTTGATACCCTGTTAAGGAGGTGTTAAAAACAACCTCACCCACCGATGTACCCTCTACTCCAAAACTCTTAGCCTCTAAAAACATCCCATTTTCAAAATACAGTGACACTTTGTTCATTATAACATTCCCCTTTTTCTTAACTCTTCTTCATACAGACGCTCATAAATCAACTCATACTCAACCGAACCGGGAACATACTCTTTTTCCATTTTCTGAATCTTCTCATACACCGTATCATCCATCTTATCATAGGCATCAGCAAACGCTTTAAACGCTTTAAAAATAACATTTCTTACTTGGTTTTCATTCACCTCATACTCTAACAAATAGTTTTCGTACAGTTCATCTAAAATGGTATGAGACACATCGTTATAACGGTCGTCATAATTCATAATCACACCAAACTCAGGAGCTAAACGTTTTTTAATCATAAAGAAAAGTTCACGCTCTTTAACTTGCTGAATCTCTATCTCATCATAGTTTTCATCAAGCATCTCTTCCACTTTGGCATCAAGTCTTTTCTCTTTGTCAAGATTGGCATCAATCACAGCTTTACACGCTTCAACCACTGCCTCTTTCCCTTTTGGCATGGTCACAAAAGAAGCATTGGCTAAGTCAATACCTATTTTAGACGCAACATAACCTGTCTGCTTTGCTTTTAATCTCATGATTAACTCCTTACCATCTAATGATTGTATCTTCTCTGTCAGGACTCGTAGAGATGATTCCCATCTCAGTACCAATCATCTCTTCAAGAGCCTTAATGTAGCTTTGTGCTGTTTCTGGTAACTCTTCAAAAACACGTACACCCTCTGTTTTATCCCATCCTGGGAAACTTTTGTACACAGGGTTTGCTGTTTCTAAGTCATAAGGAACATAGTTAACTTCTTTTCCATCTATCTCATAGGCAACACATACTTTAACCTCTTTGAAACCATCAAGAACATCCAGTTTCATAAGTGCTACTTGATCAACACCATTAACTCTTACAGCATGTCTCATCGCTACAGCATCAAACCAACCACATCTTCTTGGACGACCTGTTGTTGTTCCAAACTCATGACCATTTTTACGAAGTAAATCACCCTCATCTCCAAAATCTTCACTTGGGAAAGGACCATTTCCAACTCTTGTACAGTACGCTTTTGCAATTCCTGTTACTTTTCCTAAATCTTTAGGGTTAATCCCAAGACCAGAACAAGCACCTGCTGAAACAGTGGTAGAAGAGGTTACATAAGGGTAAGTTCCGTGGTCAATGTCAAGCATTGTCCCCTGAGCTCCCTCTAAAAGTACTTTTTTACCCTCATCAAGAATTTTCCACATCAGTTGTGTGGTGTCTACGATGTGTGGAGTTAAAACTTTTGCATAACCGTCAAGCTCTGCTTTGAGTTCCTCTTTCACAGGAACAGCCACCTCCATCACCTCAAAAATAGCTTTGTTTATTTCAAAAAAATCAACGATTTTTGTAACCAATTTTTCAGTATCATGAAGCTCTCCAAGTCTATGACCCACTCTTGCAATCTTATCACCATAAGCAGGACCAATCCCCTTACCTGTTGTACCGATGGCTTTGTCACCCTTCATACGCTCACGAGCTTGGTCAATCAATGCATGGTAAGGTAACAACATGTGAGCCTTATCTGAAATAAAAAGTCTATCTTCCAGGTTATCAAACTGAACCATCTCTTTTATAAAGTCTACAGGAGATAAAACAACTCCATTCCCAACAATATTTTTCGCTTCAGGATTTAAAACACCTGACGGAATCAAGTGTAATGCATACTTTTTATCACCTACCACAATGGTGTGTCCAGCATTGTGTCCACCAGCAAAACGACATACATAGTCATGTGTTTGAGCCATATGGTCAACTATTTTACCTTTACCCTCATCACCCCATTGTAAACCTACTATTAAATCTGCTTTATTGTTCATATTAAACCATCCCCTTTTTCATCTTTTGATTTATAACAGCATCGGTATACAATGCAAAACCTGATGCATTAACTTCATCTATACTGTAAACTCCTCCACGAACCAACAACTCATTTTCATGAAACATTCTAAATGTCAATGAGCCATAGTATCGCATTTTTGCATAATATAATGGTGCAACAATGACCGATGTGTAAGATATTTTCTCAATTGTATCTTTTATTAAAAGTAACTCTGCTTGAATATCAGCAGGAATCCCCTCTAAATCATTTAAATCTTCAGCATTGTGGATATGGATTAGTTTATTCATCCATGAAAATTCCGATTTTAAGATAGACTCAATGTGTGTATCTTGTAAAGATTCCAAATCGACATTATACTTTTCACTTAAAAGCAAAGGTATACGCATATTTGAAATCTGTAACAAAGCATCTAATTCTAATTTTTCAACCAAATTTGTCGCTGTATTTACCACCTCATCAAAACCACCACCAAGAATCTCTGCACCCACTTGGTACTGCTCTTGTGTTGGAAAGGAAACAGCTGGTTGAATGTAAAACCACTTTTTAGATTCAGTCGTTCGACCTATTCTTTTGGTCACAATACGAACCACATCAGCTGTACTATCAGCTCTTAGTGTCACAGTATGGTTATGTTCATCGTGTAGGTGAAGTAACTGCTTCTCATCTTCAAAAGAGCTATGTTGATGGTAAGAGAAAAGAGGTGTCACGATCTCTTCAAATCCATTTTCGGCTAGAACCTCAGCAGAGACCATCTCTATCTGACGTTTTATCTTTGCACACTCTCCAAAATAGAGTTTACTTTTGCTTGGTATTTCATGTTCAAATATCATTCGTTTATCTCTTTAAAATAGGTTTTATTAAAAACTTTACTCGCTGTTCCATCAAAATCTCGACGACCCAAATCAGCCAATGCCATCTCAATAGCATTAACAACCCACACAGACTCATTCACAGGAATCAGCCCCATTTGGTTAATACGGAAAATTTTCCCTTTTAGATGGTCTTGCCCACCTGCGATATTAACACCATACTTGGTTTTTAAGAGCTTTCTAATAGGTTCAGCATCTTCATCAAGTACCGTACTCATAGAAAGAGCAGGACTTTGAGGGTAAATAGAAAAACCAATCGCCTCTAACGCACTTTGTGTTGCTTTGGCTCTCGCAGATGTTTTAAGATACAGTGAATCCAGCCCCTCTTTATCTATCTCATCGAAGATGGCATTTAACCCAATAATCAAAGTGGTAGGAGCTGTATAGGCTGTGGTGTTTTGCTTCTGTTTCTTAATCTCAGATGCTAAGTTAAAATAGTAATCTACACCCTCACCAATGGTTTCAACAGCTGATTCACTTAAACCTATCATCGCTAACCCTGGAGGCAACATTAACGCTTTTTGACTACCAGCCACCAAAGCATCAATGTTTGAAACATCTATCTTCTCTACACCCACAGCTGTAATACCATCGGCAACCACCATAATATTGGGATTAACCACTTTGACATACGCTGCGATCTCTTCTACAGGGTGTCTAAGCCCCCCTGCACTCTCACTCACTTGGATAAACAAAGAATCAATATCTTCATTTTCCTCTAAAGCTTTTTTTACATCTTCTAAAGAGGCTGGAGTGTTCCACTCATACTTCAACTCAACCAACTCTTTACCCATCGCTTTAACGATTTTTCCAAATCTTTCACCAAATTTACCTGCATTGATGGTTAAAGCTTTTTTCTTACATAGATTAAGTACACAAGATTGCATTGCTCCTGTTCCAGAACTTGCCAACATGACACATTCATCCATCCCATATAGTTTTAAAAGACGCTCTCTAGCCTCTTTAAATATGGCTTCAAATTCAGGTGTTCTATGATGCAGAGTAAGGGTCGCCATCGCTTGTCTAACAGATTCAGGTACAGGGGTTGGTCCAGGGGTAAAAAGTAACATTTAGATCCTCGATAATTGTATTGCAAAGTTTACAAGAAGTCCTTGCAAAATTCTCGGGATTATATCTAAATTGTGTTTAGGGGTGGGTAAATAATAATTTATCGAAAATAGGAATATAGACCATTAAGGATGTTCACAAAATTTTTGCATTCTTTGTAACTCTTTTACCAAATTTTCATAATCAACATAAAAAGTACTAGAATCTTTACGAACACGTGTGATATAGGGATTAAACTGTTTGTATGTTTTAATAAAAAGATTACCCGCCAAATCATTTACCAACTGAATACTAAAAACATCATATTTAATACCCACAGCAAATTTATTTAAAAAACCCAACATTCTAGCCACATCATCTCTCAGCTCTTTATCATTCATAATTTTTTCTAAATGCTCCTCGGTAAAGGTGTCAAACATATCTTCAAGACCCAATTCTCGACGCACACGTCTAATTGTTCCTCTCAAATCACCTCGTATTGTATTATAAGCATTTAAAGTCATCTCATGTTGCCGTCGTTGATGTTCTCTTTCACTTTCAAGCCTAACCAATCGTAACTGTTGAACAACAAGTATAATACCAATAATCGCAAGTGGAAACCCTGCAACATCAGCCATATTTCCTAAACTATCTAAATCCATTCATTAGCCTAATACCCTATAATTTTTTTGAATTATATTACCATATAATTTGCTTGTCAAGAAGATATAATTATTTTAAAAAAATATGGTTCAGAAATAACATTTTAACACTATCTATTTAAATTACAAATAAAAACTAAATTTAATTAAAATATTTGTTCATTCTAAACATGGAATAATTATTAACAAAGTATAATATAAAAAAATAGTTTTTTTATTTAAAATATTAGGATTTACACATGAGTAAAACAGCCAAGGTAAATAAAGAAGTTAGATGTGCTACTCAGCAAGTATTAATTAGTAGAACCGATTTAAAAGGAAACCTTATATACTATAATCCAACATTTTTAGAAGTTAATGGATTTAAAGGGATGTCACTAATGAACAAACCCCATAGCATTGTTAGACATCCCGATATGCCTAAAACAATTTTTAAAATCATTTGGTCTATTATAGAGCAAGGATTACCTATTCAAGCCCTACTAAAAAACAAAACAAATGATGGACAATACTACTGGACATTAATGAATTGGAAAGTACAAAAAGATAAAAACAACAACATTATCTCTTATGTTGCCTATGGAAGACAAGCCCCAAGCTCTGCAATAAAGACCATTAGCCCTCTCTATAAAGCTCTCTTAGATATAGAGAAAGAGAATGATATCGACACTGCATTAGAATATTTACACTCTTATTTAGATGAAGAGGGTTTAACCTATAGCCAATATATGGAAAAATTGACCAAACACAGAGAATTACGATGCCTTTGTGATTTTGTCAAACACACACTCTCTCTCTCAAACTAAGATTATTTAGTTAGAGAAGGGGGAAGACGTGCAATATAGCATTCTTCTTGAAGCTCTTTATATCTTGGTATTTTCAAAAAAAGAGAATTATATAACTTTTCAATATCCAATAAATTACTATATTTTGACTCTAAAGATATTTGATATTTTTTTAAAGTACAAATAGACTCTTCAATCTCTTTTATAAAAAATTTACTTTTATTTAATGTTTTTTCATTTTGAAAATATATATTTTTACCACGGAAACCTTCTTCTAAACGTTTTAAATCAATAATACTTAAACCCAAACGTTCAGAATTACGATAAATTCTAAAAAGTTCAGCTTTAACTTTTGTATGTTGACTCTTTAATTCTAGTCCAAGGAGAAGAAGCTGTTTTCTCCGTTTATTTCTACGTAACTCTACCCCAAACTTATTATAAACAAACCTACTTACCCAACCCTCTTCTATTTTTAAATCTTTGAGTATGGACTTAATCGCTTCAAATAAAACATCGTCAACATCAGAAGGATACCGTTTTAGCTCAATTTTTGCATTATAGATATTATTTCCAATTAACTTTTCAATAATATCATCAAAAACATAAGCAGGACTGTCAAGTATCTGATCAACATATTTATCAAGAGCCATTATTATCCTTTTAAAACACCAATATGTTAATAATAACTAAATTATGTTTAATTATGTTTTAATAGAGTTTATATTTTGAGAATTACTCTTCATCCATCAGTTTCATAATTAATACTAAATTTCTTACCGTATAAAAACTATCCATCGGTTTCCAGTTAAGTTCAGAAATAGATTTTTCTAGCTCTGGAAACTCTTCATTACTCAAAAGTGCTTCGGTTATCCGTCGACCATCACCTACATTGGTATAAACTGTTCGTATGGCATAAATATCTTTTTCTAAAGGCAAAGCTTTAATCGCTTTTTCAATCTCTTCAAACATACTGTCGGTATCATCTAAAACATCTGAGACAGAACCATCACCTCTAAAACTATAATTACTAATAACAGCTTGCCATCTATGTCCATTAATCTCCCATACATCTGTACCCACACCATTTTCTACTTTTTTAGCTTTATCCCAAAAAGCCATAATAAGTGTATGTAAAGCATTCACTTCAAACTGCTCAAAAGCACTAGCAATCGCTTCATCTAAGCTTGATGCATGTCCAACAAAAGATTCGATAAAACTATCATTAGGAAGTAAAATGTGAATATCAATCTGTGCCACCACCGAATCTTCAAAACGTTCCATCTCAAATGCTCGTGCTGTAATACCAGGGAAAGCACCATCTACAAAATAATACTCTTCCATTTTTTCCAAATTCATATCAAACTGATTTAATCTTTCAATTAGTTGCTCATTTATATTTATATCTAATAATTTACTCATCTATTTTTAACCTTATAATTTATATTTTTAGTTGCTAACATACTACTTAAATCGGACTTAAAATTAGACGTTCTATTTAGACTTAGAATCGTGAAAATTAAATAAATGAGTTCTGGGTATTTGTTTGGTTAGAAAGAGACCAATCTATCCAAAGCTTCTTCAAAGTCTGAGCTTAAAATCGTGGCATTTTACTATTTTAATACCTATCTATTGCAAGTACCTACTTTCTCAGAACTAAAGTCGCCGACTCCAAATGAATATAATATAGGTCAACTACTTAATTACTCCTCTAACAAAAACATAATTCTCTAAAACCAATAAAATAAAGAAAAATCTAAAAATTTAAAACATATTTTTCTAAAAATACCCTATAATAAAGAAAAATAAAAGAGAATCCCATGTCTTTCATAGCAAGAGAAGAAGAACTCTCCATGTTAGAGAGCCAATACAAAAAAAATTCATCTACCTTTGTAGCTGTCTATGGTCGGCGACGTATTGGTAAAACTGAACTCATCAATAACTTTTTTAGTCAAAAAGAGTGTTTTTTATTCTCCTTGACAGGTGCGTACCATGCTACCCAAGAGGCTCATCTTGCCAATTTTACTGACAAATACTGTTTGGCATTTGGAAAAAGCTCTCATAATATCAAATTCAAAACTTGGAGTGAAGCGTTTATTGCATTGAGAGATGCTTTGATGGAGGTGAAACCTCAAAAAGGGTGTAAACTGGGGATTTTCATAGATGAACTTCCATGGTTAGCCGATATGAAAAGGGGTGAGTTCAAGAGTGCTTTGGGGCTTTTTTGGAATGATTTTTTATCTAAACGAGATGATATTATGTTGGTCGTTTGTGGTAGTGCTACCTCTTGGATTATTGAGCATATTATAGATGACCATGGTTCTCTTGCCAATCGTGTTACAGCGATGATTCATCTACAAAGTTTTAACCTCAAAGAGACCAAAGCCTTTCTGTTGGCACAGGGATTTAAAAATCTATCGAGCAAAGATTTAAGTGAGTACTATATGGTTTTTGGTGGGGTGGCTCACTATTTGGGATTGATAGATGTCAAAAAGAGTTTTGTTCAAAATATTCAACGACTTTTTTTCTCTCAAAATGCACTCTTACGCACCGAATACAGCCGACTCTTTAGAAGCCTTTTCAAAAACCATCATATCCATGAATTCATCATCAAAACATTGGTAAAAAAATGGAGTGGCATGAGCTTTTCGGAGCTAAAAAAGTCTAAAAAACTCTCGTCAAGTTCACAACTTTATCGAGCTTTAGATGAGTTGGAGGCTTTGGGGTTTATTGTGAAACATTTCAAATATGGACAGAAGAAAAAAGATACTCTCTACAGGGTCCAAGACCCTTTTCTTTTCTTTTTTAGCAAATGGGTAGAGAAGACCTCAATGGTAGAGCTGATTCAAAATAGAAACTATTTTTTGGGTATCTATCAGTCTCAAAAGTACAAAATTTGGAGAGGATATGCTTTTGAAAATATCGCCCATAACCATATTTTAGAACTCAAAGAGGCGTTGAGTATTGGAGGTGTATTTACCACCTCTCACTATTGGCGATATGTTCCAAAAACCAAAGAGGAGCAAGGGGTTCAGATAGATTTACTACTTATTCGAGCCGATGGTGTGGCAAATATTATTGAGTGTAAATTTAGTAACAAACCTTTTGTAATTGATAAAAAATATGCCTCTGAATTGGAGAATAAAGTCTCTGTGTTTAACGAGCAAACCAATGACAAGTTTATGACAACCGTTGTGATGTTAACACTCAATGGGATTAAAAAGAATGAATATTCTGATTCTCTATTGAAAGCTGATGCTTTAGTGGAAAATATGCTTTAAAAATAATTTACAACTATTAATTTTTTTTATCCACAGTAACATGTTAAAATACGACATAAAAAAATAGGATTTATTATGTTAAAATTTTTATCGGGACTTATTGCTTTACCAGTCATTAGTGGGGTACTCCACTTTGTTATTACAGCCCTACTTGCAGGGGTTCTTGCTCTCACCTACAGCTCTTTAACACAGGAACAACTTATTGCTACCATTACCTTTGACAAGGTGAACAATCAAAGCAAAGTTTACAACGCTCACCTTTTCAATCCCAATGGCTCTAAAATAGGAGACTATGTAATTTATGGAGACCAATGGAGAATAGATGCTGGATTTGTTAAAGTGAAATATTGGGCAAATGTCTTAGGGATAGGTTCAAAATATACCCTTAACAGATTTGAAGGGAGATACAAAAATATTCGTGAATCAAATGCACAAAAACACAAAGCCTATCAGTTAGAATCCCATGCACTCGTTGAAAATCTTGAATTTTTCTTTGACACAACCTATGGTGCTTCTGTGTATCAAGACATTCGCCTAAAAACCAAGTATATGGTGATTAAAACCCCATCAGGATTAATGGTAAGAAACACCTTTATAAAGGTAAAAAAGGAAAAAAGTTTAGCTGATAAAACAAAAGATTTACTTGGGTTATAAGAGTATTAATTTAAAGAATTAGATAGTAATATATATCCATTTGTATATGGAAAGATGCTAATATATTTTATGAGCAATAATCTATTAGAACAAATTAAAACCATAAAAACAATATCCTTTGATATTATCATAATGATCAGCAAATGGGTATTCTTTATCATCTTATTTTCTATACCTTTCTTCTTATATAGTATTCAACACCCCCATAAAGTCTCTATTGCTGTAGGACAAAAAGATGGAGCGTATAATGTCTATGCCCAAGAATATAAAAAAGAATTAGCAAAATATGATATAGAGTTAGAGATTATACCCAGCGAGGGTTCTTCCCAAACTCAGAATTGGATTGATGAAAATAAAGTTGATTTCGCTTTTGTACAAGGGGGATTAGAAAAAAAAGATATTGGTATTTTAGCATTGGCAAATGTTGCACTTGAACCCATCTGGGTACTCTCCCGAAAAGAGAGTAATATTAGCAAGTTTGAAGATTTAAAAGATAAAAAAATCAATATTTGTAATCCCAAAAGTGGGACTTTTCCTGTAGCTAAAAAGATGTTAACCAATCTATTAGATATGAAAAGCAATCAACTCTACCATACTCAAGCAAATACAGCTTTTAATCAACTCTTAAAAGGGGAGATTGATGTGATGTTTTATATTATTGCTCGTAGTTCTAAATCTTTAGAAAAAAAAATAAATCATAAAAACATAGATATCCTATCATTTGAAGACAGTGCAAACTCAATCAAAAAATATTTTATACGAAACGACATGAACCAATCACTGAACAGTTACTTTACCACCATCACTTTAGAAAAAGGGTCGATCTCTTTTCAAAAAAATATCCCTTCAGAAAAGAAAATACTTTTAGCAAAACGTACCATTTTAGTAACTAAAAATGCCTCTAATCGTATGGTTAGACTTTTTCTACAAATCGCACATAAAGTACATTCAAAAGAGGGACTTTTTTATGAAGAAAACCATTTTTTAAATATTAAAGGCTTAAAGTACAAACAACATCCTGCATCAAAACGCTATTTTGAAGAGGGGGAACATAGATATGAAAAAAATAAAGTAGGATGGAACTACTGGTTAGCACAGAGTGCAAAATATATCGAAGATATTATCCTAATTATAATTATTCCATTAGGATTTATAGGTTTTTGGGTTGAAGTAGTTTATCCAATTATTAAAATTGTAACCCGTAAAAAAATATCAAAATGGTATAAACAAATCAATGTTTTAGATACAAAAATGGATAATCTAAATCTTGAAAAGTCAAAACAAAATAAATTAGAATTGGAAAAAATATTAACGGAGATGCAAGATACAGACGATATTGACCCTGTGCATTTAGAGTCATTTTACTCTTTACAACAGCAAACTAAAAATATGATAGAAGATTATGAAAAAAGGATAGAAGGGTTAGAAAATAAAGGCTAAACATGGGGAAAAAGTCCCCCTGTTTAAAATAAAGAGCTTATCCAGCGTAAACTTTCTGACCTATCTCTTTATATTGTTCATAATAGCTCTCAACAAATGCTAAAATTTCAGAATTATTGGGTAAAAATACCCCATCCGATTTTTTAGTATAGGTCTCCAAATAAAGATTGGCATCTTTTTTGTTAATATAATGTTGAGCCAAAGCTTTATAGGCTTCACGATAAGCCTCTTTCATCACATCATATTTTGAATAGTCTATCTTAATCTGACCATCATAAGTGATAATGCCTGAACCAAATAAAATATCTAAATGGATTAAACCTTCACAGTAGTAAGGCAACACTTCACCCACTTCACGCCAAGCCATCAGACCAACAGCACGAGAAACCAAGTCATCAACCATATGATTCTTAAGCTCCTCTTGTTCATTGTCAAAAAATGCCATAAGACCACCAGAGGTTGCTTTGAACTCTTCTATATTTTTAAACTGTCCAGTTTCGTTCATAATCATCTCGGTATCGTTGTCTATCCATAAAATGTGACCAAACTCATGACCTATGGTAGAAACATCGTAGATTTCTTGCCAAAGTTCAGGAGTTTTCTCAATAAGCTCTCGCTGTTTCATAACAAAATCTAGCCCCATGGTATCAACTGAAAGTTGCATAATAGGTTTAGAACGCTTACCTTCCATCACATAATCAGCATAAGCAAAAATCTTTTTTCCAAGTTCTGAAGAGACCTGTTCATCATTAGGTACTACCTGTGCTGAGAAAAGTCCATTGAACTCTGCTCCATAGTAAAGCATAGGCTTACCTATATAGAGTTGTGTTTCATCCACTTGGGTCATATTTTTTTCAATCGTATTTATCACTTCACCATCAAGATTTTTAGACAACTTAGAAGAGAAATTTTTAATATTCTCTCTGGTCATCGAAGCACTTTGAAGTTTAGGGTTTACAATTCGTAAATCCCACTCTAAAGCAACAGCTTTTCTAAAATGGTCTTCATAATACTCTAAAGGGTGTCCAACTTGTAGAGGAGTGGTAATCTTCATCCATGCTCTGTCTACATTTGCCCAAAGTGCTATCAGTTTTTTAGGCTGATGGGCTGCAAATGCTTTTTTAAGAGCAACAAAATAAGCAATCCACTCCTCTTTTTGGTTAAACACTTCATCTTTTTCAACACTCAATGATTCAATACAATCCTCTATAATAGATACCAGTTCCGAGACCTCCTTAGGAAAAGCATCACTATAAGCGACTGAACGGTATTGTCCATGAGTATCTTTCATTAAAATCGAATAACATCTGTCCCCCACTTCCCCATTTGGGTCAAGGTCAAGAAGCTCTTCTGTTTGTAACATTTTAAAAACAGCTTGTTCATCACCAGCGTGTTCATTTAACAATTCACGGTTCACACCATTAATGATGTCAGCTGTCCATGCAGATTGCCAAGTACTCATAGATTCACCAATATAGTGAACACCCTCTATAAGTTTTTGGTAAAATGGTGTTAATAAATTTTCTGACTCAATCCAAGCAATAAAAAATTCATGTCGAGTCAGATGCATCTCTTTTACAAAAAGATATGCTTCCTCTTTCTTAGCGATAATCTCATCTTCAGAAAAATTTTCTTTTTGTAATACTTGTTCTAAAGCATCTTCACGTAAATTAATAAGCCTTGTCAAAGCTGCCATAGTAGTATCACTACTAATAGGAAGTTGCATCTTATTTAAAAAGTTTTCCACCAGAGTTTTTGCTTCTCTATGTTCCCCATCTAAAAGTTTATAATAGCCATTCAATGACTGTTGTCTTATTTCTAGTTCATCATAGATTCGTTGCAAGTCTTGCATAAATTGTTTTTTCATAAATTGAATCCTTTGTATATACTCATACCCATTCTACTCAAAGAAATATTAATTTAAAATCAATTTACAGGGAAAGAAAGGGAGAATCCAACTTTACTATGTTTTTCTGTATTACATAAAACATTTTTAGATTGTTTACCTATAGAAGATAATAATCTTTAATAAATCTAAGCAGGTTAAGAAATCTTTAAAGTTCTATTTTTAGGGATTTAACTCCCTTTTTACTCTTGTTTTCTTTTTTCCTGAATAGAATGCCAAAGGGAAAAGCCAATAAAGATAATACCGATAGTTCCAACAATAAGTTCACTAACAGGTGTAAACATTTTGACAAACATTATCACAGCCAATGCAAAAATAGCATAATGAGCTCCATGTTCCAAATATTTGTACTCATCCAATGTTTTCTTCTCTACCATATAAAGAGTTAAACTTCTAACAAACATTGCCCCAATCCCTAACCCTATCATAATAATAAAGATATCACTACTTAATGCAAATGCACCAATCACCCCATCAAAACTAAAAGAAGCATCTAAAACTTCTAAATATAAAAGCCCTACAATTCCACTACGGATACCATCGGTATGAAGTAAATCATCAAGTGTCACCAAAAAAGAGTGGAGTAAAACCCCTGTAAAATATGCCAAAGCGATAGAAACACTGTTAAAATAAGAGGTTAGAAATAAACCAAAAGCAATGGCAACCACCGTTTCACTATGGTCAGCTGTAGCAACTTTCTTAATAAAACTGTTAGACTCTATAACGTTTAACCATTTGGTTTCTCTCTCTTCATCCAATAAAAAGCTTAAAAAGACCATCAATAAAAAAGAACCACCAAAAGCATAAATAAGATTATGGACATCTTCACGAGCCAAAATATCATGATATTGAGTAGGAGCATAAACTGCCATCAAAAAAGTATTATAAATTGTAAGTCCCCCTGCTACAGCGACAATAACAATAGGAAATAAAAACCTCATACCAAAAACAGCAATAGGGACACCATAAGTGATAAACCTTTTTTGCCAAATAGGATCCATGGTTTCTAAAACTTTGGCATTGACCACAGCATTATCAAAAGATAGAGAAATTTCTAAAATCGAAAGTAACACAACGATATAAAGAGTTTCTAATCCCCCCAAAAAAACATACGCAGAAATAAAACCTATTAGGGCAACGATTAGTGAAGAGTTAAAATGTTTCATGTATATCATATCCTTTGAATTAAGAAGAATATTTTATAACATAAATCTAAATAAAGCTCTTAATATTAAAAGTATTGTGTAATAATTGTGCTTAAATTTCATACTTACTATTATCCCTTGATTTAGTTAACACTCTATCACAGAAATAGACTATTTTTCCCCTATCGTTGCAACATTTTAATAATCGGTTTTGCCAATGCTAAAGCCTTGGCTCGATGTGAAATCGCCTTTTTTACCTCATCCTCTAATTCACCTAATGTTAAATTATAACCAGAGGGAACAAACATAGGGTCATAACCAAAACCTTTTTCTCCTCGTGTGGTGGAAAGAACATCTCCATGCATCCAACCATGAACTACATACTCCCCATATTTACTCACTATTGCTATAGATGCTGTGTAGTAAGCTGATGTTTTTTCTACCCCTGCATTTTTAACAGCCAAAACAAGTTTATTCAAATTTTCTTTATCTGTCACGCCTTCACCTGCATAACGTGCTGAGTAAATTCCAGGGATTCCACCCAATAAAGGGACAGAGATACCAGAATCATCAGAGATAACAATAACATTTTTATCTTCTAATTTTTCATAAATAGTATGAGCCTTAATCAGTGCATTACCTTTAAAAGTATCGGCATCTTCCACGATTTCCATCTCTCCTAAAAGTTCTGAAAAGGCTATCACTTCTGTATCACACATATTTCGAAACTCTCTCAGTTTTCCTTTGTTCCCTGTTGCTAAAACTATTTTCATCAATACTTAACCTTTAATCTATATAATAGGACAAATTTTATCTTATTGGAGATGTTAATATGATTAAACAGATAATGCCCTTGAACTTTATTGTTGCATTACGCTTTTTTGGACTCTTTATAGTTCTTCCTGTTCTATCTGTCTATGCCCTAAACATGGAGGGAGCAACCCCATTTTTAGCAGGTGTAACAGTAGGTGGTTATGCTTTGACACAAGCTATTTTTCAAGTACCATTTGGGGTTATGAGTGACAAGTTTGGACGAAAGCCTGTACTATTTTTTGGATTGATTATCTTTATTATCGGTTCAATAGTCGCTGCGATGTCAGACAATATCTATATGTTAATGGTTGGTCGATTTCTACAAGGTTCAGGAGCTATTGGTTCGGTGGTATCAGCAATGATAGCCGATGTGGTCAAAGAGGAGCAGAGAGCTCATGCTATGGCTATTATGGGGGGAACAATTGCACTAAGTTTTGCTGTAGCGATGATTGTTGCCCCTTTGGTGGGTGGAAACTGGGGAATTGACAAACTCTTTTGGTTAACAGCTATTCTCTCTGTTATGGCAATTGGTGTTCTCTTTACAGCTGTACCACAACCCCCTAAAATTGTTCACTCCTACTCTGAAAAAGAATCAAGCTTTTTAGATGTTTTTCAAGATAAAGCATTGGTAAGAATGTACATAACCTTTCTCTTTCACTCATCTATTATGACCATGGCATTTTTCATTATCCCTATTGTTATGACCCACAGTGTGGCTGATGGTGGTTTTGGTTGGGAAAAAGCAGAGCTTTGGAAAGTCTATTTCCCTGCCATGATATTTGGATTTATCGCCATGGCACCAGCTGCGATACTGGGTGAAAAACATGGTAAAGGGAGAGAGATATTTATGATTTCCGTTGCCATTATACTGCTAAGTTTTGTTGCGATGGGATTTGCAACTACCCCCTTAATATTTGGTATAGGGGTCGTTCTTTTCTTTATTGGGTTCAATATGTTTGAACCACTTCTTCAAAGTTTTGTTGCCAAGTTTGCCAAAGTTCACCAAAAGGGAGCAGCCTTAGGCGTTGCCAACACTTTTGCCTACACAGGTATCTTCTTGGGGGGACTTTTAGCAGGGTATATTATGCAACACTATGACCGAGCTACACTTGCCATGATTGTTATCGGAATCTCTATTCTTTGGTTTATCTGGGTTGCAACCATGCCTAGCCCTAACAATCGTGGAAATGTCTATCTCCCTCTTGACCTTTTTGACAGAGAAAAAGTTGCCTCTTTAACAGAACACGAAGCGATTGTTGAGTCGTATGTTAATGAAACCGAGCAGATAGCTGTGGTTAAGTTTAACAAAGACTTAATAGATGAAGATGAAGTTCGAGGATTATTAAGCTAAACCTCTAATCTATAATATTTCTTAGACTTTAAGTTCAAAAGGAGTATTATAGCTACCATGAAAAAGACACTTACTCTTTTATTACTAACCTCAATTTTTACTTTCGCACATACTTTTACGGTCAATTTATCTCTTCAACCCCCTACGGCTAGTAGCTATGGAGAATGGAAACTCTATCATGTTCCAGCAAAAAAACTTGATGAACAATATAGAGGAGAGATTATCCCACTTAAAGAACGTGCAGCCCCTTACCAAATCGAACATGCAGGGATAGAGGTGTTTCAAAAACAACTCTACATCAAAAAGTTTTTAAAACAGGGATACTATGATTTAGAATGGAATCCGAAAAAAGGGACGATTGGTGATGAGATGTGGGATGTGAGTCAAGAGACTAAAAAAATTTTAAAAGAGAGCGAGTTTTTTAAAACCTACCACAATCAAGATGGTTGGGAACAAACCGACTGGTCCATGCTTTTGGCAGACTATATTAACGATTCCATAGCAACCCTCCCCACCTATGAACTCAACATCACAAATGAAGATAAAAAAGAGGTAAAAATCTTAGAATTTTATGCCAAAACTATCTTTACCTCAGGGGGAGAGGCTTCACCAGGGGGTGCATATTTTCATACAAGAACAAAAGTAAACTATTTGTCTCTCCACTGGAACCATAAAAAAATTTTAAGACTAGAGAGTCCTATCACGATACAACCTTATAGTACAAAACAGATACCCCTCTCAATCTTTGTAAAAAAAGGTGCTCAAGGTGATGGTCCAGGTAAATTAACCATTGCACTTTATGTTAAATATATGGAAAATAAGAAAAAGAAAGAGGAGTTACTGACTATTATTAGCCAATCAGAAGATTATGGATATCAAACAGGATGGTAAATCATCCATCCTGTTGAAAAAATATTATTTTTTTAGTTCTATTTTTGCATCTTTTTTAAGTGTTTTTGTAAGTTCTTGAATTTTTTCACCAAACGCTTTGTTTGTTAACTCTTGCTTCAATCCCTCTTCAACCTCTTCAAGTTTCTTTACACTGGCATCTTTTCTATCATCAAGATAGATAATATGGAAACCAAATTGTGTTTTTACAGGTGTTGTTGTAAATTCACCTTTTTTAAGCTTGTCAGCTGCTGCTGAAAACTCAGGAACCATTCTATCTAAAGAGAACCAACCCAAATCTCCACCATTAGGTCCAGATGGTCCTTCTGATTTTGTTTTAGCAAGGTCAATAAATTTTGCTGCTTTATCTTTTGCTTCTGTTAACTCTTTAATAAGTGCTTCTGCTTTAGCTTTTGCTGCTGCTTTTGCTTTTTCATCATCTTTCTCATCACTCTTAATAAGAATATGACGAGCTTTTAACTGCTTAGGTGTTTTATATCTATCGGCATTCTTTTTATATGCCTCTTCTAAATCTTTTTTACTTAAGCCTTTTTCAATTGCTTTCATCTCTTTTTTCATCCAAACGTCTAAAACAAGACCTTTTTTCAGAATTTCCAACTGTTTTTTATACTCATCAGATTTAGCAATATCTGTTTTCATTGCCGATTGAGCCAGTAATTTTTGCTCAACCACCATATCTAAAACTCTCTGTTTCATTTCAGGATTTAATGTATCATACTTCATCCCTGAAGGTCCCATTGTCATCTCAATATCCATTTGAGTAATCTCTTCACCATTAACAGTACCAAATTTACTCTCTGCTTGTGCCAATGACATAAACATCATTGATGTCAATGCAATTGTAATTGTTTTTTTTATCATAGATAATATCCTTATAATTAATTAAATTTTTAAAATCTTATTTAAAAAAAGTAAATAGATGGTTAATAGAATTTAACATTTACCTAAATTTACTTCTTTATACTCTACATTCATGAGTGAACATGCTCTTTTCATCACATTTTCAATGGTAAATCCAAACTTTTCAAAAAGTAAGTCAGCAGGAGCAGATGCACCAAAACTTTCCATACCCAATACATCGTCTGCATATCGGTAAAATTCTGTTGCTGTTCCAGCCTCTACAGCCAACACTTTTGTCTCTTTTGAAACCACTGTCGATTTATACTCTTCATCTTGCTCATTAAAGAGGTCAAGACAAGGAACAGATACAACGTTGGCTTTAATTCCAAGTACTTCTAAGTGACAAGCAGTTTGTAAACACAACATCAGTTCAGAACCCGATGCCATCAATGTAAAGTTTGCATCTTTTCTAGTTTTTACAATGTATGCTCCATTTGAAACCTCACCAAAATCTCTTTTTGGTTTAAGCGTCTTAAGCTTTTGTCGCGAAAGAACAAAACCATGTGGTGCATTCATAGAAAGAGCTGTTTTCCAAGCTTCTACATTTTCTGTAGCATCAGCAGGTCTCCAAACATAAAAGTTTGGTAAGGCTCTAAACTGGCTAATGTGTTCTATCGGTTCATGAGTTGGTCCATCTTCCCCTACCCCAATAGAATCATGTGTCCATACAAAAAAGTTTTGAATACTTGTCAACGCTGCGATTCTTGCAGATGGTTTTAAGTAGTCAGAGAAAACAAAGAAGGTTGCATTAAATGGAATCACTGTTCCATAAAGAGCCATCGCATTGGTAATCGCAGCCATAGAGTGTTCTCTAATTCCAAAGTGCATGTTTCGCCCTTTAGGGAAGTCACCCATATCTTTCAGATCTGTTTTGTTTGATGGTGCTAAATCGGCTGAACCACCAACAAAACTAGGAATTGCTTTAGCAATTGCATTTAAAATCTTACCATTCGAATCACGTGTTGCCATAGAACCAGTCTCTGTAAAGTCAGGGAATTCAATCTCTGAAAAATCAGGATTTAAAAGTTTCTCCATCGCAACATTTTGTTCAACAAGTGGTGCTTGTTTATGTAAATGAATCCACTGTTTCTCTAACATGTCACCTTTTTCAATCGCTGATCTAAAACGGAGCAACACATCTTCAGGGATATGGAAACTTTCAGCAGGGAATCCCTCTTTCGCTTTTGACTCAGCAATAATGGTCTCACCAAGAGGAGAACCATGCGTTGATGCAGAACCTTCTAACTCCATTGCACCTTTACCTATAATGGTATTGGCAATAATAATTGTTGGTTTTTTAGCAGTTTTCACTTCATTTAAAACAGTGTCTATCTCATCATAGCAATGTCCGTTAATTTTCTTAACATCCCAACCTTGAGCTATAAAACGACCCTCAACATCTTCAGACCAAGCAATGCTTGTGTTACCTTCGATGGTAATTTCATTAGAATCATAAATCAAAACCATGTTGTCAAGATTTAAATGTCCAGCCAAAGAACATGCTTCATAAGAGATTCCTTCTTGTAAATCACCATCACCACATAAACAGTACACTTTATGGTCAATTAGTTCACATGTTTCAGAGTTAACTTGATTTCCTGTATATTTTGAAGCCATGGCAAAACCTACTGCATTTGCAATCCCTTGACCCAAAGGACCAGTGGTTATCTCTACACCATCGGTATGACCAAACTCAGGATGCCCAGGAGTTTTAGAGTCTAATTGTCTAAAGTTCTTTAAATCTTCTAAGCGTAAGTCATAACCCCAAAGGTGTAAAAGAGAGTAAATAAGAGAAGAGCCATGCCCCCCTGAAAATACCAAACGGTCACGGTTTAACCACTTTGGATTTTTAGGGTTATGATTAAGATGCTCGCTCAATACTACAGCAATATCTGCTAAACCCATCGGTGCACCAGGATGTCCTGAGTTCGCTGCTTGTACCATGTCTGCTGCTAAAAATCGAATGGTGTTTGCCATTTTTTTACGCATTTTATTCTCTTCTGTTATTACCATGTAAGTTCCTTTTCTTCTGCAAATAAATTTAGAAAAATAAAATTATATTTTATTTTTCTAAATTTATTGAGTTTAAAAGATGGGGTAAAGTAACCCTATCTATGTCTATATAAATATTTTTTAACTTTATCATTTAAAGAGTTCTGTAAAACTTCATCAAAATGATCAAAACGATTTTCTAAATCAAGTGCCAAAATATCAGCCTCTTTAATGGTTTCTTCTAAACCTATTAAGTTAACAAATGAATTTTTATCTCCATCATTACCTGTTGTTTTTCCAGCCTCTTCTTCACTCTGAGTCTCATCAATAATATCATCTTGAATTTGAAACAATAAACCTAAATCAATACCAAAATTATAGAGTTCATCTTGTTTTCTTTTTTCCAATCCAACAATCACAGCTCCCATAAGTAAAGAAGTTGCTATCAATTTTGCTGTTTTGTTTTTATGTAGTACTTTCACTTGCTCCAAAGTTAAAGGTTCATTTTCAAAGTGCAAGTCAATTGCCTGACCTAGAACCATCCCATAAGTCCCACCATCCCGAGCCAATAACTCAATCAATTTAACTTTAATATCATCTCGTAAAGGTGCTTTGGCTATATGATAAAAAGCCTCTGTATTAAGTGCATCTCCTGCTAAAATGGCTGTTGTTTCATCATATGTAATGTGTAATGTCTCAAAACCTCGACGCAAAGGAGCATCATCCATAGCAGGAAGGTCATCATGTATCAGAGAGTAGGTATGTAAAAACTCCATAGCCAATGCAGGAGCTAATGCACTTTCACAAAGTAAAGGGGCATACGCTTCTACAACTGATAAAAGCAACATGGGACGAAAACGTTTACCACCAGCCAGTAACATAACAGATAGAGCATCATTATAATGAGGGTGAAAGGTCTCTACTTTCGGTAAATTTTCTTGGAGATAAACTTCAAATCTATGCATAAATTATTCTTATTTTTTTGGCAACATTATAACCAAAATGTTATAAAAAGTGATACGTTTAAAAGATTTAAGGGGGTTTTTGTTCATTTTAAAGGTGGAAAGACCACCTTTAATTGTAAATACTGTAATTAAACAGCTGTTACGTTTTCAGCTTGTGGACCTTTTTGGCCTTCACCGATTTCAAATGTTACAGCTTGACCATCTGCAAGAGAAACTCTACCACCACTTGGGTTGTTTACTTGTCTGAAGTGAACAAATACATCTGCTCCTCCACTTGCTTGTTCAATAAATCCATAACCTTTTTCATCGTTGAACCATTTTACAGTTCCATTAACTAATTCTGCCATTGTCGTACCTTTGTAAATATATAACTTCTCTAAAAAACTCAATTCTTAGATAAAGTCGAATCAAAATGGAGAAGAAATATATTTTTCACACTCATCTTTCATCTAGGAATTATTATAGCTAGTTAGTTTAAAACTCTTCCTTATTCTTAGTAAATTTTTAAAATAAGTCAAATTATTGGGAAAATTGCCATTAGAGTAAAATATTAATGATATAGATAAAAACATTTAGTTTTAGCCTCCAATAGTAGAAATTACAGATCTTTTGTTTACTTTATTTCAGCGAAAAGATAATCATAAACCTCCATGGTTGTTTCAAAAGCCTCTTCTCTTCCTGAACGTTTTTTCTTTAGCTCCTTTTTCATCAGTGTTATCAATTCACGTAATCTTGATGTCACTTCACGTTTACACCCTTTTTTCTCTTTAGCATTACAATTTTCTATGAGTAAAATCATTTGAGGAAGAAGAGAAGCTGAAAGCTTATTGTACATCACTCCATAAGCTCGTTGTTCTAAAAACTGTTCTACTGTACTCTCTTGTGCTTTAGTATAGCCCCATATTTCTCTTATATAGGCTATTTGGTCATCAATATAAGTATGTTTCTTCTCTTCAATCTTGATATGTTTTTTTCTTACTTTCTCCAACTCTTTAAAATTTTCACTTTTTGGTATAAAAGTTTTTTTCTTTTTTCTCTCCCATAATAGATGAAGTAATCCAAAAAGTGAAAGAAAAAGAAACAACAAAAGTGCTTTCTGATAAATAAGCCCTATCAATGATATAAAAAATAATGTTAAGTAAAAATATATATTCATATCTCTATTATATTGTTATAATATTAGAAAAAAGATGATTTATGTTAGAAAAAAAATTTAAACAACTCTGTCATAGATTTTCAAAAGACAAAGAACAAATAGAGAAACTTTGGAAAGAGATAAAAAGTATTCATACTACAAAAGAGCGATACTATCACAATATGAAACATCTTGAATATATTTATAACGAACTCTCCAATCCTGATAGTGTTATGGAGTTTAGTATTTTTTATCATGATATTATTTACAATGTAACACAAGAAGATAACGAAGAACAAAGTGCCTTACTTTGTAAAAAACGATTAGAAAACATAAATCTACCCTCCAAATATATATTGGAAATTACTCAACTTATTCATGAAACGAAAACACATATACCAAGTTCGAAACGTAATGCTCTTTTCTTAGATGCAGACTTAGCTATTTTGGCTTCTTGTCCAAAAATTTATAATCAATATCTTCAAAACATACGTAAAGAGTATGTCATATATAGTGATACTATTTACAATACTGGTCGAAAAAAAATATTGAAGTATTTTTTAGAGAAAGAGAGAATTTATATGAGCGATTATTTTTATGAGCTTTATGAAGATAAGGCTCGAAACAACATAACAATAGAGTATAATTCTCTAATTTAAAACACAAAGGAACTCCATGTGTGACTTTAACAACTTAACAGATGAAGAGAAACTTCATTACCATCAACTCATACTAACCTCTGCCAATAACTATGGAGGGATAAACTTTTTTTTACAACTTATAGAGAAACTTAGAGAAGTCACTCCTCACCCATTAAGTAGCAGACACCAAGACTTTTTATTTGATTTAGGAAACATCCGTTGGAACAAAACAATTTTCCAAGATAAAATAGACTTAATAGCACAAAGAAGAAAAAATAAAGAGAAGAGTGAAAACTTTCTTCCAAATAAAGAAGATAAGAGTTACAAACGTACATTAAATCTCATTAAAACACTTTCTCCCATTACATTTTCAGTAAGACCAGCATTAAGAGAAGATGGAGAGGGATTTGATTTTAAAGCATTTGATAAAATAGATGAAGAAGTGACAAGATTAAACCCCATATTTGAAGTTTTATTCTTTTGTTCTACAGAAACGGTCAAAAAAATATTAAATTATAAATAAAAAATTTTCCCCAAACAGGGAAAATAAAAAATTATTCTGATTTTTTAGTTTCAGATTTTTTCTTATCTGAATTCTCTTTTGTCTTAGAAGTTTTTTTCTCAGACTTCTTTTTTGTTGTCGTTTTTTTGTCAGACTTTTTCTTATCTAAATTCTCTTTTTTATCTGTGGTTTCTTTCTCAGACTTCTTTTTTGTTGTGTTTTTTTTGTCAGACTTTTTCTTATCTGAAGTAGCTTTTTTAGTTGTAGTTTTTTTTCCACCACAAGCAACAGATTTAATATCTGACTTTACATTTTTAATCATAACTTTACCGAAACCCTTAATATTAATAAGGTCATCTGCTGACTTCAACTTAGTTGTCTTTCTATATTTAATAATGGCGGCAGCCTTTTTTTCACCGATACCTTTAATACACATCAACTCATCTTTAGATGCAGTTTGTACATTGATTGAAAAGAGAAATGAAACACTCAATACCATAAAAAATAAAATTTTCTTCATACGTAATCCTTTAGTTTTATTAACCTTTCATTATAATAGATAATTGTTAAATAACTGTGAAAAAAAGAAATATATAAAAAATAAAAATTAAGAAAAGTAAAAATAAGAAATAAAATCAAAAGTGACAATAATAAAAAAAAGAAAAAAAGGGAAAGAAGAAAAATCAAAGAGGCAGCGACCTACATTCCCAATCCAGACAGGATAAGTATTATCGGCGATGGGAGGCTTGACTTC
>Ga0256827_10000483_pt1 | contig 24653 bp, 20 predicted proteins | sample CV84metaG_FD_185977 | JGI IMG/M metagenome (GOLD analysis project Ga0256827, IMG submission 185977) | Hydrothermal vent microbial communities from East Pacific Rise, Pacific Ocean - CV84 | ecosystem: Environmental > Aquatic > Marine > Hydrothermal vents | place: Pacific Ocean: East Pacific Rise...
AATACGCCTCCATAAAACCATCGTACTATATGCGAGCTTTGGCATATCCGGCATGAGTCATCTATATCCGGTTTTTCCCTATAGCATAACCATAAAGCACCAAAGTAAAATCAATGGCGAAATCAATAAAACTAAAAAGGAAATAAGATTACTGAATAATCAGCTTTTCTACAAACTGAGCCTCTTCTTTTTGAAGTGCCAAGAAATAAATCCCTTTATTAAGGAAAGACACATCCAAAGATGCCGTTTGATTTCGGAATAGCATCAGCTTCCCGGCGTATACTATCTTACCACTGATATCTATGATCTGATAATCGAAATCACCGGCTATCACATCCGAAGAAATATTGAGCAGGCCACGACCCGGATTAGGAAATACCTCAAAAGAATTGAATGTTTCTTCTGTAGGATCCGAAATACCGGAGATGCCGTTATAAGAGGTTAATACACTCAGGATATCATCAACATTGGCAATAGGCCAGATATCATTTTCTACAATATTATACTGATAAGGCACCACATCTATCACTGTAGTATCCACACCGCCAATGGTGGTGTCGCGGGGAATGGAATCAACCGCCATTAAAGTATCAGGCAAAGACGGGCTAATCAAAATTAAAGTCGGGAACGACTGAATATCATAAGCTTCGGAAATGGCATCACCCCCATGAGTACCGGCAACAATGGGTGTTTCTAACGAGAGGCTATCCGCATAACTCCTGCAAGCACTACTATCGCTGCCCACATTTACCGAGATAAAAATCACATCGGTTTGGTTCATACCAAGATTTTGATAAGCCTCGGTCACAATCTGAGATGTTTGGCCACAAAGCTCACTTTCGTTAAAGAAAAACTCCATAGCAACATATTTTTGCTGATTAAGCAAAATATCTGATAGTGTCATCGTATCTTCATCAATAGTGATAGCTGTAAAATCGGGCGACAAACGCTGTGTTGTTTGCGCAAAAGAACCCGCTATAAGAGATGTGAAGAGGAATAAGAGTATATTTTTAATCATCGGTTTTTGTTTTTTATTTGAGCTGGTAAAGATAATAGTTTGTTAGAAATATTACCGATTAAAAAGTTTTTTTAAGATTATTCGTTTGGCAACAGCTCTTTTATGAAAAAAAACCTTCTCATCATTTATCCTAAAATACCGATGTTAGCAGATGTAAGCACCCTTGCTCTACAAAATAAATGGGGCAAGATATGCCTATTTAACCAAGAACCAATCAGGGTCGATAAAGCGACTGATTTTCTCACCATAAGTCTCCACATGTTTATTGTCTTCGACTTTAAAAGTGATTCTCTCCCCATATTTTCTTGAAATAATAATATAGGATTCTTTCAGGTCTTCATCTATTCTGATATATCTGGCCAAATCATCTTTATAAGGGATATTTAAACTCTCGTGGCAAACAGGGCAGTAAATATCAACAACATCCCCTTCTTCTACTTGTAAAGTATCGCTATGGGTACTCGTATAATTCCCAATCTCCTGATGCAAAAGCAATAAACCTTTATTATCCGAACTTTTTTTGGCTGATAAAATGATATGATTATCTGCATTAATAGCAGAACGACAGTGTGGGCATAAATATGTAACTTTCATCTTCTTTGTTTTTAACATTAACCACCAAACAGGGTTAAAATCTGATCTGTAAATACACTAAACTAAGCTATTAGCTCAGACATAAAGATAGTGTATTTTAAAGAAAATAGCAAGGAAACAGGGGTAATTTATTGGAGAATCATCAAGACTATAAAACACCAACAATCTCTTTTAATAGCGATTCATTCTCTTCCAACACCGTTCCAATAACGATTAAATCGGCTCCGGCCTCAAACTTCTCTGCTGCGGCTTGTGATGTTCTGATACCACCACCCACAATTAATGGAACAGCTACGGTTTTCTTTACCAGACGAATCATTTCGGGCGACACACTGTTTTTGGCCCCACTACCGGCATCCAGATAAACCGTTTTCATGCCTATCATTTCACCTGCCTTGGCTGTTAAGGCTGCAATGTCCGGTTTATCATAAGGGATAGGCAAGGTATTGCTAATATATTGCGCTGTCGTCATGCGGCCACCATCAATCAGCATATAAGCCGTTGATATGGTCTCAATACCGGCATCCAAAATATAAGGTACAGATTCTACATGTTTCCCAATCAATAAATCGGCATTTCGCCCCGAGATCAAAGATAAAAACAATAGGGCATCAGCTTTGCTGTTAACTTGCATCACACTCCCCGGGAAAATAACCAAAGGGACATCTGTTTCATCTTTAAAAGCTTGCAAACATTTATCCAGCAAATCTTTACTCAATAAACTACCTCCAATAAAAAAATAATCTACAGGATATTCGGCCATTCTTTTAGCCAGACCTACAAAATCATCAGCGCCATGCTTATCAGGATCTATTAAAACAGCTAACTGCTTTTGACCGGCTTGTGATTTTTGAATGATTTGAGAATAAATATCCATGATTAGTGTTTGGAGTTCAAAAGTACATTTTTTTTAATACTATATCCATTTAATGGCTATCAAATCTACCACCTGGTTTAAATAATAAGCAATGGTGTTTGTGATTGCTACGCCTTCGCTTCGTCCAACAATATACACGATAAACACCACATAAATACTAATCAAGGCGACTCCTTTAACCACACCCAGCCCATTTTTGGTCATATAAATTCCAAAAGCAATAATGGTGAGTAAGAGCAAGAACATCCTGAGTTCGCCACTTTGCGCCACCACTTGGGGTGACATTTGAATGGGACTGTAGATTATAGTGTAAAGAAATAATGGCAAACCTAAAGCAAAGCTGATATCAAAGATATTACTTCCCAAAGCGTTAGAAACAGCATCGTCATAATTCCCTTTTTGAGCGTCGCGCATAGACAAAATGGTATCCGGAACACTGGAAGCAGCTGAAGCTAACGCGATAGCCAGAAACATAATCGGCACATCGAAATAAACGCCCATCTGTTCAATGGAATGAACCAAAAGCAAACAAGCAGCAGCTATCACAAAGGTAGACACCACTAATAAGGTCCAGGCATTAGAGTTTCTGATTTTATTTCTCCCGAGTATCAAAGATGACAGGTTTAAGGTGAAGAAGCTTTTGATTGCCGGCATTTTTTCAACCTCCAGGTCAAAATCGGCGATTTCGTTTCTATCTTTCTTCTTCATGCTGCTGAGGGTATAGGTGGCATAAACTACATACACCAACATCAGCACAAGTCCATGCCCCCAATGTAATGAGTCACCACTAATCATAGTGATTAAGATCAGCTCAGCCAAAATCAATGAGATCCCATCGCGAAGCACCACCTTCCTGCTCACATAAATACGTTTAGCCACACCGGAAAAAACCACCACAAAGATAACGACAGCAGGAATAATCATCCCATTAAAAATGGCGCTTCCGGCTGTGGTTCCAATACCTCCACTAAAACCATCTTCGTCCTTCAAATAAAATAAAAAGAAAAAGGTCGTCAGCACTTCGGGCATCGAACTGGCTACAGCGTTAATAGTGGCCCCTTTTACGCCCTCAGTCATATGCCTGCCCAGATAACTTGCAGCAGCTTCGAAGCCATCGCTCGCTCGCCATATGACAATACAAGTGACTAAGATGTAAAAGAATAATAAAAAAATCGTCATGAAGAAAAATTTAATTTGACAGACACAAAAATATAAAAAAGAGAAATGAAAGCCTAATAAATAATTGAACAAGTTTTTTTACCTTTGTCCCTCATAATTAAACCCAAAAAATGAAAAAGACTTTACTAATGGCATTAGCTATTGTATTTAGCATAGCTACTCATGCCAAAACCATTGAGAAATCTTATTTTTATACTGATTTTCAACTCCAGCAGAGTGGAGATTATTTTTTAATTCAAGCTCCCGGAGCTTTAAACACAGCTATTACAGGTCAAGCCCTATTGCCCTGGTATGCTGCAAAGCTCCTCCTGCCTCCCGGCGAAGTTATTGAAAGTGTTGAATTTATCGGGCAGAATCCGGTAGAAATCCCCGGCTCTTTTCAGTTAATGCCTAAGCAATATGCACAACCTATCAGCAAAGGTGGTAGTGGTATTTTTGCAAAGGACAAGGCTTTTTATCAATCTGATGAAGCCTATCCCAAAGAGAACATCACCAATGGAGGTACTAATTTCTGGGCCGGCCATGGTATCGGCTTTGTCAATTACACCCCTTTTATCTATCATGCTAAAAGCGGAATGATCTCCTATTATTCTCAAGTAACTATTGTTGTAAAAACAAAGCCTTCGCCCAAAGCCCAGGCCGCTCAGTTACTTTTGAACCAACAGGAAAACATACAAACACAAATAGCTTCGTTTATTGATAATCCTGAAGCCTTAAAAGCCTATCCCACACAAATATCTAAAAATGATGATTATGATTACCTGATCATTACACCACAAGAGTTTGTTAGCGAATTCGATACTTTAGTTAAACATTATCTCGTGAGAGGTTTAAAGACTATCGTAAAAAGCAAAGAAGAGATTCTCTCGGAGATGAGTGGACAGGATGGCCCTGAAAAAATAAGAAACTATATCATTCAGGAATATAGCAACCACGCTATTTCGTATGTGATGCTGGGTGGCGATGTAGAACATATCCCCTACCGTGGGTTTTATTGTTCCGTTCAATCTTCTTCGGTTTACGAAGATGACAACATCCCTTCGGACTTATATTACTCTGCTTTAGATGGCAGCTGGAATGATGATGGTGATGATAAATGGGGTGAAATTGGAGAAGACGACTTACTACCCGAAGTAGCAGTGGCGCGTTTTTCTTTTTCAAATAATACCGAATTATCCAGTATGCTCCATAAAACCATCTCGTATCAAACAGCTCCTGTTATCGGTAATTTAGGCCATACATTAATGGCAGGCGAACACCTGTACGATAACCCTCAGACCTATGGTTCCGATTATTTAGAGATGATAATTGGTTATAAAAACGAAAACGGTTACGAAACCACCGGTATCCCCGAAGACAACGACTTTACCAAGCTTTATGCTTCGGAAAGCAACTGGACTTCTTCGCAATTAACTAACGAAATAAATCTGGGTAAAAACTTTGTTCACCATTGTGGTCACGCTAACGTCAATACCGTGATGGGTTATTATACCAGCGATATTACCAATAGCACCTTTGCCAGTGCCAATGGTGTAGATGCCCAATTTACCAATGTGTATACTCATGGTTGTATTTGCGGTTCGTTTGATGCCGACGATTGTATTGCCGAACATATGGTAAAGATTGACAATTTTGCGGCTGCTTTTATTGGAAATTCCCGCTACGGATGGTTTAACGAAGGTCAAACAGAAGGCCCTTCCGCTCATATCCACCGCGAATTCACCGATGCTTTATATACCGATTCTTTACACCGTATTGGTATGGCTCATATGGAATCGAAGTACGCCACAGCCCCCTGGGTAAATGCTTCAGGACAATGGGAAGAAGGTGCTTTACGTTGGTGTTTCTACGATTGTAACGTCTTAGGCGATCCTGCCATGTCGGTATGGACAGCTGAGCCATGGGATATTGATGTCAGTTATCCAAGCGCAATCACCATCGGACAAAATACGGTTGAAGTAGCGATTTCTTCCAACGGAAACCCTACCGAAGGTTTAACAGCGGCTTTGGTAAAGGACAATATTTTATATGGCGCTTCATTGTCAAACGCCAACGGCATTTGCCAAATCAACCTCGACCCTGTGTTTACCGTTCCCGGAATGGCCAAATTGTATGTATCCGGATTTAACTGTACACCACATGAGTATGATGTTCAAATTATTCCTGCCGAAGGTTCTTATATCATTCTTAATGAGTATACCATCGATGATGCATCAGAAAATAATAACCAGGTTCTGGATTATAAGGAAACCGTGAATTTAGACATGGTGCTTGAGAATGTGGGGAACGAAGATGCTGCAGCTGTGATGGCTCAAATCTCTTGCGAAGATCCACATATCACCATCAATGCTGCCGAAGCCGAATTTGGAAATATCAATGGTAACTCAAGCCAGGCTCTTGATGCCGCTTTTAACATCAGCCTTTCCGATGGTGTCGAGGATTTATCTTCTATGGCCTTCAGCCTAAATATAACAAGTGGTGACGAAGAATGGGAAAGCTCTTTTAATATTGTGGCACATGCCCCAAAACTACAGGTTTTAGATTTTAATATTAATGACGAATCGGGTAACGACAACGGTGTTTTAGATCCGGGAGAAACAGTGATTATGACCATAAACTTTGCAAATAATGGCTCCAGCCTAAGTGAGGAAATTGCTGCTGTATTATCCGGTAACGATAGCTTTATCAGCATTGTTAATGGTAGCCAAAACACAGCAGCCTTAAACCCCGGAGAACAAACAAGCTTAGATTTTGAGATAAGCGTGAGCAATGATGCCGAAACCGGTGATGTGGCAAATCTGTCTTTTAACTTAACAAGTGGCAGCTACGAGGCATTGATGTCGTATACTTTACCTATAGGACTACAAATTGAAGACTGGGAAACCGGTGATTTTAATCAATATAATTGGGAATTCTCCGGTAATGCCGACTGGACCATCTCTACAGATGTGAGTTACGAAGGAGGATCTTCGGCACAATCGGGTAGTATCACCGACAATCAGAGGAGTGAGATGACATTGGAAGTAAATGTGGCCAATCCAGATAGTATCAGCTTTTATTATAAGGTGTCTTCCGAAATGAATTACGATTATCTGCGTTTTTATATTGATGAGAATGAAAAAGACAAATGGTCCGGAGAACAAGGATGGGCACGTAAAGCTTACTTTGTCAGCAATGGCGACCACAGTTTTAAATGGTCATATACCAAAGATGGTTCTGCTACTAATGGTAGCGATATGGCCTGGGTAGATTATATTGTGTTCCCAAGCATGGGAATCGTCAACCATACTCAAAACATCTCTAATGTTTCTTTAGAGTTAAACCTTTATCCTAATCCTGTCCGTCAAACAGCACAGTTATCGTTCACCAACGATAAGAAACAAGCCTTAAGCGTTCAAATCATCAATCAAAACGGCCAGCTTGTTTTATTCTCTAAAAGCGAAATGCTTTCGCAGGGACCTCAAAATATGTCGTTTGACCTATCTCGCCTAAGCAGTGGCACTTATACCATTGTCCTAAAAGGAAAAGGCACTTTATCAAGCATTACATTTATTAAGATGTAAACAACCTGCTATACTTTAAATTATATAAGGAGGCAATAAAATCATCCGATGACTATTTAAAAGATATGAATAGTCATCGGATGATTACTTATACTATTTTACCAGAAATAATGAATGTATTTTCGTGAACACTACGAGCCGTTTTATTACGGTCTTCTGATACTTCTCGTAGAGTATTATTTTTGTTGTAAAAGATTTAATAGCTCTTTGGGGTCTTGTCTATTATCCCAGAATCCTGTAATTATTATCCGAGCCAACTGAATTTGATAGAAAATGGAATAATGTCTCAAAGCAATTACTCTTGTTTTTGCGAAATCTGTTTCCTTCCCCATTTTAGGATGAGATTTTAACAAGTCCGTTCTTTCAGTGATTAATAAATTCAGTTTTTTAGAATAGTTGTTATTCTTATTGCGTTTATTCCAATAATCAAAAACATGATCTCTTTGATATTTGGCTGTTTGTGTCCAAAATACTACTAAGTCATCCATTTCTTATCTTCTTCTTCCAATTCGGTTTCAGAAATCAGATTTCCTTGTTTAATATCTTTTTCGCTCATCCATAACATCTCTAATTGATATGAATTTAAAACAAATTTTTCTTCGGGTTTTGTTAAGTTAAAAATAGTATCAATAGCATTTAACAATTTTTCATCTCTGGTTAACAGTATTCTGTCAATCAATCTATTTCTTATATTTTCAATAGTTGCCATAAAGCTTTACCTTTTTACAAAAATAATACTTTTTCTTTACTTCTGAGATTGATCCAAAGACCTTCATCATATTTATTAATAGTAGGCTTTAACATATCCCCAAATATTATAATAATTAGCCATATTATGCAATAATACAATAAGACCTTGTATACTTTGAATTATATAGGGTGGCAATAAAATCATCCGATGACTATTTAAAAGATATGAATAGTCATCGGATGATTACTTATACTATTTTACCAGAATCAAAAAATAATGATAAGATTGTATAAATTCTCGTATTTTTGCAGCGAATTTTGAAATAACAATTATGAGTAAACCAGAGATAGATGCTTCGAAGACTAAAACATCTTTGAACTTCATTGAACAGATAATAGAAGAAGATATTAAGAACGGGAAAAACGAAGCCCGTGTGCATACACGTTTTCCGCCGGAGCCTAACGGTTATTTGCATATTGGCCATGCCAAATCCATTTGTTTAAACTTTGGATTAGCCGAAAAATACAATGGCAAATGTAACCTCCGCTTTGATGATACTAATCCTGTTAAAGAAGATGTGGAATATGTAGATTCTATTATTGAAGATGTAAAATGGTTGGGTTTTGATTATGAAGACCGCTTGTTTTATGCCAGCGATTATTTTGACAGGATGTACGAATTGGCTCAGGAACTAATCAAACAAGGCAAAGCTTATGTTTGTGATTTATCGGCAGAGGAAACCAGCCAAATGCGTGGCACACCTCAAAAACCCGCCGAGCCAAGCCCCTATCGTAACAGAGCAGTAGAAGAAAACCTCAGGCTTTTAGAGCAAATGAAAAATGGAGACTTCGAAGATAGCTCCAAAACCCTTAGAGCTAAAATAGACCTGGCTTCTCCAAATATGCATATGCGCGATCCGGCACTTTACCGTATCCGCCACGCTGAGCATCACCGTACCGGTAATAAATGGTGCATTTATCCTATGTACGACTGGGCACACGGTCTGGAAGATAGTACCGAAAAAATCACTCACTCACTTTGTACTTTAGAATTCGAAAACCACCGTCCGCTGTACGATTGGTTTTTAGATCAATTGGATGTGTTCCATCCTCAACAAATTGAATTTGCCCGTTTAAACCTTACTTATACCATTATGAGTAAGCGTAAGCTACTGGAATTGGTAGAAACAGGTATCGTAAGCTCCTGGGACGACCCCAGAATGCCTACCATCTCGGGAATGAGACGCCGAGGCTATACTGCCGCTAGTATCCGGAATTTCTCCGATACCATCGGCATTGCCAAACGTAATAATGTGATTGATGTGGCTTTATTAGAGCATCACGTGAGAGAAGATTTAAACAAAACGGCTAATCGTGTGATGGGCGTTTTAGATCCTTTAAAGGTGGTGATTACCAATTACCCCGAAGGCCAAAGCGAAGAAGTAGAAGCCATTAACAACCCCGAAGATGACAGTGCCGGTACCCGTATGCTCCCTTTTAGCCGTGAGATTTATATTGAGCGTAGCGACTATATGGACGATGCACCCAAGAAATTCTTCAGAATGACTTTGGGCAAAGAAGTCCGATTAAAGTATGCCTACTTTGCCACTTGTAACGAAGTCATCAGAGACGAAACAGGTCATATCACCGAGCTTCGTTGTACTTACGACCCACTTTCGAAAGGTGGTAAATCTCCCGATGGCAGAAAAGTAAAAGGCGCCATGCATTGGGTAGATGCTAATGACAACGTAGAAGCTGAAATCCGTTTATACGACAGGCTTTTTAATGTGGAATCCCCTGATGGCGATAAAGACAAAGACTTTAAAGATTTTATCAACCCCGACAGCTTACAAATCATTAAAAAAGCATTTGTTGAACGTTCGGTAAAAGAAGCACCGGCTTTAACACATTATCAATTTGAACGTACCGGCTATTTTTGTGTTGATAAAGACAGCACCGAGAACAAAATGGTGATTAACCGTACAGTGAATCTTAAAGCAGGAAAAAAGAAATAGATCAAATCTATTAAAAAACAAAAAGGTGGCTGAATCGTTTCAACCACCTTTTTTTGTTTTAGTATTTACGGTCTTTATCCCATAATAGCCTTAACACCAGGAAGTACTTTACCTTCCATATATTCTAATAAGGCACCACCGCCGGTAGATACATAGCTCACTTGATCAGCTAATTTATATTTATTGATGGCTGCTACAGAATCACCACCGCCAATCAGGCTATAAGCGCCATTCTTTGTGGTTTCGGCCACCGATAAAGCCACAGCCTTAGTCCCATGAGCAAAATTATCCATCTCAAAAACACCCATTGGACCGTTCCAAAGAATGGTTTTGCTTTTCATTAATACCTCATGGAAATTGGCACGTGTTTTTTCGCCTATATCTAATCCCATCCAGCCATCTTCAATCTCACCGGCATCCACAAGACCACGATTGGCATCATTAGCAAAATCATCGGCCACAACAGTATCCACAGGAAAATGTAATGTAACACCTTTAGCCTTGGCTTTGTCTAATAAAGCTAAGGCCGTATCAATTAAATCATTCTCAACTAATGAGTTACCAATCTTTCCTCCTTGTGCTTTCGAGAAAGTATAAGCCATACCACCAGCAATGATGATATTATCGGCTTTATCTAATAAGTTCTCAATAAGAGTGATCTTATCAGATACCTTAGCACCTCCTAAGATGGCTGTAAAAGGTTTCTCCGATTGTGTTAATACTTTATTTACATTGGCTAATTCGTTATACATCACATAACCAAACATTTTGTGATCGGGAAAGAACTCCGCTACAATAGTCGTGCTGGCATGTGCTCTGTGTGCTGTACCAAAAGCATCATTCACATACACATCGCCATGATGGCTGAGCTTCTCGGCAAATGCTTTATCTCCTTTGGTTTCTTCTTTATAGAAACGCAGATTCTCTAATAATAACACCTCCCCGGCCTTTAAAGAAGCACTCAGCTTCTCGGCATCTTCGCCTATGCAATCGGAAGCAAACTTAACATCAACACCTAATTTCTCAGACAATGTAGGAACAATATGCTCCAAAGAGAATTTATGCTCAGGTCCTGTTTTAGGTCTTCCCAGATGAGACATCAACACCACCGAACCACCATCGTTCAATATCTTTTTAATCGTTGGTATGGCGGCATTTATTCTTGTAAGGTCAGTTATTTCAAATTTATCGTTTAAAGGCACATTAAAATCTACTCTGATAAGAGCTCTTTTCCCTGAAAAAGAAATATCATCTATTGTTTTCATTTGCATGTTTTTAGTTTGTACTACATATTTTTAACTTCCATCAAGCCATATATGTAACATTATTATTTTAATCATTTTTCGAGCCGCAAAATTACATATTAATTTCACTCTATTTATAAATCTTTTTAAAGGTTTAAGTAATTCTCTGAAATATATACCTTTATCATTATTTTCTTTACATCAAAGGATTAGTCTGCTATTTTTGTAAGCTTAGAAAAAGACATCAACAAACTAAAATATGAAAACTCAAGCAACAGCTGGTAATTTTGGCAAGAAAGTTCGATCCGATTGTTATATCGAGATGGAACTACTACAGAGTGGCGGACTTCAAATTAATCTTCAATCAAAAGTAGAAGTCATGTTTGGCAGAGCTAACAGAGAGCTGATAAAGGACATCTTGACTTTTTTCGATATCAAACATGCTGTTATTAATATACAAGACTCCGGTGCCCTGCCCTTTGTAATAGCGGCCCGATTAGAAGCTTGTATCAAAGAACTGACCGATACCACCAAAGAGTATCTCTTGGAACTACAAGAATTTAATACCAGCAATACCACCAAAGAGCAACAACGTTTTAGTCGTTTATACCTCCCCGGAAACACCCCAAGCATGATGCTCAATGCCGGTATTCATCAACCCAATGGCTTAATATTGGATCTGGAAGATGCTGTAGCTCCAAACAAAAAACACGAAGCCCGTTTTATGGTTCGTAATGCTTTAAGAAGCCTGAATTTTTATGGAGCCGAACGGATGGTACGTATCAACCAGGGCGACAAAGGTCTTGAGGATTTGGAATATGTGATCCCTCATCATGTGAATCTAATCTTAGTGCCTAAGGTGGAAGAAGCCGGCCAGTTAATAGCTGTTCAAAAAAGAATAGACGATATTAAATCTAAAAACAATATCGAACATCCTATCTGGCTGATGCCCATTATCGAAAGTGCCAAAGGCGTGATGAATGCCTATGCCATTGCTCAGGCTACCGAAACCGTTTCTTCCATGGCCATTGGTCTGGAGGACTATACTGCCGACCTGGGCGTGAGAAGAACACAAGAAGCTAACGAATCCTATTTTGCCCGAAATATGGTGGTAACAGCCTCGGTGGCAGCCGGCATTCAGCCCATCGACTCTGTATATTCCGATGTGAGCGATATGGAAGGCCTGGCCGAAAACGTGAAAACTTCAAAAAGCTTAGGCTTCACCGGTATGGGCTGTATTCATCCCCGGCAGGTGCGCGTGATCCACGAACACTATGCCCCTGTACAAGCCGAGATTGAAAAAGCACAAAAAATATATCTGGCCTTTTTAGAAGCCAAAGAGAAAGGACTCGGTGTGGTTTCTTTGGGGACCAAAATGATTGATGCACCGGTGGTAAAACGTGCCGAAAAATTAATTAAATTGGCTGTGGATACCGGGAAACTGGAAAAGGATTGGATGGAACCAATGGCTACTAACTAAATACCAAAGTCTGGTAGGCAGAAGTAAGAAATAATGTTAATTGCCATTAGTAAACGGCACACAGCCAAAAGCTAATAGCTAATAGCCCTAAACAAAATGAAAAAATACGATAAATTAGTAAAAAATGCCGTTGGCAGAATAGTTCCCGAGATTATTAATGGCGAAGCACATGTCCCTTTTCAGGGAGTGGCCAAATATAAACCTACAGGCAGGAAACATGCCCCCAGGATTCCTTCTTGTGCCGACTATCCCGAAGATGGAAATAAGTTGGTCCCTAACCTGAAAGAAGCCCTGATAAAAGCCGGCCTCAAAGATGGGATGACCATTAGCACCCACCACCACTTTAGAAATGGAGATTTAATCGCCGTACAGGTCTTTGATATTGCTCACGAACTGGGCGTGAAAGATTTACGTTGGTATCCTTCGGCTTCCTTTCCCAGTCAGGCTCGCCTCACAGAATATCTGGCCGATGGCACCATCAGCCATATCGAAGGTAGCATGAACGGTCCCTTAGGAAAATTCTGCTCCGAAGGCAAGATGAAAAAACTTGCAATCCTACGCTCTCATGGTGGCAGATATCAAGCCATACAAGATGGTGAAGTACAAATAGACATTGCTGTTATTGCAGCACCTACAGCCGATGCTTTTGGTAATGCCAATGGCACCAATGGCCCTGCAGCTTGTGGACTCTTGGGTTTTGCTTTAGGCGATTCGCAATATGCCGATAAAGTAATCGTAGTCACCGATAATTTAGTGCCATTCCCTTGTGTTCCCTGGCAAATACATGGCAACTATGTAGATTATACCGTATTGGTAGATAAGGTAGGCGATCCCAGTAAAATTATCTCCGGCACTACCAATATCACCAAAAGCCCCGATCGTTTACTGATAGCCGAGATGACAGCCCAGTTCTGCGAGGAAGCAGGCATAGTACAAGATGGCTTCAGCTATCAGGCCGGTGCCGGTGGTACTGCCCTCAGTATTGGTCTTTATTTTGAAGAAATCTTAAGAGAGAAGGGTTGGAAAGCTCGTTTTATCCGTGCCGGCAGTAATCAATATCCGGTGAGTATGTTAGAAAACGGCTTAGTAGATTATATATTAGATGGCCAAACATTCGATTTGGAGGGTGTTCGTTCCATGAGAGAAAACGCCAACCACCTCGACACCAGTCCGTTTACAAGCTATAACTACCACAGCAAAGGCAATTTCGCCAGTATGGTAGATGTGGTTATTTTAGGCGCTACCGAAGTAGATGTCAATTTTAATGCTAATGTGGTAACGCATAGCGATGGGCAACTCCTCCATGGTATTGGAGGCTGGCAAAATTGCCTATTCTCTAAATGCACCATCCTGCCTATTCCTCTGTTCCGCGATCGTATTCCGGTGATAGTGGATGAAGTCACCACCATTTGTGGCCCGGGTGAATTAATAGATGTGATTGCTACCGAAAGAGGCATCGCCATCAATCCTCGTCGTACCGATTTAATTGAGAAACTGAAAGACTCCAAACTCCCTATTAAAACTATTGAAGAGCTCAAAGCCGAAGCCGAAGCCATCTGTGGCAAAGCCGATAAGCCCGAGTTCACCGATGAAATTGTGGCTGCCATTAAGTGGGTAGACGGAACAATTATCGATGTGGTTCGCAAAGTAAAAGAAGCCGTTAATAAATAACCGGTATTAGTTCAAAATCAAATGCTTAATAATAGAAAACATTCTGCGCAAAAAGCAGAACTTCATCCAAGAAGCAAACATCGTGAACAATACGATTTTAAGCAGCTGATAAAAAGCCATGCCGAATTGGCGGTTTTTGTAAAGCCAAACAACTACGGCAACTACGCTATCGATTTCTTTAATCCAAAGGCCGTTACGGCATTAAATACTGCTCTTTTAAAGCATTTCTATGATCTTGAATTTTGGGAAATCCCCAAAGGATATCTTTGCCCGCCTATTCCCGGAAGAGCAGATTATATTCATTATATGGCCGATGTATTGGCAGAGAATCATCAAGGGGACATCCCCCGGGGTGAAAATATAAAATGTCTGGATATTGGCGTTGGGGCTAATTGTGTTTACCCTATTATTGGGCATCAGGAATATGGCTGGTCCTTTATTGGTAGCGATATTGATGCCGTTTCTGTAGCATCGGCCAAAAAGATTATTGAACTCAATCCCGGTTTACAAAACCATATTACAGTCCGCTTACAAAACAATGCAAATGATATTTTTAGGGGCGTGATTAAAAAGGGAGAGAAAATAGATTTGGTTATTTGCAACCCTCCTTTTCACTCATCCTACGACGAGATGCAAAAAGGAAGCCTCAGGAAACTGCGACATTTAAAGAAAAAACAACCAAAGAAAACCATCTTAAACTTTGGCGGACAAAGCAACGAATTATGGTGCGATGGCGGGGAATTGGCGTTTGTGACAAAGATGATTCGCCAGAGCAAAGACTTTGCCAGGCAAGTGACATATTTCTCCACCCTGGTTTCAAAAGAAACCCATTTAAAACGTTTTTATCAGGAACTAAAAAATGTGAAAGCCACACAAATAAAAACCATTAATATGGCGCAAGGAAATAAAGTAAGCCGGGTGTTGGTTTGGGGGTTCTATAGATAAGGATTACCACTGCATATTTTTATATGGGAAATTAAGATGTACACAAAAACACCCTATATTTGCGTGTATGTGTCATAAAACACATATACTATAAGTGAAATATGAGTGGGATTACATATATTCTCTTGTTATGCACAATCACCCTACCAAAAAGATTCGGTTGAATACTTTCGATAACGCCGAAACTGAAGTGGGAAATTGGAGGAAATGAGTAGATTTGGAGAAAATATAGAACACAGATAATCAGCAACTAATTTTGATGTTAGTTGGGATAAAACAAAGAAAAAATGATGAAACAAATTTATTATCTATTTCTTATAATCTTATTGACAGGCTGTTCTGACAATACTGATGATTACGATTTTGAATATGATATTATTATTACCAATCAGGCTACAAACCTTGAAGACTTAAATACGCAATATGACGACTTTAATTCTGACTTACCATATGAATATGATGCCATGGATATTTTCTTTTCGTCGAATAGAAATAGCCAAGGCAATAATTTCGATATAGTTGCCAAAGGGTTGAGTTTTTCTTATCATGAAAAGGACAATGTATTGAATTTAGCAATTAGTAATCAATTGCATTTTGTTGAAGAAACTAGTTTGTTGTTCGAAAAATTAAATACAGAGAATAATGAACTTGGGCCCTTTGCACATTACTATAACTCAGATTTGCTTTTTCTTTATGCTTCAGATTCAAATGGTATATTCAAAATAAAACTTTTTGAATATATCGGCTGGAACAATTCCCATTATGAATCTATTATTTTAGGACCTACAGACATACCGATAATAAATGATGTAGGTAATAATCTATATCCTTCATATAACCATGGTGATTCCAAATTGTTTTTTTGTAGCGACAGAAACGATTCGGTATTTAACATTTTTTCTGCTATTTATAATAATGAAATCTCAAAAACCACACTATTAAATGGCGACATTATGTCTTTACAAAAGGATGCTGTATTCTCAAGTACGGATGATGATAAATGCCCATTTGTCAATGAAGATATGATGGTATTTACGTCAAATAGGAAAGGCGGAATAGGTGGCTTTGATTTGTATTATTCATTTCTTAAAAATGGTTCATGGACTTCTCCTCAAGTATTTGGAAATAATATTAACACTGAATACGATGAATATCGGCCAATTATTTTTAAAACGCTAGGATATAATTTAATGATATTTTCATCAAACCGCCCCGGAGGACTAGGAGGATATGATTTATATATAGTGAATATTAATGAGATAATTAAATAACTGTGCATAATCGAGTAGACGGCTGACGGTCAAATGACCGCCAGTGCGCCTCTCACACCATCTAGCCTCAGGCTAGACGGTTCTCTAAATCATAGGAAATAGCGGATAGAATTTATTAATTGGTGAAATCTTCTGATATAAACGCTCCATAGACACACTTATATCCATTTTTGACATAAAAGACTTAAAAGCCAGACTCAAAATCCTTGTTTTCGCAATTTTGGGCATATACAGCTTATACAAAGCCCCTCTAAGCTCTTTTTATTTTCAAAACCTTCAACAGCAGATTTGTTTTTTCCCTAAATGCAGCTGATAAACGTAAAGGAATGAAGCCTATGAGGCTCTTTTAAAAAAATTTAGGGGTTTTTGCGTGAACTCCCGTTAGCGTTCATTGTAACAAAGAGAAAAACATTGTCAAAATTAAAATGATGAATTGATTAAATATTGCTAATTTTAGTCCTTTAAGAAAGGAAATGTATGAATAAGACTAAATTGAATGTCAATGAATTGGAGATTGTTCTTTATAAACAAAATGAAGAAGAATTTATTTCATTGACTGATATGGCAAAATTTCGAGATTCAGAACGGACAAATTACATCATCCAGAACTGGATGAGAACAAGAAACACCATTGAATTCCTAGGACTTTGGGAGCAATTAAGAAACCCTGATTTTAAAAGCATCGAATTCGATGCCTTTAGAAATGAATCTGGTTCCAACAGTTTTACCCTAACTCCAAAAAAATGGATTGAATCAACCAATTCAATTGGAATAATTTCAAAAGCAGGAAGATACGGCGGAACTTATGCCCACAAAGATATCGCTTTTGAATTTGCATCTTGGATTAGCCCGACTTTCAAACTGTATTTGATTACTGAATATCAAAGATTAAAAGAAATTGAAACTAATCAATATAATCTTGAATGGAATGTAAAACGAATATTGAGTAAGACAAATTATCATATTCATACAGATGCAGTAAAAAATAACATTATTCCAGAAAAGAACTACGAAAGAGAAAAGGAGTGGTTACTGTACGCGGAAGAAGCCGATTTATTAAACGTAGTACTTTTTAATTGCACGGCGAAAGACTGGAGAGATGCAAATCAAGCATTATCCAAGAAATCAATGAACATTAGAGACATTGCAAGTATCAACGAATTGGCAATTTTATCAAATTTGGAGACTTTAAATGCACAAATGATAAAAGAAAAGATTGACAAAAAAGAGAGATTCATAAAACTAAAAGAAATCGCGGAATATCAATTAACTATTTTGAATGAAAAGGATTTTATGAAAGCATTGAAGAAACTAAATGACAATGTTTATGTAGAACAAAAGAAAACAAAATAATAACAACGAAACGCTAATAATAGCTATACTGCAAGCCGCAGTTCATCCTAAAATTGAAAATTATGTTTCATAATTTATTATTTTTAAAAGTTGAAATATTCGTCAATTAATGCGGCACGCAGCATAGCCGCGACCGTTAGCTGCAATGCCAAAACAACAACAAAATGGAAAACTTCATATCTAAAACTTTTCTTGAAAATATTAAAACCGAAAGTATAACGGAATCGGTTAAAATGTTTTCTGAAGTGAAAAACTTACGAGATAGCAGAAAAAAGGAAAATAAAGTGACCATTTTTTTATCTCATAAGCATAGTGATGTTGAAATTTTAAAATCATTTATCTTTTTGCTTCGAAAAAAAGGTATTAATGTATATATTGACTGGATGGATTATGATATGCCAAAGACTACAGATGGTTCGACAGCGGAAAGAATAAAACATAAAATAAAAGAGATGGATAAATTTATTCTTTTAGCAACCGAAGATGCCATTGCGTCAAAATGGTGTAACTGAGAATTAGGATTTGGAGATTCTATTAAACATCCAAAAAATTTAGCGGTATTACCTATAACAAATCAAACAGATAATAATTGGTCAGGAAATGAATATTTGCAGATATACCCAATTATTACAGCAGAATATCAATATATAATTGGCTCTTATTTCGTTGAATATAAAGGAACTAAAATCCCATTTACAGATTGGCTTAAAAAATAAATTATGGAAAGTAAAATCAAACATTTAGAGTTTATTCAAAATATAATAACTCGAATGAATTCAAATTCATTTATGCTAAAGGCTTGGACAATAACTCTTGTGTCAGCACTTTTTGCTTTAGCTACGAATGGCTCAAATATGGATTATGTTCTTGTCTCATATATAGCAATACCAGTATTTTGGATATTAGATGGTTTTTATATTTCTCAAGAAAGACAATATAGAAGCTTGTATGCAGAAGTTGCTAAAAAGAATCAAAGTGAAATTGATTTTTCACTTGATGCGACCAAATATAATGAAGGAAAAAATAATTGGATAAGTGGAATATTATCAAAAACACTAATCCCGTTTTATGGAATTTCTGTAATTGCCACTTTAATAGTAATGTTTTTAATCAAATGGTATGGCAAAGCGTGTGTTTTTCAGTTTTCATCACGATGATGTAAAATCATTTCGAGCAAATGTCGTTAGAAATCATTGGCTTCTAAAACCAAATAGAGAATCGGCTGGATTCTTTGATTCTTCAATCTGGGAAAAAGCAAAAAAGACAGGTCCTATCGCATTAAAAAGGATGATAAATTCTGGCTTAAAAAACACATCAAATACGTGTGTTTTAATTGGAACTGGAACATATTTGAGACCTTGGGTAAGGTATGAGATTTTAAAAAGTATGTCCGTTGGTAATCATATTTTTGGAGTTCATATAAATGGAATAAAAGATAAATCACAACAAACCAAAGACCTTGGAAAGAATCCGTTTGACTATCTTGGAATCAAGTATAATGATGATGGAACAAGATTGACAATGTGTGAATATAAAAATGGCAAATGGTACGAATTTTCGGAAATTAATGGTAGTGCTTCTTATTCAATAAAAGCGACTGCCAAAGCAAAACACAAAAAGTTTTTTAAGCTTTCTCACTTTTACAAAACTTATAAATGGAATAAGGACAAAGGATATGAAAATTTTGCAAGTTGGACAAAATAACACAGCAGCTAATAGAAGTAAATAGAAAATTCGTGAAACAAATTTTAGTAGGTTTGTAGATAGAAAAATTTAGAAGCAAATACGTCGGCACGCACCATAGCCGCGACCGTTATGCCACATAGAACAAAAAACCGTGCAACTAATCGAAAGAGTCAACGTCATTAAGAGAAAAACATGAATAACAAAGTACTAATTTTACCAATTATCCTGATTTTTCAACTTTTACATGTTAATGCTCAGGAAGAAACAATTAAAGTGCATTTTATAGAAAATACGCCAAAAATTGATGGTGTGTTGGATACGGACTTGAAATCTTTTCAAAAAAAGGATTTTAATTATATCTGGCAATTCGATAATCCGCCAACAGATACGGTTAAAGTTCAATATGTAATAGGATATACTCCAACTCACTTTTATCTTTATATTGAAACTAAAGCAGATAGTATTAATTACAGAAACAGAGGTTTCCAAAATGGAGATGGGTTCAAGCTTTTATTAGCAATTCCTCAAAAAGACTCCTTGACTAACGAGTTTTATGAATTATTCTATTCACCTTCAAATAATAAAGATTACTGGGCAAGACAAAGAATCTGGACTTATAATATAAAAGCAGTCTTAAGGGGGGTCAGTAAAAACTCTAAGTTTGAATATGCTTCACAAAACAGGAAATGTGGATTTGAGGCACTAATTTCATGGAATGACATTCCGCCATATCATCCGTGGATGCTCAAAGAAATTGGGTTTAACCTGTATTTTGCAAAAGCAATTAGAGATACCATAACAAATGGGTATGCTGTAGTTCATGATTACGGAATATGGGATGAAGGTGTTAAACGGAAATTTGCTCCATTATCATTTGATGAACCCAAAACCGTTGACGAATCAATAATACTTGTCAAACCTAAGAACAGAACATTACACTTTAAAGAGCCTTTACTATTGAAGACTTCAACTATTTCAGATAAATCTAAAAAGGAAGCTATTTTAGTAGCCATTATTAATGATTCTTCAGAATCAATCTATAAAGAAGAATTTAAAATTAACGCAGATACACAACTAAAGAAAGATAGTATTAGATTAGAATCAAACAAGCTTGAATCAGGGAAATATAAGCTGATAATTACATCATTAAAAGATACAATTACAAGTACAATAATCACAGTTTTGCCTAATTTGGATTTTGAACAAATTCATAATAGGATATCAGAAAATTCAAATTCACTATCAAAAGGAATAATTAACACGTTGATTTTTAAACTAAATGTAATTCAATCAGAATTGAAAGAAATAAAACAGTATGAGAACGGAGAAGAACTATTGAGTAAAATAAATAGTTTTAATAAAGAATATGAGGAATTTCAAAAAGGAATTGACCCATACAAGGGTATTATAAAACCACATCGTCGGGCATTTAAATCAAAATACGATGGAACCTACCAACCATACACCGTAAATCTTCCAGATAATTATGACTCTACTCAAACATATCCTCTATTAGTATTTTTACATGGTAGTGGTGTTGATGAGCAAGGATTGTTAAACAGTCCACGTAGTAATGGAGAATTTATTGAAATTGCTCCATTTGCACGTGATATGTATGGTTGTTATTCTTCGGATTCATCTCAAAACGACATATTAGAAGCAATTAAAGATGTTAGTGAAAATTTCTCTGTCGATACTACACAAATCGTAATAGGAGGCTTTTCGATGGGTGGTTATGGTGCATTACGAACCTTTTACGAACACCCTAAATTATATAAAGGAGTTGCTATTTTTGCAGGTCATCCTCATCTTGCAAGTGATTGGTTTGAAGATGAACATCCAAATTTTCTTGAAGACAAATACTTAAAAGTTTTTAAGGGTAGCTCAGTGTTTATTTATCACGGGAAAAAAGATGGTTCATTACCGGTAGGACTAATAAAAGAAATGAGTGAAAAGATGAAAGATATGGGAGCAGAAGTAACAATGAGCCTCGTTGCGAAAAAAGGACACGAATATCCTGATAATGAAACTAATGAAAAGTATTTTGAGTGGCTAAATAAAATAATTGAAGAATGAATTACGTGTATATAAAAAATAAGCGAGATAGTAGTAATTTCAAGGTTTATAGCCCGTTTCAACATTCTTTGTAAGTTGAAAGATTTGAGCTTCGGAATCGCTTACTTTTCATATACTTACCGTCAGACCGCGCAATAACCTCCAAATCCCCTCCAAGCCCTTTTTATTTTCAAAACCTTCCACAGCGAATTCGTTTTTTCGCTAAATGCAGCTGATAAACGTAAAGGAATGAAGCCTAGGAAGCTCTTTTGAAAAATTATTGGGGTTTTTGCGTGAACTCCCGTTAGGCTTTATGCAAAAAGACAGGTAAATACTATCTGAAAACTTTATTAATAGTTCAATAAAAATGATTAATTTTGAATAATTAATTTAAAGTGGTCGAATTTGACCACTTTGGAAGATGTTAAATATGAGCAAGTTGAGTAAATTAGACATAGAAAACACACTTATTTCGATTACAAAAGTAAACGAAGATGATTTCATATGTTTAACAGATATGGCAAAAGCTAAACAAGGAGATAATAGAGCCGCAGATATTATAAAAAATTGGCTTCGTTCAAGAACAACTATTGAATTCCTAGGAACTTGGGAGGCTATGTATAATCCTAATTTCAATAAAGAAGTTTTTGCTTATTATAAATCAGAAGCAGGATTACCAACATTTGTTTTAAGTCCAAAACAATGGGTTGAGAAGACAAATGCAATTGGAATTATTTCAAAATCTGGAAGATATGGTGGAACTTATGCTCACAGAGATATTGCTTTTGAATTTGGTGCAGCAATAAGTCCAACTTTCAAATTATACTTAATCAAAGAATATCAACGATTTAAAGCAATTGAAAGTAATCAATATAATATTGAATGGAATGTTAAAAGAATTTTAAGTAAGGCAAATTATCATATTCAAACAGACGCGGTAAAGAATTATATTTTACCAAAAAAGAATTATACAAAAAATACAGAATGGTTAAGTTATGCAGAAGAAGCTGATTTATTAAATGTTGCTTTATTTAACTGCACAGCAAAAGATTGGCGTGAAGCAAACCCCGAACTTGCTAAAAGTGGAATGAATATCAGAGATATTGCAAGTATAAATGAATTGGCAATTTTATCTAATATAGAAAGTATGAATGCGGAAATGATTAGAAAAGAAATTCCTAAAAATGAAAGATTTATACAATTAAAAGAAATTGCAGAATACCAATTAAAGATATTAAATGAAAAAGATAGCTTGAAAGCTTTAAAAAAGTTAAGCGATGATACTTATATAGAAAAAAATAATGAATAAAGCACAAAAGCCTAATCGAGTAGACGGCTGACGGTCAAATGACCGCCAGTGCGCCTCTCACACCATCTAGCCTCAGGCTAGACGGTTCTCTAAATCATAGGAAATAGCGGAAAGAATTTATTAATTGGTGAAATCTTCTGATATAAACGCTCCATTGACACACTTATATCCATTTTTGACATAAAAGACTTAAAAGCCAGACTCAAAAGCCTTGTTTTCGCAATTTTGGGCATATACAGCTTATACAAAGCCCCTCTAAGCTCTTTTTATTTTCAAAATTCACTACAGAGAATTATATCCCCCTTAAAAGCACCATATTACGTGAATACTTTCACTTAATAACATAACTATTAGTGAATATATTCACAAAAAGTATTATCTTTGTAAGAAAAAAATATGTATTTAAGGTATTTAGAGAAGATCATTGAAAAAAGAATTGGGTCGGGAAAAGCAATTGTTTTAATAGGACCAAGACAAGTTGGTAAAACAACCTTAATAGAAACAATTCTTCAAAACAAAGATTATTTGCTACTTGACGGTGATGACCCCAAAACAAGAACATTATTAACTGAGCCTAATACTGAACAAATCCGCTCTATTTTAGGTAAAAAAAAATATGTTTTCATTGATGAAGCTCAAAGAATAAAAGGGATTGGACTTACAATGAAAATAATTACAGACAGGTTTAAAAATGTCCAGTTGTTTACAAGTGGCTCATCTTCATTTGATCTGTCAAACCAAATAAACGAACCTTTAACCGGACGAAAATGGGAATACCAATTATTTCCTATTTCATGGGAAGAATATGAAGAACATCATGGATATTTACACGCTGAACAACAACTGGAAAATAGATTATTATATGGATTTTACCCTGATGTATTAAACAATCAAGGGGATGAAATAGAAATATTAAGAAATCTGGTTAACAGTTATTTATACAAGGATATTCTTTCGTTTGCAAAAATACAAAAACCTGAAATTCTAGATAAACTAGTTCAAGCATTAGCATTGCAAGTAGGTAGTGAAGTAAATTATTCTGAACTAGCACAAATAGTAAATGCAGACAAGAATACAGTAAATAAATACATTGATATTTTGCAAAAAGGATATATCATTTTTAAGTTAGGAAGTTTTAGTCGTAATCTTCGTAACGAAATAAAGATGAATAAAAAAATCTATTTCTATGATAATGGAATTCGTAATATGGTCATAGGAAATTTCAATCCTCTTGAATTACGGACAGATAAAGGTGCATTATGGGAGAATTTTCTAATTTCGGAAAGAATAAAACAAATTGAATATAAACAAAGTTTGGCTCATACATATTTTTGGAGAACTAAACAGCAACAAGAAGTAGATTTTGTTGAAGAAAAAGAAGGAGAAATATATGGATACGAATTTAAATGGAATAATAAAAAGAAGGTAAGATTACCCAAAACATTTATTAAAGCATATAATGCCAAAAGCAAACTTATAGATAGAACTAATTTTAGAGAATTTGTAAAAATATAAAAAGCCAGCTCCCATTTAAACACTTTCGTATTCATTAAAAGAAACAGTACTCATTTCAATAAAAATCTATGATATACAAGGTAAATTAATAAACACATTATTAGAACAAAAACAAACGCCTGACAAGTATCAAATTATGTGGAACGGTACAGATAAAAACAATAAGGAGGTTAACAGCGGCATATACC
>Ga0256827_10000484_pt1 | contig 24632 bp, 20 predicted proteins | sample CV84metaG_FD_185977 | JGI IMG/M metagenome (GOLD analysis project Ga0256827, IMG submission 185977) | Hydrothermal vent microbial communities from East Pacific Rise, Pacific Ocean - CV84 | ecosystem: Environmental > Aquatic > Marine > Hydrothermal vents | place: Pacific Ocean: East Pacific Rise...
CTATAGTCATCCGTTGAAATACCTATGTTTTGACTTATTTTAGCAGCGTCTAAATTTATTACTGTAGTGTCATTAGCGTTATTATTGCTAGATTCTACTTCTACCTTTTCTTCTTTTATCTCTTCATCTTTTGCCTCTTCAATATTCTCAGATACAAGTTCAAAAGGTTCATCATCAAATGAGATTTTTTCTTCAACCTCATTTTCAATAACTTCATCTTTTGGAGTTTCTGTAGAGTTGTCATCGTCAGATATAAGTTCAAAAGGTTCATCATCAAATGATATTAATTTTTCAATTTTTTCTTCATTATCTTTTTTGGACTCATCTACATCTGAAATGAGATCAAAGATATCATCATCAAATGATATTTTTTCTTCAACTTCATTTTCAATAACTTCATTTTTTGGAGTTTCTGTAGAGTTGTCATCGTCAAATGATATTTTATTTTCATCATCTTTTGTGTCATCTAAATCAAAAAGATCATCATCAAATGATATTTCATCACTGATTCCTTCTTTAATTTCCTCGTCTCTCTTATCATCTTCATCTAAAATAAGATTAAAAGGTTCATCATCAAGTGATATTTTCTCTTCAGGCTCTTCATTTTTATCATCAAAAATAGTGACAGGTTCATCATCTTCAATAATAAATGGACTACTATCTTCATCCTCTTCTGATGGGTATAGTTCAACTAAAGTAATATTACCTAACATTCCAGATAGTGAGTGAATTTCTCTTTTATATGTTAGTGTTTCATCTTCTACTTTAATTGATACATTCACATCTGATGATGTGAATTTAATATCACCCAAGGCGATTTTTGTATAAAGTTCATCTATATTTGCTACAGACAATAATTTTAAAAGATTACTGTCGGCAGCTATTATATGCTGCGTATGATTGACTATATAATACATTGTATGTACAACTCCTTTGTTATTTATTCTTTTTATATCTTTCCGAAGTAGCTTTTTTGAATATTAGCTTATTTTTGAATGTATATATTTTATCTATTTAGTTAAAGTTTTTGCATAACCTTTTCCAGTATAGACGGTTCAATTAATACTTTATAACAATTAAACTAAAAATAGAATGAATTAAGATGTTTTAAGTAAAAATTATTAATTTATGTACCATTATTGATTATGGTCTTTAATAATATTTGAAGTTTTTTTATTTGTAACTTTTGCAATCTCCTCTTTAGAGGCACTTTTAATGGCTTCAAATGTTCCAAAATAATCAATTAATTTTTTTACAGTTGCTTTACCAATTCCTTTTTTATTGAGCAGTGAAATTTGTGTATCATCTTTTCTTTTTCTGTTTTGATGGTAGGTAATAGCATAACGATGTGCTTCATCTCTTTGTCGTTGTATCCAATGCAAACGTGGATCATTTTGTTTTAATTCCATAACTCCGTTAAGTGTATGAATTATATCCTTAGCAGCCCCTTTTGCTCTATGGGCTTTTGCATCAAGTTTCTCTTTTGCAATGGCTATGACATTTAGATTAATATTCTCCTCTTTCAGCAGAGAAAGTGCGAGATTTAAGTTTGCCTGTCCCCCGTCGAGTATCCATAGATCAGGGGCAGGTTTGTTATTGAAATCTGCTATACGACGTGAGAGCATCTCTCTCATCTGTCCGTACTCATCACGAGCTTCTAGTTTGTAGCGTCTGTATGAACTTTTATCCCATTTGCCTTCATCCCATACTACTTGACCACCAACTATGGCAACACCCATCATGTGAGAGTTGTCAAAGGTTTCAATTCTGTATGGAATAACAGTCAAATCAAACAGGTCAGCAATTTTCTGCTCCATGAGACTGTTGCTCTGTTTTTTGCGTAGCAGTTCACTACAGTTTTGAAGAGCAAGAGAGACAAGTTTTGTTTTTGAGCCACGCTGAGGAGTTAAAATTTCTATTTTTTTATCAAATCTACTACTGAGTGTCTGCTCAACCTGTTCTCTATCTTCAAAAGTATGTGCTGTGAGTATCTGTTTTGCTATGTGAGGTGTATCTATAGTGTAAAATTCTAAGAGTGCCTGTTTGTAGGCTTCATTTTCATCAAATATATGAGTATGCCTAAAGTATGTATATGTTGAAGAGATAATTTTGCCACTACGCATAAATAGTTTCACAATAACTCCACGTTCATCACCATTTAATATAGCAAAAATATCAAGATCAAGTTCATTTGCCAAATCAATATTAGATGAAATAGTAAGTGAAGATATGGCTTGAATACTATCTCTCATATTGCCTGCCTCCTCGTAACGCTCTTGCATAGCAAGTTTTGTCATTTTCTCTTCAAGTATAGATATTAATTTTTTACGTTTGACAATAGCCTTTTTAGCTTCAGAAACTATATCTGCATAAGCTTCGGTAGTTACCTTCTCTTCACAAGGTGCTAAACATTTGTTTATTTGGTAAAAAAGGCATGCTTTCCCCTCTTTTAGACAAGATTTTTTCTGTACAAGAGGATATACTTCATATAGTGCATCAAGAAGTGCTTTGCCACCAGTTGGAAAGGGACCATAATAAGTTATATTTTTACCTTTTACAACTTTTCTTGTTATTTCAAAACGAGGATAGGGAGTTGATTCGTCTATGTAGATATATGGGTAAGTTTTATCGTCTCTTAGTAAAATATTGTATTTTGGTTTGAGTTGTTTAATGAGAGAATTTTCTAAAATAAGTGCATCTTCTTCTGTCTCAACTACAATGTATTCAAGTTTTTTTGCTTCAAAAAGCATTTTAATAATGCGTTGGCTTTGAGAACTGTTAGGTTGAAACTGTGGTGTAAATCTCCAGTAACTTTTAACTCTGTTTTTAAGATTTTTGGCTTTACCTACATAAAGTAATCTATTTTTCTCGTCAAAATATTGGTAAACACCTGCTGATGAAGGTAGATTTTTAATTATATTTTTCATTTGAGTTACTTATGAAGTTGTAGTTGAATTTGTTTTTTAATTTGTTCAAACTTTTCTCTAAGTTCTTCGTCCTTATTATTTATAACAAATTCAGATGATGCAAGTTCACTGTAGTAGGGTACTGTACTATCTTCAAGATTCTCTTTCACAATAGATTTGTAACTACTGTGAAAAATAACAACTCTGTCCGCTTTCATCATTTTACAGGCAGGATCTATGGAACATAGCTGTGTTAATAGACTTTTTAATAAATCTCTATTATAATTAAGTTCCATTTTGAAACCAGGATGTGTTACCGCAACAAATAGAGTATTCTCTTTAATGTAAACGAATGCAATAGCTTTTTGCCATTTTGCACCAAGAAGTGAAATATATTTTTTGTAACAACTCTCCTGCTTTAAAACTTTAAATTGAGGTTGATTACTAAGATGAGACAAAATTATAGAAGCTTTTTTCATGTTTTTATTATAGCATCTGTTTGCTGTATGGTAATGACAGGATGTGGACACAAGACAAATCCTATATATGTAGTTGATAATAAACAAATTGTCAATCATAAATAAATAGAAAAGGGAATTTTTTGCAAAAATATGATGTTTTAATTATTGGTGCAGGTATTGCAGGACTCTACGCAGCTATGCAACTGCCTGAGAGTAAAAAAGTTTTAGTAGTTTGCAAGGATATCCCTTGGGAGTGTAATACTTTTTATGCTCAAGGTGGAATGACAACTGCCTTGAATGAAGCAGATATACCTCTTCATGTAAACGATACAATGGTGGCTGGAGCTTACCATAATGACGAAAAAGCTGTAGAGATAATGTCTGCAACATCACTTGATACAACGGCTGATATTATTGCTAAAGGTATGGAGTTTGATAAAGATGAAGATGGAAATATTCTTTATACTAAAGAGGCTGCTCACTCAGTAGAGCGTATTATTCATGCTGGTGGAGATGCCACAGGTCGCTATATGCACTACTTTATGATGGTTCAAAACAGACATCAGCTTCAAAAAAATACTTTAGTTTATGATCTTCTTATAGAAAATGGTAGATGTTATGGTGTAAAAGCTACTGTAAATTACCAACCAACAACTATTTATGCTGATGATGTGATCATAGCATCTGGAGGAATTGGCTCTCTATATGCTTTAAATACAAATTCAAGAACTATATCGGCAGATATCCATGGTATATGTGTAGAGAAAGGAATAGAGCTTGCCGATATGGAATTTATGCAGTTTCACCCAACAGTTTTTGTAGATACACCTTTTGCTAGAAAACTTTTACTCACGGAAGCACTTAGAGGTGAGGGTGCTTATGTAGTAGATGAAGATGGTAAACGTTTTCTGTTTGACTATGATAAACGTGGTGAACTTGCAAGTAGAGACATAGTAGCACGTGGAATATTTAAACATAAAAGAGAAACAGGAAAGCAGACATATTTAGATTTTTCTATGTTTGAAGAGGAGTGGTTTGAACATCGCTTTCCAAATATTACACGTACTTTTGCTGCATTGGGTTATGATTTTCCTAAAGACAGAGTGCCTATATCACCAGCATTTCATTATGCAAATGGTGGTATTAAATGCAATACAGATGGTTGCATAGAAGATATAGATGGACTGTATGTCATAGGTGAAGCAGCAAGAACAGGTGTGCATGGTGCTAATCGTTTGGCATCTAACTCTCTTCTTGAAGGAATAGTCTTTGCAAAGAGAGCTGTTGACCATCTTTTAGCTAAAGAGAAAATCAATCTTAAAACACCTGAATTTGAGAAAGATTACGGTAATATTCTGCATAAAGATAATGACAAAAGTTATAAACATAAACTACGTCAAGTGATGTGGGATGACATAGGCATTATACGGACAAGTAAAGGTTTGCATGAGGCAAAAAATCTTATTTATGATATGAAAAATAGAGAAATAGGAAGATTGCTTGAGTTACGACTTAATACAGCTTCAGCTATTGTTGATGCAGCACTTGCAAGAAAAGAGTCTTTAGGCTCACACTATATGGAGAGTTAAAGTCACTGTTTAAAAGGACTTTTAAATCTTTAAAAGATACTACATAAAAAACTTTAGGAGAACAGATGACAGAAGCCGTACAGGTTACCACAGAAGCAGTACAACATTTAGACTTAACAACAACATGGGTGGGGATACTCTCTTTTATCATCTTTGTTGTAGCCTACTACTTTATTGCTACAGAAGATAAATATGAAATAAATAAGGCAAAACCAGCACTTTTTGGCGGTACGTTTATCTTTATGCTTATTGGTGTTTATTATGCGATGAATGGTTTAGATATGAACTATCTGCATCATGAAATAGAGTTGTTGATTTTTGAAATTGCAGGTATTTTCTTCTTCCTTTTTGTTGCAATGACTTACATTGAAGCGATGATTGACAGACAAGTTTTTTCTGCACTTCGTTATAATCTTGTTTCTAAAGGTTATAACTATAAAAGACTCTTTTGGATTACTGGTCTTCTTGCATTTTTCATTTCGCCTATTGCAGACAATTTGACTACGGCACTAATTTTATCTACAGTACTTATTACTATTGATAAAGATAACAAAGCATTTGTTGTCCCCTCAGCTGTAAATATTGTCGTAGCGGCAAATGCAGGTGGTGCATGGTCACCATTTGGTGATATTACAACATTAATGGTATGGGTTGATGCTAAAGGAGAGTTTATTGATTTCCTCTATCTTTTCCCTTCAGCTGTTTTTGGATGGTTTATTACAGCATATCTTTTAAGCCGTTTTGTACCAAATAGCACACCACCATTTGCAAAGGATGAAAAGAAAGTTGAAATTTTAGCAGGTGGAAAAGTAATTTTGGGACTTTTTGCTTTTACTATTGCTTCCGCTGTTCTTTCTCATCAAGTACTTCACTTGCCTGCAATGTGGGGAATGATGTTTGGTTTGGCAATCTTGAAACTCTATATTTACAAAATGAGTAGAGAAGTAAGATATGATAGTGATGGTATAGTATGTCCAGCTGTAAATGTATTTTCATTCATTGCTAAAATTGAAAATGATACACTTCTTTTCTTCTTTGGTATTTTAGCAGCAGTTGGTGGACTTCACTTTTTAGGTTTCTTGGAGTACTTTACTGCACTATACAAAGAGTTTGGAGCTACTACAGTCAATATTGGAGTAGGTTTCCTCTCTGCAATTGTTGATAATGTACCTGTAATGTCTGCTGTACTTAAATCAAATCCAGATATGGGTGCTAATTCACATGCACAATGGATGCTTGTTACTATGACAGCTGGTGTTGGTGGTTCACTTATATCATTTGGTTCAGCTGCAGGAGTTGGTGTTATGGGTAAATTGCATGGTGTATATACTTTTGCATCACACATGAAATTGGCATGGACTGTACTTGTAGGGTACATTGTCTCTGTTACTATTTGGTATTTCCAATTTATGGTTTTAGGAATTGGAGCTTAGTATTATAAAAATTAGGAGTAGGGGTTTTAACCCCGTTTAACGGGACTGAAGTCCCTGCTCCTAAATTACTCTCATTTGCATAAATAAATTTTTTTTGAAAGATTTATTTATATAAATATAAGGATACATTTAATGAAGCAAGTACCAATATTAGTCTTAGACTTTGGCTCACAATATACCCAACTTATCGCAAGAAAACTTAGAGAATCAGGTGTCTATACAGAAGTAGTACCCTATCGTGAAAGTTTAGAAAATATTAAAGCTAGAAAACCTCAAGGTATTATTCTTTCAGGTGGACCTGCATCTGTTTATGCAGAAGATGCATACAAACCAAATGAGGGTATTTGGGATCTTGGATTACCAATATTAGGCATCTGTTATGGTATGCAACTAATTACTCAGCACTTTGGTGGAGAAGTGGTAGCGGCTGACCATCATGAATATGGAAAAGCAAAACTTAAAATAGAGAATGACTCTTCTATTTTTAAAAATATTGCTAATAACTCTATTGTATGGATGAGTCATGGTGATAAAGCTGAAAGACTACCAGATGGTTTTGACATTATTGGTACTTCTGAAAATTCACCTTATGCAGCTATTGCAGATGAGAATAGAAAAGTATATGCTTTTCAATTTCACCCTGAAGTACACCACTCTGTAGAGGGTACAGCAATGCTTAAAAATTTTGCTAAAAATATTTGTGGCTGTGATAGTACATGGAATATGGGATCTTTCGCAAAAGAGAAAATAGCCACTATAAAAGCACAGGTAGGTAATAAAAAAGTACTTTGTGGTGTATCTGGTGGTGTTGACTCATCAGTTGTTGCAGCTATGCTAAACGAGGCATTACCAAAAGAACAGCTCATTTGTGTATTTGTTGATCAGGGTCTGCTTCGTAAAGATGAGGCAGAGCAGGTTCAAATAATGTTTAGTATGCTTGATATCCCACTCATTACAGTAGATGCAAAAAAAGAGTTTATGGCAGTACTTGAAGGTGTCTCTGATCCTGAAACTAAGCGTAAAGCAATTGGTGAAAAATTTATTGAAATTTTTGATATAGAAGCAAAGAAACATACTGATGTAGCATTTTTGGCACAAGGGACTTTATATACAGATGTAATTGAGTCTGTTTCAGTTAAAGGACCCTCTAAAACAATTAAGTCTCATCACAATGTAGGTGGACTTCCTGACTGGATGACTTTTGAGTTAGTTGAACCTTTAAGAGAAATTTTTAAAGATGAAGTAAGAAAACTTGGTCTTGAACTAGGACTCCCTAAAGATATGATAGGAAGACATCCATTCCCCGGACCAGGACTTGCCATCAGAACTATGGGTGCAGTAACAGAAGAGGGCTTACATCTCATAAGAGAGTCTGATGCTATTATGCAAGAAGAGTTAAAATCTACAGGTTATTATGACAAAGTATGGCAGGCATTTACTGTATTGTTAAATGTACAGTCTGTTGGAGTAATGGGAGATAACCGTACTTATGACAATACTGTATGTATTCGTATGGTAGAATCTGTAGATGGCATGACAGCTACTTTTGCACATGTGCCTCATGATGTACTTGAGGGAATGAGTAGAAGAATTATTAATGAGATAGATGGTATCAATAGAGTAGTTTATGATATTAGCTCTAAACCACCAGCAACAATTGAGTGGGAATAATTTTAATTTATTCAAGGACTTATATGCACTCAATTTTAATTAAATATTTTATATCTTTTATGCTCTTAACTTTTTATATAAATGCTGGTGGTTATATAAACAAAGGGAAGGTTTCGGAAAAAGAGGAGATAAAAGATACCATTGTGGTACATGGCATGGTACTTTATGGAAAAATTACTAAAATGGGTCCTGAACAATTATCTTTTCAAATCTTGTATAGTCAAGGGCAAAGTCATTTTGCATATAGAGATATAGACTCTATAAAAACAAAATATAACTACCATATCTCTTATAATCGTATGGATATAGAGGGTAAGATTATAGGTATAGAAGATAAAGAGTATCTTAAAATTGTTGAAAAAAATAGTGAACTGAGAACAGTTAAAATAGCTGATATAGATAATTTTGTAATGTCTGTTAATGATGATGACTCTTTTGAAAACAGAGTTAGAAACAGATTTCCATATACAAAAGGAAATATAAATATTGGTTTTAAAATTGAAGAGGGAAGCACTATAAAAAATAGTGTAGATATTCTTTTAAATTTAAAGCATAAACAAGCTCAACATGAAATTGCTTTGTATCTAGATTATGAGTATGAGACAAGAGAAACAGAAACAACTCCAAAGTATGATTATACAGATGAACTTGTAGGTATTTTAACATATAAAAACCATTTTAAAAATAACCAATTTTGGTTTACAACTTTAGCTGCTGACTATGAACGGCCTAGACATATAAAAGATCGTTTTATACCTTCTGCTGGATATGGGTATAGATTTGAATTTGATAAATCAGTATGGATAGAACCATTTGTTGGTCTTGGATATGCCATGACAAGTTATACAGATGATATACCATATGAAGATAAAAATTTTGCAGCATATGCACTTGGCGTAACTGGTAATTATAGGATGGATGATATTTCAATTATAAATACATTTATAATTGATGGCTTTATAATGTACTATCCGAGCATTGAACATTCAAATGAAGATTGGATATTTAGATCAAATTTGAATTTTACAATACCACTTTTTGATTTCTTGTCTGTAAAATTGGCAATGAATTATATTAACGATACCAATCCAGATCCTACTGTTGGTAACAATAAAACAACAACAAAGTTGCTTTTTGGACTTGATTTTTAACTGGAATCCGAAACTTGTTTCGGGAAAGCTTTATTGCGTAAATTCTATTTTCCTTGAAATAAATTTCGGGTTCTTACTAACTTTGAGTCATTGACACTAAACAAACTTAATACATTTTTTGCATAAAGACTTGAAATATTTACTAAAATAGACTATAATCCCACAAAATTTATAAAAATAAAGGAAATTACAGATGGCAAAACATCAATTTCAAACAGAAATAGGACAACTTCTAAAATTAATGACTCACTCTCTCTACTCAAACAAAGAGATATTTATACGTGAGTTGGTATCTAACTCAAGTGATGCACTTGATAAATTTAACTACTTGTCTCTAACAGATGCAAAATTTAAAGAGGAGAGCTGGTCTGGTAAAATCTCTATAAAATTAGATAAAGATGATAGATCTCTTACTATTGGTGACAATGGTATTGGTATGAATGAGGCTGATCTCATGGATCATTTAGGAACTATTGCAAAGTCTGGTACTAAAGCATTTATGGATAACCTAACAGGTGATGCAAAAAAAGATTCAAATCTTATTGGACAGTTTGGTGTAGGTTTCTACTCTGTATTTATGGTAGCAGATAGAGTAGATGTTATCTCTAAAAAAGCTGGAGAAGAGCAAGCATATATGTTCTCTACAGATGGTTCTGGCGAGTATGAAGTAAAACCTGTAACAAAAGAGGAGCATGGTACTGTAGTTTACATTAAGCTAAAAGAGGATGAAAAAGAGTTTTTAGATAAGTGGAGAACAGAAGAGGTAGTTAAAAAGTACTCTAACCATATTGCTTATCCTATTATGTTGAACTATATTGAAGATGAGACAACAGGTGAGGGTGATGATGCAGTAACAAAAACTGTAAACAAATCAGAGCAAATAAATGCTGCAACTGCACTATGGACACTTTCAAAGTCTGAACTAAAAGCTGAAGATTATAATGAATTTTATAAAACAATGTCTCATGGTGACGATGAGTCACTTACATATTTGCACAATAAAGTAGAGGGTTCACAAGAGTTTACAACACTCTTTTACATTCCTAAAACTGCACCAATGGATATGTACAGAGCAGATTATACACCAGGAGTAAAATTATATGTTAAACGAGTATTTATTACAGATGATGACAAAGAGCTATTACCACCATATTTACGTTTTGTAAAGGGTATTATTGATTCTGAAGATTTACCACTGAATGTTTCTCGTGAGCTACTTCAAGAGAATAGAATTTTGGCAAATATTAAACAAAATTCGGTTAAAAAAATATTAGGTGCAATTAAAAAACTATCTGGGGAAGATGCAGAGACTTTTACTGCTCAATACAACAGAGTTATTAAAGAGGGTATCTATACAGACCATATAAATAAAGATATACTTCTTGACATAGTTAAGTATAAGTCTTCAACAGAAGATGGGCTTGTATCATTTGAAGATTATATCTCTCGTGGAGATTCTGAGAAAAAAGAGATATATTTCATAACTGGTGAAGATGAAAATGTGTTAAGAAATTCACCACTTCTTGAAGCATATAAAAAAGCAAATATTGAAGTACTTATAATGGATGATAAAGAGGTAGATAGTATTGTCTCTCCTATGATTGGTTCATATAAAGAGTGGAGTCTTAAGGATATTACAACTATTGATGCTCCTGATAGTAAAACAGAAGAGGAAAAAGAGGAGATAAGTAAAGAGTTCAAATCTTTAACTGATAAGATTAAAGAGGTACTTGGTGAAGAGGTAAAAGAGGTAAAAACTTCTACAAGACTTACTTCAAGCCCATCATGTGTACTAAAAGATTCTTCAGATCCTATGGCTGGTATGGCAGCTATGTTTGCTCAAATGGGACAAGAGATGCCAGAGACTCCTCTCATATTAGAGATAAATCCTGAACATGAGATGATTAAAAAACTAGATTCTTTAAATGATGAAAAATTATTTGGAGATATAGCATGGATTCTTTTAGATTCAGCAAAACTTTCTGAAGGATTAGAGCCTAAAGATAAAGGTGCATTTTCACAAAGAGTGGCAAGTTTAGCTACAAGAGCGATATAAATATAAATGCGTAGGGTGGATTCATCCACCGTCAAGATAAAATTAAATATTTTAAAAGTTATATATTACAAAGGTGGGTGAACCCACCCTACGTGGGCTTTTAATTTTCTAAATGTTATAATCTTCGTAATTTAACCCATAGGATTTCTCTTGAAAACACAAATGTCAGCACAAAAAAAAGCAACTATTGTTTCAAGTTCAGTAGCTACTGTTCTTGTATTTGTAAAACTCATAATTGGTATTGCCAGTGGTTCAGTAGCCTTACTTGCTTCTGCTATAGATTCACTGTTAGATATGGCTGTATCTATTTTTAACTTTTTTGCTATTAAAAAATCAGAAGAGGATCCAGATTCAGATTATCAATATGGTAAAGGGAAAATACAGGCAATTGCAGCTGTTATAGAGGGAACAGTTATTACTATTTCTGGTATCTATATTATATATGTAGCACTTAAAAAATTAGATAAGGGTAGCGTGACAACACTGCTTAGTCCATCTATTTTTGCAATGCTATTTTCTATTACTATTACCTATTTTTTAGTACAGTATTTAATGAAAATAGCAGAAAAGACAGATAATCTTGTTATTAAAGCAGATGCTTTGCATTACAAAACAGATCTTTGGTCAAATGCAGCTGTACTGCTTGCATTAGGTTTGGTTTCGTTTACTGGACTTGATAGTATAGATGCTATTTTCGGTTTAGGTATTGGGGCATATATTATCTACTCGGCTTATGAGATAATTGTTGAGGGAATAGAGATGCTTCTCGATAAATCGTTAGATGGAGATATTGTTGCAGAGATTGGAGAAATTATCTCCAACCATTCTGAAATTACAAGTTATCACTGGCTTAAAACACGTACAGATGGCACAACTAATTTTGTTGAATTTCACATGGTATTACGTCCAAATATGCTTCTACTTGAAGCACATCGTATTGCAGATGAGGTTGAAGACAAAATGATGTCACTAGATAAGAAAAAACGCTGGATAATTACCCCTCACTTTGATCCTTATGATGATGAAGATATGAATAATGCACTTCTTCATGGAAGACCTTTGATAAAAGAGACAGAGTAAATTAATGACAAGAGATATTTATCTTTTATCACCTACTCAAAAAGAGGGTACAGTCTATATGCCTATGATAGATTTTGCTATAACGGCAGAGTTTATAGATTTTTCACAGATTAATACCTTAATGTTTACATCTAAACAAGCAGTTGCTACAGCAGATAAAATAGACAAAACTTGGAAAAATTATCCTTGTGTAGCTATTGGACCTGCAACTAAAAAAAAGATTGAAGATTTAGGTGGAGAGGTTATTTACTATCCAAAGTCATTTTATGGTGAAACACTCAGTAAAGATATAGCACATTTTTTCAGAGATAAAAGAATACTCTATTTACGCCCAAAAGATATATCTTTTGACTCTAAAAACTTTTTAAAAAAAGAGGGTATAACTCTTCATGAACAGATTATTTATGAAACTTCTTGCATTAAATATGAGGTAAAAGAAAAACCATCAAAAAATGCTATTATTATCTTTACTTCACCATCAACAATTCACTGTTTTTTAAAGAACTTCAATTGGGATGAAAGTTATACAGCTGTAGTTATTGGAAAAGCAACAAAAGTATATTTACCTAAAAATGCTAACTATGTAGTTGCAGATGAACCTTTAATCTCTTCATGTATTAAAAAAGCTCATACAATTTAATCTACTCTAACTCCAAATTTGCTATAATCCTCTTAACCTGAGTGGTTCGATTACTGTATATGGGGTCCAACATTATTCTTGGTGGGACATGTAGCCTTTTGGTGTGTGGAAGTTTCTGTTTGAGCTAATTTGATTAGTTAGGATTCATCCCCTAAAGAGAGACTCTCTCCTACACTGTTGGCTTATTAGGGCCGACTCACGCAGAACGGCCACTTGGGGCTTTATTAGTGACGATTCTTGCACGCATAGGACTTTAAAAAAGGTCATCGACGAACAGGAAAGTTCGCCTTCAAATCTTTTTTAAAATCCTCTACGCACAATTATCATCACTACTAAAACTAATATAAATATGGTGTATTTTGGGATTGCCCTTAATTACTAACTTTTCGGAGAAAATAATGAACGTATTGATTGTAGGTGCAGGTGGTAGAGAGTACTCTATTGGTTTGGCATTAAAAAAAGATGAAAATGTAGATAAAATCTACTTCGCACCGGGTAATGGGGCTACAGATGAGTTGGGTGAAAATTTAACTATTAGTGATTTTAATGAATTAGCAGATTTTGTAGAAACTAATTCTGTTGAACTTACCATCGTTGGACCTGAAGCACCACTGGTTGATGGTATAGTTGATATTTTTGAAAAAAGAGATCTTGCTATTTTTGGACCAACTGCACAAGCAGCACAGCTTGAAGGTTCTAAAATATTTATGAAAAATTTTCTTGCCAGACACAATGTTCCAACTGCAAAATACATAGAAACAGACTCTCTGGAAGATGCCTATAAATTTATTAACACACTAGAAGCACCTATTGTAGTAAAAGCTGATGGTCTTTGTGGTGGTAAAGGTGTTATTATTGCTCAGAGTCATGATGAAGCAAAAAAAGCAGCAGGCGAAATGCTATCTGGTAACTCATTTGGTGATGCAGGAACATCCATTGTTGTAGAGGAGTTTCTTGACGGTTATGAACTATCTGTTTTTGCTATTTGTGATGGTAAAGATTATGTAGTACTACCTGCAGCACAAGACCATAAAAGACTTCTTAACAATGATGAAGGTCCAAATACAGGAGGAATGGGAGCTTATGCCCCAACACCACTTGTAAATGATGAAATTTATCGTAAGCTTGATGAGAGAGTTATAGAACCTACACTAAAAGGTATGGAAGCTGAAGGAATGCCATTTGCAGGTGTACTTTTCATTGGTGTTATGGTTGTTAATGGTGAACCTATTATTCTTGAGTACAATGTACGTTTTGGCGATCCTGAGTGTGAAGAGATTATGCCTCTTCTCAAATCTCCAGCATCTGAACTTTTCTATAAAGCAGCAACTGGTGATCTTAAAAATGCAAAAATAGAGTTTTATGATAAATATGCAGTAGGTGTGGTTATGGCTTCTAAAGATTACCCATATAAATCTACTCCTCCCGCTGAAATTATTGTAGATGATATTTACCATAATGAGCTAAATGAAAATGCACATATCTCTTATGCCGGTGTAAGCCGTGGGGATGATGGAAAACTCTATGCATCAGGTGGAAGAGTGCTTGTTTGTGTTGGTGTTGGTAATAGCATTAAAGAGGCTCAAAAGAGAGCCTATATGCTTGTAGGACAAGTTCATTTTGCAGGAAAGCAGTGTCGTACTGATATTGCATATCAGGCACTGTAGGCTTTTATGACAGAGTCAAATTCATTGCCTATAGCAAGTATGCAAAAGCGTATTTCTGCTTTTGTTATAGATGATATAGTTGTATCAGTATTCTTTATGATTATTTTTTATGATCAAATTGCAAATCTATTTTCAAATATAACAACCATAGATCAGGCAGCTATTGAGCAAATGAATCTATATATTTCAGAAAATATTTTAATTGTTTTTGCTGTAAAAGTACTTTACCATGCTGTTCTTGTATGGCAAAATGGTATGACTATTGGTAAGTATATTGTAAAAATTAAAGTTATAGATTTAAATTCTGGCGAGAGACCTACCATGCAACAAGCTTTTTTGAGAGCTTTCATAAGACTTGCAAGTGAAGTTTTTATGTATTTAGGATTTATCATGGCATTTTTTATGCCTCTAAAACAGACTCTTCATGATAAATTATCTAATTGTGTCGTAGTAGATGCCTAAAATATTATCTCTATCTATTTTTATACTATTTTCTGTTTTACTTCATGCAAATGAAGAGGATGGATTAGATGAGAAAAATAATATAGAGGTAAATGCAAAACATTTAGAGAGTACAAAAACTACAGTTATTGGAACAGATGGTGTTGTTGTCTATTATCAGGATTCTGTTATAAAAGCAGATAGAGCTTCCTATGATAAAAAGACAAAAATACTTATTTTAGATGGTAATGTAGAGATGATAGGTTACAAAGGTACAAAAGAGCATACCAATCATATGGAGATTGACACTCAAACTAATGAAGTAAACTTTGAAAAGCTTTTTTTTACAAATCAAAATGATATTTGGCTCTATACAGATAAAGCACGTCGCAGTGAAGGGAACTATACTTTAGGAAATTCAGTACTCTCCTCTTGTGATGTAGATGACCCTTTATGGAAAATGGTTTTTGAAAGATCTCATTATGATAGCAGTGATGAGTACATGAAAGTCTATAATGCAAAAATATATTTTAAAGATATACCCATAGCATATACTCCATATATGGCATTCTCTACAAACAATAAAAGAAGTTCAGGTTTACTATTTCCTCTTTTTGGTTATAGTTCAGATGATGGTTTTGTATATGAACAACCAATTTTTTGGGCTATTTCTGAAAGTATGGATATAGAGTTAAATCCACAAATACGTACAAATCGTAGTGTGGGTACTTATGCAACTTTTCGTTTTGTAGATAGTGCCTACTCTTCAGGTGAATTAAGAGTAGGGTATTTTAAAGATAGTGATGATTATGTAAAAGAGCATAATTTTTTAAATAATAGTCATTATGGTTTTGAATTTAACTATGAGTCCTCTAAACTATTTTCTGAAAAACTAGGTAAAAATTTCACAGATGGTCTCTACATAAATTCAACTTTTTTAAATGACATTGATTATTTGAACTTGCAAAAAACTTCTCTTACACACTTTGGTGTTACTCCTCTACAAGAGTCCAGACTGAATTATTTCCTTTATAACAATGATTTCTATGCAGGTGTTAATGCAAAATATTATGTTGATACTCGTAAAGATGACAATGAGGATACCTTACAAATACTCCCAGCAATTAATTTACATAAATACCTAAAAAGTTTTTTAGTTAATAATTTTACCTATAGTGTAGATTTTAATATTAACAATTTTTATAGAGAGAAGGGTTCTACTCTTAAACAGGCAGAATTTAAAATACCTTTGGAATATACAACATCTTTTTTTGATGATTATTTAAATCTTTCATTAGGTGAAGATATTTATTATAGTAAATTCTTTTTTGGTAATGGAAATTATCTGTATGATGAGTTTACATATTATAGTAGTCAATATAGGGTTAAATTATTTACAGATTTGACAAAACAGTATGATGGTTTTACTCATGTACTGCAGCCATCAATAAAGTATTTGAATCCAGGAAACGAAAGTCAAAAGCCAGTAGATGCTGAGTATCTTACTAAAGAGCAGAAGGAACTTTTTACAGTGGGACTTCCAGAAGAGAATTATCTTTTATCCTTAGGGCAATATTTTTATGATGATAAGATGAAATTAAAATTTTATCAGCGTTTTTATCTCTATTATTATGTTGATAGAGAGCATGAATTATCAGATATGGGAAATGAGATGCAATATAATATTGGATCGTGGCAATTTTACAATAATATAGTCTATTCACATGCATTTAAGAAAATACGTGAATCCTCTTCTAGTATATCATTAAATAAAAGTATTTATAACTTTACTATAGGGCACTCATTTAAACAACTTCTTCCTGATGATATATCTCACAGTATAACTCCTGCAAATGATATAAATTTTAATTTTGGATATACTTATAATGAAAACATTAAATTCAGTGGAGCATTTACATATGATATTGATACATCTGAAAGCAAACAGTGGCTTTTTTCAGGAAGCTATAAACAGGATTGTTGGAGTGTTGTAGCCTCCATGAGGCAAGACATTACACCAAGACCTACAGGCTCAACACTGGAAAATACATTTTTTGTTCAATTTAACTTTATTCCGTTTGCTACAATAGGATCAGGTAAGTAAAAGTATGTATTCACCTACAGAAGAGATAAATAGGGCTTTAGATATTTTACAATTACCAAAACTCATAACTAAAGCAGATATAAAGAGGCAGTATAGATTTTTGTCTAAAAAATATCATCCAGATCAAGGTGGTGATGCAGATAGACAGGAGCAAATCAATTATGCTTATAAATTATTGATGAAGTACATAGAAGAGTTTCGTTATACTTTTGATAGTAAAGAGATTTTTAATCAATTTCCGGGAGTAAAGTATGCAGAACAGTTTAAACCATAATACCTATTTTAATAGTCGTGAAGATGCAGCTATTGAGCTTATAGATACACTTCCTATTTCTTTGTTGCAAGATAATGAGACAGTTGTTGTAGGGGTAAGTGAGGGTGGAGTCTATTTTGCAGATAAAATTGCAAAAGCAGTACACGCACAAATGGATATTTTACTAACAGAACCTATTTTAGCACCAAACAATTCTGAATTGACAATAGCAATGGTATCTGAAACTGAAGAGGTAGTAATGCATAAGGCACTTATTGACTCTTTTGGTATTAATGAAGATTATGTATATGGTGAAGCTCAAAGAAAATATGATGAAGATGTACTTACTTATGTCTATAAATATCGTAAAGGAAAAGATCTTGTTTCTTTAGCAGGTAAATATGTAGTTTTAGTTGATGAGTGTGTTGAAACAGGGCTTACAATGATGGTTGCACTTAAGTCAGTTATTGCCAGAGGGGTGAAAAATATTTATATTGCAACACCCATACTAGATAAAGATGTTTATGAGAATCTCTTAAATGTTTGTGACGGTGTTTTTTGCCCTCATAAGATACAAGACTATATTTCGATAGAATATTACTATAAAAACTTTGACCCATTTAGTTTTGATGATATTCTAGAAATTATAGAAAGAAAACAGGAAGCCTAAACTAGTTTAGGATAATTTATAAAATAAAGGAAATAAATATATGCAAGAACAAATTGTAGAGATTAGTGTAAATAATCTGGAAGAGAAATATGAGTTTAACAAAATAGCTAAACAGGCAAGTGGAGCTGTAATGTATAGACAGGGGAAAGCTGTTCTTATTGCCGCTGTTGCCATAGATGAAAAAGCTGTAAGTGAAGATTTCCTTCCTTTGACAGTTCAATATATGGAAAAATCGTATGCTGCAGCTAAAATTCCAGGTGGTTTTATTAAAAGGGAGACAAAGCCAGGTGATTTTGAAACTTTGACATCTCGCATAGTTGATCGCTCATTACGTCCGCTATTTCCTAAAGGTTTTCACTATCCTGTTACTATTTCAGTAATGGTAGTTAGTTCAGATAGTGATGTAGATATGCAAGTTGCAGCACTTCATGCTGCTTCGGCTGCACTATATGTTTCAGATATACCTGTAGAGCAGAGTATTGCAGCTGTTAGAGTAGGGAGAGTTGATGGTAGGACAATCGTAAATCCTACTCTATCTCAACAAGATGAGAGCATACTTGATCTTTTAGTAGTTGGCTCAGGATCAGATATTCTCATGATAGAGATGCGTACAATGTCTTCAGAAATTATAGATGATGTAGAGGTAGATATGATAGACCCAATGATGGGTGGTATTCCTCTAATTTTAGAGCATCAAGAGTCTAATGAGCTTGATGAAGAGACATTGGTTAATGCCATTGCCTTGGCAGGTGCAGCCATAGACAAAGCAACTCAAAAATACATAGAAGAGTTTAAAACTATTGTAAGAGAGCCTTTAGCACTTGAGTTGGCTGAAGATAGAGTAGATGAAGAGCTTTACAGCTATATTGAAAATGGTTATGCAACTGATGTTGAGAGTGCTATCTCACACATGGCAAAAAGTGAACGTTCTACTGAGCTTAAAAAAGTACGTGCAAAAATTATGGAAGCTCTGGAGATTGAAGGTAAAGAGGCAGATAAAGAGTTAGTTTCTAAAGTACTAGAGCGTTATAAAAAAACTGTTGTACGTGCTATGATTCTTGAAAAAGGAATTAGAGCAGATGGGCGTGCTTTAGATGAGGTTAGACCTATTAGTATTGAGACAAATCTTCTACCATCCGTACATGGGTCATGCCTATTTACAAGAGGTCAAACACAAGCACTGGTAACAGCAACGCTAGGTGATAAAAAAGATTCTCAAATGTATGAGCTTATTACATCTAAAAACTCTCAGTCTGAAAACTTTATGGTTCACTACAACTTCCCTGGCTATTCTGTAGGAGAGGCAAAATATATTGGTGCTCCAGGGCGTAGAGAGTTAGGTCATGGAAATCTCGGTAAGAGAGCATTAGAACCTGTTATTCCATTTAACTATGATGGTACAATTCGTTTAGTATCAGAAATTTTAGAGAGTAATGGGTCATCTTCTATGGCAACTATCTGTGGTGGCTCATTGGCACTTCGTTCGGCAGAGGTAGATATGGTAGATTTAGTTGCAGGTATTGCTATGGGGCTTGTGAGTGAAAATGGTAAATATGCCATACTTTCAGACATTATGGGACTTGAAGATCATGATGGTGATATGGACTTTAAAATTGCAGGAACAAAAAATGGTATTACCGCACTTCAAATGGATATTAAACTAGGTGGCATAGACCTAAAAGTTTTAAAAGAAGCACTCACTCAAGCAAGCAGAGGTAAAAACCATATTCTAAATATTATGGAAGAGGCAGAAGCAAACATTGTTGAGAGTGGGGCATTACCAAGTATTGAACACTTTATGATAAATCCTAGTAAAATTGGTGATATCATTGGTAAAGCAGGTGCAACTATTAGAGATATTATTGAGAAATTTGAAGTAAGTATTGATCTCGATCGTGATGAGGGTGGAGTAAAACTTTCAGGTGAAGACAAAGAAAAAGTAGCAGCAGCTAAAGAGCATATTAAAAAAATTGCAGATGCACCAGTAAAAAAGCAGATGGTATATGAAGTTGGTAAAAGTTATGAAGGTAAAATCAAAAAAATTGTTGATTTTGGTCTTTTTGTAGAGATGCCAGATGGTTTTGATGCCTTGTTACACATATCAAAAGTAGCAAAAGAGAGAGTAAATAATTTGCCTGAAAGATATAATGAAGGTGATAACATTACTGTAGTAGTAATGGAGCAAAAAGGTAAAAAAGTAGAGTTGGCAACACCAGCATTTTTGGATTAATTTATGCATAAAATAGTAAAGTTTTTATTTTTATCAACTACTGTACTTATCTTAACTGCTTGTAGTACAACAGATTTGTCATATAAAAACAGTATGTTATCACTTCAGGTAGATGGAAATCACTTACAGCTACATGGCAGTTCTTTGGGAGAGAAGAGAGATAATTTTGGAAATCTATATCTATCTTACAGAGCTTTAAAACTTGATACGGGAAATATTGTAGTTTATGAGAAGGCAAGAACAGATAGTAGCTATGAGTTTAACTTTACAACGAGAAGAACTATCCAAATCGTATTTGATGCCATAGATATTAGAGAAATTTATTTCAGTAACTCTTTCTATATTTTACAATTAACTCTTCCTGATGGTAGAGTACTAAATATTATAGTTGAACAACTTGAAGATCAAAGCCTAAATCTTGCGTATGGGTTGAGTAACAGTCAGGTTAACAACTTACTAAATCAACTGAATGTTCAGGCGTTTAATCCATTACAGCATAATGTTATTAGTATTAAGAGTATGCAAAAATCTATTTTAAGTAGTTGGACTACAAATAAAGTACATTTTGCACCATTAATTGTGCCGATTAGACTTATGGGATTTAGATAAAGTTTAGCATCTATTAAATCTATTTTAGATATAATCACGTCGTTTATATAAAGTGATTAGTAGGGAAATGTAAGCATTTATGTTTATGTTGGTAATGGAGACATTATTTACGCTATCCGAACAGACTTTTTAAAGCAGTCGAAGAGACTTAAAATCTATAATTTAAAGGATATATAATATGAAAAAGTTTTTCTTACTTTTCTTGGCACTTGGTGCTGTTGCATTTGCTGGTGAAGCAGATGGTGAATCTATGATTAAAGCATACTCAGTAGTTGCTGCTGGTGTTGGTCTTGGTCTTGCTGCTCTTGGTGGTGCTGTTGGTATGGGTCATACTGCTGCTGCAACTATTGCTGGTACTGCTAGAAACCCAGGTCTTGGTGGTAAACTAATGACTACTATGTTTATTGCTCTTGCAATGATCGAAGCACAAGTTATCTATACATTGGTAATTGCTCTTATTGCTCTTTACGCTAACCCATTCATCGGATAAGTTTAAAGAATACAAAAGGTTATGACTGGTACAATCCCGTCACAACTTTTTGTTACCCTCAGTTTTTAAGTTTTATAGTACTTTAACTATTATCTGCAATTGCGTCAGTGGTGGAACGGTAGACACGCTACCTTGAGGGGGTAGTGCCTTACGGGTGTGGAGGTTCAAATCCTCTCTGACGCACCAACCTTATTTACGCCCTTTCAAGAGATTTTCTTTTTAATTTAAAACTTCTAAAAATTATAGTTATATGTCTAGTTATATGTCCTATTTTATTTTTTGTTAGTTTTCTTCAATTCCTACAGTATTCCAATTGTATCCACTTGTCATATCTTTTCCTGTGATTGGCATTGTATGAATAGAATATTCCAAAAGTTTTCTAAATGCAAAGCCTTTATTTTTAGAATGATTGTGATTATAGTGAAACGTAAATTCTTCAAGATAAGACTGTAAATGGTTTTTTGAATGTGAACCTTGTATCGTACTATAAATCCAATTTTGTAATATATAGGCAATCTGCTCTGCTTCCTTCATAAAGTTATATGTTTGATCATGTAAACTTGAGACTACAGTTATATTATGTTTGCGTCCAAAAGATTTAAGATGATTATATCCACCGCTCCAACCATTCATATTTATTGTACTACCCGGTGTGATGCTGTCATTGACAAAATCTATTAAATTACGGCTTGAAGTATTTTTGACAAAACACATTCTTATACGAGTATACCCCCTGCTATTAGTATCTTCTATTGCAATAGCTATGATACTTACAGAAGAATTTTTTTTAAGTCTACTTTTTTTCTTATCATGAATAAAAATTTTATTGACTTCTATTTTACCTGTTAGCATTTCTTTTTTAGAACTTACCATCGCAATTCTAAAGCGATGAAGCATTGTCCACACAGTTCGATATGTTTTGCTCCCTACAGCAAAATTGTACCAATTTTCTAAAAAACTAAATTTTTTGGTACAATAAAGAAAAAAAGTAAATAAAATGCCTTTTCATTTCACCGAATACAACACCTCGCAACGCAAACACTATCTCAATACCCAACAGCTCTACAAACACTACATCCAAAAGAAACAACGTTACTACTTGGAGTTTCATGTGAGTATGTACTGGAAAAAGGTGGGGGAGAAGGAGTATTTGTCTAAGAAGCGTTCTTCTACAAATACTGTGACATCGCTTGGGGTAAAGAGTGAGGAGACGGTAAAAATATATGAGGAGTTCATGCGTTCTAAAGCAGCACTTAAAGAGGAACTATCAACACTTGAAGTTAAACTAGACAAAGCTCAAAAATTCTCTAAGATAGAACAGCTTATCCGTGTACCCAATGCCCTAGTAAACATCTACCGTAAGATAAACGAACTCGGACTTGATGAGAAGATGATACTCATAGGAACCAATGCTCTATATGCTTACGAAGCCTACTGTGGGGTCTTTGTAGAGGAGGAGAACTTGGCTACTGAAGACATAGACCTGCTCAACAAGCAGAGTAAAGAACTCTCGGTCGTCTTTGCAGAGGTGTTGCCAGAGGGGAAGCTGGTAGAACTGCTAAAGCTTATAGACAAAAGTTTTGAGCCTGATGCACAAGTGCCGTACAGGTTTAGAAACAAAGAGGGGGTACTGCTGGAGGTACTTAGCCCTATACAAAACAAAAGTGCATTTGATGGAGTACAAAGAAGTGATGACTTTTCTCAGATGACAGCACTCACCATGGAGGGCATGCAGTGGCTAGAGAACTCACGGCTTTTTAAGAGTATGGTCATTGCAGACAATGGCAAGTGTGCCACACTCTCTACCATCCACCCCTTAGAGTTTGCCATCTATAAAAATTGGCTTTCATCAGTACATGACAGAAACATACTCAAAAAAAACAGAGACCATGCACAGTCTAGGCTCGTTACGCAACTTATAGAGGAGTATATGGTAAACATAGATGTACTTAAAGAGCTAAGCCAGATGAAACACTTTAGAAAAGATGTGATAGAACTGTATGAAAAAGAGATAATAAAATAATGCACTACATCATAGGAGACGTACACGGACACTACGATACGCTTATGGAGCTTGTCGCCAAACTGCCTTCTGATGCCAAGCTCATCTTTGTGGGTGACCTCATAGATAGAGGCTCTCGGAGTGCAGAGGTGGTGAAGTTTGTACGTGAGGGTGGGCATGAGTGTGTGATGGGGAACCATGAAGAACTGATGGTTATAGATTTACCCTATATACTTGATACATATGAAAATGATAAGGAACTTGATCTTAACTCAACGTGGCTTATGTGTGGAGGGATACAAACACTTTTGTCATATGGTATTCTTAAATTTGTAGAAGGTAAGCCAGCCAAGGTTAAGAATGTACAAAAGTTAAGTAAACAGATAAGAGATGATCTGAAATGGATGGAATCATTGCCATTTTATATTAAAATGGAAATATCGCATCCATCAGGGAAACCTATTATCATATCACATGCCTGTATAGGGAATGTATGGAAATTTCATAAAGATGAGAAAAAACAAAGATACTTCAAAGAATATGCCCTTTGGAATCGAAAATCAGAACCAAAAAAAATGCCTATTTTTAATATTTTTGGACATGCCCCAACGCAATGGGGTGTAGATGTACAATCAGATTATGTCAATGTAGATACAGGCTGCTATATAGATAAAGATGGCTATAATCAGATGAGTGCATACTGTGTTGAGACTGGAGAAGTAATAAGTCAAGAGTATGTACATTAAGTCAGATAATAAAAGTTGAAAATTATACATAAGTCTATATTTTTGACAAAAACTTTTGTGTAAAGTTTGTTAAATATGTTTTTTAGAAATATGGTTTGTATTATTTTTTTACCTAAATTGTTTATCCCAGACTTTTGAAACCTAGAAAAAGTATGTTCAGAGATATTTTCATACTTATAATGCATCTTTGTTTATTTTGGCTGTTATTTTCTTTTCTGTAAGCCCATCATCCCTGTAGTTACCACCAAGACGGAAAAAGAGGTTGTCCTGATTCAAATCCTCTCTGACGCACCACTCTCAAACTCTCTATATATGAGACTTCAAATAAAATTTAAATTACATCAAAGCAGCATGCTCTATTTTAGTGCAGTGATTTTGTACGACTTTTATTCCTGCCTCTTTAGCTTTTTGTGCTGCTGCATTGTTTACTAAA
>Ga0256827_10000485_pt1 | contig 24625 bp, 28 predicted proteins | sample CV84metaG_FD_185977 | JGI IMG/M metagenome (GOLD analysis project Ga0256827, IMG submission 185977) | Hydrothermal vent microbial communities from East Pacific Rise, Pacific Ocean - CV84 | ecosystem: Environmental > Aquatic > Marine > Hydrothermal vents | place: Pacific Ocean: East Pacific Rise...
TATATTCCCAAATGTCACGTTGTTCTAAATTTGAGTACTCTTTTAGCTTTTTATAATAAGGTTCAATAGAGTACCTGCCTTTGTATCCACCAAATAGACCTTGATAGGCATAGATAAAAGCATTATCTTCAGCTGTTTGAGCAGCATAGTTAATGGCATAAGAGAGAAGAGGAGTATTTAAATTTTTATCTATTCGTAAAAAAGTATGACCAAATGCTGATGCTGGAGAGTTCATATGTGCAGAAGCAAATACTAAAGTAATGTATTTGGCGTCAAGCTCTTTTAACTCTTTTTTTAAGTTAATACATTTTGGAGTAAAAATTTTGCTATTTAGTTTAGGTAGTTTTTCTAAAACCCATTGTGAACGTGAAGGGTAACGACATTGTGTACTATTTTCGTCGTCACTTTTATCAAACATAAGTTTCTCAATAAAGGCATTTAGTTCTGTTTGTGGGTTACTTTTACCATTGGGAGAAAAAAAGAATTTTTTGTCATCTATTTCACTTTCACCATTTTTAAAATGTAGAAGTCTTAGCCACTCTTTGTTAGAGGCTAAATTTTCTTTGGCTAAAAGAGATAAAGAGAGAAGTAGTAACAAAACTACTTTTATAAATATATTCATAACTTATTTTACTTAATTTATTTTAATCTTAAATTATAGAGATAAGTACTTAAGTCAAATTTTAATATAATGAAATATAAACAATATAAAAAGGTTTTCTTATGATGTTGACACAGGATGAGTTAGAAAGTTTTGAGACAAATGGTTTTTTAATTTTACGTAATTTTTTAGATAAAGAGTCGTGTGAAGCTATTTTAGATGTTGCTAAAGCACATTTGAAACATAAGATTGAACCCATAGAGAGTGAAGGTGATTATGGTTTAAAATCTCAAGAGTATCGAACGGATGTTGTAGACTACAATAGTATTGAAGATAGAAAAATGTTAACTACTAGACGATTACGCCAAGTCTATAGCCGAGATATATTGTTTAAGAATTGGATGGAAAATAAGAAAATACGACCTATTTTACAACAACTTTTAAAAGATGATGTTGTCATAACTACAGCACACCATAACTCTATTATGACTAAGTTACCTAATACTAGTACAGAGACGGCATGGCATCAAGATAGACGATATTGGTCATATAGTGATAATAATTTAATAAGTATATGGTTAGCATTAGGAGATGAAAATTTTGATAATGGTGTTTTAGAATTTATTCCTAAAAGTCATAATATGAAGTTCACAGAGGAACAGTTTGGTGATAAAGAGTATTTTAAAGAGGATAACCCTGAAAATATGTCACTAATAGAAACAGCACAAAGCTCAAATTTAGAAGCTGGTGATGTGGTTCTTTTTCATTGTAAACTCTTACATAGAGCAAATAAAAATTCTACGCAAAAGCCCAAAATATCGTTTGTCTATACAGTAAAAGGGGCTAAGACAGAGGCTTTAAAAGGAAGTCGTTCAACGCAATATCCAGAAATTTTATTAGATTAGACTTGACATTAAAGGGTAGTTAGGTTATAAATCGGTTAGTTTAGATTGTGAACTACATAATCTATAAACATAATTAATGTACAATGGTGATATTAATTAAAATTTTAAATTTAAGGACAAATCAATATGGCAAAATATGTTGAATTAACACAAGACAATTTCGAAGCAACAATCAAAGAGGGTGTAACAATGGTAGACTTCTGGGCTCCATGGTGTGGACCTTGTAGAATGATTGCTCCAGTAGTAGAAGAACTAGCTGAAGATTTCGATGGTAAAGCTACAATTGCAAAAGTAAACACAGATGAGCAACAAGAGATTTCTGTTAAATATGGAATTAGATCAATTCCAGCTATTCTTTTCTTTAAAGATGGTGAGTTAGTAGACCAAATGGTTGGTGCAGCTTCTAAAGATGCATTTGCTGAAAAAATTAACGCTCAACTGTAAGCTTTAATTTCTTCTTGTGGGCAATTTGCCCACAAACTCTTCAAAACTTTTAGTAACAAATGTTACACCCTCTCTTTAAAATTTTCACTAAAATAGTATAGTTTTATATATTTTATTAAAAATTTACTTCAAGGACTTTATAGATGTTAGATTGTGCAATTATTGGTGGAGGTCCTGCTGGACTGACAGCTGGACTTTACGCAACACGAGGTGGTCTTAAAAATGTGACCATGTTTGAACTAGGAATGCCTGGTGGACAGATTACTCAAAGTTCTGAAATTGAGAACTATCCAGGATTCTTTGAACATGACAAAACTGGTTTAGACTTCATGGAGACATGGCAAAAGCAATGTTTCCATTTTGGTCTGAAACATGAATTAAAAAAAGTAGAACGTGTATCTAAAACAGGTGAACACTTTACTGTTACTCTTGAGGGTGGAGAGACAGTAGAAGCAAAGACAGTCATTACTTGTACAGGGTCAACACCTAAAAGAGCAGGTTTTAAAGGTGAAGATGAGTTCTTTGGAAAAGGTGTCTCAACTTGTGCAACTTGTGACGGCTTTTTTTACAAAGAAAAACCAGTAACCATTCTTGGTGGTGGTGATACAGCACTAGAAGAGGCATTGTATCTCTCAAATATATGTTCAGATGTCTATGTGGTTCACAGAAGAGATGAGTTTAGAGCAGCTCCTCCAACACTAGAGAGAATCATGAAAAAAGAGAATATTCACCTTATTACTGATTCGGTCATTGAAGAGGCATATGGTGGTGTAATGGGTCTTGATGGTGTAAAGATTAAGAACTTAAAAACAGAAGAAATTACAGATATGGCAAATACAGGTCTTTTTGTTTTTGTAGGACACAATGTACAAAACTCTGTACTTAAAGATGAAAATGGAGAGTTTATTTGTGACATGAATGAGTGGGGACAAGTTATTGTTGACCTTAGCATGAACACATCGGTAAAAGGTCTGTTTGCAGCAGGTGATATGAGAATTCAAGCACCAAAACAAGTTGTTTCAGCAGCTGGAGATGGTTCTATTGCTGCACTTCAAGTTATCTCTTATATTCAAGAGTTAGAATAGGGTATTGTTTTACAATTTTTCAAGTCTAAAATTTAGACTTGAAAAATATTTGACTTCACTACAGGCTTAAACTTCTTTCCAAAACTAATACGTTGTTGTATTCCTCCTCTACTCGTTAAGTCAACAATAACTCCTAACTTTTTACTATCTATTGCGTCATCTATTTTTTTATATATCGTATAGGCAATATCTTCGGCATTGAGAGTGACAGATCGAAGTGAGGTAATGTATTTTTTAAAAGTTAATAAATCAAATGTCTCCCCTTTACTTATAAAATAAATATGTAGGCTACCTCTGTAGGGTTGACCACTTTTTGCAAGAAAGAGTAATTCTTTTGAGCTATATTCTATGGTACTATTTTTTTGAATAGTTACTTTGGTTAGTTTCATGATTATCCTATGCGTTGAGGGTTGAGGTTTCGGTTAAAAAAACGGTGTTTTTCAAGCTCTTGATAATAATTTTCACCATTATTGTAGGAGAAAGTAGGGTGAATACTAATGTTACCTCTTGGGTAAAAAAGTCCTATAACTTCTAAATATTTTGGTTTCATTAATGCAACTAAATCTTTACCAATTTTATTGACAACATCTTCATGAAACTCTCCATTGTTAATAAAACTAAAAAGGTAGAGTTTAAGAGATTTACTCTCAACCATTTTAATGTGTGGAATGTAATTAATAATAAGTGTTCCAAAATCTGGTTGATTGGTAATGGGGCAAAGGGAGGTGAATTCGTCTGCATTTAGGGTTACCCAGTAGTCATTCTCTTGATGAGCATTTTCAAATGTTTCTAAAAGTTTTGGGTCGTAACTGTAGCTATAAGTTGTACTACTTGAACCCAATTGAGAGAGCTCTTCTTCTCTATTGCTTATAATCATAAATCTTCCTTTAAAAAAGTATTTTAACATATACAACACTACATTAGATAACTTTTTGTATAATCCGACTAGAAATTAACGCTAGGATTTACAATGGCTAAAGTAGGAATATTAGGCAGTACAGGAAGAATGGGTGAACACCTTATTAATAATGTACTTGAGACAGAAGGTTTAGAGTTAAGTGTGTTACATGTTTTTGATGAGTTAAAAACAACTGTACCTGAGACAACACTCATTACTAATGACATGAAAACTTTTCTTGAAAACTGTGATGTAGTTATTGATTTTTCTGCTCCAGTGGCAACTCAAGCTTTACTTGAATCTGCATTAGAAAATCCTACACCTTTAGTTATTGCAACTACTGGATTTAATGAACATCAACAAAATCTTTTAACAGAGGCTTCTGAACAAATGCCTGTTCTTTACTCTTCAAATATGTCAGCAGGTATTGCACTACTTAAACAGTTAGTAGAGCAGGTTGCTGCAACACTTAAAGATTTTGATATTGAGATTGTTGAACAACATCATAGACATAAAGTGGATTCTCCATCTGGAACAGCATTGACTCTAGGTGAGTTTGCTGCTAAAGGTAGAGGTTTAGACTTGGACGCAGTTCGTATCTCTGGACGTGATGGACAGATTGGTGCTAGAACAAAAGATGAGATTGCTGTTATGGCTCTTCGTGGTGGTGACATTGTAGGACGACATACTGTTGGTTTTTACAATGATGGTGAGTTTTTAGAGCTTAACCACACAGCTACTTCTCGTGAAACATTCTCAAAAGGTGCCATTAGAGCTGCTACTTGGTTGGTAGGTCAAGAGAGTGGTATGTACAGTATTAATGACTGTTTAGGAATATAATATGTGTGCAATAGTAGGAGTTTATGATACTGAAAATGCTGCACAAATTGCATATTATGCACTTTTTGCCATGCAACATCGTGGACAAGAGTCTTCTGGAATTTCATCGGCAGATGGAAAGAGGATTCATCTTATTAAAAAAAGAGGTTTAGTTACAGAAGTTTTTAAACAGTCCGATCTTGATGTCTTAACAGGTTCTTGTGCTATTGGTCATAATCGATATTCAACAGCTGGGAAAGATTCTGTTTTAGATGCTCAACCTGTTTTTGCTAAGTATAAATTGGGGGCTATCTCTGTTGCACATAATGGAAATTTAACCAATAAATATGAAGTTCGTGATGAACTTATTGAAAATGGTGCTATTTTTCAAACAGAGATGGATACAGAAAATATTGTACATCTTATTGCAAAAAGTGAAAAAAACAAACTAAAAGCACGTATTAAAGATATGCTCTCAAAGATTGAAGGTGCCTATTGTTTAGCCATTCAAAGTCGTAGTAAAATGTTTGTTGTTCGTGATCGTTTTGGTATTCGTCCTTTAAGTCTTGGTAAACTTAAGAGTGGAGGGTACATTGTAGCCTCTGAAACATGTGCTTTTGATCTTGTTGGAGCAGAATTTGTTCGAGATGTTGAACCTGGTGAAATGTTGATTTTTGAAAAAGGTGAAGAGCCAAAATCAATAATGATTTTTGAAGCTGATCCTCATCCTTGTGCTTTTGAGTATATCTATTTTGCAAGACCAGATTCAATTATTGATGGTAAGACAGTTTATAATATGCGTTTAGAGATGGGTAAGCAGTTAGCAAAAGAGACACCGGCTGATATTGACTTGGTACTTCCTGTACCAGACTCAGGTGTGGCAGCTGCAAAAGGTTATGCTGATGGTATGGGAGTTCCTTTTGAGATGGGAATTGTTCGTAATCACTATGTTGGACGTACATTTATTGAGCCAAGTCAAGAGATTCGTGACTTGAAAGTAAAGTTGAAACTTTCACCAATTAAAGATATGATTAAAGGGAAAAAAGTTGCTATTGTGGATGACTCTTTAGTTCGTGGTACAACTTCTAAACAGATTGTTAGAATGCTTAAAGATGCAGGTGCATCAGAGGTTCACATGAGAATTGCAGCACCTGAGATTAAGTTTCCTTGTCGTTATGGAATAGATACAGCAACCAAGGCAGAGCTTATCTCTTCTTCTAAAACACCAGAAGAGATTGCTGCGTACATAGGTGCTGATTCACTTGGATTTTTGTCAATAGAGGGTCTTAAAGAGTCTTTAGGTGACGACAGAGAATATTCATTGGTAAGTTTTGATGGAAAATACTTTGCAGGTGGAAACGAAAACAGCTCAGGTTGTAGTACCTATTAATTATAAGAAAAGAGATTTATTAGATAATCTCTTTTTTATAATTTTTATCGACCAAAACGAAAAGGTTTAAAAAAAGCACTTCTCATAAATGAAGTACTCTTATTTGCTTCATCATGATCATCCATTAACTCTTTTATTGGGTAAACACCATAAGATTTCATATTTTTAATAATGAGGATTAAGCTTTCAATCTCTTCTTGGGTAAAAACTTTATTCAATGCATCATACTCTTCTTTTTTAGTCATATTATCAGCAAATGCTATTTGAGTACACTCTTTATCTGTTGGACGTTCTCCTAAGTTTTTAAATTTTTCTAGGTCAAACCATACTGAGTCAGATAAAACATTGTTTAAAAGATTTAAAAACTCATTTTTTTCAATATCTTTATAGTTTTGATTAAAAATACAGTAATCACTTAAACTACAATTTTTAATTTCTTGATATAGCTTACTTTTTAGATTCATTCACATTCTCCCTATTATTAAAAGTTTATTATACCGGTTAGAGTATTTAAAAGTAGACTTTTTTTTCGTATATTTGCTAATTCTGCACCAGGTGTGGTGGTTGTTATAATTGTTCTTCCCATAACTTTTTTACTTCCATCTTTTAGTCTTACACCCCAATAATTATGTAGAATAATTGGTTCACCCTCTTTTTCACCAAGGTAAAGGGTAATGTGACCAGGAACAAAAAGCATAGATCGAAATGGCTTCGCATTATTTAAAATGGTCTGTTTTTTACTTAACAAGTCAAGTCCTCTAAGTGAAATAAACTCAGAACCTTCTTGTGCTTGTTGTCTTGAGTTTCTTGGTAAATAGATACCAAAAGGAGAGAAAAAATCACGAGTGAGTGCAGAACAATCTCTGGTCATTTCTTTCCCACCCCAACCATAAGGTTCTCCTACAAGTTGTTTTGAAATATAAGCAAGATTATAAGCATTAAATTTAATAGGCTTATGGGCAATAATATCTATATCATTGACAGTTATCTTTGAGAGTTTAGCAAACCCTTTTTTATCTTTTTTTGCCATAAGATATTGTTTTGTTTTTGGATCTATAGGAAAGATACTTCCCATTTTTACTAAAGAGATATATCCATTATTATCTTGAAGTTTTAAATTATCTTTAACTGTAATAGCATAGTTCCCATTTTTAAATTTTTGTTGAAATTTACTATTAACAAATGCTATATCTTTAAATTTTATCCATCCTGATGCAAAAGAGGTTTGTGCATAAACCCATTTTTTATCTAAAGAGAAGTGGGAGATTATAAGAGGTGTATTTATATGAATTGAAGAATTTTGATTATAATCAAATGGAAAACCTTCACCGGTCTTTCTAGGGTCATAGTAGATACCTTTTACCGTAGGATATAGATGTAAATCGGTATGACGAAGTGTGATTGCTGGAAGATTTACTGTATTAAACATATCGAAATTAGAATTTAAAATTTGATGTTTAAACCAAGATTCTGAAATTTTACTGCCATTACGTCGATAAGTTTTCTTTTTAGCATATTTAAATTGCCATGTTCTCTCTTCTTCGGTTAATTCTACTGAAGTTTGACTCCATGGTGTAAAAAACTTTTTATTGTATAGGGAGTCATATTCTAGTTGTTCTGAAGCTGACATATTGGTAATTTGTTTTGTAAAGGGTGTTGTGTCTTGTTTAATATGTATAGTATCTTTAATTTGATTAGATGGCATATAATCAATACTAGTTCGATTACGTACTCCTAAGGATAAAAGGGTTTGTGCTAAAAGTGTTGAACTTAAAGCAGTTAGTAAACTAATACTTATAATAATTTTTTTCATCTAACCCTCCTTGAATTTTTGTTATTACTCTATTATAATAAAATAAAATTATAAAATCTAGTATAAGAGTATTATTTTAAGGGATTTAAGATGATATGGTTCATCCATGTTATTAGTTTATAACATGGATTGTTCTTTATCATAATTATTCTTGTTAAATTAAGATAAAGATTTTTAATTGATATTTAAAGTTTATTTACTTCTTTGCTCTTTTTCTACAATACCACTCATACCAAAACGACGAGATAGTTCTTGTTTGACTCTATCAGGAGAAATGTCACGGTAACCAAGACCAACTAAAGTATGATAGAGTAAATCAGCAGATTCATAGATGACTTGTTCATCTGACTCTTCATCTATAGCAACACAGACTTCATCTGCTTCTTCGCGAATTTTACTTAGCATAAGCTCTTTGTCGTTAAGCAGTTTTTTTGTCCAAGATTTTTTTGTGTCGTTAGAGTTTTTACGCTCTAGCACTGTATGGTAAAGGGTATCAACTACTCCATACATTGCATCTGTATCTATCTCTTTTTCAAGGATACGCTTCTCTTGAACTACAGAGGTAAAGAAACAACTTTTTGTACCTGTATGACAAGCTACACCATTTTGTTTGATTTTAAGCACTACTGTATCTGCATCGCAATCTAGTAACATATCTTTTACTTCTTGAGTGTGGTTCGAGCTTTCACCTTTTTTCCAAATACGCTGTTTGCTTCTTGAAAAGTAGTGTGCGTAACCTGTAGATAGAGTTAAGTTGTATGCCTCTTCATTCATGTATGCTAACATGAGAATTTCATTTGTCTCAAAGTCTTGAGCAATTGCTGGGATGAGTGGGTTTTTTTGCCAATTTATTTGCATGGGATGGGTCTCCAATTGTATTAATGTTGGGTATCTGTACATTCCCACACAAAGCGTGGGAACGAAGGGGGGAATTTACTGTGCTGAAACAGTTTTTTGTTCTTTGCCTTTGGTATCTACCCAAATGTTAGGAACAGCTCCACCAGGTGTTAAGAATATCTTAGCATCTTTGTTAACTTTAAGTGCTTCATTAAATTTACCTTGAGTCTTAATCTGTTCTAACTGAAGAAGTTCAGGTGTTAATGATGCAGAAATTAAGCTATTTGCTTTTGCTTGTTCTTCAGCTTCAATTCTAATTTTATCAGCTTGACCTTGAGCTACAATTCTGTTTCTCTCAGCTTCACCACGTGCAATTTCAGCATTTTTTTGTGCTTCTTGTTTCGCACGTTCTTTTTGTTGCTCTGCAATATTCACGTTTTGCTTTTCAGCTTGAAGTTGTTCAATTTTTTCTCTAATTTTTGCAGGAAGTACAATATTTCTAAGTTCTACTGAGGAGAGAATAACAGGTTTTCCTTCTAAGCCTTCAACATTAGTTGTTACTTTTGTTTGAATAGCTGAAGCAATCTCATTTCTCATCTCTGGCAGTTTTTCAGCTGCATATTGACCAATAACATCACGTACAACTTCTCTTACTTTAGAGTTAATAATTTTCTCTTCCCAGCTAGAACCCCACTGCTCAATAGTGGTTGGTGCTGCTTCTGCACGTAGTCTATATTGAACAGCTAAGTCAATATTTACAGTAAGACCTCTTTTGTCAAGTACAGGTATGGCACGACTATGTTTAACTGCACCTTCTGGATTGTCTCCACCTAAAGAGCTTCTTGATCCATAATCATCACCAATCATGGTATTATTCTCATTAGAGTAGATAATTTGTCTCATTCTCGTATTAACAATAATAATTCTTTGTATAATTGGAATATAAAATTTAAGACCAGCATCAAGAGGTTCTTTCTCATATTTACCTGTGTTGACTTTAATTCCTACTTCACCAGAATTGATAATGGTAAAAGGTTTAAAGAAAACCATAGCAGCAACAAGAGCCAATATAATAAAAATCCATGATGGTGTTGATTTCCCTCCACCAAAATTATTACCATTTCCATTATTTAAATTTGGTGTTTTATTTCCACCATTATTATTACTTCCACTATTGGGTTGTTTCTTTTTAAAATAGTCATTCATATCTGCTGGCATTCTATATCCTTATATATATGTTAGGTAGTGCTTGTATTTTTCATTACGACCAAATACAATATCAAAGTAAGCACTTTGAATAATTTCTGTAATAGGTCCACGTGAACCACAGCCGATAGTACGAGCATCTACATCTCTTACAGGAGTAATTTCTGCTGCTGTTCCTGTTAGGAAGGCTTCATCTGCTACGTAAACTTCTTCACGTGTGATTCTTCTTCTTGTTACAGGATAACCCATATCTTCAGCCATTTCAATAACTGTCTTTTGGGTAATTGAAGCTAATGAGTTATCATTTGGTGGAGTGATAATCTCTCCATCTTTAACCATAAAGAAACAAGCTCCACTTGCTTCTGCTACATAACCTTGATCATCAAGAAGTAGTGCTTCATCATAACCACAATCAATTGCTTCAAATTTTGCCATTTGAGAGTTTAAGTAGTTAGCAGTTGCTTTTGCTTTACCCATACTTGAAGTATTTGCTGCTCTTGTCATAGAGGCTATTTTAAGTTTAATTCCAGATTTAAGTCCCTCTTCTCCAAGATATGCACCCCACTCCCATGCTGCTAAAACAGTCTCAACAGGTGCTTCTTTATGGTAAACACCCATTACTCCATAACCTAAAAAAGCAAAAGGTCTAAGGTAGACATTGTCACCAGTAAACTCATTTTTTCTAACAAGGTCAATTTGTGCTTGATTCATCTCTTCAACAGTGTAAGGGATGTCAATAAGCGTCATTTTTGCTGACTCTTTAAGTCTTTTTGTATGGTCATTTAGTCTAAAAATTGCGTATCCATCAGCTGTTTTGTAAGCTTTAGTACCTTCAATAACACCATTTCCATAGTGTAGTGTGTGTGATAAAACGTGGGTTTTTGCATCATCCCAAGCTTTAAATTCACCGTTCATCCAGATATATTTTGCTGCATCCATTCTCTGCTTGCTCCGTTCTTATATTAATCGAAACATTTTAGCTAAAGTCGTGTTAATATCTCTTTTTATTAGATTTCAGAGTTATTCTTTATGATAATATAAGAGATAAACTCCTAGGATTATAAATGAAAGTTTTTTTAAAGTATATGTTTTTATTATTAAGTTTTTTACTATTAACTGTTTTTTATCTGATGTCAACTCAACTTGGTCATAAAACAATGGGGTATTTTTTAGGTAAATATTTAAGTAAAAAGACATCTAATATAATTGATGTTGAAAGTTTTAATCTTAGTGCTTATCCAAATTTAACTATTGATATGAGAATCAATAATAAAGCAAAAGTATATTTAACTGGTACTGCAACAATTAAAACTATAGATATGGATTATCATCTTGAAGGTGATAGTTATCGTTGGAATACTCTTTCTATTGATAGTAAAATAAATTTAAATGGACATATAAAGGGGTTGATTTCAAATTTAGTTGTTAAGGGTAGAGGTAAAGTATTTGATGGTAATGTAACTTATTCATTTACAAAAGTATCAAATGAGTTTAAAAATATGAAAATTCTTTTATATGGGGTACAGAGTCAAAAAGTTTTAAGATTTTTAAAACAAAAACCAATGCTTAGAGGACGTGTAGATATTGAAAGTGAATTTAAACTTTTTTCGAAATATGAGAAAATTGGTTATAGTAAAATTTTTATGAGAAGAGGATTTTTGCCTACTTTTTCTTCGTCTATATCTTTTATAGTGAATTCAGAAATAATATTTGAGAATATACTTTATAAGTTAAATGGAGATATTCAATCTGAGCTTGGTAGTTTAGTTGTAAAAGATGCTTCTTATCATAAAGGTCAAAAAGTGGGTCAATGTAGTTATAATTTAAAAATAAAAGAGTTGGATTATTTTGAAACACTTTTAAAACATAAATATAGTGGTGACTTTGCTACACATGGTCACTTAAATTATAAAGAGAATAATTTTATTTTACAGGGTAATACAGATACTTTTGATGGAGAGTTAACTTATCTATATAAAAATGATAGTTTAGATTTAAATTTGGAGTCACTCTCTTTAGCTAAGATCCTTCATAAATTGAACTATCCAGCTCTTTTTAAAGCAAAAGTGTATGGAGATGTAAATTATGATTTTGAAAATAAAATTCTATTCATAAATACAAAATTAAAAGGGACACAATTTAAAAAGACAAAGATGACAAATATGATCTATCGTACGACAGGTATAGATATGTTAACTGATATATATGATGATAGTAGTTTTGTCGCAGATTATAAAAATAGATATTTAACCGGTATTTTAAAAATTGATAATGGAGTTAATCATCTCTATTTAAACGATATAATTCTTAATAGTGAAACTAATAGTATTGATTCACAGTTTGAAATAAAAATGAAAGAAGAGGAGTTATTTGGTAAAATAACTGGAACATTAAAAAGTCCATCTGTTTCTATAGATGTAAAACGTTTAATTAAATATCAAGTTGAGAAAAAGCTTGGTTCATTTTTTGGAAACTCTACAAAGAAAAAATTAAAAGATGAATTCGAACAATTCAGAGAATTTTTTAAGTAATTTCGTTTATAGTAGGTTTTTTATGTTAAAAAAACCTATTTTTAGAGAAAAGTACGGAAAAATCACGATTATTCCACAAAGAGAGTTTAAACTACTATCTCCTCAATATAAAAAAACATTAAAGGACAAATATGAGCAAGATTTTAAAAGTAGCAGCAGTAGCAGCATTAATGGTAACAACAGCGTCAGCGTCAACAGCAGTATGTAAAGGGTGTCACGGACAAAGCTTTGAAAAGAAAGCAATGGGAAAATCTAAAATTGTTAAAGATATGACAAAAGAAGAGATTGCAAAAGCACTTAAGTCTTACAAAAGTGATAAAGCATATGGTGGAGCAATGAAAACTCTTATGCAAGGTCAAGTTGCAAAACTTTCAGAAGCAGATATTGATGCAATTGCTGCAGAGATTAAAAAATAATCTTCTGTTTATAAATATGGATAGGTTTTACTTGTCCATATAATTTTTACTCTTTTTTAAATTTCTTCTCTCTTTCTTACTTTTTTTTAAATTTAGTTATAATCTTTTTATATAGAACCATAGGAATAAATAATGTTTGGAATATTTAATAGTAATAATAAAATTAATGATGCTCAAATCTTTATGGGTAGTCAAGAAGAGACACGTGATACATTAAGTGAACGTAAAAGTCCGTATAGTAATGAAGTTGTTAGTAGAGCCCCTATTTGTAATGAAGAAGATACCATACGTGCTTTAAAAATTGCAGAACTTGCAGCAAAAGAGACAAAGAAATCTCCTTTACATCAACGAATTTCATGGTTAGAAGATGTAGCCAATATGTTAGAAGTACATCGTGAAGATATGGCAATGACTTTAGTTCATGAAGTGGCAAAACCATTGGCTTTTGCACGAGTAGAAGTTGATCGATGTATTGAGACTATTAGACTAACAGCAAAAGAGCTTATTGCTTTACATGGTGAGACTATTCCTACAGATATTGCTCCTAGTGGTAAAAAAACGATAGCATATTTTACTCGTGTACCGGTAGGTGTTGTTGCATGTATTACACCTTTTAATTTTCCTTTAAATCTTGTAGCACATAAAATTGCCCCTGCACTTGCTGCTGGTAATGCTGTTGTTCTAAAGCCCACACCAGAAGCTCCACTCACTGCATATAAATTAGCAAAACTTTTTAATAGTTCAAAATATGCAATAAAAGATGCATTATCTGTTGTTTATGGAGATGTTGAAGTAGGTAGTACTTTGGTAAAAAGTATGATTCCTAGAGTCCTTTCGTTTACGGGGTCTGTTCCTGTTGGAAATATTATTACCAAACAAGCTGGAATTAAAAGAGTAAGTCTGGAGTTGGGTGGAAATGCTGCTACGTTTATTGATTCTACTGCTGATATAGAATATGCAGCATCACGTTGTGCCTTTGGTGCCTTTGTAAATTCTGGTCAAGTATGTATCTCATTACAACGAATCTATGTGCATGCTTCTGTTTATGATGAGTTTGCAGAGGTGATTGCACGAGAGACCAAGACACTTAAAGTAGGTTCACCTTATGATGAAGATACTTTTATGGGTCCACTTATTGATGAAGAGTCATTAAATAGAGCGAAGACTTGGGTTGCTTCTGCTCAAAATGAAGGTGCAGTACTCTTAACTGGTGCAGAGGTAATTGATGGAAGTTTTACTCCTACGGTTATGGCAAATGTAACTGATGAGATGAAAATTGTTTGTGAAGAGGTTTTTGCACCTATTGTATCTTTAGTAAAAGTAGACTCTTATGAAGAAGCAATTTCTAAAATGAATGATTCACCATATGGTTTACAGTTTTCAATTTTTACCAATAATTTAAAGTTGACACAACAATTTATTGAAGATGCAGAGTGTGGAGGAGTTGTTATTAATGATATTCCTACATTACGTTTTGATGTTCAACCTTATGGAGGTTCAAAGCTTTCTGGAGTAGGTAGAGAGGGACCAAAATGGGCATTAGAAGAGTTTACAGAAATCAAGAGTGTAGTAATTTGCAATTAATAATATTGTAATATATCAGAATTAAAGTATATTGATAAGTTTTAATAAAGATATGTTATACTAAATTAATGGGGTTTAAGGTAGTCTTTTCTAGGAGGGTCAGTATATGAATGAAACGTTTCTATTAAAAATAGACATGTTAACTAAAGTAGGTTTTTTGGATACAGGAGCACCCCTGTATCTAGATCTTATCGTCTCTTTTTTGGCTCTTTTGCCATTTATAATCATTTTTGCTATTTTATCAGCAGCCAAAGGTTCTCTTCGAACACATAAGTTTATACAAACACTATTTTTCTTTTTGACACTTTTAACTTTAACTATTTTTAGCTATTTTATTCACTATCAAGATGGTTTCACTCTATTACTTCAAAAAAACATAATTGATTCTACACAGGTAAATATTTTACTTTTTATACATATTACTATTGCTTTTATTACTTTGATTTTGTGGATGTTTACGCTTATCTATGCTCTTCAAGATAGAAGACGTAGGGCATTACCTGGAGTATATAGTGGAAGTCATCGTAAGTCAGGTAAGCGAGTATTTTTAGGGATTTTCTTAACATCTCTCTCATCCATAGGTATCTACTGGATGCTTTTTATGGCTTAGGTTAATGATGAAAATTGCACTCTCTTCTTGTCTTTTAGGTTGTAATTGTCGTTATGATGCTTCACATAATTTAAATGAGGCTCTTTTAGACCTTTTAAAACCATATGAAATTGTTCCCTTTTGTCCTGAAGATTACTCTTTTGGAAGTCCCAGACCAACAATGGATTTAGTAGATAATAAAAAGAATATTTCTGCTATCTCCAATGAAACAAATGAAAACTTATCTCAACCCATTTTTGACTATGCAAAAGATTTTTTTGATAAACATTCTGATATAAAACTCTTTATTGGAAAAGATAGAAGTCCTAGTTGTGGTGTTAAAAGTGCAAAAGTGTATGATGTTGAAAAAAACCTTTTACATAGAGATGGAACAGGGCTTATGGCACAGATAGCTCTTGATTTTGGAATTGAATGTTGGGATGCAGAGGATTATTTGTCCCTATAATTCTTTTTTAAACTGTTGTAACCACTCGATGTCTTCTTTACTGAGTTTCCCTATTCTTTGCATAAGTCCATTTTTTATTGACTCTAAATCACTAATTTCTAAATACTCTAAATAATTTGGGTTAATTTCTAATTTTTCTTCTGGTTTGTAAGAGAGTAGGGCTTCTATCTCTTTTAATAATTCTTCTTTAGTTTGCATTCTGATATACTACCATAAAATTATATAAGGAATTAATATGTTAGAAATTGGTGATGCTATACCAAGTTTTTGTTTACCAAATCAAGATGAAGAGGAGATATGTTTTAGAGATATTAAAGGAAGATGGGCAGTCATATATTTTTATCCAAAAGATAATACACCAGGGTGTACAACAGAAGCTTGTGATTTTACAGCTGCTCTTCCTGATTTTAATGGACTTGAATCTATTGTTCTAGGTGTAAGTCCAGATAGTCCTAAAAAACATAGAAATTTTATTGAAAAAAAAGATTTAAAAATTACACTTCTTGCAGATGAAGACAAATCATTGTGTAAAAGTTTTGGAATGTGGCAACTTAAAAAGTTTATGGGTAGAGAGTATATGGGTGTAGTAAGAAGCACATTTCTAATAGCCCCAGATGGGACTTTAGCTTATAAATGGGAAAAAGTTAGAGTAAAAGGACATGTTCAAGAAGTTAAAGAGAAACTTCTTGAATTAAAATAGATCTAAATCACTTTCAGGGTTAGTAGCAGATGCTGTAGCTACTGGAAGAGGAGATATATCTGTATATAGTTCAGTTATAACTCCATCTCTTGCGTTGTAAACACCCTCTGGACGTGTAAATTTTTTAGGCATATTAGGATATTTCTTATAAAGCTTTTTGAAGAAATAAGCAAATGCTGGTGCAGAGGTACCACCACCTGTACCACCCCGTCCAATAGGTTTGTTATTATCTCTTCCCATCCAAACAATTAACTCTTCTGTTGGAGAGTATCCACAGAACCATGCATCAACATTTTTGTTAGTTGTTCCTGTTTTCCCAACCACTTCAACACCTGGAACTTTTGCATTTCTACCCGTACCACGAAGTACAATGTCATGTAAAATATCAGTCATTAAGTATGCTTGTTCTGGAGTTGTAAAGTCTGTAATTTCTTGAGTTTTACTTTCATAAATTACTGTACCATTTCGTGAAAGAACTTTTGAGATAAGTCTTGGCTCAATCATATGTCCACCATTGGCAAAGGTAGAGTAAATTTGTCCCATTTTTACAGGACTTAAGCCAAGATTTCCTAAAGAGACAGACATGTCTTGAGGAATATTAGGAACGTTAAGTTGTTTTAATTTCTCAAGAATTCTTTGTAGACCAATTTCTGTTACTAAGTTAATGGTTGCTAAGTTTCTAGAATGAACCAGTGCTTCACGGAGTTTAATAAACCCCTCAAAGTTATTTTCATAGTTTTTAGGTCTCCATATTTTACGTTTACCATTACTATAGTACTGGAAAGTTCTAGCAACATCAGTTAACTCTGTAGCAGGATTATAACCCATATCTAAGGCAACCTGATAGATAAACGGTTTAAATGCAGAACCTGGTTGACGCTTCATCATGGTTACACGGTTAAAAGCAGACTTCTTATAGTCAACTCCTCCAACCATTGCTTTGATGTTTCCTGTAGAGTTTTCTACAGCTAAAATGGCTCCATTTAAAGTAGTTGTACTAACTTTTTCACCACGTTTTTTTACAATTCTTTTATGGGCATATTTAAGTGCTGCACGTGCAATCTTTTGCTGTTCCATATCAATAGTTGTGTAGATGGTGTATCCACCTTCTTGAATATCTGGAAACTCTTTTTTCAGTCGTCTCACCACTTCATCTGTAACATATGGAGCAATATTTTGAGTTAAAGTATCTTTGTAGATAGTGGGAATCTCTTTAATAGCATCAAGATAAGTTTCATCTGTAATCCAACCTAATTTTTTCATTCTTGCTAAAATGGTTCCAGCTCTTGTTAATGCTTTATCAAGATGTCTAGTAGGGTCATAAGAGGTAGGTGCTTTCATTAGTCCAGCAAGTAGAGCAGACTCTTTTAATGTTAGTTGATCTAACTCTTTACGAAAATATCCTTTTGCAGCAGTTTTGATCCCATAATAACCATGACCAAAAAACATCTCATTGAGATAACGCTCTAAAATCTCCTCTTTTGTAAGCTCATTCTCTATCTTCATAGATAAAATAGCTTCTTTCATTTTACGAGTGTAGGTACGTTCATTGGTTAAAATGGTATTTTTTACCAATTGTTGAGTTAGAGTACTTCCCCCTTCAACTTTATGACCTGCAGCATAGTTTTTTAGTATAGCACGAATAATAGCATCAGGGTTAACTCCATTATGTTCAAAGAAACGAGTATCTTCAATGGCTACAAGTGCTTCAACAACATAACCAGGAATCTCATCATAATTCGCATAAAGACGATGTTTCCCTTTAAAAATATAGGCAATTTTATTACCCTTAGCATCTAATATAACAGAAGAGGTGGGAGGATTATAGTTGATTAATTTATCAGCATCGAGTTTAATCTCATTATAGGCATAGATAAAGGCAGCAAATAGTGCAATAGCAAAAATGAGTGCCAGTACAATAGAACCTTTAATCAGTCGGTTTACCATGTGAAAATTCCTTTATTAGTTAAGAGAGTAATTATATCTTAATTTGATGAAGCATTGACTTTAATGCCTTTTTTGAAGAACCAATTCTAGGAATTATTCGTAATATTGGCTCTGTTACTGTAGGTTTTCTTATGGCTCCTATTAAGTAGCCATGCTCAATTAACTCTTGTTGTAATGTCAAGGTTTTTTCATTGTTCTCTACAGGAATTGCTAAAATTAGAGAATCTGAGTCAATGTCAAGTATCTCTTTTACTATCTTTTGTCGAGCTTGAATCTTACTGTAAAATTGTGTACTATTTTGAGATACATACTCAATGTTGACTAAAGCTAATGCTGTGTCAATGACTGAAGGAGCAGTAGAGTAGATAATGGGTTTTCCACGATTAATCAAAAAAGAGAGTATGTGAGAAGAAGCCAAAATATATGCTCCATAACTTCCATAGGCTTTTCCAAGTGTTCCCATCTTGATGTGTCGCTCATGTGGGGTAATGTCATAATATTCAAAGATACCAAGAAGTTTTGTACCCACAACACCTGAACTATGTGCCTCATCAACAATAAGTAGAGCATCATGCTCATCAGCAAGGGTAAAAATCTCTTTTTTACATAAAGCTCCTGACATGGAGTAGACACCTTCAATAGCAATAATCTTTCGACCACTCCCTTGATGTGCTTTTAACTTCTCTTCTAAATCATTCGGGTCATTGTGTTTAAATTTAACAACTCTGTCAGCTAAAAGCCCAGTAGCCATCATGCCAGAAGCATGGTAATCTTCGTCAATAAAAAGCATATCTTTTTTACGAACTAAGGCTTCAATGAGTGCCATATTTGCAAGAAAACCAGAACCCACAACCATACCCTCTTCAAAACCATTAAGTCTTGCCAAAGTCTGCTCAAAACGCTCATGAACTTCATGGTAACCATTGACCAACATACTCGCTTTTGGAGCATGTGCGTCATATTCCCCCACAAGTCTTAACGCTTTTTTGAGCTGTTTTTTAGAGTTTGCCAACCCCAAGTAGTCATTAGAAGCAAAGTCAATTAAGTCTCTGTCCCAAACACATCTTTGACGAAAGCGTCCAGCTTTTTTTAGGGCTTTTAGTTCTTTTTGGTACATTTTATTTCCTTATGGATTAGTCATTAAAATTACAACAGAAAACCAACTATCTGTATCATCTTTGATTATTTTATTGCCTCGATAAAAAAGTTTAAAGTTTATATCATTGTATTGCATCTCAATATCTTGAAACATTGAATTTATTTTTTTATGTAGTTTTATTTTTGCATTTCCCTTTAGATAATTTCTACTAGTAAAAAATGCAATTAGTCCAAAGTCAATAGTTGATTTAGATTTTTTTCTTTGTAGAACTTCTTTTATTCGCTGAATATCTTTTTCTATTTTACTCATATTATATACTTGATTTTTTACTTCTATTATTCCTCTTGGTCTACCTTTCTTTCCCCAAACAACAAGGTCAAACTTTCCATTTTTTCTTGATATTTCACTAGTACTTCCTTTTGCATGAGCTATATTTAGAATACTTTCAACATTATCTTCTAGTGTAATGTATTTTGTACCATATAATTTAGAGATATTTTCTGCAATTTTTACAGTAATAAAATATTCAGGAGCATTCCATAGCCACTCCCCCCTCTGTCCATTCTTGATAAATATTCATTGATTCATCAATACCATCCAATGTAGATTTAATTATATTTTCTTGTAATATTTCCATATTGCTTATCCCTTATGTATTAAATAATCCAAAACAGTATAAACAGTATTAACACTAACAGCATTTCCAGCTTGTTTATAAAGTTGATGATTACTAACTCCTGCTTTATTTGAATTAATAAAAAAGTCCGTATCAAAACCTTGTAACTTTAGTGTCTCCCATGGAGTTAGTTTTCTAATCTTATGCGTTGCCTCTTCATCTTTTGAAAAACTGTTTTCCAAATAAGATATTTGGCAATCTGCATCTAAAAATTCTTGTGAATAATAATTGTCTTGACAAGCTCGGTGCATTTTAACCATAGTTGCAGTGAGTGGTCGAGCAATGAGTTGATTAATCTGAGAATTAGATTTAAAGTTCTTTGTTCCATTAGATAAGATAGTTGGTTTGATTTTTTCTGAGAGATAATATTTGTCTTCAACTTTATGTTGGTCAAGAATTCCATCCATCACATTAGTATAAGTATGAATACTTCTATTTTCGAATTTAGAGAAATGCTCTTGAATTAATTGAGCATCAAACCTATTAGGAGGGGTATTTAAATCTTTTCTACTTGCAAAAATATAGAGTCGTCGTCTATGTTGAGGTAATCCAAAGTTTGAAGTATTTAAAATATCTTCTTGCACATTGTATCCATATTCTTCAAGCTCTTTTTTTAATTGTTGATAAGTTGCACCCTTATTATGTGTAAAAAGATTTCGTACATTTTCAAGTAAAATGTATTTTGGTTTTTTGACATCTACAATTTTCATAACAGAAAAAAAGAGTCCACCTCGTTCATCTTTTAGTCCAAGTTGTTTACCCATCATACTAAAAGGTTGACATGGGAAACCACCAAATACTATATCAAAATTAGGTAAGTTTTCTATGCGTTTGTTGTCTTGAACAAACTTTTCAATATCTCCAATTTCAATTTCATTTTCAGTATTATAATTGGCTTTATAAGAGGTTACAGCATATTTATCTATTTCTGAAAAAGCCACACATTGGGTTTCTATTTTTAAATCTTCAGATAAAAGCTCTAATGCTCTACGAAATCCACCAATTCCAGAAAATAGGTCAATATATTTTAAAGTTTTTTTATTCATTATTATCTCTTAAATGTTTCATAATATTTTTGCCAATGACCTCTGCTAATTTAACAGGAACAGCATTTCCAATTTGAGCATACCAGCTATTATTAGCTCCCATAAATACATAGTCATCAGGAAATGTTTGTATTCTTGCAGCTTCTCTTTGACTAAGACCTCTTGCTTGTGTAGGGTGTATATACATATTACAATCATATTTCATATGTGAAGTAATTGTTTTAGAGTTTTCATTTTCATTAAGTTTAAAATATTTGTCTTTAAACATATGATTCCGATTTTTATATGGCATAATATCTGCTATAGATTCATGTAAAGAATTTGCACCTTGTGGTAGGCGTGAAAAAATTTCAATATCTCTGTCATTATTATATCTATTTATATGATTAGTTAAATAATTTGTTTGATTCTTATTTAAAAAGTTCATATAAGAAGTATTTTTTATTGAATAATCCCTAAATTTAAAACCTATTTCTTCATTCTCTAATTTAGAGGCATTTTTAATTTTTTTAGGCATTAAAGTTGGTAAACCTGCTAAAGCATCTTTTAATTTAAAGGATTTGCTAGTAACTTTATCTGCTAAAATATCTTTTACAATTTGTGATGCTTTTACATTTTCTAACCTACTTCCAATAACAAAGACACGTTCTCGATTTTGAGGAATATTAAAATCTTTTGCATTAAGTAAAATAATTTCTATGGAATAGTTTGAACCTACTTTTGTTTGAAAATCATTTTTAATTTCATTCGATTTATTCATCATCCCTTTTACATTTTCCATAATAAAAAATTTTGGTTGAATAAGATGTAAAAGTTCAAGATAACTTTTATAAAGCTCATTTCTTGGATCATCAAGTATAGGTTGTCTATTTGCCATAGAAAAACCTTGACAAGGTGGTCCCCCAACAAAAAGGTCTATATTTTGGAAATGATGTTTATATTTATCATGTTCTTGAACAAGTTTTTTTATATCATCACAAAAATATTTTTCTAAAGCTAGTTCTCTATTGAAATAATAACTCTCTAAAAATCTTGCTTCTATTTCATTGACAAAAACTGGATTAAAGCCTACATTTTCCATCCCTAAACTTAGTCCACCAGCACCAGCAAAAGTATCTACAAAAGAAAATTGTTTATTAAATTTATTTTTATTAATAAATTTAAGTAAAGTAGGAGAGATGTCTTTTTTATTTTTTTCTAAAGTATAGTGTAATTGATTTAGTTTCTGCCATTGCTTATCATTTAAATTTAAACGGTATTTTTCATCATAAATTATTTTATAGTTATTTTGTATCTCAATATTTTCAATGTTAAGAAGTTTTTCTATATCAATAATAAGTTGAAGTATTTTTGATTTATAGTTTTTTGGAAAAAAATTATAATAAAATTCAATCATATAGTACTCCTTTTTATTTTTAGAAGTTTACTATATTTTTTAATTAAACTTCCTGAAATATGTCAAATTGTAATGTTTTATTTCATCCATCTTAAAAGTAATTCTACATTCAGACCCATGGCAGTACTCTCATTTCCATGAACAGACTTTATATACTTTTTACAAAAGCCTTCAACCATGCACCCACCAGCTTTTCCATCCCACAAGTTACTCTCTAAATATGCATCTAACTCTGTTGGATCAAATTTCTCAAAGTTGTAGTAGGTAGCTGAGACATCGGTAAAATAAAAAGTTTTAGTTTTGTAGTGCATAGCAGAGATAATCGCCATGCTTGAGCCACTCTGTAGTTCTAAAATTCTTTTTGCATCGTCTACATTTTTAGGTTTTCGTAAAAGTTCACCTTTAGCTGAGAGTATGACTGAGTCAGCAGTAAGTAGAGGAGTTTCCAACCCAAACTCTTTAATAGCAGCTTCTAGTTTTCCTTTACTCGCAATGTAAGCAAAATCTTTAGCATTGGTCGTGCTAATGGTCTCCTCATCATAGTGAGGTGCTTTTTGGGTAAATGAAATGTCAAAGTTGTTGAGCAATAAAGCCCGAGAAGTAGAATTAGAAGCAAGATGTATCATATAAGTCCCGTAGAGGTGTGATTATCATCACACCGTTGTAATATATGTTGGTTAAAACCCTCGAAGAGTTATTCCCAACCAAAGTGCTATTATACCAAGCAAGATATTAATAGGCAACAGTAATTTAGGAATCAAAGCCACAGAAGCCTTTGCCTTTGCTAAATTACCATTATCAAAAAGTTTTTGAGCTTTTTTTATTTTTATATACATCCATGTAAAGTTCATGGTCATAAGCATCCAGATACCCTCTTTAACATGTACAAGATTATAGATGTACATTGCTGTTTCTGAGATAACATTGCCCTCTATATCTACAGCTGCTTCTCTAAATTTAAGTCCCACAGCCATAATAACAGCTGTAATAATAAGTAGAGTAATAAATGGAATGACTACATTAAAAAACTTACCCGTAATGGCAAGGGTACGTCCGAGTCTTACTTTTGGGTCTTCTATGAGTTGTAGGTTAGGGTGAACAGCTAGTCGAATGGCTATCATACCACCCACCCATACAAAGGCAGAGAGTACATGTAAAAACACTATCTCATGGGCATAAGTTCCAAAAATTTCAGTCATAATCTGTTTCATACTAAATTTGTCCTATTTATAATTTTTTAAGAATATATCTGATTTAGCTTAAGGTAGGTTTTTATGGAAATTTATATTTTAAAGAGAAAAAACAATAACATCATAAATTAATAGTACAATTAAAAAAAGGAGTCATTGTGTTCAAAAAAATAGTTCTACTAATAGTTATCGTTTTTGGTGTTTTCTCTCTAAATCCCTCTCTTTTGACCACTACTGTCAAAAAATGGGATAGTTTTACTCTCTCTTCAACAGTTGAGACTCCTGCTCCTGCTTTGGTACGTTCTGCAAGAGAGCAGATAGGAAAAACCCTTATTTATGACTCTAAATATGTCAAGCTCTCCTATCCAAATGGTGACGTACCTATTGTTCGGGGAGTCTGTACCGATGTGGTCATTAGAGCATTACGAGATAGCAAAAAGATTGATCTGCAAAAAGAGATACATGAAGATATGTTACGCTTTTTTAGTAGTTACCCTAAAATTTGGAGAGCCAAAACCACAGACAAAAACATAGACCACCGACGTGTTCCTAACATCAAAACCTATTTTAAACGTAAAGGGTATGCTCTAGCTGTAACAAAAAATCCAAAAGAGTATAGGGCAGGGGACATCGTAACTTGTAAAGTTCAAGGACGACCTCACATCATGATAGTAAGTTCCAAACAGACAAAAGATGGAATTCCTTATGTCATTCACAACATAGGGTGGGGAACACGAGAAGACAACAGCCTTTTTAAGTATCCTTTAGATGGGCATTATAGGGTAAAATAATGTATCAACTTTTTCCTTATGCTAAAATCTCTAATGCTCCAACTATTGAAGTCAGCTTCTCTTTAACACCTCAACATCTATTACTCTCTTTTGTATTAAGTGGAGTGTCTGATAATTATCTTTTTGATACAAAAAATCATGCTAAAAGAGCAGATGAACTATGGAAAGCCACCTGTTTTGAAGCATTTATTAAAAA
>Ga0256827_10000486_pt1 | contig 24616 bp, 16 predicted proteins | sample CV84metaG_FD_185977 | JGI IMG/M metagenome (GOLD analysis project Ga0256827, IMG submission 185977) | Hydrothermal vent microbial communities from East Pacific Rise, Pacific Ocean - CV84 | ecosystem: Environmental > Aquatic > Marine > Hydrothermal vents | place: Pacific Ocean: East Pacific Rise...
AAGTGAATGAATAAAAAATATTTTTATTAAATTAGAATCTTTTAAGGATACAGAAATTGTAAGTTTTTCAAATTTTTCAAAATTGACTGATTTTTTTGAAGATAAAAGTTTTTTGCAAAATCATTTTAAAACTAGATTAGAAAATAATGTAAAAACTAGATTTATTTCACCAAGAGATGAAAAGTCTGATAATTTTGTTTCTAATTTTTTCCCAGAAAATTACAAAAAAACTTTACTTGAAGTTTTTCTTATTTCATCAAATGAATTTTTCTTTGAATCAGAAATAACTATTTTTGAAAATCATATTGCAATTATAAATATAACAAAAGAAAATCCTGTTTGAGTTATTATTGAAAACAAAAGCTTATACAAAACACAAAAAGCCATTTTTTATTTGGCTTGGTTAGGTGCCACTAGTTTTATTTGTGGTTAAAATTATATTTAGATATATCTACTACACTAGTATATCTTTTTTTAAATTTAAAAAAAAGTAGAGTGTTTTTTATTTTCACTCTACTTTTTAGGGGGCAGTTCATCTACACTCTACTTTTTTATTTTTCACTTTTGTAAAAAGTATCAATAACTGCTTTCATCATCATTTTTCTTTTTAGTTCCTCAAATGCTTGAGTTCAAATTTTATACATTTCATCAAGTCTTTTTAATACTTCAGGATTTTGATAATTCTTCTTTATTGTTTCAACCTCTTTTGTAACATTTTCATCTTTTACTTCTGGTTTCAATATATCAACTAATTTATTTAAAATTAATTCACCTTGTAATCTTTTAGTTGCATCAGGTTTTATATGTTTTTCTTTATAAGATTCTTCATCCATTTTAAGACTTTCAAGATAGTCTTTCATTTGAATTTTTTGTTTTAACATATTTTCTTTAACTTCATCAAACATTCTATTTGTTTGTTCTAAAAGCATTTTTTCACCTAAATCTAATTTAGAAACTTTAACTAATTCTTCTATTAATTTTATTTCATCTTCAATATTAGCATTTGATTGTTTAACATCAATTATTTCAGATTTTATAAGTTTTTTAAATCCAGCTAAATCTAGTTTTTTACCTCTTAATTGTTCTATAAACTCTTCAGTGAATTCTGGTTTTGTAGATGCTTCAACTTTTAAGATTTTTACTTTAAATTTTGTATCTTTACCTGCAAAACTTGCATTATGATAATCTTTTGGGAAAGTTATATCAAGATCTAATTCATCTCAAACCTTAGCTCAAGCTATTTTTTCTTCAAATCCAGGAACAAGTAAATTAGAACCAAGAACTAAAGGATAAGCTCTCATTGAAGTAGTTTCAATTATTTTTCAATCTTTATCATAACCATCAGTATCAATCGTTACTTTATCTCCCATTCTTGATTTTTTAGTAGTTTCTTTAAATGTAGAAAATCTCTTTTCAATATCTTCAAGAGCAGCTTTAACTTCAGTAGCCTTAACTTCTACTTTTTTTCTAGTTAATTTTATTTTTTTAAATTTATTATCAATTTCAACTTTAGGTAAAACTTCAACATGAATTCTTATTTTCAAAGGATTTTGAGAAATTATTTCCTTAATTTCACCTTGAGCAACAGGAACAATTTTTGATTCAATTAAAGCTTTTTTATATAAATCATCAATTGCAAAATCTACTACAACTGCATTAATATGATCCTCTCATACATGTTTAACTAAAACATTTTCAGGTATAGCTCCTTTTCTAAAACCATTGATTTCAGTATTTTTAGCCAAATAAACAATTGCTTGTTTTCTAAATTTAGCAATCTCTTTTGCATCAGCTTCAACTATTAATTCACATATTGATTTTTCTAAATCATTTCTTTCTATTTTCATAATTTTATTTTTCTATTTTATAAATATAATATTATAAAAAACATCGATTTGTTTTTTAAACTCAAGGATTATATTTAAAAATATAATAATTTCAAATTTTAAATTCCTTAAAAATAAAATTAAATACTCTTTTTTTTGCAATATATAGAATTATATGATAAAATATATTTAATGAAATTTATAAATTTAATTTTTTAGTTATGGTAGTTGTTCTTTTGATTTTATTAATAATGTTTTTAAACTCATATGGTATATATACATATTGAGAATTTTTTATTGAAATAATTAATGAAAACAAGTATAATTATTTAATAATTATACTATTATGAGAATTTTTACTCATCCTTCTTATTGTTCATTTTTTTTACAATAAACCCATTAAAGAAATAAAACATTTTATTCAAAAATTATATTCTGGTCAATTAAAATGAGAAAAAATAGATATTAGCAAATCTGTAAATAGTAATCTAAATATAATAAGTAATAATATTGTAGATATATTACATAGACTTAGAAATATAAAAGATGAATTTATTCATGGTAAATCTATAAAATGAGAAGTTGAACTAGCAAAAGAAATACAATGAAGAACTTTTAATAAAAAATTAGTTGACGTTCCTTCTTTAAATGTTGTTGTAAATTCTAAACCTGCTTGAGAAATTGGTTGAGATTCTTATGATATAATTAAAAATTGAGAAAATTATTATATTTACGTATGAGATGCAACTGGTCATTGAGTATGAGCTTGATTTATAATGATAATGGTAAATGCTTTAACAGCTTGATTTTCTAAAGTTTATATAAAATGAAGTCAAATATTAGCATGAACTAATGAGATACTAAAACCTAGAGTAAAAGCAAATTTACTTATGACAGTATTAATGCTTAGATGGAATGAAGAACAAAAAAAAATGTTTATGACTTGAGCATGACATGAATATCTTATGATATACAAACAATCTACAAAAAAATGTTACAAGGTAAAATCATGAGGAGTAGCATTATGAATGATAAAGGATATATCAAAAATAATAAAAGAAAAATGAATTCAATTTGATGTTTGAGATATAATAGTTTTATATACTGACTGAATAACTGAAGCTATAAATAAACCTAAGAGAGATTGAACTGAATCAATGTTTTGAGAAGATAGATTAATAAGTGCAATAGAAAAAGCACCTAATATGAAGGGTAAAACATACAAATCAGCAAATAGTATTTACAATAATATAACTATTATGTTATCTCAGTTTATGTGATATAAGCCTATACAATTAGACGATGTAACACTAGCAGTTGTACAATACAAAACTGAAGATTATAATATTGAAGATGATTATAATACAACACTTCCACCTGATGTTATTACAGAATGGAACTGGGAAAGTTAGTATTTACATCAATAAAATAACTTTATAAAATAAAAAGAATAAAGTAGCTGAATTCAATATACAGTTCACTAATACCTATTTTTTTATTTTATAAAGTTATTTTCTAAAATTTTCTAAAATTTCTTTTGCAACATCTTTTCATCATAATCAAAAAGCCAAACCTCATGCAAAAGTTATCATTGATATAAATCCTATAAAAATAGTATTTACAATAGAACTATCAATTCAAACTTTTTCAAGAACAATCATTAAAACAAAAAACATCATTATAAATTTTGCCCCCGAAGCTATTATTTTAGCTGTTTTTTGTTTTGTTAAATTCAATGAATGATAAATAACATCATAAACAAAATTTGCAAATCTAATACCAAAATATCAAATTACTATTCAAATAAATAACTTAGGTAAATAATCTAATATATCTTTTAAGAATTGTTCAACTTCAGTTATCTCAAGAGTATAAATAGCCCACCTAAAGAATAATAAAAAAACATAATAAGAAAGAGCTTTTGCAATAACTTTATCAATTTGTATTTTTTTTGAGACTAAATCATATAATTTAGTCTTTTTTTTAGCAATATTTTTAATATTACTTCAATCTGCATCATTATTTATTTCCTCATCATATCATTCAAATTTAATATCAAACTTATCAATTAAATCCAATATTTTAAATTTTTTAAATAAAAATATTACAAATTTATAAATAAAATATGAAATTAATAATCAACTTATTAAAATAAGTAAAGACTTCAAAGAAACAATTGCATACTCATTTATAAATTCCACAATACTTAATTTTAATTGTTCTACATTATTTTCAATTACTATTCATATAGATTCTATCATTTTTTATAATTATTATAATATATTAATATCTAATTTATTTAAACTAACAAAAGACTACATTTATTAATTAACACCTATTTATTTACTTAATAACTATTTATTTACTTAAATAAGTTTCTAAAATTAATCCTGCTGAAATAGCATCTTTTTTTCAGATATTATTTTTATCACCTAGTTGATTTAAAATATTGTCAGCTTCAAAACTAGTAAACCTTTCATCAATTCAAATAATTTCTTTTTTATTTTTATTTTTTGATTTTTTTCAAAATTTATTTTCTAATTCTCTTATAAATTCTTTTGTTTTATTCAATTGAGTAAAATCTTTTCAAAAAAGATCATAAGGCAATCAAACAATGATTTTGGAAATATCCTTATATTTTAAAAAATATTTTTCCAAAACTTTTATAATATCCACCCTTAAAACTATTTCCTTTGGAATTGCTATTTTTTCTATTTCTAAAGCTATACCACATCTTTTATCTCAATAATCTATTGCTATTGCACTCATTGTTTCAATTTATCAAAGTAAATTTTATCCATATAAAAATTAGCTTCCTATTCACTTTCTATTGTTATAAATACCTTTGCCATTGCATCTTTTCAAAGTTTTATAAAAACCTCTGATTCTCAAATTTTCTTAATATGTCCTCCAGGTAAGTCAATATGCTTTTTAGTTAAATCTAATTTAAATTGTTTTTTTATTTCTCTTATAACATCTTTTTCTCAAATTCATCAAAATACTTTTCATGAAGAATCTGCCTTTAATTTAAAACTAATTTTTTTATGATTTAATTTCTCTGCAATAGAATGTCTACCTTCTATTAATTCAATCCTATGATTTTCATCTTTTTTTATCTTATTTTTCATTTGTTTTTCAGCTTGATCTGTCAATTCAACAGCTAATTTCTTAGGAAATAACATATTTTGAGCATAACCAACCTTCACTTCTTTTATTTCTCCTTTTTTTGCAACATGTACAACATTTTCTAAAAATAATACTTTCATAATTTTATAATTTTATTAAATAATGATATTTATTATATCATAATAAAAAAAAATTCAAAATAAAAAAAGAAAATGACTAATCATTTTCTTTTTTTTCAACTACATTTCCTTCTTTATTTCAATTTTGTTCTTCTTCAATTGATATTTTATATCCTGTTAATTCTGATGCTAAGTTAACATTAAGTCATCATTTTCATACTGCTCTTGCTCTATCTCATTCAGGAATATATGCTATTACTGAATCCTCTTCTTGTCATGGAATAACTCTTAAAACCTTAGCTGGAGATAAAGCTTTTTTAATAACTTCTTCAGCATTATCTATATTTGGTACAATATCTATTTTTTCACCAAATAATTCATCCATAACTTGTTTAACTCTTATTCACTTTTGCCCAATCAAAGTTCATACTGGATCTATCTCTGGAAAAGTTGAAGATACAAGCATTTTTGTTTTAACTCATGCATGTCTTACAATTTTATCAATAACTACAATTCATTCTTCTATTTCTGGAACAAATTCTTTAAAAATTTCAGCCACTAATTCAGGTCTTTTTCTAGAAAGAGTAACTCTAGGTGCTTTATTTTCTTCTTTTAATAAATCAGCAACTAAAACATACATCCTAGTTCATGCTACATAATTATCTCTAGAAACTTGTTCACTTCTTGGTAAAGGAATTTTATTATCTTTATATTCAAATAACACTTTTCAACCTTCCGCAATATCAATTTTCATAGAAATTATATCACCTTTACTATCTTTAAATAGATCATAAATTTTTTCTTTTTCTGTTTCTCAAATTTTTTGAATAATAACTTGTCTAGCTGCTTGAGATGCTATTCTACCAAAACTTTCAGAATTTTCAGAATTCATAATTTCATCTGTAACATCAATTTCAACAATATCTCATTCTTCAAATCATTCAACCTCATCAATAGAAATTTCTATTGATGAATTTTCAACTTCTTTAACAACTGTCTTCTCAATAGAAATTTCTATTTTAGCATCCTCTAAATTTAATTTAACATTTACTTCTTCATCTCTAGTTCAATAATCTTTTTTATAAGCCGTTTTTATAGCAGCTTCTATTATTTCAACTAGTCTTTCTTTTGGTATATTTTTTTCTGCAGAAATCATTGTTATTGCTGCATCTATTTTTTTTAAATCTAACATGTTTTTTTAATTATAAAATTATAATATTTCAATTTTTTTCTAAAAATAAAATGAGAATTTGTCTCCAAAATCCCATTTTTATTCTTATATTACAAATTACAAAAAGATTATAATATTTATGAAATAAATTGCAAATTTTTTTATACTTCTGTAATCATTGGTATAATCATTGGCTCTCTATCTAATCTTTTTGTTAAGAAAAATTCTAGATCTGTTCTTATTATTTTAAGTAAATCTTTTTCTTCGATATCTGGAACATCTTTAATTGTATTTTCATATAAATCTCTTGATTTTTTTATCAGATTCCTATGTGTATATTTAACTTCTTCAAGATAAACAAGACCTCTTGTTTCAAGTTTTATATGTCAAACCAAAGCTCTTGTTTTTTTGTCTGCTTTATAATTTATAACCAAAACTCATGCTTCTCTCATTTTTTCTCTTGCTTTTAATACATGAGAACTTGAAATACTCATTGCATATCAATCTATAATAATATTTTGAATTGGTGCTTTAATTCTTGATTTAAACACATTTCAAGTCTTTGGAGCAAAATCGATTATTTGCCCATTAGAAACAAGTAAAATATTTTCTTCTTTAAATCAAATACTCATTGCTGTTTTTGCATGAACTGATCTAAAATATAAATCCCCATAAATAGGCATAAAATATTTAGGCTTTACAAGATTTAAGAAAATCTTTTGTTCTTCTTGAAAAGCATGTCCTCAAGTATGATATTCTCAATCATCTTTAGTTAAAACATTTGCTCAAAGTTTTATAAGTTTATTTATAATAGCAACTACTGATCTATCATTACCAGGAACAACCGATGAAGAAAATACAACCGTATCTCATTTTATAATTTCAACTGCATTATGTGTTCATTCTGACATTCTTGAAAGAGCTGAAAATTGTTCTCATTGACTTCAAGTTGTAATAATTACTTGATTATGAGGTAAAATTCATTCTGTATTTTTTGGAGTCATTTTTTTAACAATACCTGGTTTCATCTTTAAATATCACAATTCTTTAGCAATTGCAACATTTTCAATCATACTTCTACCACTTAAAAATATTGTTTTACCATATTTATCACATATATTTATAAGTTGTTGAACTCTTGAAATCCAAGATGAAAAAGCAGCTATAATAAGTCTACCTCTAGTGTGATTTTTTACTATTTCATCCAAAGCTTCTCATACATTTTTTTCACTCATTGAATGACCTTTTCTAGTTGACCCAGTAGAATCTGATAAGAACATAGTAATTCATCTAGAACCTATTTCTCAAATTCTTTCTAAATCAGCTGGTTCATCTATTTCTGGAGTAAAATCTATTTTAAAATCTCAAGTATGCACAAATTTAGCTCAACCTGGAGATTCCATATAAAAACCTGCACAATCTGGAACTGAATGATTTACTCTAAAAAATTCAACATCAAATTGACCAATTTTATACTTTTCTCTACTTCATGCATCAACCTCTACTAATGTAATTTTTGATAAAAGTCCTGCTTCTTCTAATTGTTTTCTTATAAAACCTAAAGTCAATCTAGTACCATATAAAGTAGGCATCCCTAAAGCTGGTAAAATATGCTTCAAAGCACCAATATGATCTAAATGAGCATGTGTTATAATAAAACCTTTTATATCCTTTTTGTATTTAGTTAAAAAAGATATATCTGGAATTGAATAATTAACACCCGGTAAAGTATGATCTGTAAATTGAATACCACAATCAATCAAAACTATATCATCTCAATATTGTGCCATACTCATATTTTTTGACCCTGTTTCATCATTTCAACCAATTGGCATATATCTTGTATAACCTTCTCTTAAACTTGGAAGATAAAACTTAGTCTCTGGAAATTTTGAAATAAATTTTTCTCTATATTCTACTTGTCTAGTATTATTTCTTTTATATTTAGAATTTGTATTTTTATAATTAGGCTTTACAGTCTTTATATTATTTGTATTTTCAATATTTTTTTTATTTTCATTAACTTTTACTTCTTTTTTTACAACTTGTTCACTTTCTTTATTTTTAATTAAATCATTACTAGTTGCACCAATATCTTTTTTATTTTCATTTATTTTTTGAACTCCTGAAAACATTTGATCTAAATCATGATCTAATTCATTTAATATATCTGCCATTTATTTTATTTGATAATTATTGTATTAAAATAACAAATATTCAAAACAATTAATTTAAAATTAATTAAATTAAAAATATAACTTTATTTATCCTTTAATATATATTAAATATACTATTAAACAAAATGAAAAAAATAATTTATATTTTATTTTAAAATAAAATATATAATCTTTTTGATTGCTATGAATGAACAAATTGAATATTTGTATAAAATTAAAAATACTTTTTTAAAAATTTAAGCATACCTATTAATAGCCTAAAATATTTAAAAGTTATTTTCTTATTAGTATATGCATTATATTATTTTTTTGATAAAAGCAAATATAAAAAATTATATTTAATATCTACTACTTAAATTTTTCTACCCTCTATTAAAATTAAAATAAAAAAATTAATCTTTTTAAAGTATGTAAAATAATTAACAGTTACTTATTTAAATTTTTTATTAATAATGCAATAATTCTATTGATTTTTTATGGAAAAGTCATTTTTAAATTTGACTTTTATATATAGATAATTATATTTAAGATGTAGAAAAAAGGATATTTAAATAAATTAAACATATAAAATTATGATTGCAACTATTTTAGATAATAAAAAAGTAGAAACAGGTTTTACAGATGTATTAAAAAGCCTATCTCCAAAAGAAAAAACTGTTATTGAAAACAGAGTATGATTAAATGGTAATAGATTAACACTACAAAGTATTTGAAATACTTTTTCTCCTTCTATTACAAGAGAAAGAGTTAGACAAATAGAAGACTCAGGAATACAAAAATTATGAAGAATAATTAAAAATACAAATCTTGTTCAAATTCAAGAAAAAGCTATTGAATTCATGAATTTGAATGGTGGGTTAATTTGAAAAAAAGCATTAGTAAATTTCTTAATAAAAGATTTAAATCTTTCTTCAAATATAAATTCTTATATAATAGAAACTATCGTTCAAGCAAATTTTGAAATAATGAAATCAAAACCAAAACTTTGAACTGAAACATACTTCCACTCTCCTGAAATAAATAAACAGCTTGTAGAACAAATACATAAAGAAGCTATAAAACTACTTAAAAAGAGAAAAGATGTTATTGAACAAATCTCTCTTTATGAACAAATAAAAAATAACATATGAGGTAAATCTAATATTGTACTTATAAATAGTATAATGGATGTTTTTGATGACATTGTTAAATGAGAAAAAAGTTTTATATGACTAGAGAAATGGAAAATACTTAATCCAAAAACTCTAAAAGACAAAGCTATATATGTAATGAAAAAAGCAAAAATTCCAATGCATTTTATTGAAGTTTCAAATAAAGTTACTGATTTGTTATGAGAAGCTGTAAAAGTTAATACAATTCACAATGAATTAATTAGAAATGATGAATTTGTATTAATTGGTAGATGATTATATGCATTAAAAGAATGGGGTTTTAAAGCTGGTACTGTTATTGATGTTATTAGTGATATATTAAAGAAAAAAGGTTCTGCAATGAATACTGAAGATATAATAAAATCTGTACAAAAAGTAAGAGAAGTAAAAGATACTACTATATATATGAATCTTCAAAATAAAAAAATTATAAAAAGAGTTTGAAGAAACTCTTATGATTTAGTCTAATAGAAATTAATAGAAATTATTAAAAAATACTAATTAAATAAAAAATCAGTTTGAAAACTGATTTTTTATTTCAAATAATTTATCTTAGATTTAATTATAAAATTCATAATTCAATAATTAGAATACTTCTTATTTGAAAAATCAGGGCTTGAATATACTAATTTTTCTTTTCATCAATTAAATTGATAAAAATTATATTTAATAGAATTATTATTTTTTTCTTCTTTAATATTTTTATTAGTATTTTCCTTTTTTATAGATTTTATAGAATAATTTCTTAAATTATTATCTATATATTTTTTAAGAAACATATTATAACTTTTCTCTTTTAAAAATTCTAAAACTCTATTTTGTACTTTATCATCTCAACTCAAAATTAATATAGCAAGTAAATCTCAATTATAATTCCCTTTATATAACCTTTTGTTTATTTCTTTGTAATATTCTTCAGTTATTTTTTTATTAGATTTTAATATATTCTCTAAATTTATATTAAAATCTTCAATACTTAATTCTCAAATATCTTTAGTATTTAATATATTCTTTTTATCTATTTCTTTATCTTTATTATCAGGTTTTATTGATAAAATAAAATCTTGTCTTTTATTTATAAAATCACATAAATCAAAAGTTTCTTTATTTGAAATTTCCTGCTCTTCTCATTTTAAAAAATTATTTATAACTATATGAGAAATATAATCTACTATCCTTCTTATTGGTGAAGTAAAATGCATATAATATTCTAGACCTAAAGCAAAATGTCCTTCATTCATTGCAGAATAAAAAGCTCTTAACATTTTATTTCATTCAAATTCTTTTCAAATAGATTCAGGCATATGATTTCTGAATATTGCATTAATATTATTTGAATGTAAATATTTTGCAACATACATATTTGTAGCAATCATAGCCTCCTCAATAAATTGAGATGCAATATGTGTACTTTTATTTTTATTATATCAAATAGTTCTTCTAGCATCCTCAAAATCTTTTCACAATCAATCTCTTTCTCTTTTTTTATTTAAAACTCCCCTTAACTCATTCATAAGTTGAACTTCATAAAAAAAATCTGATTTTCTTTGAGTTAAATTTTCTGTAAATAAATTATAATTAAACATACATATATTTTTAACTCTAGATCTATACATATCAATTGCCAAAAAGTTTCAATCTTTATCAAAATCAATTTCAGTAGTCAAAGCAAGCCTTACAGTATCATAATTCAAGCTTAAATAATAAGTAGCAAGTTCCCAATGTAACATAGGATTTACTTTATCAGGATTATAAATACTTGTTGTTTTCAATATTGCTTGTTTTTCTATTTCAGATCATCTTTTTATTATTTCTGTAGGATTAGCTATTGAAGTTATTAATTTATATCAATCTCATAATCTTTCAACTCTAACTCAATCATCCAAATCTTTTGGAATTTTTGAATCATATAAATATTCATCAGAAAATTCATCAATAGTAAAAATCTCTTTTTCTGGTAATTTTTCTTTATATATTGTTTCTTCAAAATTATCTTTGATATAATATAATTCAGATAAAATAATAGGATTTTTATCATCAAAATCATAAATAGGTCTTTTTATATTCTCTTTATCAGTTGATGGAATAAAAATTCACATATTTTTATTACACATATTTTTATTGATTATAATAATAATTATTTTTTTATTTTATGAATAATATATTTTTAAGCAAAATTTTATTTGACTTTTTTCTTTTATTAAAGATAATATTCATATATTTTTAGATAATAAAATAATACTATGGCACAAGAAACAACATCAAAAGTTAAAATAAATCAAGAAGAATCATCTAATAAAATACCTGTATTAGAATTATTAAATGAAATTAATTATTTAATATCTCAAAATAATTTTCCAGAAGCTAAAACAAAATTAGAAAAAATAAATGAAAATCAGTTATCACAAACAGAACAATTAGAATTTTTAAACACAAAAGCAGAATTATTATCAAAAACTTTATATACCGAAGATTTAATAGAAATTAGAGAGCAAATAGAAAATATTTTAGATGAACAAGTAAGAAAGCATCAAGAACAAAAAATAGTTTTACCAAATATTAATAAATTAGATTGAACAAACAATTGAGCATCTGCAGATATTTTATGAGAAATAAATATAACAGATATAGCACAAGAAGTTTCTCATAATGTAAAAAAAGAAGTTTCATATAAAATTATTGATTCCTTAATTGAAAGAATTATTTTAAATAAATCAGAAGATAATGCTTCTGAAAAAAACAAAGAAACTGAAAATATAAACAAAATGTTTTTTGAAGAAATAAAATATTTAAAAAATATATGAGAAGATTGAGAAGCATATTTTTATGAATATATTTACTATAAGACACACTGAAATAAACAAAAAGAAGAGGAAGCTTTAAAAAAATCAGCAAATGAGTGAAATAGAGATTCTATAAATTTATACTTAGAAAATTTAGAAAATAATTTTCTAAATAAATACAACTCACTAAATACTTCTAAAGAAAAACAGAATTATAAACAAGATAATTTATTAGAATTTGAAAAAGAATATAACAAATTCATAAAATGAAATTTTGTAAATGTAAAACAAAAAAAGTTTTCTCCAGGAAATCCAGATTTACATGAAGATTTATGAATATTCTTTGAAGAAATAAATGAACCCAAAAGAGCATTACAAGAATATATAAATTGAATAAAATCTCAGTATAAAGAATCTTATAAATTATATTGAAATATAGCAGAATTATATTTAAAAAATATTTTTGCTAGTCTAAATAAAAAACAGCAATATAATTTAGTACATAAAAAACTTATAAATTTAATCTCTGAATCAAAAAAACATAAAGATTTTATATCTCAAATTAATTGATATGAATGAATTTGAGATTTAATTAAAAATAGAAAAAGATATTGAATAGAGTTAGTTCCTCAAAAATTCGATAATTGAAAAATTTCAATTATTAAAAATGAAGAGTATTATTATACTGAAGCAATAAAAATATTTTATCAAATAAATTTATTAACTAATGAAGAAAATATAAATTCATTTCTAAGAATTTCTACAAAAAATAAAATAAAATACTCTGAATTTGAATTACAACGATCACCTATTGAAAACATCTTATTAAATACAAATCTTAAAAATTTCTTATATCTTGCAAACTATTATGAAGAAACCAAAAATCATAAAGCTGCAATAAAAAAATATATATTATGATATGATTTTTATAGAATCAACTTAAATAATTGAGTAAATCTAAATGTAAAAGATTTTGAAAATTTATCTGAATGATTTATATTATTTCTGGAAACAGAATTAAAAAAAACTTTAAATAATACAAATAAAAAGGAATTAATTTTTTTAGAAAAAATTATAAAAAAAATAAAACTAAAAAAGGAATTAGATAGTAATGATATAAATCTTTTATTCACAAATTCTCTTAAAAAGAATTTTGAAAACAATATAACTTTCGAAGATCTTAGTATTTATATTTCTTGATATAATCAAGAAATTAATAATTATAATATTTATATTCAAGCAGTTTTAAAAAAACTAAAAGCAAATAAAAATATAAATACTAAATTAATAGAGAAATTAATTTTAAAAATTCAGAAACAAGAAATAATTTATTCTAATGAATTTGAAGAAGATTTAAAAATAGCACTCTGAGAATATGATAATGAAGTATATAAAAATGAAATCACAGATAATTCAAAATTAAATATTTCTATTAATTCACATTTTTTTTCTTCTTTACATAATTATCTTACAAATTTTGAACTACAAAAAGATAACACATCACTTGATGCACTATTAATGTTTTTACAAACAACATTAACAGAAAAAATTAATGATGAAATAAATCAAATCCAAACTCAAAATTTCGAGTTAAATAATCAAATAAATTTAATCCAAGAAAAAATAGAAAACAATGATGATGAAAAATTAATAGAACCAGAAATAAATAATTTAAAATATTCAATAAAAATTAATAATTGAAATATAGATTTCTTAGAAACTAATAAAATTACCCTAAAAAATATAATAGAAATTATAGATGAAAATAAAAATATAACAGAAGAAGATATTGCTTTCTTTTTTGAACTTACACTTGATAAAAATTTTTATGAAAATCTAGATTTTCAGACAGTAAATCAATATATTGGATTCTATAATCAATGAATTATAAATGCTGATTTATATTTAAAAACTATATTAAAACAAATAGAGCCCAAAATTTTAAAACCATATATAGATAAAATAGAAATTAATAGGAAATCAAACTATGAACAATTTGAAGAATTAGATATTTATGATATACAAGATTTAAAAGATATTATAGAAAGTAGTTTTTGAAATTTAGAAAAATATAAAAAATAAAAGAACCTGCTATCTAAGCCAGGTTCTTTTTTGTCACTATTTATTTTCCTCCTTTTTTTCTTTTTTTTGTTTTTGCTTTTCAGCTTTTCCAAAAGTTTTTGTAGCCTTTTCAGCCTTTTTATTGGCCTTTTCAGCAATTTCACTCCACTTTTTTGCCTCTTTCATTGCTTTGTTAGCAATTTTAGAAGCATTATCTGCAGCTTTTTGTGCCTCTAGCATATTTTGTGCTAGTTTTTTAATTTGTGCCATTGATTCCTCCTAAGGGATTTTTATTTTTGACTCATTATTTATAAGGTTTTTTTATTATTTGTCAAAAGTTTTTATATTTTTTATTGCATTTTCACCTTTTTCAATATAATATTTCAAATATAAAATAACTAAAATATATAAAGATTTTTTTGTTTTTGAAAATTCAAAAAAATATTGAGAAATAAAGTTTGCTGATTTTATTTCCTGAAAGTTAATAGAAACTTATCTTTCAAAGAAAGAAAAAATAAAAACAGAGTTTATTGAATATTTTGCAAATGAGAATTTTTTTATTAAAATTAAATAAAAAAAAGAGGCTCCCCTGTTTCACAGAGTGCACATACGTAACACTCTCCACAGGCCAGCTCATCTTTTTATAATTAAAGTATATCACTTTTTTACTAAAATCAAAACTTTTTTAACTTTTTATATAAAATAACTAAAAATATGGCAAATATTACTAAAATAGAAAATAAGATTCAAATTCTTGATGAACTACTAAGAGCTTGACTTGAGGCTACTAAAAAAGATCCTGAAAATTTTTCAAAAAATGATTATGCAAAATTGAAAAATGAAGTGTATAAAAAATACAAAATTGCAAAACCATTTCAGTCTATTGAATTAATTGAAAGATATGAGGAACTTCAAGCTGATTGAAGTTTGGAAGAAAATTTATTTTTCAAAAAAATACTTAGAAAAAGATGAATTAGAAGTTTATCATGAGTAACTGTAATCTCCCTACTTACAGAATTTTTTGGTTGTCCTGGAAAATGTATATTTTGTCCAACTTTTGAAGGTTTACCAAAATCATATATTCCAAATGAACCAGCAGTTCAAAGAGCAGTTTTAAATAACTTTGATCCTATTATGCAAATTCATAATAGACTTAGAGCTCTAGAAATCACAGGTCACAAGATAGAAAAAAATGATGTAAGAATTATTTGATGAACTTGGTCAGTATATCCAAAACCATATCAAGAAATGTTTATAAAAGCTATTTATGATGCTTTTAATACTTATGATGATATGAAAGTTTATCTTGAAAAAACAAATTTTGAAAATGATAAATTTGCAACTTTTAAAATCAAACAAGGATATAAAGCAAAATTATCTAAAACTTTGGAAGAAGCTAAAAAATTAAATGAAAGTTCTAGATTAAGAGTTATTTGAATAGCAATTGAAACAAGACCAGATTGGATTGATTTAGATGAAATTGCTAGACTAAGAAAATATTGAGTAACAAGAGTAGAAATTTGATACCAAACTACAATAGATGAAATTAATGAACTAAACAAAAGATGACATTGAAATAAAGAATCAATAGCAGCCACTAAAATACTTAAAGATGCATGATTTAAAGTTGTAGCACATATGATGCCAAACTTACTGGGAAGTACTCCAGAACTTGATAAAAAAGCTTTAGCTGAAGTATTTGATAACCCTGATTTCAGACCTGATGAGTTAAAAATATATCCAATGATGGTAACAGATAAATCAGAGTTAACTGATATTTGGAAGGCCTGAAATTTCAAAGCTTATGATGATGAAACTCTAATAAATCTAACTGCTGAACTTCAAATGATGATTCCTGAATATGTAAGACTTAATAGAACTTATAGAGATATTCCAGCTGACCAAATACTTGAAGGTTCAATTGTTGCAAACCTAAGACAAATTGTTGAAAAGAAAATTGCTGCAAAATGAGTTAAATTATTAGATACAAGACACAGAGAAATCAGAGAATGAAAAAATGATCCCCAAAAAGCAGAAATTCATACATTTGAATATGAGGCTAGTAAGTGAAAAGAATATTTTCTAACTTTTGAAGATCCAGAAGATAGAACAATATTTAGTTTACTTAGATTGAGATTACCAGAAAATCCTCACCTAACCTCTCCTGAAGAAGAGGAACAAAACAATCTCCCTCTCCTTCAGGAGAGGGCTGGGGTGAGGACTGTATTACCAGAATTAGAATGATGTGCAATAATCAGAGAAATTCACACATTTTGAGACCAACTTTCAGTTCATGAAAAAGGTAGTAAATTTGGTCAACATATTTGATTATGAAAAAAATTAATTGCTGAATCTGAAAAATTAGCCAAAGAAAACTGATACAAAAAAATGGCAGTAATTGCCTGAGTATGAGTAAGAGCTTATTATGAAAAGAGATGATATAGTTTAGAAGGAGAATATATGATTAAAGAAATATAAAAGAGTAATTTTAAATGAACTGCCCCCTAAAAAGTAGAGTGAAAATAAAAAACACTCTACTTTTTTTGCATTATAAAAACTAATGTTTAAAATTATGTAGAAATTAATATTTAAACTAGAAAAATAAGATGTCAAAAATAATATATAGTGAAGTACAAATAAAAGAAATAGAATCTAATAAATATGTAGAAAAATGTACAACATAATAAAGGAGGTGAGTAAAATCATCTCCTTTTAAAATTGCATAAAATTAAAATTATATTATTATTAATTTAATACAATTAATCAAAAAAAATATGAGAGAAGTAGCAAGAGCATTTGTAAGAAATGATGAATGAAAATATCTACTTACAAAACATGCATGAAAAAATATTTGGGTTCTTCCAGGATGAGGACTTGAAAAAGATGAATCAATCTTTAAATGTATAAAAAGAGAATTAAAAGAAGAATTTAATTTAGATATTAAAATTATTTGAGATAAATTTAATTTTGATACCAAAAGAATTCTAAAAACTTATCCAAATCCAATTTGTAGTTATAAAATAGAATTTACAAATAAAAAATATTGAAAACAAAAAAGAATTGAGTATATATTTTTAGTTGAACTAAAAAATAAAATATCTGATATAATTATTCAAAAAGAAGAAATATGAGATTATAATTTTTTTAGTCTAGATGAAATAATAAATTTAGAAAATACTTTTGAACAAATTAAAGAAATGGCTGAATACTTAAAAGAAAAATAATTTTAACAGGATACCCACAAGGAGTATCTCTACAATTTAAATTATGTAGTGATACCCTCTATGGATATCCTATTTTTTATAAAACATATTATTTTATGCTTAATAAATTAATCCAATTCCTATTAATAATATTAATTATTACACTTCCTCTAGTAAATTCACATTTACTTGATTTTTTTTGATTAAAAAAAATATCAGATATTTTTTATATAAACTGAAATTATGAATTTTCAAAAGTATTATTTTTTAACATTTTTTCTTGAATAATAATATTATTATTTTTATTCAAAAAATTATTAAATATATTTAATAATAATATTAAATTAATCTTTCCAAAAATACTTTTTTATATAATCTGAATTATAATAATTTCAAATGTTTTTTCTTTAACTACATATACCTCCCTTCTTTGAAATTCAAGCAAATGACATTCAAGTTTAATGTTTATAAATTTAATATGATTATTCCTAGTTTTTATAAATTTATTTAAAAATAAAATAAATAATAGAAAAATTAATTTAATTTTATTAAAAACTTTTATATTTTCATGAATTTTTGTTTCATTTTTTTGAATAAAAGAGTTTTTGTTTCCAATATTTGATTATAAAGACTTATCAAATAGAGCTATTTCTACATTTGGTCATCCAAATTATTTATCATTATATTTAATAATAATAATTCCTATTATAAATATTTTTTTAACTAATTATAAACAATGAATAAAAAAAATATTATATTATAGTATATATCTATTTGTAATAATATGACTATTTTTAACTAAATCTGTTTGGGCTTTATTTATATTTTTTCATTATATTTTTTATATAAAACTTAAAAATAATTATAAAATAATTAAACTTAATTTATTTAACATTATTTTTCTTTATTCAATATTAATTCTAACCTTAACACTTATTATATTAAAAGTTTATCCAGAAAAGTTATCAAGCTTTATATCAAGATTTTATATATGGGAAACAACATTAGATATAATATTTTCTAATATAAAGATAATAATAATATGAAATTGATTATGAACTTTAGATTTAATTTTTGAATGATATAAAAGTATTGAACTCTATATTTTTGAAAAATTTTGATTTATTGCAGACAGACCACACAATATATTTTTAAATATATTTTATAATTTTTGATTTTTTTGAATTATAATATTTTTATATTTAATAAAGTTATTATATAATTATTATAAAATAATAAAAAATAATATTTTTAAAAATCAAATAAAAGATAATACATCTTTAGAAGAAAAAAATTATATACTAATTATTATTATATTTCTAATATTTATATTTCTAAATTTTGCAAGTATTGCTAGTTACCTAATTATTATTTTTATAATTAGTTTAATTTATCTATCACATAAAAAATATCTTGATTTAAATAACCAGTATATTAAATCAAAAAAATTAATTTTTAATACAAAAAAAATATTTTATAAAGTCAAAATATATCATTATATATTAAATTATTTTATTATTTTATTTTTTATATCTACATCTTTATTTTCAATTTATTTTTATTCAATTTATTTTTTAGAAGAACATAAACTTTATAATAACCCATTATATAAAACTAAAGTTTCCCTATTGAAAAAAATAAATTCTGAAAATATTGAAAAAGAAATATATAAAAAAAATTTAACTAATCCTGAAATACTATGTGAAGAATTAATAATAAATTCTTCATCATCTGAAAACTATATTTATTGTTGAAATATATTATATTATTCAAATAAAAATTTAGCAATATTTTATTATAACTTATGACTTAAAAAATTACCTGATTTATGGAATTCAAATTCCAAATATTATAATAACATATTTATCAATAAAAAAAATTTACAACATAGGTTTTTTAATATAAAATACTGAAATATAATTCAAGTATTAAAAAGAGTCTGAATAAAAATGAATTATTAAAATATTTATTTTCTTAAAAAATAACTACTATATTTTAATAACTTGCTTTTATATAATAGCTCTTTTTTAGTTTTTAACATTTTAAAATACTTTTTAACATGCTTGTATAAAAAATTGTAGCAAAAAAAGAAAAAATGAGTAAATTATAATCAAATTTATTTGATAATAATTTACTATAAAATGCCTATAAAATTTATAAAAACTAGAGAATGAGATTTAGTAGCTTTTGATAGAACAAGAATTGAAAATGTTTTAGAGAAGGCAGCTGAATCAATTGGAACTATGGACTTATCTTTTGTTGAAAATCTAACTGATCAAATAATAGAAAATTTAAATTCTAAATTAGTAAACAGAACTGAAAATTCTTTTCTTACAATAGAAGAAACTCAAAATGAAGTTGAAAAAGTATTAATGTCTGAATGATTTTTTGACATGTGAAAACATTTTATTATTTACAGAGCTGAACAAAAAAAGAAAAGAGAAAAATCAAAAGAAAAAGTAGAAAAAAAATTAGAAAAAAATACTTTAAAAATAGAAAAAACTACTTGAGAAAAAGAAGATTTTAGTATGAATAAAGTAAAAGAAACTTATAAAAGAGTTAGTTATAAATTAGCAAGAAAATGTAAATTTGAAGTTTTAGAAGATTCATTAAAAAAATATATAGTAGAAGGAATGAAAACTTCTGATATTACTAAAATGATGATTAAATCAGCAATTGATTTAATCTCAGTTGAAAATACTTCTTGGCAGTTTATTGCAGGTAGACTTGCTTTAATAGATCTATATAAAGAAGCTTCAAACAATAGAAATATGGATATTAAAAAAATCTATGAAGCTAAGCATTTCAAAACTCTTTTTGACAACTATATAGAAAAAGGTCATTATTATAAAAAATTCTATGATTATTATTCTCCTGAAGATATAATAGAAGCATGAAAAAATCTTAAAAAAGATTATGATTTTGATTACAACTATACAACAATGATGATGTATAGAAAAAGATATCTTTTAAATCCAAATAAAATCATATATGAATTGCCTCAAGAAATGTATATGACTGTTGCTTTATTCTTAGCAATTCCAGAAAAAAAAGAAAATAGATTAAAATTTGCTCTAGAAATATATGAAGCATGTGCAACAGGTAAAATTTCATTACCTACTCCTACTTTATTAAATGCTAGAACAAACTTTCATCAACTATCAAGTTGTTTTAAATTCAATGTAGATGATGACCTTAGAGCAATATATCATTCTATTGAAAATATGGCTCAAGTATCTAAATATGGTGGTTGAATTTGAGTATATCTTTGAAATATTAGAAGTAAATGAGGTTATATCAGATGAGTAAAAGGTGCAGCCTGAGGAGTGAATCCTTGGATTAAAGTAATAAATGATACAGCAATTGCTGTAAATCAACTTTGAGCAAGAGCCTGAGCTATATCTGTTACTTTAGATGTATTCCATAGAGATATTTATGATTTCCTAGAACTTCAAACTGAAACTGGTGATATTAGATCAAAAGCATTTGATATATTCCCTGCTGTTACTTTCCCAGATTTATTTATGGAAAGAGTAAAAAATAATGAAAATTGGACATTATTTGACCCAAAAGAGATTAATGATAAAACTGGTAAAAAATTACAAGATCATTTTGGATTAGAATTTAAAGAATTCTATGCAGAATGTGAAAAAAATCCTGAAATAGAATTAAAAGAAGTTGTAAGTGCTAAAGATTTATTTAAAGCATTTTTAAAAACAACAGTAGAAACTGGTATGCCATATGCATTTTTCAGAGATACTGTAAATAATGTTAATCCAAATAAACATGCTGGTAATGTTTATTCTACTCAACTTTGTGTTGAAATATGTCAAAATACAAGTACTTCTAAATTTATAGAAGAAGAATTAGAAGATGGAGTAATCACAATAAAATATGAAGTTTGAGACAATGTTGTTTGTAACTTAGCTTCAATAAATGTAGCAAAGGTACATACAGATGAACAAATAAAAAAGATTGTACCAATTACAATGAGATTATTAGACAATGTTATAGATTTAAATTTCTATCCTATAAAAGAAGCTAAGAAAACAGCTATAAAATATAGATCTGTTTGATTAGGATTCTTAGGTTTAGCTGAATATTTAGCTGTAAATAAATTGGCTTATGATACTTCTGAAGCAAGAGAAGTAGTAGATATTTTATTTGAAAAATATGCTTATCAAACACTTAAGTCATCAAATAAATTAGCTAAAGAAAGATGAACTTATAAAGTTTATGAATGATCTGAATGGTCAAAATGAATTTTAATCTGAAAAGATGAAAATTGGTTTAAAAATAATTCAAAAATGTCTGATAAATGGTCGAAACTTATTAGAAATATTAAATCTGATGGTATGAGATTTGCATACCACTTAGCTCCAGCTCCAAATACTTCAACTGCACTTGTTATTTGAACAACTGCTTCAATTCTACCAATATATAAAAAATACTTTGTAGAAACAAATGCAATTGCTCCAAATGTAAATGTTGCTCCAAATCTATCAGAAGAAAATTTCTGGTATTATAAAGAATATGTAAATCTTGATATGAAAGATGTTATTGATATGGTTGCAACAATCTACAAATGGGTTGATCAATCAATCTCATTTGAATGGATAGTAAATCCTCAAAATGTTTCTCCAAGAGAATTATATGAATATTATATCAGAGCTCACCAAAAATGAATAAAAACTGTATACTATGTAAGATCAATGAGTTTAGAAGTTAAATCTTGTGAAAGTTGTAGTGGATAATCCTCACCTAGCCTATCTTAAAATAAAGAAATATTAACCAATAAAAATATTGTTAAATAAAGAAGAATTTGAACAATTAAAATTTTTTGGAAAAAAGTTACAGAAGTTCATGGACCAGAACATAGTGAATTTATTAAAATAAATAAAATAATAGAAAATATAAATACTAATAATTATGAAGATATAGATTTTTCTAAACTTCAAGAATTATCAAATAATTATGAAATTCCTACTGGAGTCTGTAATGCTCAAACAATTTTATTGAATTTATTAAAAAAATTATGACAAAAAAATTAAAACCAAGTGGATTTATAGATTATAATCCCACAAAACAAGCATTACTTGAAGAAATCAAAAAAATTATAACAAAAAATTATAAAAAATATTGATTTGTGAATATTGAAACTCCTAGTGTTGAAAACAATTCTGTATTAACAGCAAAAGGTTGAGATGAAGTAGCAAAACAAGTTTTTGGACTTTATGGACTTGCTCAATGAGCATCTGATGCTAAAAAATACAGTCTTCATTTTGACTTAACTGTTCCATTTGCTAGATATGCAATTGAATATGAAGAAGACATAAAATTTCCTTTCAAAAGATATCAAATACAAAAAGTTTTTAGAGGAGAAAGAGCTCAAAAATGAAGGTTTAAAGAATTTTATCAATGTGATATTGATATTATTTGAGAAAAAATAAGTGAATTTTATGATGTTGAAATAATTGAAACTTTATATAATTCTTTGACTAATATTTTAAGTTTTCTTGAAATACAAAAAGATGCTATAGTTCATCTAAATAATAAATTTTTAATTGAAAGTTTGATAGAAAAATTTGAAATAGAAAATAGTAAAAAATTCTTCAAATTACTTGATGATTATTACAAATTAGAAAAACAAGATTTTGAAAATAAATTAGAAAAATTATCACCAAATAATTTTTCTCAAATCTTAGAAATACTAAAAAAAGATCTAAATCAAATCTTAGAAATTCTTAATGATTCAAAATATACAAAAGAAATTACTGAATTGCAAACAATCTATAATACTTTAAAAAATAGATGAGTTAATGTAGTATTTGATCCATATATTACTAGATGACTTGATTATTATACTTGAGTTGTTTTTGAAACATTTATTGAAGACTATGAAAGTTTTGGTTCTATTTGCTCAGGTTGAAGATATGATAATCTTATTTGAGCAATTAGAAAAGCCACAAATTCAAAATGAACTGAACTTGCTTGAGTTGGTTGAAGTATAGGATTGTCAAGATTTTTTTCACTACTTGAAGAAAATAATCTATTAAATAAAAAATTAAATCTAACAGATATAATTATATTTAATTTATGATGTAGTAATGATTATAGAGAACAAATAATTAAAAATTTAAAAAATACTAATAAATCTTTTGATACATATTATAACAAAGTAAAATTAGATAAACAGTTTAAATATGCTGAAAACAAGAATATTAAATACTGAATTTTTGCAGGAGAAACTGAAGAAGAAAAAAATGAAATTATGATTAAAAATCTAGAAAAAAGAACAAGTGAAATTATAAAATTGAAAGAATTGGAAAAATATTTTGAATAAAAAAATAAGCTTAATATAATAACATTTATAAATAAAATAGTCTTTTAAAAAACTTTCATTATAATAATTTAATAAATACTAAAAAAGGCCTACTTTAAAAAGTAGACCTTTTCTTCAATTATTAAAAATAACTTTTATTTTATATGTTTAAAATGGTCGGAAATGTGAGACTTGAACTCACAACCCCACGCTCCCAAAGCGTGTGCGCTAGCCAATTGCGCCAATTTCCGAAAAAAAAATTAAGCTGCTGTTTAATTTTTTAAACAAACAGCTTGATTTTTTTAATTTTTATATGGTGGGTGTAGATGGAGTTGAACCATCGACCTCACGATTATCAGTCGTGCGCTCTAACCAACTGAGCTACACACCCTTGCTTAAAAAAAAATGGAGCGGGTAATGAGACTCGAACTCACAACCCTCTGCTTGGAAGGCAGATGCTCTAGCCAATTGAGCTATACCCGCTTATTTTTACTTATTAAGCAAAAAGAATTTTATTAAAAAACTGAATTAAGTCAAATTTTTTTAATACTTTTTTTTATAGTTTCCCCAAAATTTTATAAGGATTTGCTAGTTTTTCAAAGAAACATAGGTTTCATAAATTGAATTTATCAATTTTCTTCTTTAAAAAATCTCTAATTCATAAAGAATTTAAAGCT
>Ga0256827_10000487_pt1 | contig 24602 bp, 16 predicted proteins | sample CV84metaG_FD_185977 | JGI IMG/M metagenome (GOLD analysis project Ga0256827, IMG submission 185977) | Hydrothermal vent microbial communities from East Pacific Rise, Pacific Ocean - CV84 | ecosystem: Environmental > Aquatic > Marine > Hydrothermal vents | place: Pacific Ocean: East Pacific Rise...
ATAGCAAGGAAAGTTTTTGATCGAATATTAATGACTACACAACTCAAATAACCGAATCAACAAATAAACAAATAACCATTAAAAAGCTGCTTAAAACCGTAACAAATACTACAAAACTACGTACAAGCACAATTAACTACCTAAATCACTAATTATGAGAATATTTATACTATCTATAATTATTTTTATTTCGCTAAATATATTTGCCCAAACTGGACCTGCAGGAGTTGGTTCTAGTACTAGTAATATTCTATGGGTACGTTCAGAAGATTTATCTTCACTAGCTGATGGAGATAGAATTGCTACTTGGGCTGATAATTCCGGAAATTCAAATGATTTAACCCAGAGTGATAATTCATATAAACCTGAATATAAAACGAATGTCCAAAATGGTTTTCCTGTTGTAAGGTTTAATCAAACAAATGGAAGGATAAGAAAAACAGATTTCGTAGATTTTCCTACATCTGATATTACTGTCTTTATTGTTAATACTAACAATAATGAAAGTAATGATGCACTTTTTTCTTATGCAACATCATCATCAAATGGAGGAAATGATTTTTTAATATTTAACTCTAACAATCTAACTACATTTAGAGACAATGTAAATCGTGCATCTAGCCAAAGTACAAACGATAATGCTTGGCATATTATTGACGTTAGCTGGACTAGTGATGGTGGCGGATTAGAATTATGGAAAGATAATGCATCAAAATACACCAATACTTTATCTGATGCTGTAGATATTACAAATAACGGTTGCTTAGCAATTGCAGGCGAACAAGATTCAAAAGATGGAGGTTATGTTAGTGGACAAGCTCATTTTGGAGATTTTCTTGAAGTAATAGTTTATAATATTGAACTTAACTCTGCTCAAAGAATAATAGTAGGAAATTATCTCGCTGCAAAATATAATCTAACAATCTCAAATGATTATTATTCATACCAAAGTTCTTATTCTCACGACTTAGCAGGAATTGGAAGATTTAGTGCATCTGACACCCATACAAGTGCTCAGTCTGCTAATTTAATTACAATAGGTAATGCCTCAGCAATGACTACCGACGGAGAATATCTACTTTTTGCACATGATGATGGTAGTATTTCTTCTTGGTCTTCTACAGGAAGTCCATACAATACTCAAAAAGTAGCTAGAGAATGGCGTATTGACGAAACAGGTGATGTAGGAACTGTTGATATTACTCTAAATAAAGATGATTTAGCAGCATTACCAAGTGGCTATACCAAGTATGGTGTTATGATTGATGCTGATGGCGATTTCACAAGTGGAGCAATAGTTTACGAAATACCAGCTCCAAGCTATAAAGCAACAGGAGTAGAAATTGCTGACGGAGATTATATGTGCATAGTAGCTATTAAACCTAGTGTACAGTTTACTACTGATGCTGGAGCTGAACTAGAAAGCGTAAATGCTTCTGCCGATATTGAATTAAATTATGTTCCTGCTTCAAGTGTTAGCATCGATTATTCAACTTCCGACGGAACAGCTGCTGCTGGGTCTGATTATACAGCCATTGCTGCTACCACCTTAAATTTCTCTGCGGGCACTAGAGTTCAATCTGTTTCCGTAACAGTTACTGATGACGCAGTTGAAGAAGGGAATGAAGACTTTACTATTAATTTAAGCAATCCTTCTTCTGGCTTAAATATCGGAACAAATGGCACTTATACTCATACAATAAATGATAATGATAATACACGAAAAATCTATTTTTCATCTGCTAGTTCTTCGGGTAGTGAGTCAACAACAAGTGTAAATATTACCGTAGAAATAAACACCTCTGATGGTAGTAATTCTACAACTGTTGACTATAAAGTTACTGGAGGTACAGCTGAAGGAGGAGGAACTGATTATACATTAGCTGATGGTACCGCAACGATTTCCTCTGGAAATACTACTACAAATATTAGTGTAAGTATCAATAATGATGCTCTTGATGAAGATAATGAAACAATTATTATTGAGCTTAGCAATCCAAGTAGCAATTGTAATCTTAGTAGTTCTAATCCAACTGAACATACTTATACAATAAATGATGATGATGATCCTCCTACTGTATATTTTACTAATACTTCATCTTCAGGAGCAGAATCTGTTGCAACAAAAGATATTGAAGTAAAATTATCTGCTGTATCTTCAAAAGATATTAGCGTATCATTCTCTACATCAGGAACAGCAAGCTCAGGAAGTGATTATTCAATATCAACATCTTCTCCAATAACAATCACTGCAGGAAATACAACTACAGACATCTCACTAAGCATAGTAGATGATAATTCTCAAGAAGCTGATGAAACAGTAATTCTTACATTAAATGGACCGACTAATGCTACTTTAGGACCTAATACTCAACATACCTATACTATTAATAATGACGATTATTTGGGATATGATGGACCTGGAGGAGTTGGAAAAAGTGCAAATCTTAAAATCTGGGTTAAAGCCGAAGATATACCTGGTAGTTCTAATGGTGACAAAATTAGTTCTTGGGCTGATAAAAGTGGAAATAGTAATGATCTAGGTCAAACTGATAATACATTTAGGCCATATTACTATAAAGATATTGTAAATGGATATCAAATTGCAAGATTTTCTGACGATAACGATAGACTTGTAAAAACTAGTTTTGCTGATTTTCCAACATCAGAAATAACTTCATATTATGTTGGATACACAACTACTACAAATAATGATGCATCTATCTCTTATGCTTCTAGTGGCAGTAATAATGATTATTTATTATTTGGAAGCAATAATGTTCAAGTATTTAGAGGTGGACAAAGAGTTTCAACTGGAATAGATGCTCGTAATGCTTGGTCAATAGTGGGTGCTTCTTGGAGAAATAGTGATGACAATGTTCTTGCTTACTTAAATGGACAAAAAAAATATGATAATACTCTTTCATCTGACAATGACATAGTTCAAAATGGCTGTTTAGCTATTGGTGGAGAACAAGATGCCGTTGATGATAGATACGATGCAGCTCAGGATTATGAGGGAGATATAGCTGAGGTATTTATTTATAATGTTATTCTTAACACTGCACAAACCAATATTGTAAATAATTATCTTTCTGCTAAATATAATATTACTATGGCGGCGAATAATAAATATGTTGGTGATAATTCAGGAAATGGAGATTATGATTTTGAAGTAATAGGCATTGGAACAGAAAGTGACGGCATTCACAACGAAGCTCACGGAAGTGGTGGCTTGTGGATAAAGCAAGCCTCAAACTTTGGTAATGGTGATTACTTATTGATAGGTCATAACCATATTACTCCTCAAATATATACTCCTGATGATGATGCTGGTTTAACAGCGGTAAGTATAGAGAAACGTTGGGCAAGAGATTGGTATTTTGACATTACTGATGCTGGAGGTGCTATAACTGTTGATTTTACCTTCGATTTCACAGAAGCTGAAATGAATAGCTCAAGTTCTCCTGCTGGTACAACCACAAATTATAAATTGTTATATCGTTCTGGAACAAGTGGAAATTGGAAAATAGTAAGCTCTGCAAGTTCAAAAACAGGCTCACAAATACTATTTACAGGACAAGCTTTAACCGATGGTGATGGTTATTACGCACTTGGAACAATCGATTCTACTAACTCACCTTTACCCATTGAATTAATTAGCTTTAATGCAATTAATAATAATGGCTCTGTAGAATTGGATTGGAAAACAGCTACTGAGATTAACAATGATTATTTTGAGATTCAACATTCTGAAAATACAAAAGATTGGGAACTAATTGGAATCGTTGATGGTAATGGAAATTCAAATGAAATTATTTCCTATAATTTTACTCACCAAAATCCTAATAATGGTGTAAATTACTACCGACTAAAACAGGTTGATTTTGATGGAAAGTTTAGTTTCTCACAAATTAAATCTGTAACTATTGGAAATACTAAACATATAGAGATCTATCCAAATCCAAGCAACGGACTAATTCATATAAATAATATTACTAGCAATAGTAAAATTGAATTACTTGATATGAATTCAAGGGTTATAAATATTGATGTTCAATATAATGATGGTGAAGTTATACTTAATTTAGATAGATTACCAAAATCAATATACTTTATTAGAGTAATTGGTAATGAAAATGTGGGTACTTATAGAATTATTAAAAATTAGATTAGTACACGACAAAATAATTTGGCTGAATAATTTCAAAATAATAGGATTAAAAAAGCATATTACATTTTCATTTCATTACCGATTTTGTCATGGTTTTTTGTTCCAAAAACTCATGCCAAAATCTATTGTTTATTATCATTGTAGCCATGGGTTTTACCCATGGCTACAAATATAAAACCCTTTCAGGGTTCATAGAAATAATCGAAGAAAATGTATATTTATTGGAAAACCAGAAAATGTCATGTACTAAAAAATAATATTTTTTTTCGTTAGAACTGCTACAACCTTAATACTAACAGAATCTGTAAATAAGAAACTATCGTCTGTTTGTTCAAAATTTCTAGAATATATTGTAACTCCCCACTTGGTTCTATCTATATAAAAACGGTCTGTTAGAACTAGAATTGAAGAATCATTTTGAATAATTTGAGTTTGAAAACTAATTCTATTACTTATTCCATTAACTTCTAAATTACCGCCAATAAGGTATCTACCTGATTCTAAAGTTTTAATATGTGTTAGTTTAATAATAGAGGTTGGGTGTAGTTTTACATTAAAGAAACTATCTGATTTAAGAGTATTCTCCAAAACTATTCGCATCAAATCATAATCTATATCTGTATCTCGAATACTATCCATAGCAATTTCAAATTCTCCACTTACAATCTTATCATCAGCCATTCCAACTTGCCCTCCTTTAAACTTCACATAGCCGGTATGTGTTACGCAAAACCAAGTAAGAAGACTCTTTTCTGCATTAAGATTAAAGTATTTGATGTTTTCTTTTTTGATGTTTTTTGTGCTCATTTCATTATCTTTGATAAATAATGAATCAAACTCATAAGTTTTAACTGTAGTTTTAGTTTCAACTACATTAGTTACTGTTTTCTCAATATTCTTCTTTTTAGGAGAACTACAGCTAATAATAACTAGTATTAAGACAATAGAAATACTTAATATTGAGAGCTTTGTTTTCATACCACAAAGTTAAATAGAATTTGTATTCAAACTACAAACCCCTGTGGCTTTACCACCAACAATAAGTTCTTTTACTCCTTCGGGAATATTCTTAGCTCCGGTAAAATCAGTATTTACAAACTCGGCAGCAAAGAAATTAGCTCCCAATAAGTCAGCTCCTTTAAAACTCGCCCCTTGCAGATGAGCACCCCTAAATTGTGCCTTATGTATTCTAGCGTTAATAAAAGTAACATCTTCGAGCCCTGCACCGGTAAAATCAGCGTAACAAAGATCGGTAGAATCCATTTTAGCACCTGTAAGCACAGTAATAATAAATCTCACATTTACAGCCTTACTACCGGTAAAATCTGCATCAAGGAACTCCGATTCTTTCATCAAAGCATTGGTAAAGTCACAATTACGGAAATTTGCTCTATGACCCTTTACCCCAAACATATTTGCCCCTCTAAAATCAGAGTTTTCAAGATTACTTTCTGTTACATAAGAGCGAAACATTATTGAACGTGAAAAATCAATATTACTAAGATTTGAGTTCATAAAATATGACCAACGAATATCACAAAAACGAAAATCAGAATTGGAAAAATCGCTATTCTGACATTTAGCAGCACGAAATTTTACACCTCTAAAATCTCCACCCTTTATATGAATAGATTTCCAATATATTTCATCTAGATTCTCGCCTCTAAAATCATCAAAATCTTGAGGAATAGCTACTAAACCCTTATTTCTTTCTTTACCATTTGGTAGCAATTCTTTCTTTTTTATTATTGATTTTATCAAATTCTTATCGGTAAAATTGGCAAGATAATACATACCGGAAGTATCGCAAGGATTGGGAAATAGTTCTAAGCCCGCAGTATTATCCATTGAAGAATTACAGCTTTGAAACAATGAAATTGTCAAAGCAAAAAGCACTAATTTAATAATAGTCTTATTCATAATTTTTAATCTCCTAAAATACCTGATAATTTATCATCTATTAATTTAGATTTTATATTCTCAGGAATATTAATGGCATTCTTAAAATTAGTGTTTTTAAAATTAGCACCATTAAAATTACAATTCTTCAAATCAGCTCCTTTAAGATTAGCTCCATCGAGATTAGTTTCACTAAAATCAGCATTCCACAACCTTGAATTCACAAAAGAAGCTCCTTTAAAAGTAGAAAGCGAACCAACAGCAAAACTCAAATCCATGGAATCCATTTTTGCATTAATAAATATGGAATGAGTCAAAAGAGCTTTTACCGCAATACTTCCCGTAAAATCTGTATTAATATAATCAGCATCACGAAGCATTGCATTAGAAATATTACAATACCTCATTGAAGCATCATTGGCATGCATTCCAAATAAATTTGCACTCACAAAAAGTGAACTATCCATTCTCGCACTATCGGCAAAGAAATAAAACATTACTGCTTGAGTAAAATTACAAGAGATAAGTTTAGAAGCATAAAAACGAGCTGATTCAAGATTAGCCCATCGAAAATCGGAATAGGAAAAATCACTATGTATAGCTTTTGCAGACCTAAAATATGCTCCCCTAAAATCAGCATCTCTTATTTTCTTATTATTCAACAACCCTCCATCAAAGCCAAAGTTCCTAAAATCATCTTCATCTTGAGGCACTTCTTGTATACCTATTTTACGGAATTTGCCATCTCTTGTATATGTTGTATCCGCAACCAACCAAGCCTTCTCATTGGCAGTAAGTTTGTTTGCAAATTTCCCAAAATTACTGGTATCAGGAGAATTGGGAAACAATTTAGCAGGTATATTTTCAGCTTGTTGGCAAGAAAACAATAATGCTAAAAAACTTACAATAATTATTATTAGTACATTTCTTATCATAATCTAAATAATATCATTGCGTTTAAAATATCTATTTCCGAGAATTGCAGAGCCTACTCCCACAAGAATAGGATAAAGTATTGCAAACAAAATAAATACAGAGCGAGAAACAGTATCAAGAATATAATAAGATGCCGGTCCCATTACGGTTAGCTTTGGGTCGAATAAAGCAAGAGTTGCAGTTCTAAAAACTTGAAGAGGATTAACCATTCCAATAAATATCACTGCATGAGGATCCATTCTAGTTTTAAGCATTAAACCCATTAAGATAAGGTCAAGAAAAGCTACTAACACCAACCAAAGAATAAAAACTGTGCTAATTGCCATATTTTGCGATTTTGCTCTTGCAGAGATATACATTGCAATACCCACAAAACAAACCACCATAGAAACCAACAACAAGCTATAAAATGCAAATAAGTCCCAAGGCACATCAATATTAGAAATTGCACCCCAAACCGCAGCACCAAGAAGTGCAAGAAAAACTGGAATAAAAATCTCAATAAACTTTGCCCAAAACTTTGCCCAATAATAGCCTGAGAAAGATATTGGAAGTGAAAGAATATATTCCATAACATTGGATTCTCTATCACCAACAACAGCTCTAACAGTAGAGATTAAAATATAAATTGGCAAAATCACCATAGTAACTTGCATAAAAGTTACCATTAATCTACTAAGCCCCACAAAACCAATAATTTGTGATTCAGTAATACCAAAAGCGAACATCATGGCAACAAAGCTTCCAAAGAGCAAACTATATCCCCAAAATGCAGGTGAACGCAAACTCTGACGCAATTCTAGAGTTGCGAGGCTAATCATTCCTTTCTTCATATTATTCTTTTTCTCCTTTTTTCATTCCGCCACATTTACCTTCTCCGCACTTCATTTTACCCATCTTCTTACTCTTCATAAATTTATCACGAGAAGTCTTACCATCTTTTATGCGTTGAACTACTGTATTATAGTCAAAAGTAGAATCGTTAGCCTCCGCTAAAGCCCCAAAGCCGTAACCCATAGGGGTATCATCTCCAAAACGATAATTTGCAGTTTCTGTTTCTATCCATTTTCCTGTTTCACAATCGCCAATCCACGATTTGAATTCTCCATCTCTAATAAATTTCTTCCAATCGTCAGAACCTTTATAATTTACGTAACATCCAATATCATCAAACCAAATAGTTTTCCCTTCGCTATTTATTAGCTGAACAGAGTATTCTTGGTCAGCAAGCCCCATTAAACAAAGCTCACAAATATCTCTATCCCAGTTTATTTCCTTAGGTTGAAAATCGGCTTGTGGTTTACACGCAAAAACAAATAATAAAAGTACAAAAGCTAAATTTTTCATCATGATTCTATATTTTGAGTTATTTTTCTATCAATTACTATTTTCCCCAAATCCATTTCTATTTCTCTAGTAACTAATTTGGATATTTCACTAATTCGGTGACTACTAAGTATCATTAAAGAATCTTTATTAAAATTCTTAAGATAATTAAAGAATACCTTTCTTGCTTCGGGGTCAAGGTTTGCAGAAGGCTCATCTAAAAGAAGAATTTTAGGATTACGTCCTAGCGCAAAAGCAATTAATAATTTCTGCTTCATTCCTCCAGAAAGCTTATAAAATGGTTTATTCAGATGCTCAGTAATTTTAAGTCCAAGCTCTGAAACAATATCAATAAATACATCTTGAGAAGTTTCAGTAAGTTGAGAAAAGAAATTAAGCATTTCCTTTATTGTCATTTTCAAAGGAGGTGGAATTTGAGGCACAAAACCAATTTCTTTCATAATATCTTCGTGCTGCAAACGAGGATTTCCTCCCATAACAGTCAATTCTCCATCATAAGTATATTGACCTAAAATACAGCGTATTAACGTAGTTTTTCCAGCACCATTTGAACCACTCAGACTTATTCTTTCTCCTTTTAAGAAATCAGCAGATAAATTATCAATTACCAACTGATTTTTAAACGATTTTGATAATGCTTTGGCACTAATTAAGACTGTTTCTTCTGAATTTATCATAATATTTTATCCATTCCTTTAACTGTAAATTTAAGAGCATCACCATAGCAAACATCTACACAAAGCCCACAACGAGTACAATCTGAACCGGTAAAATGAGTCTCCTGAGTAGCTTTCCCTTTTTGCACAAACCAAAGTTCGTGAGGCACAAGGCATACATCTTGGCAATCGCGACAATGAGCACATTTATCAAGATCGAATTTAATATCCAATAATGCAGCTTGTCCTGTAATAGCCCAAGTAGCACCAACAGGACAGGCATATCGGCACCAAAATCTTTTGCTATAAGCTATCTCAAAAAGTAAAAGAGCAAATATCCACAGCAAAGCAATACTAGGTCCATATATTAGCGAACGAGAAATTATTCCTATTGGATTAATATCTTCAAATACAATATTCTTGGTGAATAATGCAATTAGAAGAAATCCAATCCAAAAAACAAAACGTAGATAAATATTATAAGAATGCTCTTTAATTTTTTTCTTCTTTACAAAATAATCATGCAGTTTCTCTGCAAATTCTGCCAATAAATGATATGGACAAACCCATGAACAATAAGTTCTACCACCCAAAATACTAAGAGTAAGAATTGTAAAAAATCCTATCCAAAAATTCATTGTTAATGCCCAAAAGTAACCATCAAATATGGATATTGTCATCACCTGCAAAGCATTATAAGTATCCATCAGATAGAATCCAAATGCACGCGATCCGCTCAAAGAGCCCTCTAGTAGAGATAAACCTAAAAGGTAAGAAACCATAAACAATAGATTTACAGCAATTAAAACGCCCCATCGTAAATTTCTCCATTTATTGGTTTTAGGTTTGGTATCACGCCATTCTTTGAATGAAATTCCTGCCTTAGCGTAAGGCATTTCTCCTTTCTCCTTTGCTTTCAAAGGAGTTTTTTTCTTTGAACTATTAAACATGACTTTCCTCTTTAATTGGTTCAATTATTATACTTTCTTTTTGCGTTGGACAAACCATTACACAAACTCCACAGCCGGTACATCCTTCAAGAACCTGTGGAATAGTCTTTCCTGTTTCGCTATCTACTGACATAACAATAGCTTTCTCCCCTATTGGGCATTCAGTAACACAAAGATCACATATTTCCCTATCGAAAGTAGTTTCACTTAATGGCGCTGGTTTCCCTGTTTTAGAATTAGGAGAACGATAGATTCCATCAAAATCATTCCCTCTTGGGGTTCCATTAAATCCTTCTCCTTTATGAGCAAGACAAGTTTCTTTATTTACTTTTGCAATACCCATTTTTACTATGGATTTCATTGCTATTATTTGCACAGAGAATGGATTAAAACCAGGCTTAGTAGCATCATGAGTTTGTGAATACTCTTTCAGAGCTTCACCGCCTGCAAGTTCAAAAGGAGTAAAATCAAGAACAGCAGTTGGGCAAGTTTCTACACATTGCAACGAATCGCAAGAAAAATCGCAAGCCTGCTCACGTACATCAATATATGGAGTTCCATAATCTAACCCTTTATTCAAGTCTGCCAATTTTATTGCTTCCACAGGGCAAATCTGCACACATAAACCACATTTTATACAAGCATAAATAAATGTTTCTTCATCTATTGCCCCTGGTGGGCGTAAAAATCTTGGTTGACGAGTGAATTTAGGACCATTTACTTTATTATAATAGCCAACACCACCTCCAAGAAGAGCTAAACCCGCCGCAGCTATACCTGCAGATTTAATAAACTGTCGCCTACTATTTTCTTTGTTATGTTGTGCCATAATTAAAAATTTATATTTATTTACTTTTTATCCTTCTTCTCAAGAATATATACTGGAGCCTCATCTCTCAAAACAAATTTCGGTTCTGAAAAAGGAGCTAAGCGTTCCAAAAAATCGAAAATAACTAGAAGAGGAGAACCATAAAAAAATTTAACATCATCATTATAATCCCACAGATGTTCAACATAATTATATAAATCAAATGGGGTGTCACCCACATTATCACCATCCATATCAAATCCCTGATACTCATCAAAATAATTTCCGTTCCAATAATTTCCAGAAGCGGTTTTACCTTCTGCCGTTACATTTGATAAATTATCATGAAAAATATTATTAGTAATATCGTTACCAATTTGATTTGTATGAAAAAACATACCAGAACCACAAAAAGCAATCTCATTTCCTTGTATAGTATTGCGTTTCTCTGGTACAAAAGGAGCTACATCAAAGTGAATACCTTCGGTAGAATACAAAAAAGTATTATTGAGAATCTGGTTCGAAGATGTCTCTTTCATTCCAAGACACATTCCACTAACACCAGTACAGCCTTGAATAAGATTATTTATCATAATTGTTTTCTCACTATACATCAAAAAGACTCCAACAGAATTATTATAAAGTTCATTACCCCGAATATAATTATGATGAGAATACATAAAATGAATACCATATCTATTTCCCTTTCCCATATTTTCAATAAATGAATTACCCTCAGAATACCAAACAACCATATCTCGTACTCCATGCCAATAATTACCTTGAACTTTATTTCCTTTGGCCCACCACAAACGTATGGCATCACCTTTAAGAGCCATTTCTCTTCTTGAAAGTGAAGAAATATCATTATGATAAATGAAGTTACTATCTGATTGTGAGATATCTATTCCAAAAAGACATTCTTTAATTCTGCAATTATCAATTGTATTATGACTACCAACTAGCTTAACACCAGCATCAATATTATTATGCGAGCCACCGGAATTACTAAGTTGAAGATTTCTCAAAACCACCGCCTCACCATTAACAGTAACAACGCTAGCTATACCCCTACCATTTATTTCTGCTTTTCCTTGTCCATCAATAATAATACTGTTTTGTGTAATAGTAATAGGCCCAGAATAAATACCTGGCAAAAGCACAATAGTATCACCTTCGTCAGCAGCATCAACAATTGCCTGAAGCGGAATTGTATCTTTTATATTATAATTAAAATTAAATTCAAAATAGTTTCCAAATATTTTATCTTGAGCAATAGTGATATTACTCAGAAAAACACTTAAAACCAATAAAACATAAATCCGTAGCCAAAACTCATGCTTTGGTACGGAAAAATGTAAAAAAATCTTATATCCACTAAATAAGTAGCTTATCATTACTATTTTGAAATTTCTTTACGTTTCATCAATATCGCAAGTAAAAAGAATACAAATGTACCAATTGCAAGTAAGAATCCATAATTAGGATAAGACATAGTAATAAACTGTGCTACTTTACCTTCACCAAACACAGTTGGCATAAATGGTTTTATACCTGCAAAAGCCCCACCTCCATGCAGTCCCATGTGGTGTCCATACCAATATAAAGAGTAGATATAAAGACCTAGAAAATAAACAGGTATTGAGCCAGCAATTAATGCAGGAAATCCACAAAGTTTTTTAGTTCTAACAATAAATAATAAACCAAGAATGCCAAAAGCAATAAAGAAATAACCAGAATTCTTTAATGTAAAATCTAAGAATTTCAGATAGCCAGGTATTTCCTCTTGGGATAAAGTTTCAGCGGCATAAATTGGATACGGAACATGATCACCATCTCCATTAATATCATTAGCACCTTGAACAATTGGGTACATACCAATGAAGTGATTAATTTTATTCATTTCAATAAGACAGTCTGCACCAGCCTGACTTGCAGCCAACTCTGATCTTTCGCTAACGCCTTTACAGCCGTTATAAACACCATCATATCTAAATTCAATTCTAATACCTTTGGGATACATTGACTCTGGATACTGAATACTCTTCAAGGCAACCCACCAAATAGGTGTAAAGTATGTTGCAATAAGAAGTAATATTCCTAGTCCAGCAAAAATTTGATATTTTTTCATTTTATAATGATTTAATAATAATGTTAATCAAATCAGAAACCCCACATAAAGTGAGGTTTCCGATAGTTATATTTAGTTAGTTTTATTTAGCTTCAACGCCTGCTAGCTTAAGCATATAAGCAGTAGCATCTTTTATGTCAGCATCTGAACAATCAGCACATCCACCTTTAGCAGGCATAGCACCATTTTCTCCAGTAAAACCATTTAAAGCATTTTTATAAACAGCATCAAATCCTTTTTTTGTAATGGTTTCCCATTTAGCTTTATCTTTCATTGATGGTGCTCCAGCAACTCCTGTCATATGACAAGCCACACAAGTTTTATCATAAACAGTCTTACCATTATCAAGATTAACTTTTAGATCAGAACCTTGAGTTTCAGCAGCAGCCTGAGGCTCTCCATTCATTCCTTGAAGAACTTTAGCAGACTTAGCTTTCATAAACTCAATGATTTTATCAGCAGCTTCATCAGATACATTTTGATTAGGCATTGCTAACTTAAATTTCTGACGCATAGCTTCAATATCTGCTTCTTTATAATGACTTTGTGTCTCCATCAACCAAGATTTCAACCACTTATCATCACGACGTTTGTCAACCATAAGTAAATCTGGTCCATTATATTCTTTACCAAACATATGACAAGCGTTACAACCATGATTCAAATATTCCATTTCACCAGGAAGCATATTCTTCATTTCCATAGCAGAAGGTTTAAATGCTTGCATTTTCATATCAGCTTTTACTCTTTCAGAATAAGCTAATAATCTTTCGCCCTCAGCTTTTTCATCAAAAGCTACAGTAAGATAACCTTGTAAAGCTCTTCCATCAGCATTATGAACACAGTCGAGAAGTAAAGGATACATACCAGCTTTCTCAGCTTTAAAATTCAAAGTAGCAGTTTCACCTGGTCTCCAACGATACATTTGGTCATAAGCAGAAATCTCATATACATAATGATCTAGTTTTGATTGACCATGGTTAGTAATATGAATTTCAACATCTTGACCTTGTTTAACGCTAATATTAGCAGGAGTAACTTTTCCATCATTAATAGTAGCATACACATGAACTGTATTTCCTTTAACTTCTACTTTTTCATTACCTACTTCGGTAGCATAAGGAGAAATTTTATCAGTAGTAATATCTGTTCCTACCTTATAATTTGTAACAGGTTTAAAGCGATTAACATCAATCATAGCAGTATAATGAGGCTCTCCCATTGGTAATGGCAAATCATAAATAATAGTCATTTTATCTTCTGGTCCACCTTTAATATCAATTAATTGGTGATTTTGAGGATGTAATGGTCCTACTGGATTGAAACGGTCAATTGACAATTTATTTAAAGAAATTAAATAATCACCTCTTGGATCTAAAGCATCACCATGAGCGGCAACTAAGTGACCAATATTATAATGAGAAGGAACTGTTGAAAGTACTTTAAGATCTAGATAATTCCACTTAGTGATTCTTGAATCAACATAAATTGAAGTATAAATTACACCTTCATCATCATCAAATTGGTTGTGTAATGGACCTAACCCAACTTCTACACTACCATGAAGAGCATCTTCAAGGCGAATAATAGGAATACCATATTTATCATGACCTTCAAAGTTTTTATCCTTAATTGCTTTCATTATTTTCTTGAAAGAATATACCCAAGCGTGAGAGTCTAATTTACCAGCTACAATAATATAATTACCTGTAGTAGGATCAACATCAACACCATGAGGTGATTTTGGCTCAGGAATTAAATATAATAAACCTTCCTCAATAGCAACTTCAATAGGGATAACTTTGTGACCATTCACAAGTTTATATTTACCAGCTTTAACTACTTCAGCGGCTTTTTTCCAGTTAGTTACGTGAAGGTAATCTACATCGCGAGAAGAACAACCAGCCTCAAAAGGAGGACGACCACTTTCTATACCACCGATATACATCTCAGAACAGAAAGAGTTTGTAAATCCCCAACCATAACTAGCTAATTTACCAGCATCAGAAAGGTCTTGAGTATAAGGAGGAAATTCAAAAGTAAAAGAATTTTCTTCATCAACTTTACCTGTTTCATCATCAAACTTCCAATAAGTAAGACCACCACGCCAATATTTTTCAAAATTAACTTGATTTAAAGAATGGTATTTTCTATCTAAAGGAGCAGGATACTGACTTGCCTCCATTATATACTCAGAATTAGGAGTAAAGAAGTTACCACCATGATCACTACGGAAAATAGGATTCTGTACTATTGATTTAAGTTCAAAATCTTTTAAACTAACAATGTAAATTCTTGGATTTGCCTTATCATTAACAGTAACCCATTTACCATCGTATACACCTTCTGTTTCAGAGAAACCTGGATGGTGAGTATCTCCCCATAAGATTTCTTGTCCTTCAATAAAACCTTTAGCCATAAGAGCCTTAGTTTCCATACTATAACCATATCCATTATATGGTTGATAAGTACTAGTAGGAATATACTTCATCATTCTCATAGAAGGAACAGTATACATAGGCATATTACCTTCCTGACCACCAGAGTTAACAGTTACATACTTATCAGCAACATTATCAGGAGTATATGTTTTAGCCGCAGCCAAAATATCCTCCGAGGTCATACCTCTTCTTTTAATTACGTCTCCAAAGGACTCTTTTCCTCTTGGAGCACCAATATCACCTGACACAGCAGTTGTTGCTTGGTCACCGCATCCTGTAAAAATAAGTGCAATGCCAAATAATGCTGCCATCATTCGATATCTTTTTATATTATATTTTATATTTTTCATGATCTAAATATTAAATTATTAAAACTATCTTTTAAAATACTATCTATTTTTTCTTTTTATTAAGTTCGATAGTAAGCAGCTCTTTGGCTCTTAATCCTACGTCAGCAGTTTTAACCTGATATTGGAAATATTGTTCTGCCCAAAGGAATGCATTATAATAATCACCTTCGCTAGCATATTTTTCATATTTCTCTTTAACAGGACCAGCTTGACCTAATTGAGCAAATGCATCTTCAACAAGAGCTTTCACATAAGGATAATCTTGATAATTATTGTCCTTTAAATATTTAACTACACTATTAATAACATCTTGAGTACCACTAAGCACTTTAAGTTTAGCCTCGTAATTTTTCTTATACTCAGCCTGTTCATCAGCAGTTAACTTAACATCTCCTCCTTTATCAGTCTCTTTAAATCCTTTAGGCTTAACCATTAAGATACCTTCCATTTCAAGGTGTAATGCAGAACAAAATTCTGTACAATAATAAGGGAATGCACCAGCACGATTAGCAACGAAAGTTAAAGAAGCTGTTTTACCTGGCTCATAACTACCATGTTTACCATAAGTATCAATAGTGAAACCGTGAGTTTCGTCTTCAGCACGCTCAAGATTTGTAAGGTGGAAAGTAACCACATCACCTTCGTTTACGTGAACAATCTCAGGAACAATATGAGAACGAATCATTGTACCAAATACATGAACTCTATTACCTTTTCTCTCAACTTTTTCTTGCCCTGCAACAGTTTTATAATCTGAAATTTCTCCAGTACGTGAGTTTGTACCTGTTTCGTAACGAATTATAGGCTTAATAGTAGTACGAAGTACAGCTACAGAACCATACATATTAGCTTGAGGAATACTCATTGTATAAATGTCTTTCATTTCATCTGACGAAATATCAATCAAGTGTTGGAAACTTGGACGAACAGGACCTACATTAGGATAATTTTTATAAATAGCCTCTTTATCAGTTACTGTTAAATAGTTTGAATGAGGAGTTTCTGTTTGACCTTGAGGAATCATAATATTACCTGGCTTAAATGTCAAAGCAATCTCTTTATCTTTTTTCAATGACTCATAATTCCAACGAATTATTTTTTTATCATTATATATTGAAGTATATATAGAATTCTTGCGATAACCAAAGGTAAAATCAACTACTCCACTTCCCAAAGCAAAAGAGCCATGTAATGCATCACTAGCTTTAATTAGAGAAATACCATCAACTTTATCAGAAGCACTAGTCATAGCACTTTTTACTTTTGCAAAATCAAAAACATAAGCTTCATCGCTTGCTGTAATAAAGTATTTTCCGTCAGGAGTAACTTTTACTGCTTTAGAAGAAGAAGCTAATTCAATAAATAATACAGCATTTGCAGCAATAGCATCATTCAATGAAGCAACCGCAAAACCATTAATTTCATTTGTTTTTAGTCCTTTTACTTTATTATAATCAACTACATAAACATAGTTTTTACCATCTTTAGTAGCAGTACCAAATACATAACCATCACTTGAAGCTTTACCAGCATCAAAATTACCTAATGTAAAAGCAGGAAGCTCAAGAGTAAATGACTTATCCTTTAAGATACGACCATAATGATGACCTTCAGCATGTCCACCTTCTGGCTCTTCAAAAGCCCAAAAAGTAATACCAGACTTAAAACTACTTGCATCTGTTGATTTAATATCCCAAGGAGCAGGATATTGACTTGTTTGAATAATAAAATTAGTGTTAGGAGTAACAGCTACACCTGGGAAACAGCTAATAAACAAAGGGTGCTGAATTACTTGTTTAGTTTCAAAATCATCGAGACCAAGAAGTGCAATTCTACTATTTGCTCCATCAGAATAGAATAAATATTTACCATCATAATTACCATTAGTTTCTGATAATCCAGGATAACGCATATCACCATAGGTATTAATTCTATTATCGATAGAACCTTTCTTTAATAATAATGAGCTTTCATCATCATAACCGTAACCTTGCCATGGTTCTGGAGCAAAAACTCCCACATATTTATAAATACGCATTGATGGGATACCATAAACAATCATAGAACCAGCATTTCCTGCTCCTACAAAACTGAAGTACTCGTCCCTTCCTCCACGAGGCATGAAAGTTTTTACAGCAGCTAAAACATCGGCATCGTTTAGTCCACGGTCATTTTTTACATCATCTAAATTCTGTTGACTTCTTACATTTTGCGGTAAAGCAAAAACCATAAGTGCCACAATGCCCAGAATTAGAATCTTTCTAAGTGAGTGAATCATAATTTGTGAATTTTAAGTGATATTGATTAATTAATAATTTTATGCAAGTGTGATTATCTTGCATATGTGCAATATTTCTAGTTGAATCCACAAAGTTAATAAAAAAACAATACAAATACATAAATCAGTAAAGAAATACTTATACATATCAGTTTTCTCATAAACTATTAATAGACAAAATGTAAACTTAAACAAATTAACAACCGAGATATTTTTTAACAATATTAATTAATATTCACTGTCTTAAATACATTTTAATTTTAAACGCAATTATTCTACAATAAATATACTTATTAATAACATATTTAGAATACAAATTAATAAATTATTAATAATTTTGCAGGCAACAATTATTCAGTTGTACTTGTCTATCAGTTACATAATATAATCACAAACTCTCCAAGGTTAATGTTAAAGAAATACTCCATATTAATTATTATTTTATCTTTCGCCCATATTATTGTAGGTCAAAGCTTTAACTATACCACTTCTGACGGGAATCTAGGAACAACATATTCTTGGATTGATTGCTCTTCGGGTACAGAAATTCAAGACTCCGAGTGGTTGCAAGACGTAGGTTTAGGAGATAAAAAAGATGATGGTTACACAGAAATAAGTTGGCCATTCAATTTTCAATTCTACGATTCATACTATTTTGCAGGAGACAAAATGTATTTCTGTACAAATGGATTTATACGATTTGATGGAGTACCAGACGATGATGCTACTGATACTTATGATAATGATATTAGTGGATATTCTCCAAATCTTGGAGAGATTTTAGCTTTTGGGCTTGAAGATGCTGGCCTTACTGATGATTATTCTACAGTACATTATCTTACTACGGGCTCTTCTCCCAATAGAGTTTTTACTATTGAAGTACAAAATCTTGAAATTAGATTTGACCAAGCAAAGTATGTTGATGTTGAGATGAGTTTTTATGAAACTAGTAATAAGGTTGTGCTTAAAGTTGGTAGTTTTGACGTTCCATCTTCTTACTCAACCTATTTAGGTATTCATAGTGGAAACTCTTCTTATAAAGATCAATGGGGAGAACTTCAAAGTATAGGAGAAAATAAATGGAGAGAATATACTCCACCAGCAAAATCCTTTAATTCTATAACAATAACTCAAGCTTCATCTGCTAACGTATATCCCTCTGATGACAATAAATTAGTTAGAATTCAATTTGACATTGATGGTGGTGGTGGAGCATTTAACTTTACTAGACTTGCTGTAAAAGCTGTAAATGATGATAATGCAGATATTAGTAATGTGAAAATATTTCATACTAATAGTTCAACTTTTAGTACAGAGCACCAAGTAGCTACAACACAGACAGCCGTAAACTCTTACAATAATTATGTATTTAAGAATTTTACATATAATATGCCTGGTGGTACTTCCTATATTTGGGTAGCATATTCTGTTGCCTCAGGGGCAACTAATGGAAATGATATAGGTGCTCAAATTAGAAAAAACAAAATAACTATTGATGGTTCAAAATACCCTTCATCTAATTCATCTAACTTTAAACGTACAATAAGTTTTTTTGAATGGGATGGTAGTACTAGTACTGATTGGACTGTTGGTTCAAATTGGTCGTCAGGTTCTGTCCCAACTAGTAGTGATAATGTTATTATCCCATCAGCACCTAGTAATCAACCTCATTTGCCTACGGGAAACAATGGTTATTGTAAGGATATTACAATAAAATCTGGCGCAAGTTTAACTGTAGAAAACAGTAATAAAAACTTAAATGTTTACGGTAATATTATTAACGATGGTACTTTTAGTGTAACTGGATCTTATAATGTACTGTTAAGAGGAACAGACAACTACATTAAAGGAAGTGGAACATATCCAACGGCTAAATTTAGATTAACAGGTAGTAATATAGTTTATACTCTAAAAGATGATATGTCAATATATAGATTCGATATTTTTAGCGGAGACGACAATTGTACATTAAATATTAATGATAAGAATCTTATTTGTAATAATAGATTAAAAAACTCATCATCAAATTCAACGATAAACATTACTACAGGAAGTGCTTCTGTGGCAGGTGCTGTAACTAATGATGGCACTTTAAATAATGGAACAGGTACTTTTTATTATTCTGGTTCAAACTCTCAATCAATTCTTAACGAAACTTATTACAATCTAAAAGTTAAAGTATCATCAGGAACAAGGACTCTTACTAATGTTGCCACAAATTGCAAGAGCCTTGAAATAGTTGGTAGTGGGACTGCTGCCCTTGATAATGATATAGATATTGATGAAAATTACACCATAGAATCTGGCTGTACTATTGATATGAATGGTCACAGTATTACTTTATCAGGTAACTGGACTAATAATGGAACTCTAACTCCTGGATCTCAAACAGTAACTTTTGATGGAATTGGTTCTTCTCATATTTATGGAAGTACTAATTTTTATAATCTTACATTAAATAAATCGACAGGAGATTTGTACTCTGATGGAACAAACCATATTACAAATACTCTTGCCTTAACTAATGGCGTATTGTTTTCATCATCAAACACTTCAGTGATTTTAGATGCTGGTGCTTCCTATACTGGTGGAACTAATGTTGATAGTTATGTAGATGGGCCAATGCGTAAAGATGGTAATACTAATTTCAAATTCCCTATTGGTGATTTTAGAAAATTTGAACCTTGTGAAGTACTGAATCTATCTGCTAATGTTCATTTTGTTGCTGAATATACCAAATCTGGTCATTCTGATAATACATCATTTGATGCTCCGCTAACAAAAGTCAGCTTAAATGAATATTGGAATATTACTCCATCAGCAGCTGTTACTGCCGATGTACGTCTATACTGGGAGGATGGAGATTGGAGTGGAATTGGAGAGTTAAACGATCTGCGCCTTGCTCATTACAATGGTAGCACATGGGAAGACTTAAGTGGTGCTTCAACTTCTGGAGGAACAACTAGTGGAAATATTACAAAAACAGGTGTTACCTCTTTTAGCCCTTTTACTTTTGGCACAACAGATAATACTACTAATCCTTTGCCAATTAAATTACTTTCATTTACTGCAAAACCTAAACAAAAAACTGTTATTCTAAATTGGACTACTGCTTCAGAAAAAAATAACGATTATTTTATCATTGAGAAATCAACTGATAGAAATAGTATTGAAAAAATTGGAACTATTAGTGGTAGTGGTAATTCTAGCAATAGTTCTGAATATGAGCTTATTGATAATAATCCATATTTTGGAACTTCATACTATAGACTTATTCAAGTTGATTATGATGGTAATTACGAAATTTTTAATTGGATTGCGGTAACTATTAATGATGAACTAAAATCAGATATAAATATTTATCCTAACCCACTATCAAATGGACAATTAAATATTCAATTTAATAATAATTCAGGTAAAACAAGTATAAGAATTTTTGATTTTAGTGGCAGAATAGTTTTCAATAAAACAATTGAAATAATATATAACGACCAAATAATAAACTTAAATTTAGAATTACCTAAAGGAAGTTATTTTATTCACTTTATTAATAATAAGAACAACTCTATCAAGAAGTTAATAATAAATTAGGTTAAAAAACAGTCAAAAAAAGCTGTTTTACAAAATTATTTCCTCAACCTCAATAATCTTATACAACTTATCATTCCTACGAACTAAATCTGACGTTTTCATTGAGAAAAGATCACCTTTTACAACTTTTGGAACTGGTTTTAATTCTAATCTCATTTCATCAACTTCTCCTTCGTAAACTCCTGTGGTAGGACCTTGAATATAGAATTTATCACCTACTTCCAGTTCATGAGATTCCAGTTTAATCTCTGCAACATTTAGCTTTTGAAAGTAGTTAGTGATTTTTCCCACATATACTTTCTTTTGAGTAGCCTGTGAACCGTAAATCTCTGTCCACTCTCCCATTTTACGTCCAAGATAATAACCGTCCCAAAAGCCACGATTATATACACTTGCAAGTCTTGCATTCCATTTCTTAATATTATCCTTTGTAAATTCACCAGCAAAATAAGCATTCACAGCTTCACGATAAACTTGGGTAACTATCTTCACATATTCCGGATTTCTTCCTCTTCCCTCTATCTTTAAAACTCTAATACCGGCATAAAGCATTTTATCAATAAAATCAACGGTTTTCAAATCCTCTGGAGACATAATATATTCTTGGTCAATTTCAAATTTTATGTCCGATTCTTTGTCTTTCAACTCATATTTACGTCTGCAAGGTTGCAAACAAGCACCACGATTGGCAGAAGAATTAAGTTGATCGAGGCTCATATAACACTTACCCGAAACAGCCATACAAAGTGCTCCATGTGCAAAGATTTCTATCTCAATTAGATTTCCTTTTGGACCTCTAATATCTTCTTTCTCAATGGTGTCAACTATTTCTTTTACCTGAGTCAGATTCAGTTCTCGAGCAGTTACCATTACATCAGCAAAGTGAGAATAAAACTTCACAGCCTCAATATTTGTAACATTACTTTGGGTAGAAATATGCACTTCAACTCCCTGCGAACGTGCATACTGAATTACAGCAACATCGGATGCAATAATAGCAGAAACACCATATTTTTTACAAGCGTCAACTATCTCTCGCATTTTATCCAACTCCTGATCGTAGATTACAATATTAAGAGTAACATAAGTCTTAACATTATGAGAATCTGCTATTTCTACAATCTTTTTTAAATCTTCTATGGTGAAATTTTTGGAGGATTTGGAACGCATATTTAAGTCTGCTATTCCAAAATACACTGAGTCTGCTCCACCTTGTATTGCTCCCATTAGCATTTCATAGGAACCTACTGGGGACATTATTTCTATGTCTTGTGCTTTAATATTCATATTTTATCTATTGCGGCTATAAAGAATATCAATCTCTTCGTTAAATTCATCTTTCGGTTCAGTCATTTACTATTGTAAACTCCTTCTCCTCTCTTAGAATTTGCCTCGACCTTGATGTTCTTTATACACCTTTTAAATCTCTAATCAACCTAATAAATAATCTATTTGTTAAATATTCTCTATGGTCAGAACTGGATTTTTAAGTTAATTTTCACGAATTAAACTAATTATATCAGTGAAAATCTTTTAAATCCGTGTCATCTGTGTTCTAAATATCCAATTAAGGCGGCAAAAATACATTTATTTAAGTAATGTTCTACTTGTTTATTTTGAGAAATGTTATTATTCGCTGTACTTATAATGTGATGAAATTTTGAACCACATGAGGCACATAAGGAAACAATAGTTTTTATTGTTCGCTACGCTCACAATGTTTGTCTACGAATTTTCACTAATTAAACTAATTACGCTAATTATTAATTCGTGTAATTAGTTTAATTCGCTATAATTCGCGGAACCTTTTATAATGAGCAACGCGAATTATCATATGTGTTCAAGTATTTTACCCAACAACGATCCTCCCCAATCCAAGATTTAATTTATTTTGAATAATATCTAATTGTCGGTACTGAGCTAATATTATTTCACTGTCTTCTTCACTAATATTCTCTTCAGAAATTTGCTTAAGAAGTTTATCTTTCATAGTAGCTATTTTTCTTATCTTCAGCGAATAAACACTACTAATACAAGCTCTAGCTATAACTTCGTGGTTTGTTTCAAGTGAAGTAGAAATTTTATGGTCATCAAGCCATTTAGGACTCAAAACATGGGGCTGCGTAAGTAAATCTACCACCATTTTACGTATATTCTCATCAGAATGATTTACAAAAAACTGCTCGGAAGGGATTGTTTCTTGTTCGAAAGCTTGAGTATATTCCTCAAAAATAGCTTGTAAAACAGGCTCATCAAATTTCATTTCATCATTCAATAATTCATCAAGAATAAATTCAGCAACTTTCAGAACCTCATTTTCATATTCTTTTCTTTCCTCCTCATCTTCAATCTCTTCATCAAGAGGTATTCTAGCATCAAAGGGCTTAAAATCTAGATTTGCATAATTCAACAATAAGCGAATAAGTTCCTTTTCTTGATAAATATCTCCTTCATCAGTTTTAATAACTTGGCGTTCTGCCTTCTCTGGAGTTGGTTCTGGAATATATTCGTCTTTTCCTTGCTTTTTGTAGTAATCCTTACGTCGAAATTTAGCAACTTCATTGGTAATTATTTCTTCGCTAATACCAAGTAGTTCTGCCGTTTCTTTTATAAAATAAAGCCGATTCAACTGCTCAGGAACAATGGCAATAGTTTGCACTATTTCTCTAACAACTTGAGCTTTCTTAACGGGGTCTTTTCCTGCATCTTTATTGAGCAAATCTGCTTTAAAATGAATGAAATCCTTGGAATTATCTTTTAAGAAAACTTCCAATTCATCGGCACTATGATTTTTAGCATAAGAGTCAGGATCTTCGCCATCTGGAAATAAAACAACTCGAACATTCATTCCATCCTCCACTATCATATCTATACCACGGAAAGATGCTTTTATACCAGCAGCATCACCATCATAAAGTATGGTAATATTTGGAGTATAGCGTTTTATAAGTTTTATTTGACCACTAGTAAGAGAGGTTCCTGATGAACTAACAACATTCTGTATTCCTGCTTGATGCAAAGAAATAACATCAGTATAACCT
>Ga0256827_10000488_pt1 | contig 24600 bp, 22 predicted proteins | sample CV84metaG_FD_185977 | JGI IMG/M metagenome (GOLD analysis project Ga0256827, IMG submission 185977) | Hydrothermal vent microbial communities from East Pacific Rise, Pacific Ocean - CV84 | ecosystem: Environmental > Aquatic > Marine > Hydrothermal vents | place: Pacific Ocean: East Pacific Rise...
CAATCTAGAAGAGTTAACCCAAGGGATAAAAGAGTACCCTTCTGCACGTCTTTGCCTCTATGGAGCTTCGGGTACAGGAAAAAGTGCCTTTGCAAAATATATTGCCAAAGTTTTAGATAAACCCTTTATTATCAAAAGTGGCTCTTCACTTATGAGCAAATGGGTCGGCGATACAGAAAAAAATATTGCCGATGCATTCAAGGAGGCTCAAGAGGAGGATGCTGTTCTTATTTTTGATGAAGTAGATGGATTCTTGGCCGAACGAGGACATGCCAAAGTTAACTGGGAAGTAACCCAAGTCAATGAGATGTTAGTACAGATGGAGCAGTTTAATGGTATTTTTATTGCAACAACCAACCTTATTGACCATCTTGACCGAGCAAGTCTACGACGCTTTGATTTGAAATTAGAGTTTAAATCTCTTAAAATAGAACAACTTAAAAAAATCTTTGCCTCTTATGCCCAAGAGCTAAATCTGAAAGAGCTCTCCCCTGAAATTGAAGAGGAGCTACTCTATCTAAAAGATTTAACCCCTGGGGATTTTTCAACGGTTACAAGACAGAGCCGATTTAGAAAAATTAACTCTTTAGAGGAGTTTATAGAGCGTCTCAAAGAGGAGATGAAACTTAAAAAATTAGAGAATGGAAATGCTATGGGATTTATTAACTAAGGAGAAAAAGTGAAAAAGAATCTATTTGAGATGGGTGCATCATTTGATGATAGTTGGTCATCAGATAATAAAGAGAAGCCCAAAAAAGAGAAATCTAATGAGATAAAAACAGCACAAAAGCATCAACTACACTTTGCCAAAGAGAAACGGCGAGGTAAGGTTGTGACGATAGTAAAACCTTTTTATCTTAGTGAAAGTGACTTAAAATCTCTTTTAAAAACCCTAAAGAAAAAATTAGGAACAGGTGGAACAATAAAAGAGAGTAATTTGGAATTTCAAGGAGAAGTAGCAGATACCCTAAGAGTAGAACTTGAAAAGTTAGAGTATCAATTTAAAAGATAAAAGGGGATTTCCCTTTTATCTAAAAGAGCTACTGATAGTAGTCATAGCTTACTTCAATAGATGCTCCACTTGGTGGAATCGCTGTTCCATGGAAGACAATCGCTTTTGAAGATTGAACATACGTATATCCATTGGTTGTACTTTCAACAATCACAGAACCATTTACTTTTACCTCATTAATTACGGTTGCAGAGTGTGCTAAGATAAATGAACTTGCTGCTCCACCTGCATCTTGTGCAATTTTTTTCATAAAAATACTAAAGTCTAAAGAACCATTGGTATCTTTATTTCTAATATCAGTATAAATACCTTGTGTAATTGCTGATAAATCATCATATTGACTTCGGTTATACTGATCAAAAATACCTGTTGAAGCATAAGAGTAATCAGGCTGAATAATTGAATAGACACGAATATTTCTATCTAAAAATAGATTATCACTCACATTAAAATCTTGATAATTAGAACGGTATCGATATTGACTTGGTTCATCACTAATAATAATAACAGACAGTGTCGCTCCACTCTGTGGCATACCTGCTAAAGTTACAGCACCATCAGTAGCGTCATTTAATGCTGTTGACTGTAAAGCTTGCTCTGCATTCCAAATTCCTGTTTCAGTTGAAGATCCATTTGTTCCTGCAACTAAAGACTCTCGTAATAGTGTCGTATTGTTTTCAATAACTCCTCTGTTCCGTAAAATTCTATATGCTTGACCATTCGTTGCATCATCCGCCCCATAACCCGTTGTGATAACAACAGAACGATATGTTAATCCTGAGCTAATCATCTCTGCAGAGAAGTCATTCGCAGCTTGACTTAATGCATCTTGATCATCTCCCATACTTCCTGAATCATCAACAACAAATAGGAAATCAGCTTTTTGGGTACCACTATTTTGACTAAATTTTTCAGAAAGTGTTGTCAAGGTTTTACCTTTTGGTACAACTCTTGCAGCATTAACAAATCCACTACTTTGTGTCTCATATTGTGTATAGAGTTTCTCTGGAACAACAACAGCTATATAAAAACTAGACTCCTCATATTCTCCATAAAGTAGTACTAACCTAAAAAGCGTATCTACAGGAGCATTTTCATCAGCAAGAGGAAGCCCTTGTACAACATTACCTGAAAGAGTATTAATAATTTCTCCTGCTAAGGTTAACGGCTCAATCTCTTTATTGGTTGTCAATTTGTAGTGAGCAATTGTAAAATCATAAGGTGTTGTAAAATTTTGTGTTGAAAGAAGAGAGAGAGAATCTATACTTCCACCAGCTGAAACAAGTTGACTATAAGCACTCTCTACACCTTTTTGAAGTATCTTATAGTTTTTAGGTGTCGAAGTAACACTCCCTAGCTCTTGAACAAAAGCAACAACCTCTTCATTTGTCCCTGTAGACATCATTTGGGCTGAAGTACCTTCTATTTTCGCATCAATGACTTTAACATCATCAGGTACCTGATATGATGTTGTATTCATATCAAAAGTAATTGCCTTAGGTTCACTATTTTCATCATCTCCCCCACAACCTACGAATGAGAGTAAAAATAGAGACATGATAAATAATTTAAATAGTTTCATAATACATCCTTTATAACTAATTCTGAAACTTTATAGTTTCATAAGTTTATTATAACAAATTAATGTTACAAAAACGTCACAAACTATTTTTTTTTATGTTTTTAAGTTATATTAAAAAAACAAATATATCTTAATAATTATCATTTTTAATAGTAAAAAAAATGTCTCTCTCAAAAATTCCTCTTTCTTTGCAACAATTAGCTATAATCCCGAAAAATTTTTAAATTATATAGCTTATATATAATATGATAGAGGAATGCGTTGTGAGAACACACTATTGTGCTAATGTAAATGAAACAGATATTGACCAAATTGTAACGGTATCGGGGTGGGTATCGAGTCGCCGTGACCACGGTGGGCTTATTTTTATTGACTTAAGAGATAAAGATCAAGTAGTTCAACTGGTTTGTGACCCTGCTGACAATGCAGAAGTTCACAAACTAGCAGAGAGTGTAAGAGACCAGTTTGTGTTGATTGCAACAGGAAAAGTTCGTGCCAGAGGCGAAGGGCTAGAGAATCCAAAACTAAAAACAGGTAAAGTAGAGATTGTTGTTGATAAGCTTATTATCGAAAATAAATCACTACCAATGCCTTTTGAGCTTGGAGATGAAAAAGTAAATGAAGAGATTAAATTAAAATATAGATATTTAGAGCTTAGAACTCAAAAATCTTATGATATTTTTAAACTTCGTTCAAAAGCAACTATGGCAGCAAGAAATACCCTTGATGAACTGGATTTTTTAGAAGTGGAAACACCAATTATTACGAAATCTACACCAGAAGGGGCTAGAGATTATCTTGTTCCAAGTCGTGTTCATGCTGGCGAATTCTATGCTCTTCCACAATCTCCACAACTCTTTAAACAGCTCTTAATGGTAGGTGGTTTTGACCGTTATTTCCAAATTGCAAAATGTTTTAGAGATGAAGATTTACGAGCCGATAGACAACCAGAGTTTACTCAAATAGATGTTGAGATGAGCTTCTGTGACCAAGAGGATGTCATTGATGTTGCAGAGAAATTAATTCATAATATCTTCACTAAATGTGGTTTTGAGATTCCTTCTAAGTTTAACAGAATGAGATATATTGATGCAATGGAGAAGTATGGTTCAGATAAACCAGACATGCGTTATGACCTAGCGATGGTTGATGTTATGGATATTTTTGAGCGTTGTGATAATGAAATCTTCTCTAACATTGCAAAAGACTCTAAAAAAAATAGAATCAAGGCACTAAAAGTTCCAAATGGAGACAATATTTTCTCAAAACGAGAGATGAAACGTTTTGAAGATTATGTTCGAAAGTTTGGTGCAGCAGGACTTGGGTATTTTCAGATGAAAGAGGATGGATTAAAAGGACCTTTAACTAAATTCTTTACAGATGAAGATATTCAAGCTATTATTGAGCGATGTGAGCTAGAGGTTGGCGATGCTGTCTTCTTTGGTGCAGGTAATAGAAAACTTGTTTGGGACTATATGGGTCGTTTCAGAATCCACTTAGCAGAGATTATGAATATAATTCCAAAAGATACTTTTGAGTTCTTATGGGTTATGGACTTCCCAATGTTTGAAGAGGATGATGGTCATGTAAAAGCAATGCACCATGCCTTTACTATGCCTAAAACTGATGAGAATGGCAAAATCGTCTATGACGATATCGAAGAGTTAGAATCTGTTGCTTATGATATTGTACTTAATGGTACAGAGCTGGGTGGAGGGTCTATACGTATTCACAAAGAGGATTTACAAAAAGAGATTTTTAAACTTATGGGAATCTCGGATGAAGAGGCAGAAGAGAAGTTTGGCTTCTTGCTTGATGCCTTTAAATTTGGGGCACCACCACATGGTGGATTTGCTTTAGGTTTAGATAGACTTATTATGCTTATGACAGGTGCAAGCAGTATTAGAGAGGTTATAGCTTTCCCTAAAACACAAAAAGCACAATGTATTCTTACCCAAGCTCCTAGCCCAGTGGAACAAGAACAACTGACAGAGCTTAGTTTAAGAGTTCGTAAACCAATTACCGAATAATATTTCGGTAGGGGGGCGATTACTATCGCACCATTTCTAAATAAAACAACATTAAAATTTGAATTCCACATTGGTGCGATAGCAATCGCCCCCTACGAATTTCAATATACATTACAAATAAAGGAAAAACAATGAAAAAACTCTTCTTATTAATTGGAGCTCCTGGTTCAGGAAAAACAACCGATGCAAGTATCATTGCACAAAAACATGCTGATAAAATTGTTCACTACTCAACAGGAGATATGCTTCGTGAAGAGGTAGCAAGTGGAAGTGAGTTGGGTCAAACTATCGAAAGCTTTATATCAAAAGGTGCTTTGGTTCCTTTGAATATTATTGTTGACACCATTATCTCTGCAATTAATCAAGCTCCTGTAGATACTGTGCTTATTGATGGTTATCCACGTTCAGTTGAGCAGATGACAGCTCTTGATGAAATTGTGGCAAAAGAGGATAATATTGAACTTACATCAGTTATTGAAGTAAGAGTCTCTGAGCAAGTGGCAAAAGATAGAATTTTAGGTCGTGCAGCCGATGCTAAACCTGGCGAAGAGCGAAGTGATGATAGTATTGAAGTTTTCTATGACAGAATGAAAGTCTATACAGACCCATTGGCTGAAATTCAAGCATTCTATACCAACAATGGTCTTCTAAAGGTTATCAATGGAGAGAGAGAGCTTGATCCAATTGTAGAAGAGATGGAAGCATTTGTTTTAGAGAACATGTAGTCTAATTTTGGGTAGAGATTATCATCTACCCTTAGATTAATAACGTTCAATAAGACGATTAACATCTCCAAGTAACTCAACATTAGAGAGAGTTGCTAAAGGTAATGATGCAGGATTAGCATACTCAAACTCTCTTGCTTTTTCAACTAAGGCTCGTCTACCACGTGCTGAGTTAATAAACTGTACAATAAATCGACTATCAAGTTTTACATAAGATTTTTGACGAACAATTGCCATATAATGAGGCACTACATATCCCTCTTGACCTTTCTCTACATAACAAGCAATCATAGGATGATAGAGACTCACAATAACATCTCCTGCTTTAGTAAGCTGTTTTACTGAGGCTTCTTTGGTACACTTTACCTCTAAAAGCTTACGTTCATCAATAAATGAAATTGGCTCCAATGAAACCATAGTTAGTTCTTTACAAGCTTTTTTCTTACTTTGAGCTTTTCCTTCAACAAGATAAGCACCTCTGATAATTTCTGCAACTTCTTTTAATTTCATAGTCCAATTCCTTATTATAAATTATTATAAACACTTAATAAATTCTTAAATATCGGGACAAGTATAGTGAACTTATCCTTATATTAAATTAATATTAAGTTAAATTACTAATTTTATTACATAAGTTAAATAAAATAAAACATCTACTAATTGCTTTGATTGCCCTAAAATAGCGAAAGAACAGATATAACCAAAAGGAAACACCTCTCTTTTAAAACTTAAATATAGGCTATTCTAAACCTAAATTCATGAGATAAGAGATAAAATAGATTAATGAATTTTACCTTTGGAATGCCCCTCTATTTACTATTACTACTGTTAATCCCCTGTTTTTTTTGGTGTAAAAAAGAGAAGGAGTTTTTTTATTTCTCTAAAATAGAGTGGATAAATAAAGAGCTTCCCTTGCTCTCTATAGAGCCTTGGCTTAAAGTTAGTATATTAACATTAATGATTTTAGCCTGTGCAGAACCTTTTACTTATGACCACTCTTCTGCCCAACATAAAAAAGGACGAGATCTTATATTGGCAATTGATGCCAGTGGCTCTATGGCACAGAGTGGATTCAATAAACAGGATAGATTTCAAACTAAATACGAAATAACCCTTAAACTCTCAACCGATTTTATAAAAAAACGACATAATGATAATATGGGACTGGTTGTATTTGGCACATTCGCCTACACAGCATCTCCTCTGAGTTATGACTTAGATGCATTAAACTATCTACTTAACTTTACCACTGTTGGAATTGCAGGAGAGTCTACTGCCATTGGTGATGCTATCATGCAAGCTATTCGAACACTAAGCTTTGGAGAGGCAAAAGAGAAAGCCATTATTTTACTAACAGATGGCTATCATAATGCAGGAGAAAATTCGCCACAACATGCTGTAGAGAGAGCCAAAAAGTTAGGAATAAAAATTTACACCATTGGCATTGGGAAAAAAAGTGATTATGATGTAGCTCTTCTAGAGACTATAGCCAAAGAGACTCATGCCAAAAGTTTCTCGGCATCCTCGATAGATGAACTAAAAAAAGTTTACCAAAAAATTGAAGAGCTTGAACCAAGCCCTATAAGAAGTGAAAATTACCTCAATCAAAAGCTCCTTATATCCACACCTCTTATTTTGGTGTTTATACTACTATTTGGATGGATACTCTACCAAAAAAAGGAGCGATTATGACTTTTCTAGAACCCACTTTTTTATGGTTAATTATCCCATCACTACTCCTCTTTTCTAAAAAAAAAGGTAATCTCCTCTTGATAGGACATATTGTGGTTTTAGTGCTTATAACTATAGCACTCTCTAGACCTGCTCTTAAAGATTCTCTCTCCCAACAAAAAATAGAGACAAAAGATATTATTATAGCTCTTGATCTCTCTTACTCAATGAGAGCCAAAGATAGCATGCCTAACCGTTATGATTTTGCTAAAGCCACTATTGAAGCATTTTTAAAAAACAATCCAAAAACAACCATTACCCTACTCGCTTTTACACAAAATCCTCTGCTTCTATCTCCTCCTACTACTGACCATGAGCTTATTTTAGTGGCACTTAAGACACTCAATCCCGATTATATTTTAACAAAAGGGACATCACTACATAATCTTTTAAACAAGGTAGGCTCTTTAAAGAATGAAGATAAAAACCTGCTACTTATAACGGATGGTGGCGAAGAGCAAACTGTAGAGAAACTTCAAGAGATAATTGTAAAAAATCAGATTAAACTCTCTATTTTAGCCGTAGGGACAGAACGAGGAGCAACCATTCCCACCCCAAATGGTCTATTAAAAGATAAAAAGGGTCATCTTGTTATCTCGGCAATAAACCCCATGTTAAAAAGGTTAACTAGCCACTATATCCAAGCCTCATCTTCAGTAGAATCCACAGCAAAAAGTTTAGAAAAAATTTTAGATATAGAGAAGACAAAAGAGATAACTAAACCCCAACAGAACTATCAAGAGCTATACCAATTTCCTCTTATTTTTGCAATACTCCTCTTTTTAATGCTCCACACCCGAGCTATCAAATATATTATTACATTTTTACTGCTCTTTGGTATCTCAGCAGAAGCCTCTCTATTAGAGAGTTATCACATACATCAGGCAATCAATAGTTGTCAGAATAAAGAGTATAAGCTATGTCAATATCATCTAAAAAAGGTAACCACTCCCTCGCTAGAGCGTCAATATGCACTGGCCAACGTCTCGTATAGATTAAAAGAGTATAAAAAAGCAATTGCCCTCTATCAAACTATTCACTCTACATCTCCTATAGTTAAACAAAAAATATATCACAATATAGCCAATAGCTATGCTCAACTAAAAAACTATAAAAAGGCGAAAGAGAACTACACCAAAGCATTACAGTTGGGGTATGATGAGGATAGTTATCATAACCTTGGCATTGTAATCTTCAAAGAGAACAAAGAGAAGAGTTCACTGGGAATAGCCAACCCAAAATCACAAAGTTCTGATAGTTCAAAAAGTGAGAATCAAGAGGATTTAGAAGAGAGTAAAGAGAACCAGCCCAGTTCAGCGTCAGGAAGTAGCAACTCTGGAAGCCAAGGCAATGAGCAAAAAGATAAGAAAGAGGAGAGTAGACAACTTCGTTTAGACCCCAATCAAGAACAAGAAAAAGAGCAACAACAGCCTCTAAGCTCCAAACTCTATGAGCTAATCAATAAAGGATATATCTATGAGACAAAGCCTTGGTAACTTTTTGACTACCAGTAAAATAATTTGTTCGATAAAATCGAACCTACTGATACTTCTATCTATACCCTTTATCCTGCTTCATGCAGAGGATTTCAATCATAAGATAACAGTTGATAATCAAAATCCCTACATAAAAGAGCCTATTCTTTTAACCATAGAGATTAACCAAACCAATCCACAAAAAGTTCTATTTTTCAATTTTGATTTAGCAAAAAGTCCAAACTACACATTTCAAAGAGTAGAAGCAAAAGAGGAGGGAAAGCACCACTATGCTCATGTTAAATATAGCTATCTTATCTATCCTCTAAAATTGGGAAAAATAGAGATTGCTCTCAAACTTCAAAAACGAGTAACAACAGATGACAGTATTGCCTATAGTTACTCTGGAGACCGAGACAATGTTCGAGATTTGGTTACAACAGATAGTAATATTGCCCTGCCTCATATAGCCTTAGAGGTTAAAGAGACTCCTACAAACGCTAAGCTAATAGGTAACTTTAAACTTGAGTACCAAATAATAAAGCATAAGGCTAAAGTCTATCAAGCTATCCCCTTTGAGCTAACCATCAAGGGAACAGGATATCCCCCTCTTCTAGAGAACATTATTCCTACAGAGCATAACTTTACCCTATTCAAAGAGAAGCCCTTAGTAAAATCACATGCATCAATTCAAGGAACCCACAGTACTATACGTTATGCTATGGCACTCTCTCACAAAGAGAGCTTTAGCCTAAAAGAGATAAGAATAGAAGCGTTTAACCCAAAAACTCAAAAGAGCTACACATTAACTATTCCTAAACAAGATTTTACTATAGAACCTATAGAGATAGCTTCACTCATAGATAAAGAGGATAACCCAAAGCCCTTAAGTAGTGATTTTAGTTGGGTTGGTAACTTTTTAAGCTATTTAATTGTCTTTATTGCAGGCTATTTAACCGCTCTTTCAACTAAATGGAGAGTCAGAGAAAAGAGAGTTAAGGAAAATATTTTTAAAACAAAAGTAAAAGAGTGTAAGAATGAGAAAGAGCTTCTTCAACTCCTGTTAGCTCACGATTATCAAAAGTTTCAAAAAGAGATAGAACAGTTAGAAGAGAGTCTATATCATGGAGCAGAATCTAATTTTAAAGGAATCCAAACAGAGTTAATTGCTACTATTTAACTCTTGAGGAAGAATATAAAAAAAATCATCCTATTTTAGTAACATTTTATAATAAAATTCATTATAATTCCACTTCCCATAAATTTAACTAAGGATAGATAAAAAATGGCAAAACGGAATCGAAATCGAAAAAGAAAAGATAAACAATCTGCAATTGCAGAAGAGCAAAATAAAACAGAAAAAATTCAATTAAAAGAGTCTATTAAAAAGAAAAATGTTGAGAGTAATGAAATTTCTAAAAAAGAGAAAAGTAGCACCACTCCCCAAAAAGAGTCTACAGAGACCATAAAAGAGGAGAAGAGAGAGAATAATCTCTTTAAATACCTTTTTACAGGAAGCTTTATTGTACTCCTCTCTCTACCTATTATCTATTTTACAAAAATTTCTCCTGAGCAGACATCAAAAATTGATGCTCTAGAAAAAGAGAATCAAGCTGTAACTAAAAATTTCAAAACAAAACTTTTTGAAGCAATAAATGCACAAAAGGAAGCGGATAAAAAACTTCTATTGATAATAGAAGAGAAGAATAAACTGCAAAAAGAGTTGACCCTTCAAATTAAAAATAAAAATCTAACGAAAGAGCAGTTAGAACTAAGTCAAAAAAAAGAGAAAGAGTTTCAACAAAAAATAAAAAAGAAGAGTCAAGAGAATACAACACTCAAGAGTGAGCTTCTAGCCACTCAACAAAAGCTTAAAGAGATTGAGAAAGAGTTAATCACAAAGAGCCAAGCAAAAGAGGAACTTGATAAAAAACTACTATTTGTTGTTACAAAAGGTAAAGAGCTTGAAGAGAAATTTGAAGAGCTAAAAAAATTGACTCAAGAGAACCCAAAAAAATAGAGAGTTCAACTTAAAATGTTAAAATACTCCTCTATAGTATGAGGAGTAGAGATGAATCAAAAAATAATCCAACTAAAAGCCGAACTCAATAAAGCCGTAATTGGTCAAGAGCCAATGATAGAAGCCCTTATTATTGGGTTACTGTGTGAAGGACATATTCTAATAGAAGGCGTTCCAGGATTAGCAAAAACCACTACAGTTAATGCTCTATCCAAAGCATTAGGACTTGACTCTAAACGTATACAATTTACCCCTGATTTACTTCCATCCGATATTATTGGAGCCCAAATTTATAATCCTAAAAATCATAGCTTCTCCATTAAACGTGGTGCAATTTTTACCCATCTTCTTTTGGCAGACGAGATAAATAGAGCCCCTGCAAAGGTTCAATCTGCACTCTTAGAGGTTATGCAAGAGCATCAAGTGACCATAGGAGATGAGAGCTTTAAGCTTGAGCCTCCATTTTTAGTGATGGCAACACAAAATCCTATTGAACAAGAGGGAATCTATCCCCTACCCGAAGCACAACTTGACCGATTTATGATGAAAATTATCGTCCACCACAATAGTGAAGAGGATGAGTTAACCATTATGAGAAAAGGGGCATTAAAGCAGTTTGGAACGGTTACCCCTGTGCTCAATAAAGAGGATATAAAGTCTCTTCAAGAGGAGCTTAATACAATACATATCGATGATGCTATAGAGCGTTATATGGTACGCCTAATCACTGCCACCCGAGAACCTGAAAAATTTGGCTTAGATATTAAAAACGATATTATGTATGGAGCAAGTCCACGAGCATCTATAGATTTACACCGAGCCTCTCGTGCCAAAGCACTTTTACGAGGAAACAACTTTGTAACCCCTGCTGATATTGGCTATGTTATACATAACGTACTTCGTCATAGAGTTGTACTCTCTTACGAAGCACGAGCCAAAGGGGTTACAACCGATAGCATTATCTCTAAAATCGTAGAGACTCTTCCTTTGCCATAATGAGTTATAAACTTAAAGCCCTACAGATAAAAGCCCGCCAAGAGGTCTACACACTACTTTCGGGAAACAATCTCTCCAAACTTCATGGGGAGGGGTATGACTTTTCAGAATTAAGAGAGTACCAAGTAGGCGATGATATACGAAAAATCAACTGGACAATCTCAGCAAAACTAGGAAAACCCTATATCAAAGAGCTTCATGCCAATAGGGAACTCTTTGTAACAGTAGCAACCCTTTGTGATGGAAGCCTCTATTTTGGGAAAGATAATAAAAAACAGCATAAGGTAGCAGAAGTTGCCTCAATTATTGCCTATGCAACCCAACAACAAAATGATCTTTTTATGGGCATAAATAGCACAGTAGCCCATACCTATAGTACACCTCCAACCAAACAAATCTATCATATAGAAGCGTTTAGTAAAGATATTTTTGAAACACCCCTTCTATCTACAAAACTCAATCAACAAGAGGCGATAGATAATCTCTTTCAACAGATTTATAAACCTTCACTTCTCTTTATTGTTTCTGATTTTTTACAGAAGATAGATTTATCAATATTGGCTCAAAAACATGAAGTTGTCGCTATTATTATACGAAAGAATGAAGAGGAAAATCCAAAATATTTAGGAGAGACAACACTAGGAGACCCTACAAGTAGACTAAAGTTTGAAACACTCTTTGGAAAAAAAACAATTCAGCAATATAAAACAAAACTTTTGGAACATGACAACGAGCTAACAGAACATTTTTCTGAACATAGGATTAAATTTATAAAAATAATAGATGATGAAAATAGTATTTCAAAACTAATAAATTTTATGAACAATCCTATGTAGAAATAGTATCTAGATTATAACAATCTATCTCTTCTCATCAAGCTCTAAATTTTTATCCATAAAGAGAGAGAGTCTCCCCTCTTTGAGGTAATAATAGAGAAATGTAAAAATCACAACACTCAAAAGAACTATTCCACTTGTAACTAAAGATTGAGGAGAATGCAAAAGATTATACCCTATCAAAACAGTTGTTGCCGTCAACCCCAAGAGTGTACCTATTCCAGCAATAATCCGATTTGCCTTAGTCTCTTTATAGAGCTTAAAGTTTGCATAGTTAACCAAGGTAAAGACAATTAAAAATCCTATACTACCTGCTACAGAGATGTTGTTGATATCAAATAGTGTCGTAAAAATAATACTCAACAATGCAATAATAACCATCCCCTCATAACCTCGCTTAATCCGCTTTTCAAAACTATGTGGTAACTCGCCATGTTTGGCAATAAGATAAGAGGTTCGCCCACTTCCATAGAGTGTGGCATTGATAGCTGAAGCCGTGGAGAGCAGTGCCGCGATTCCAATTATCACAAATCCTACCTCTCCAAAGAAGGGTTCAGCTGCCTTGGCTAAAACATAATCTTGAGCTATTTTTGCCTCCTCAAAAGAGAGGTTTCCAACGGTTACCATAGCAATCCAAACATAGAGAACAATCACAAAAATTACCGAAGCATAATAGGCACGTGGTAAATTTTTTTCAGGATTTTCAATATCTCTAGCAGTATTGGCAATTAACTCAAACCCCTCAAAGGCTAAAAAGATAATCAGTCCACCTGTCACTACCGAAGTCATAGGCATCCACTCTGTTGTCGACATATGACTCATATCAATACTAACCGTCCCTACTCCAGCAAAAACAATCAAAATAAAGAGCTTGGCAAAGACCATCACATCTTCTGCTTTTCCAGTAAACAATGCACCCAAAAGATTGATAAGCATAAAAAGAATAATGATACCTACTGCCAAAGATTTATGAATCCAAGCCACATCACTCCCTACCAAAAGAGCAGAGCCATAACTACCAAAAGCATAAGCATATAGAGCTAGCATAATAACATAACTAATGAGGAGTAAATTATTTATTACCGAGGAGAAACGTCCATTCCCAAAAGCTTGAACAATAAACTCAATACTCCCCCCTTCACTGGGATAACGTAAAGAGAGTTTAACATAAGAGTAAGCGGTAACCAAAGCAATAACTCCCGCGACCATAAAAGCTAAAGGAGCCGCTCCCTTCGCCAAATCAATAGTTAGTCCAAGTACAGCAAAAATTCCACCTCCTACCATACCCCCCACACCTATACTAAAGGCTTCTAAAAATCCTATTTTTTTATTGTTCATCAGCTACTTGTTTCCAGTAATGAAACATCGTTATCTCTCCAAAAAATGGAGCAAAAATATTGAATATTGGTATAAAATTAAAGAGTACAGTAACGAAACTAATAGACCAAATATCTACTCTATGCTCTTCTAAATGTGCCTCTTTAACCTCATCAAAAACCAATGAAGCGGTATTGTATTGCAAGGTATCTTTTGTCAACCACATCCATAAAACTATTTGTACAATAAAGTTAAGCAGAGGAATAAATAGAATAGGAAAAGCCAAAAGTGAAATACCAATAAAAATCAAGGTATCTTTGATGGTATAGCGAAAAGATTGAAGAGCATGGTGTTGCTCTAATACTCCATCATAATGTTTGGTTGAGAGATGTCCAATTAATGGTTTATTGAAAATATTGACCACAAACAGCATACTAATCACAATAGCATTATAGATAATATATAGTGTAAAAAGATACGCCAAACCATGCTCTACTGTTGTATAGGGTAGTGTTTTTAAAAAAGCGGTAATTTTTTCATTAATCAGCTCACTGTTTATATACCAAACAGACATCCATGAAAAAGCACTTATTGCCATTAAAACCAAAGAGAATGAACCATAGTTCTCTTTGGCTATTTTATTCAAAATAAAATTACCTAGAAAAATATAGATAAGTGCAAAAGTCAAAAGAACTACCATCAACCAAATAAAGGTAGACATCATCCATGTCCCATCCGAAATCATCATATCAAGAGGTAAAAAACCAATTAACCTCATACTTAAAGCGTTTAAGGAGTCCCAAAAAAGCCACCCTAAACCTATCCAAACTCCCATAACAAGGAGACCCACAACAAGTGCATATTTCATAGTATGCCATGTTAAAATTTCTCTAAATCCAAAAATCATTGATTCTATTGTTTGTTTCATTATATATCCATTCTATTTTTTTCTATTTTATATCATTTAATTATACTCTTGTCTAAAGCTAAAAGATGCCACTTTAGTCTCATATCTGTGGAGCAATAACTCTTTTTGTCATAAGTCGTAAAAGAACCTCTACAAAAATAGCAAAACAGAAAGAGAGAAGCAGATAATAGACAATATTGGGCATCTCTTTATGCGTTGAGTAGAGTGTTAACCCTGCTACCACAAACATGGATATAACCGTAAGAACAATTACCCAAGCCTTAGCACCTGTCTCTTTACGCTTTATAAAATGCCCAATGTGAGTAATCCCTTGTACAATCAACATTACCACAGTCGCCACAGTTGTAATCTGAGCTAAATTAAAAAAGAGTATCATTGGTACAATTAACACAGCACTAATAATTAGCCCTTCATAAGAGTTGTAGATATTGTACTCATAAATTTTAGGTAAATTTCCCTCTTTTGCCATACTATAGCCAATCTCTGAAACAGCATAAAGGGTTGCATTAATCGCTGATGCTGTAGCAATAAGGGCTGTAACAGCCATAATCTTAAACCCCCACTCTCCAAAAATAGGTTTTGAGGCTTCTGCCAAAGCATAATCTTGTGTCTTTATGACCTCATCTAATGAAAGATTTCCCAAAACAGCAATACTAGTTAAGATATAAAGTACCGCAACTAGAGAGATAGAGAGTAACATCGCTTTCATCATGGTCACTTGTGGGTTCTCCATATCCTCTATGGTATTGGTAATGACACTAAAACCTTGATAAGCAAAAAAAGTAAGTCCAATGGCAAAAAGCATGTTGTTTATGGGAGGCATATCGGCAACACTTAAACGTGCAGGGTCAATAGTAAAGAGAGCGACAGAAGCAAAAAGAACCAAAACAGAGAGTTTCACAAGCACAATAACATTTTCTGCTTTAGCAACACTCGAAGCTCCAATAAGATTAATCAGCGTAAAGATTGCCACAACTCCTATAGCAAAAGTATCTATCCAAACGCCACTACCCCCACCATGCATCAGCGTAGAAGCATACGTTCCAAACGATTTTGCCACAGCAGAAATAGCTACCAATTGGGCAAAATAGAAGAGAACACTTACCGAACCTGAAAAGATATTCTCTCCAAAACTCTGTACCAAATACTCTGTAATTCCTCCTCGCGAAGGGTAACGGATGGCTAACTTTGCCAAAGAGTACCCACTCAGTAGAGCAATCATAGCACCAAAAATAAACGAAAGCCAAACCAAATTTCCTGCAATCGCTCCTGCTTGACCAATGACAATAAAGATACCTGCTCCCACCATAGAGCCGATACCAAGGAAGACGGCACTCCATAAACCAAAAGCTTTATCTGTTTTAGCCATAATTATATCCTTACTTGTTAACTTTTTTTAACAAGAAAAGAGTATATCATGTTTTAGTAAACAGATGAACAATATAACATTAACAAATAATTAATATTACTAAATCAAATACTTAAGATTTAAACCCACAAAATAGAGAAACCTTATTAGTTATTATTTTCCAAATAGATACTCTGAGAAGGAAAGGCAAACTCTAAATTATTTTTTTCTAAAATATCCCATACTCTATAAAGAATGTCCTGTTTTACTTTAAGCCACTCTTCCCAATTGGTTGTTTTGGTAAATGTATAGATTAAAATATCAATAGAAGAGTCAGAAAAGCTATCCAAATAGACCATAAGTGTACTCTTTATTCCTATCTTGTTGTCCAAAGAGACCAATTTATTTTTACGACGATAGTCTCTTTTTAATTCATGTGTATTAATTTTTTCAAGCGTACTAATCCCCTCATGCCCTACGAGCATTTGATGAATATCATCAATAGCCTTTTGAATATCTTTGGCATTTGAATTGTAGGTTACACCTACATACATTTTGACACGTCTTCCTACTTTTCTACGTGACCAATTTTTAATAGAAGTGTTGGCAAGTTTTTCATTTGGAACAGTAATCATTGCATTATCAAAAGTACGGATTTTCGTAGAGATAAACCCAATTTCAACAACAATTCCCTCTACCTCACTCGTGGCAATCCAATCTCCTTGTGAAAAAGATTCATCAAAAATAATTTTAAGAAGACCAAAGAAGTTAGAGAGCGTATCTTTGGCAGCCAAAGCCACAGCTAAACCACCAATTCCTAACGAGGCAATAACCCCTGAGACATTGATATCCATTTTTAAAAGTCCCAGCAGTAAAGCAATTAATAGAATAATTACTTTACTCACAGACAATATCAAATTAATCAACTCTGTTCGTAGTTTAAGATTTTTTTTACTATTGTGTTCAAAGTAGATAAAAAAGAGATTTTCAATAATTTGCATTCCAATATAAGCTGACATAACAATAAAAAAGAGCGAAAAATAGAGATTTGTCGATTCACTAAGAGCATGAGGATAATCCAATACTTCTAATGCTAACTGTAGTCCAATTCCATTAATAAACAATGATACAGGAAGCCTAATCTTTTTAAGGTTTTCAAGTAAAATATCATCATTATCATCTTTTTCCTCTAAAATTTTAGATTTAAAATAGAAGTATAGTCGTCTATAAATCAGATAATTCAAAAAGAGGAAAAAGAGAATAACCAATCCAAATAGAATAACTCTTCCCATATCAAGCTTGACATAACGAAGATAAAGGTTAGCCTCTTGTGCAAAAGGCTCCTTATTAATATAACCAATAAGATTATCAATCTTTAACTGACTACTTAAGGAGGTGTAGTTTAAACTCGAACGATTTAACTCTAAATAACTTAAAAAACTCTCAAAAAAATAGTAATCCTGAGCAAGTATCAAAAAGTTCTTCTCTATCTGTTTAGGGATTACTCCTGATTGAGCATTTACTTTTTTATAGAGTTCATTCCAAACCTCTATTTTAATCGTTGTTTTTAATTTTTTATGATTCTCTTCAATGAAACTTTGAAGTTTTTCTTTATCTACTCTTGTCCAGTTTTTAGCAAGATAATAGAAAAAATGATAAATCTGTTCTTTGAGTTCCAAGGATGTAAGATTAATAGTATCTCTTTGAACCGCTAAAGTATAGCCATAACGCTGATTCGTTTGAATTTTTAATGTCAAATCACGTATCTGTTGATTATTTTTTTTGGGATCAAAAAAATCTGTCTGATTAATATCAAGAGAATAGGGATTTTTTTTAAGTAGTGCAATCATAGATGCAAAAGCTTCAAATTGTTCATCTAAAGCTGAACTACTTTCATTGTTATCTAGTATCATACTTTTATTACTATCCTGTTCTATAAAAGTAATAATATTTTGTGGGTTAAAAAATTTTTCTTCAACCTCTACAAGTTTTTTCCAAAAAGAGTCAGAAGCAGTGATTGTATCTGTGAAGATAAGCAGGAAGAGCAGAATATATTTCATCTTATTTTTCTACCTTTTTTGTTTTATATAAGTTCATTAAAAGAGTAATACACTAACTATGATTATAAGAAGGTTATGTTGAAACAAAATGAGATATCAACGTCTATTTAGCTACATCACATTTTTTTATAAGCCCCTCAAGATTTTTAATAGACAATTTTCCTCGTGTACTAAAAATAAGATTCTCCTCTTTAAGTTTGTTAATCTGAGAACTTACCACTGAACGAACTGAACCAATCATCTCGGAGATAGACTCATCTGAAAGGTTATGAATAATTTTTACAGGATAAAGATTGGTTGAAATCATTTTTTTAGGAGAAGCATAACGTAAAATTAATTTTGAGAGACGCGTCACAATATCATCAAAAACAATGGAAGAGCCAAAAGACTCTAACTCTCTCATCTTCTCACCTAGATAAGGCATAAAACTTTTATTAAATTCAGGATAGTCATAAATCCACTCTCTAGCCCTATCTAAAGAGATAGAAAGAGCAACAATATCATCTAAAGCTACAGGAAAAACAGTATGTTCTTTGCCATCAAGTAGAGAGAAAAAATCAAAAACATCTCCTTCTTTTAATAAAAAAGGGGCAATGCTTCTTCCCGTTAAAGGATCAATCTGGGTTACTTTTAAACGCCCCGACAGAAGAATATAGAGATGTTTTGTTCCAAAGTTATTATCAAGAATCGCTCTCTTTTTTAAATAGACTATTTTAGTCTCAGTTAGCATAGATGCTAAGAGCTCATCTGATATAGAACCAAAAAGTTTAGAAGAGGAGAGAACATCAAAAGCCTCTCTATATTCATTATTATCTACTAGCATCTGTTATCCTATAATTTTTTCTAATCATAGCAGGTATAAGTTAGAACTCTTATAGACAACTCTCTTTTCTAAACAATTTGATGATTTTTAAAAAATAAATATTTTTATTTAGTATTGTTATCCTTATCTCTACTCTCTGTTCGATTCTCACCAATAAGTGATTGAAAACTCTCTTTTACTTTATCATAAAGTTTTTCAACAATATTTTTACCTTTTATCTCTTTTTTAACAGCTTCAATCTCTTCATCTAATGCTTGATATGCGGGTGCATGTTTGGTTGTATAACCAAGATAAACTGCTTTTTTTAACTCATCTTGTGCTAGAGTTAATAGATTTAAAGCATCTTCCTTCTTCTCTTTATCTATAGCTGATGCACTAAGAACTAAATCTTCTGCAACCAAAAGAGCTACAGGCATCAATACAGTTTCAGAAACAATGGTATTTAAACTAACATTTAAAATCTCTAAAGCCCCCTCTTTATCCCCTTTTTCTAATGCTTTTAAAGCATCTTTAGTTGCTATAGGATAGAGCTTCATTGGAATAGAATTCGTTGTTATAATCATCTCATCTTCAAGAGGCATCATAACCATACGGGCAGTTTGTGTATCATATTTTTCAATAAGATTTTCAGCCAAAGCCAATGATTTTTTAACACTTTCTGAACTTCCTAAAAACTCATGAACTACAATCTCTTGAGCAAAAGGAACAAGGTCTAATTTAGGAGCTTTTTTCAAAGCTAAATTGAAATTTTTTGTTGCCTCTTTTAGAGCTTTTTTTGCCTTATCACTATTATTCTCTTCTAAAGCTGAAATAGCCTCTAATGTCTGATTAAATCCATCCACAATCTCTTTGGGAGCTTCATGGAATGTCTCTTTTTGCTTTTTACTCTCTTTTTCAATAGAGAGCTGACTGCTTTTGGAAACTTTTATTTCTTCGTTTGTATTACTTGCACAAAGTGTTGTCGTTGTAAAAAGTAGCGTAGCTACCATGGTAGATATTAATATATTTTTTCTCATTTCATCAATCCTTACTTTTAATAATTTAGAATCGACAGTATAGAACAAAAAAAAATTTATTTCTGTTAGTTAGATAACAGAAATTTAATTTTAAACTTGCTACTATGCGATTTCAAAATCAACACAAAAGAGTTTTATGAAAAATTGGTTAAATAATAATCTTATTTTAATGACAGTGAGTGGTATTGTCTTTGTCGGTGGATATTTTTTTCTACGTCTAGCTTACAATATAAGTGATAAAACCCCCTTTACACAAGAGATTATACTCATCATACTAGGGACAATCTCTACCATTTTAATTACAGCCATGTTACTCAATAAGCAGACATCTGTGGAGCTTGAAAAAGAGCAAAATGTTAAATTTATTGATTTAAAAACTACAACCTATCAAAATCTTATTGAGACCATTGAGGAGATAGTTCTTGCGGAAAATATTAGTAATGCTCAATTGACTCAATTAAAGTTTCATACCCATCGCTTAGCAATTTTTGCTTCTCCCAATGTACTAAAAGAGTATCGAAATTTTTTAGATGTTTTCGACACTACAGTGAGCAGAGATAGACAAGTGAGTATGGACGATGCAGATATGCTATCTCAAGCCTTGGCAAAACTCACTATTTTTATACGTGAAGATTTAATTGGAGAGCTTGATTTACAAAGCGGTAAAAAATTAAAGAGCATCAATCAACAAATTATGGAAAACTCTAAATAGTAATAACCTCTATAACTTTCTCTTTATTATAAAATACTTATTTTTTAGAAACAGTAATATTTTTTTCTCTAACCTCTCCCAAATCGAAAATTAGGGAAGAGGATTGCGAGAAAATTTTTATTCAATTTCATCAAAAAATTTTAAATATTCCATTTTCTGTCTCCATAATTTTTTATTATGTTAATTATAATCTAAATTTATTAATATATACTTTGTGCTTTCATAAAAAATAAATCAAGAATCTCTACAAAAAAACCTATATTTTTTAAGATGAAAAAGCTAAAATTCATTATGGAACTTACAGATAATAACTACTCAAACACTATAAAAAACAATGAAAAACCTGTCTTTATTGACTTCTATTCTCCAACATGCACACCTTGTCAGATGCTAAAAAAATTGATAGATGAGAAACTAGAAGATTATGCCATGGAACAGGGTATTACTATTGCTACGTGTGATGTAACTACAAATCCCAAATTAGCAGAAGCCTTTAAAGTACGCTCTGTCCCTTTTACCATTGTGGTTATGCCCGATGAGAAGCTAGAGCATGCCGAGATGGGACTGAAACATGAGACCTACTATTTTGAACTTATTGATAAGCTTTCAGGAAAGAGCTCTTCATTCTTCTCTAGGCTCTTTACCTAGAGAGATGCTACTCTAGTTTTTCGCCTAGGTAGCGTTTAACATCTTGTTGTATATACCCATCATCATCTACAAGCATTAGATGCTTAGGCGTTAATTCTGAGACATTTTTTAGCCCCATAATGGCTAAAATCATCTTAATATTCTGTAGAAGATTATTATGATAGTTCTCAACCCCTTTGGCGTACTTATGTACAATATAGGCTTTTCGTCTATTTTTATCTTGTGTTGCTAACCCCACAGGACATTGATGCCCCCCTGCTCCCGAACAGACTTTAGCACGAATACACCCCGCACTCATCATGAATCCACGTGCGATACTGACCATATCTGCTCCTAATGCGGTAGTAATCACAATATTATCAGGAGTCAAAATTTTACCACTAGCAATCAATTTAATATGGTCTCGAACACCATACTCTTTTAGAATCTCATTAACCAAATAAACAGCATCCTTCATATTCAGACCTACACGCTCCATAAGCTCTAAAGGTGCTGTAGCACTGCCTCCCTCGCCTCCATCAATTGAGATAAAATCAGGAATAAACTTATTCTCTTCTCGTCGCTTTTGAATCTCTTGGGCAATAGGAAGAAATCCCTCTCTATCTGAAACTACAATTTTAAAACCAACAGGCTTTCCGGAAAGACTCTGAAGCCGTTCAACAAAATCAAATAACTCCTCTACGGTTGAAGCAAAAGGGAAACGATTGGGCGAAAACAGTGCTTTATGAGGCTCAACCCCACGATAATAAGCGATAGCATCGGTTACTTTGTTTTTAGTCAATTTACCACCTGTTTGCTTTGCACCTTGAGCAAGCTTTATCTCGGTCATCACACAAAAACGCATCACTTTTTGGTAACGAGTCTCATCAAAGTTACCCTCTTTGTCTCGAACACCATAAAGCCCTGAACCCATCTGCAAAATAATCTCAGGCACATCTTCGGGTATTTTTTTAGGAAACTGCTCTAGTTTCGCCTCCCAATTAACACGGTAAAATTTTAAATCTTTATAATCAAAGTTATAGGTATCAGCAACCTTCTTATCAAGAAGCATCTTACGCAGTGTATCAATGGCAAAATATCGATTAAAAATAGTTCTAAGCAGAAAATAGAACTTCTCTTGCCAAGCAGAGAGATGGATAACCTCCATATACTTTTGGGTATAAGATTGATGGGTAATTAAAAAATTAGTTGTCAATCCTCCCTCTCCTGTATTGATAGGAAATTTCCCATTATAAGCACCAATAGCAAAAGCCTTTGTCCCTTCTGGCGAAATGGCTCCATCACTCATAGCACTTCTAGCTACAATTGATTGACTCACATAAGGATATGGTTTATCTGCTCCAAAAGTTACAGAGATATCCGCATCAACCTCATCATCATTGAGTGGTGCAAAAGCGTGTTTGAGCATAAATTTTGGATTTTTTTGAGGGTCGCTTGGTGAAAAAGAGATATAGTTACTCTTATTGTGTGCTGCCTTATAGACCCACTCTATCTTATCTCGTGAGTCAAAAACATCTTCATTTCCAAAGTATTGACGAAAGGGTTCACGAACCGATTCAAAGAAGTAACGCATTCGCCCAATAATGGGATAGTTGATAACCAAAGAGTGGTGCCGTTGAACAAATCGATCATAGAGGTACCACAAAAAGAGAAAGAGTATAAGAAAAAAGAGAACAATATCAAGCATAAGTAGAGAGCCTTTAGTTTTAAATTAAATATGCAATACTACTCCTATACAGATTATAGCTCTCTTTTGAGACTAAGGTTTTATCGCATTATCTACTTTTCCAATAGCACATGAGACAAAACTCTTGGCTGTAGTCTCTACGGTTTGAAACATACTTAGTTCATCGGTAACCAGTGGATATCCCAAAGAACGAAGTTTCAACTTTAACATCTCCTCTTGCCCCTCTGCTAGCTCTAAAGTAATCTCTCGAGGCTCTACCTCTAAATTGACCTTAACCTCTCCAAATTCATCAAGAAGTGCTTTTTTAAGCGTACCTGCACACCCTCCACATTTTACATTTTTGACTTGAAATGTCTGTTTCATAACGTATCCTTTTCTATATGTTTAAACAAAGAGCTAAAGAACTCTTTTGATTCCCTCTAATCCACCCAGTGTAATACCTACACCTAAAGCATCATCAATATCATAATCCCTAGGGTTAATTCGCACCACAAATCCACCCAACTGCTCGGCACTATATTCGCTCTCTTGGCGAATTGTAGGAATATGTGTTCCTGCACCTATCTCAATAATAGCCAGTTTATACTTATTGTCATAAACATCTGCTCTAAAATTTTCATAACGCTTATCTTGGGCGATTGTTCGGCTACTGTCCCATCCCCAATCTCCAAACATCAATATATTGGGTCTTGCTATCGCTCCACAGCTGGGACAGATAGGCATCGTTACTGCTTCAAATTTTTCCATATCAACCTCTACCGTTTCACTCTCTGCAGAGTAGATAGGTGTTGAACATTTGGTACACTGAAAATGATGAATTGTTCCATGACACTCTGAAATCTTACGCTCATCAAATCCTGCTTTTTGAAACTGACCATCCACATTAGAGGTAAAGATAAAGTAATCCTTTTTAGAGGAAACCAACTCTTTTAAAAGATAAAAACCCTCATGAGGAATCGTTTCTCGATAGAGATTAAGACGATGCCCATAGAATGCCCAAGCCAGTTTAGGATTGGTCTCAAACCACTCAGGGTTTGCCATTTGACCAAAGCTATACCCTAGCTTTGCAATCACAGGATAGGCTCTCCAAAACCCCTCATTCCCACGAAAATCAGGAAGACCACTATCGACACCCATTCCTGCACCTGCTGTAATTAAAATAACATCTGCCTCTTTAATTGCATTTCTAGCTCTCTCTATTGCTCGGCTCATCTCTCTCCTTTTTTAAAGAGTTTACCTTGGAGTAACTTAAGAAAGAAGTATAAAAATTAAAAAACTCGTCCAGAATAGAGTGTTAAACCGTACCCAACGCTGGCAAAGACATCAGTATGATGAATTTTATCTTCTGAAAAGTAATTACTATAGATTTTCTGAACTTTAGGAACCAGTGTGGAACCACCTGTAAGAAAAACTTTATCAATCTGCTCTGCTGTTACACCCGCTTGAGAGAGGGCTTCATTTAGAGCTTTTTCTATCTTTTGGGTATAAGGGTCAATACCTTTCTCAAAACTATCTAAATGTAGCGTCAAAGAGAAAGGAGAAGAGAACATATTCATATTAAGAGAAGCACTATCAGAAGAGGAGAGTTCAATTTTACTTTTTATAATCTCTTGGGAAAAATCAAAATAGAGATTCTCTCTGATTAACTCATCTA